>WNGH01000202.1_pt1 | contig 51176 bp, 51 predicted proteins | sample 5400631 | NCBI WGS metagenome assembly WNGH01 (sample SAMN13153373, study PRJNA577476) | soil metagenome | isolation source: 115 cm soil or saprolite under Garry oak tree replicate 1 | place: USA:California | collected 2016-06-15 | reverse complement strand
CTTGGCTATCTCCTCGAAGAAATCGTTGTGCGCGTTGAAGAAGAACGAGAAACGCGGCGCGAACGCGTCGATGTCGAGCCCCGCGGAGAGGCACGACTGCACGTAGCCGATGCCGTCCGCGAGGGTGAACGCCAGTTCCTGGGAGGCGGTCGAACCCGCCTCGCGGATGTGGTAGCCGCTGATCGAGATTGTGTTCCATTTCGGCACGCGATCCGCGCAGAAGGCCACCATGTCGCTGATGATGCGGAGGGAGGGCGCGGGCGGATAGATCCATTCCTTCTGGGCGATGTACTCCTTCAGGATGTCGTTCTGCACCGTGCCTTCCAGCGCCTCGAGAGGGATCCCCTGCTTCTCCGCCACGGCCAGGTACATCGCCAGGATCACGGCGGCCGGCGCGTTGATGGTCATCGAGGTGGAGACCCGGTCGAGCGGAATCCCCCGGAACAGGATCTCCATGTCCGCGAGGGTATCGATGGCCACTCCCTCGCGCCCTACCTCTCCCTCCGCCAGCGCGTCGTCCGAGTCGCGTCCCATCAGGGTGGGAAGGTCGAAGGCCACCGACAGGCCGGTCTGTCCGTGCTCCAGGAGGTAGTGGAAGCGGCGATTCGTGTCCTCGGCGCTGCCGAACCCCGCGAACTGCCGCATGGTCCAGAGCTTGCCCCGGTACATCGTCGGGTGCACGCCTCGGGTGAACGGCGGTTCGCCCGGGAATCCCAGTTTCTCGCCGGGGTTCCAGCCCTTCAGATCCTCCGCCACGTACAGCCTCTCGATCGGCAGGCTGCTGACCGTCGTGAACTCCTTCCTCCGCTCAGTCTTCCGCTCGAGCGCCGGGCGCAGAGTCCCTTCCTCCCACTCCCGAAGACCGCGCGGGTTCAGGGTCGAGGTCCGGCCACCGTTCTTCGGCTTCATCTCAGTCCTCTTTCAGGATCTCCTTGGCGATCACCAGCCGCTGGATCTCGGACGTGCCCTCGTAGATCTCGGTGATCTTGGCGTCCCGGAACAGACGCTCGACGGGGTACTCGCTGATGTACCCGTAGCCGCCGTGGATCTGAACCCCCTCTTTCGCGGCCCGCATGCAGGCCTCCGACGCGAACAGCTTGGCCATGCTGGTCTCGAGCGAGCAGCGTCTCTGCTGGTCGCGCAGCCAGGCGGCCCGGTAGGCAAGAAGGCGCGCCGCCTCGAGCTCCGTGGCCATGTCCGCCAGCTTCCACTGGATCGCCTGGAAGTCGGCGATCGGCTGGCCGAACGCCTCGCGCTGCCGGCTGTACAGAAGCGATTCCTCGAGGGCGGCCTGCCCGATCCCGATGGCCTGCGCGGCGATGCCGATGCGGCCGCCGTCCAGGGTGCTCATGGCAATCTTGAACCCGTCCCCTTCGGCTCCCAGGAGATTGTCCGCCGGGACCTCGCAGCCGTCGAGCACGATTTCGACCGACCCGGAGCAGGTGATGCCCATCTTGTGCTCCGGCTTGCCGAGCCGCAGACCCGGGGAGTCCCGCTCCACGATGAACGCGCAGATTCCCTTGTGGCGCAGCTTGGGATCGAGAGTGGCGTACACGACGAAGGTGTGCGCCGCCACACCGTTCGTCACGAACACCTTGCTCCCGGTCAGCACGTAGCGATCCCCGGCGCGGCGCGCGAGGGTGCGCAGGGAGGCCGCGTCCGAGCCGCAGCCCGGCTCGGTCAGGCAGTAGGCGCCGATCTTCTCGCCGCGCGCGTGCGGCGCCAGGTACTTCCGCTTCTGATCCTCGCTCCCGTGGCGCAGGAGCGGGGCGCAAAAAAGCGAGTTGTTGACCGACAGGATCACGCCGGTCGAGGCGCAGGCCTTCGACACCTCCTCGATCGCGATGACGTAGGACACGCCGTCGAAGCCGGCGCCGCCGTAGGCCTCCGGCACCATCATGCCGCACAGGCCCATCGCGGCGCAGCGTCCGTAGTTGTCGTGCGGGAACTCCCGCGATCGATCGAACCCGGCCGCCCGGGGCTTGAGCACGTCCGTGGCGAAGGAGCGCACGGTGTCGCGCAGCAGCTCCTGCTCGCGCGTCAGCTGGAAATCCATGGTCTCAGGTCTCCGTTTCGACCAGACCGTAGCGGTTGTCCCGGCGGCGGAAGAGCAGACACACGCGCTGGGAATCGGCGTCGCGGAACACGAAGAACGGGTCGCTCAACTCCTGAAGCCGCACGAGCGCCTCCTCGACGGACATCGGCCTCACGGCGACCCTCCCCATGGGGACGACGACCGGTCCGTCGGAGGCGGGAGGCTCCACGACCTCGGACAGATCGGCTCCGCGCCGCAACGAGTCCCGCATCGCCCGGCGCTTGCGCCCCTTGGCAATCTTGGAGTGGTGCTTGCGGGCCTGGGCGAGCAGGCGATCGATGGCCAGCCCCAGCGATTCCTCGAACTCCGCGCCGTCCGCTTTGGCCGTCAGCGTCCCGATGCGCGCGTGCACCACGATCTCGGCCCGATGCCGGTGCTTCTCCCGCGTGAGCACGACGTGCGCGTCGGGGCTCTCGTGAAGGATGCGCTCCAGCCTCGCGAGCTTCTCTTCGGTGAAGCTCTTGAGTCCCGGTGTCAGGTCCGCCTTCCGCCCCGTGAACAGGAGTGTCATGGATCACCCGGTGTCTTCCGGCGGGTCCGGCTCAGTGAAACCCCTGCCGTCTCTCGTTGGAGGAGGGGATGCGCAGCTCCTCGCGGTACTTCGCGACGGTGCGCCGCGCGATCCGCAATCCGTCATCGCTCAGGATCTGCACGATCGCGGCATCGGACAGCGGCCGGCGCGGGTCCTCCTCCCCCACGACCTTCTTGATGCGCTCCTTGACCGCCAGCGACGAGACGTCCTCGCCCTGGGCGGAGCTGATGCTCGAGTGAAAGAAGAACTTCATCTCGTACAGACCGCGCGGTGTGTGCATGTACTTGTGATTGACCACGCGGCTGACGGTCGATTCGTGCATGCCGATGTCGTCCGCCACGTCCTTGAGGATGAGCGGTCGCAGGTGCTCGTATCCGAAATCCAGGAAACCCTGCTGGTGCTTCACGATGCTCCGGGCCACTTTGTAGATGGTGCGCTGCCGCTCCTCCAGGCTCTTGATCAGGCGGAAGGCCGAGCGAAACTTCTCGCGCACGTACTCGCGCGTCTCCCGCGTCACCTCGGTATTGTTGCGGTCGATCATGCGCCGGTAGAAGGGGCTGATGCGCAGGCGGGGCAGCCCCTCCTCGTTGAGCACGATGGTGTATCCCTTGTCCACCTTGAGGACGTAGACGTCGGGAATCACGTAGTTGTTGTTCACCGCGTTGTACTTCTTGCCCGGCTTCGGGTCGAGGTGTCGGATCGCGTCGACGTAGTGCATGACCTCGTCCTGGCTGCAGGCCAGGACCTGCGCCAGATCCTTGAACTTGCGTCCCTGCAGGAGATCCATGTGGTCCTTGACGATCGCCTCCGCGGGAGTCCCCTCCATGTCGTGGAACGCGAGCTGGATCAGGAGACATTCCTTCAGGTCGCGCGCCGCCACGCCGGGCGGGTCGAGTTCCTGGACCAGATGGAGCGCGTGCTCGACCTCCTCGGGCGCGAAGGGGCCCATCGCCGCGATGTCCTCGAGCGACACCCGGAGATAGCCGTCCTCGTCCAGGTTGCCGATGATGGCGCGGACGATCTCCTTCTGCTTCCCCGGTACGATGCTCATGTCGAGCTGCCAGAGAAGATAGTCGTACAGGCTCTGCGGCCGGCTGAGGATGTTTTCGAGCGGCGGCGCCTCGATCTCCTCGGCCGGGGCCTGCGGTCTGTAGCTGAGATCCATATAATCCTGAAAGTACGACTCGTAATCGATCTCGTCGAAGGGGTCCTTCTCCCTCTCGGGCTCCGGTGCCTCCGTGTCGGCGGGAGCGGCGGTCTCGGCGGCGGGCCCCTCCTCCCCCTCGGGCTTGTCCGGCTCCTGGCTGCCGTCCTGCTGCTCTTCGAGGAGAGGATTCTCCGTCAGCTCCTGCGTGACCTCCTCCTGAAGCTCGAGCTTGGTCATCTGCAGCAGCTTGATCGCCTGCTGCAGCGACGGCGTCATGATGAGCTTCTGCGTCATCCGCAGATTGAGCTTCTGTTCCAGTGCCATCCGCTCCTCGCTGCCGGGGGAATCCCCGTCCGCGCGCCCGCCGCGTCACGCCCCGTTCCGGGGCCGTATCCTTCCCGACCGCTCAGTCCGCCGGGTAGGCGCTCGGGGGCGCATCGACCGGCTCGCGATCCACGAGCCGGAAGTTCGCCCCCAGGTAGATCTCGCGCACCTGGGGATCGGCCGCCAGCTGATCGGGGCTCCCCTTACGGAAGATCCGCCCCTCGGCGATGATGTAGGCCCGATCCGTGATCCGAAGGGTCTCCTGGACATTATGGTCGGTCATCAGGAGTCCGATCCCCTTCGCTTTCAATTGATAGATGATTTTCTGGATGTCCGCAACCGCAATCGGGTCGATCCCTGAAAAAGGCTCGTCCAGGAGCATGAACGAGGGAGAGATGACCAGCGCTCTGGCGATCTCGGCCCTGCGTCTCTCCCCTCCCGACAGGTTGTAGGCCGGGCTCTTCGAAAGGTGGGCGATCTTCAGCTCCTCGAGCACCGTGGCCGTCCTCTGGAGAATCTCCTCCCGGGGCATGTCGAGCGTCTCCAGGATGGCGATCAGATTCTCCTCGACCGTCAGCTTCCTGAAGATGGAAGGTTCCTGCGGCAGGTAGCTGATGCCGCTGCGCGCCCGGAGATACATCCGAGGAGACCCACCACCTCGCCGCTCTGGATGTGCAGGGAGATGTCGCGGATGACGGGCCGCCCGCGGTAGCTCTTGGTCAGCCCTTCAATGCTGAGTTTTCGGCTCAACCGACTGAACGTCCTTGGCTTCGGGCTTGAGGGTAATCCAAGTCCTGGCGCCACGCGCGGATTCGGTCAGAATCCTATCCCTCGCCAGATCGAATGTCAACGTCTGCCCCCGCAGCGTGCGACCGGTGGCGGAGTCCACGACCTCGGCGAGCCCGGCTTCGTCCTTGAGGACGAGGGTGTCCTCCGCCGCCTTGTACTCGGCCTCGCGCGCGGTGCCGAACGCCTGGTCACGCTTCACGGCGACGGAGCCCTGGGCTTCGATCCGATCGAGCTCGCGGACGCCGGCGCGGTCCTGGAGGTACGCGTCCATGGCGTCGGCGGTGACGGTGGCGTCCTCGCGCGTCAGATGGACGTTGTCGCGGTAGTGCCCCACCGCCTGCGCATCGTCATACACCATGCTGCCCGCTGTGATGGAGGTCACGATCGGCCGCGACGGACCCGCGGTGCCCGCGGCCCGGCGCTGGGTGAAGCGGGCCATGACCCTCTCGGTCGCTCTCAGCTGACGCGCCTGTTGTTCGAGGACGATCTCCTCCGCCTGGATGCTGTTCCCCTCCTGCCAGGCCCGGGCCGATCCCCCGTAGGTCGCGCGCTGCGCGCCCTGGTCGTACAGCAGGGTGCGGGCCTGGAACGAAACCGCGGACCTGCCCCCGAACCCCGGCGTGCCGGCCCCGCCCTTCGCGGCCGGCATCGACACGCTGCGCACGTCGCCCCTCGCCTCCAGGGTCTTCTGGGTAGAGTGCACGTCGATTTCCTGGGCCGCGATGCGGTCGGTCGCGCTCTTGACGACGGGGTCGCCACGCAGCTCGACGAGACCGTCCGCCCCGCGATAACGCGCCGATCGGCTCAGCGAGGTGTAGGGTCCGGATGTCACCCGGCAGTTCCCGGAGAGCTCCACGACGCGGACGTCGCCCCCGGGTCCGGCAAGCTCGGCGGACAGGCCATCGGCCCGCATCTCGCGCGGCTCACCGTCCGGACCGGCGGCGCGCGTCACCACCACGTCTCCGAACGCGTGCAGCTGGCGCACCGACTTGCGCCCCTCGTCGAACTGCACCTTGAGATAGTTGGAGTACAGCACGTCGCCGCCCCGTTCGAGCCGGACGTTGTCGGTGAACACCGCCGAGTCGGTCTCGAGCGCAGCGACCAGGTCTCCCGACGAGATCGACGCGGGCAGGCCGGCCGTCTCCGCCGAGACTCGCAGGAGCACGCGGTCGGGTATCTTGATCTGCCGTTCCGCGAGCATGTAATTCATCCCGCGGCCCTGCCCGGAGAGGCCGCCGACGCTGAACACGATGTCGTCCGCCGTGAAAATCATGTCGCGTTCGTTGTCGTAGAACAGCGTGCCCGTGCTGAGTTTCAGCCCCTCGGCTTCGCTCTCCACGGTCACGTCCCCCGACAGCCGCGCCCGCCGGTCGGCGACGTCGAACTGTCCCTCGATCCCGGAGACCTTGACGTCGCCGCCGTGGTCATCGTGGATGAGGAGCTCGACGCCCTGGAGGAACTTGCGATCCCCCGCGAACCCCGTGACGCTCCGGGCCTTCAGGGTGAATGCCGGGCGTCCATCGCGGCTGCCGTTCACCTCGAACTGATCGGATCGGTCGACCACCGGCCCCTGCGCGGCGGGCGCCGGGGAGCCGGGTTCCATCGTGATGTCGGTCTGGGGCGAGCCCTTCCGGCCGTAACTCATGATCACCGCCAGGCTGAAACCCGCCAGGACCAGGAGGATCAGGAAGCGCAGCAGCATCACCGCGCGCATGGGGCGCCAGTGGATCGTCTGCGTCTCGTGCCCGGATGCGTCCTTCATGTCGTGTTCATTGTCCCTTGAAGGCCGGCTTGCGCTTTTCGACGAACGCCCGCGTGCCCTCGCGCATGTCCTCGGTGGCGCAGCACAAACCGAACAGGGCCGCCTCCATCGACAGCCCTTCCTCGAGTGTCATCTGCAGCCCCTCGTGCACGGCCTGCAGAGCGAATCGCAGGGCCGCCGGCCCGCGCGACAGGAGGGTCCGCGCCAGGGTCTCGACGGCGCCGGCCAGCTCCGTCTGGGGCACGACGCGGTTCACCAGTCCGATGCGGTGCGCCTCGCAGGCGTCGATCGACTCGCCCGTCAGGACCAGCTCCAGCGCGCGGCCCGGCCCCACCAGGCGCGCCAGGCGCTGCGTGCCCCCGTACCCCGGGATGATCCCGAGCGCCACTTCCGGCTGCCCGAGGCGGGCGGATTCCGAGGCCACGCGGAGAGTGCAGGCCATCGCCAGCTCCAGTCCGCCGCCCAGAGCGTATCCGTTGATCGCCGCGATGCTCGGTTTGCCCAGCCTCTCCAGCCGTCCCAGGACCGCCTGCCCCAGCCGCGCGTACGCCGCTCCTTCGACCGGGGTCTGCGACGACAGCTCGGCGATGTCGGCGCCGGCCACGAACGCCTTGTCCCCCATTCCGGTGACGACCAGCACCCCGATCGACGGGTCCTGACCGGAGGCCCCCACGGCCGCGTCGATGTCTCTCATCGTCTGGCGGTCCAGGGCGTTGAGCTTCTCCGGCCGGTTCACCGTGAGGCGGGCCACGCCGTCCTTCGCCTCGTAAATCACCCGGGTCGAGCCGCTCATCGTCGCTCCCCGCTCACCGCCAGGAAATCGTTGGGCTTCGCCGGCTCGCTCGAATAGTCGTAGAACCCCTTTCCGGTCTTGCGTCCGTGAAACCCCGCCAGCACCATGCGTTTCATGAGCGGGGGCGGGGCGAACCGTTTTTCCCTGAATTCGTCGAACATGATGTTGGCAATGTAATACGTGGTGTCGATCCCGACCAGATCCAGGAGCGTGAAAGGTCCCATCGGGTGCCCGCAGCCGAGCTTCATCCCCTGATCGATGTCGGTGATCGTGCCCACGCCCTCTTCCAGGGCGCGAATGGCGTCCAGAATGTAGGGAACGAGCAGCCTGTTGACGATGAAGCCGGTCCGGTCCAGGGCGCGGATGGGGGTCTTCCCCAGGCCACGGGCGAACTCCAGGACCGTCTCCTCGACCCCCGGCTCGGTCTGGATGGTCCGCGTGACCTCGACCAGCTTCATCAAAGGGACCGGGTTGAAGAAGTGCAGCCCGACGAAGCGCTTCGGCCTCTTCGTCTGGACCGCCATTTCCGTGATCGACAGGGAGGAGGTGTTGCTGGCCAGGATCGCCTCGGGCTTGAGGGTCCGCTCAAGGCTCTGAAACGCCTCCCGCTTGGCCCCGAGATTCTCCACCACGGCTTCGATCACGATGTCGCAATCGGCCAGCGCGGCGTAGTCGGTCGTCCCGGCGAGGCGGCCCAGGGTGGCCTGCCTGTCTTCGGGTCTGACCTTGCCCCTGGCGACCCCGCCTGCGAGAAACTGGTCGATCCGCTTCAGGCCGGCGTCGACGAGCGCCTGCGTCACCTCCAGGACCGTCGTCGGGTGTCCGGACTGGGCCGCCACCTGCGCGATTCCGGAACCCATGAGCCCGCACCCCAGCACACCGACCTTCTTGATCAGCATCAACGCACCTCCGACCCTGGAACGGGCCGCTGATGAGAATTAGCGCTTCGTGCCGCCGGCCGCCTCGACAACCACGGCGATCCCCTGGCCACCGCCGATGCAGGCGCTGGCGATGCCGTAACGCCCCCCCCGCCTGCGGAGCTCGTGGAGGAGCGTCAGGACCAGCCGTGTGCCCGTGGCCCCCAGCGGGTGACCGAGCGCGATCGCTCCGCCGTTGATGTTGACCCGGTCGCGATCCAGGCCGAGCTCCTTCTCCACGGCGAGGTACTGCGCGGCGAACGCCTCGTTGATCTCGAACAGATCGATCTCGCCGAGCGCCAGGCCGGCGCGCTCGAGCGCCATCCGGATGCTCGGCACGGGACCTATCCCCATCAGACGCGGCGGCACGCCGCTCACGCCGTAGGTGACCACCCGTCCGAGAGGCTCCCCTTTCAACCCTCGAGCCGCCGAGGGGGACGCCAGAACCACCGCCGCCGCCCCGTCCACGATCCCCGAGGCGTTGCCCGCGGTGACGAAGCCCCGTCCCTGGAACGCCGGCGGCAGTTTCGCGAGCACCTCCAGGGTGGTGTCCGGGCGTCGGTGATTGTCATCCGTCACGACGATCTCCTTGCCCCGATCGCGCACGGTCACCGGGACGATCTCGTCCCTGAACCGGCCCGCGCGGACCGCCGCGTCGGCGGCCTGCTGGCTGCGCAGGGCGTAACGGTCCGCCTCCTCACGGCTGATACCGCGCTCGACCGCCAGGTTCTCGGCGGTCTGCGCCATCGCGCAGCCGCAATGCGTATCCATCAGCCCCACCAGGAGGGAGTCCTCGAGCTGTGCGTGACCCATGCGCAGCCCGGAGCGCAGGCCCCGCACGACATGCGGGGCCTGCGTCATGTTCTCCATGCCCCCGGCGAGAACGACCTCCGCCTCCTGCAGGCGGAGGAGCGAGGCCGCGGTGACGATCGACTGGATCCCGGAACCGCACAGGCGATTGACGGTCAGCGCGGGGACGGAGTCGGGCAACCCGGCCTTCAGACCGACGTGCCGCGCGCCATACAGGGCGTTGCCGCTCGTCTGCATGGCGTTTCCGAAGACCACGTGATCGACCCGCCCCGCGTCGGCACCCGAGCGCCGGAGCGCCTCGCGTGCGGCCAGAGCACCGAGCTCCACCTCGGTCAGGTCCTTGAAGAAGGTGTTGTACTCGGCCATCGGCGTTCGCGCGCCGGCCACGACCACGGCATCGAAAACGGGGGCCCGGCCGCTCATCGGCTCTCCTTGGGGCGCTCGACGCCGGGGCCCAGGTGGTGGTCGGCGCGCTTGATCGTCTGCCTGAAATCCTGCGCCTCGACCTTGACCAGGTGGCACATCTCGTGGAGGCGGGAGTAGACCCGCGGCCCGATCCGCTCCTTGAGCGTCGTCCCGCGCCCCGCGGACGGGTCGTCCTGGTAGTTGGTGGTCACGAGCGTGGAGCGCCCCTCGTTGTAGCGTGTCGTCACGATGTGCGACAAGGTCTCCTCCACCCAGGGACTGAATTGCCGGCCGCCGAGGTCGTCCAGCAGGGCGACTTCGGTCTGCAGCACCGGCTGCAGAAGTTCGAGCTCGCTCATGCCCGACTGGCGGTCGAAGGTGGCCTGCAGCTGCCGCAGCAGGTCCTGCACGTCGCAGAACAGGCACGGCACCCCCTTCTCGACTCCCAGACGCCGCAGCGTCGCCACGGCGAGGTGCGTCTTGCCGACGCCCGGCGGCCCGATGAGGAGCAGGCCTCGGTCGTTCAGGGGGTATTCCTCCGCGAAGCGCCCCGCCCAGGTCTTCGCTCCTTGCAGGGAGAGCTGGTGCGGGCCGTAGGCTGCGAAATTCTCGAACTCGCAGTCATGGTAGCGCCTCGGGATGCGCGCGCTCTCCAGGAACTCCTGGATCTCCGTGCGCCCGGACCGCGGGGCACGGCGGCAACCGCAGGGCCGCGCGCGGCGGGCACCCTCGTGCTCGAGGATGACGAAACCGGTCCCGCCGCAATGCGCGCACGGGCCCTCGTCCAACTCGCCCATCGCTCACCTCCGCCCCCGCGCCGGCGCGCAACGAAGGGCGCCGGACACGCACCTAGTTGAGGTAGCCCTGGAGCTGCTGGCACTTCTGCGAGCGGTTCAGCTTCTCGAGCGCCTGGGCCTCGATCTGCCGGATACGCTCGCGCGACAGCCCCATCATCTCCCCGATCTCCTTCAGGGTCTTCGGTTCCCCTTCATCCAGCCCGAAGCGGAGTCGCAGCACCTTCTGCTCCTTCGGGTCGAGCTCGCCGAGGCACGCATACAGGTGATCCTTGAGGGACGAGCGCAGCAGGGCCAGGTCGGCCGCCGGGATCACGTCCTGCTCGAGCTTGTCCGACAGGTGGAATTCGTGCTCCTCGTCGATCACCGTGGACAGCGACACGTTCTCGTCCGCCACCTGAAGGAGCCCCGTGACCTCCTCGACCGGGATCTCCAGTTTGGCGGCAATCTCATCCGGCGTCGGGTTGCGCTCCAGGTCGAGGGTCAGCTGCGAGATCGTCTTGCCGATGCGGTACAGGAGGTTGGCCTGCTTCTGGGGGAGGCGGAACGCCCCGCTCTGGTCCGACAGGGCGTGGATGATGGCCTGCCGAACCCACCAGACCGCGTACGTGATGAACTTGACGTTCTTCTTCGGGTTGAAGCGCTTGGCGGCCTCGATCAGCCCGATGTTCCCTTCGTTGATGAGGTCCAGGAAAGACAGGCCGCAGTTCCGGTATTTCTTGGCGAAGCTGACCACGAAGCGGAGATTGGCCTCGACCAGCTTGCGCAGCGCCTCCTTGTTGTCACCGCGCTGGATTCGATCCCCCAGGACCTTCTCCTCCTCGGGGGTGATGCGCGGCAGCTTCGAGATCTCTTGAAGATACTTCTTGAGGGTCTCGGAAGAGCCTGCCGTCCGCTTGCTGGGCGCCCGTTCTTCTTCCACCCGTCACCTCTTTTCGACCTTGAAGGAACGCCCCGGGGCCGAAATCCTGACCAGCGCCCGTGACGACTCGATCGCACCCTCCTGCACACGCTTTCCCAATTCGTCCCGCACCTGCGCGACGAAGCGGTCCATCTCCTGCTGCATGGTCTCGATCTTGCGGCGCAGGTTCACGATGATCTCGACGCCGGCGAGATTGACCCCCAGATCGCGCGTCAGGTTCAGGATGAACGACAGCCGCTCCAGGTCCTCCTCCGAGTACAGGCGCGTGTTTCCTTGAGTGCGCGACGGCTTGACCAGTCCTTCCCGCTCGTAAAGGCGGAGAGTCTGGGGGTGGACCTCGAACCGCCTGGCCACGACGCTGATCATGTAATACGCCTTGTCCTTGTGCGCCCCCCGTCCGGCCCGGCGTCTCGCGCGAGGTTCAGAGGCGGATGCCACGGCGCAACTCCTCTCCCGGTGCCAACACGCCGAGCTCTCTGAGCAATTGCCGGGATTTTTCGTCCGCCGCGCGGGGGGTGACGATGTGGACTTCCACGTACTCGTCCCCGCGTCCGGAGCCTCGCATGAGCGGAGCGCCCTTGCCGCGCAGCCGGAATTTCTGGCCGCTCTCCGTGCCCGGCGGGATCTTGACGCTGGCCCGGCCGTCGATCGTCGGGACCTCGATCCGCGCCCCCAAGGCGGCCTCGGTCACCGTGATCGGCACGGTGCAGTGAATATTATCACCAATTCTTCTGAAGAAAGGGTGCGGAGCCACCTGCGTGACGATGAAGAGATCGCCCGGCGGACCGCCCTGCCGCCCGGCCCGTCCCTTCCCCGGCACGCGCACGCGAGAGCCGTTGTCCACGCCGGCGGGGATGGGGATCTTGATCGTTTCCGATCTGCGCAGCACGCCGCTCCCCTGGCAATTGCCGCACCCTTCGTCGCCGAGCACGCCCCCGCCGGAGCAGCGCCGGCAGGTGGTCGCGAAGCGAAGAAGACCCGAGACATGGCTGATCCGCCCCGTCCCCGCGCAATCCGGACACGGTCGTCGCGTGCGCGAGGGCACCCGTCCTGAACCGGTGCAGCGCAGGCAGGAGGCCTCCGCCTCGATGGCCATCTCCGTCGTCAGGCCGTGGAGGGCGTCGAAGAACCCGAGGCTCAGGGCGCGTGTGATGTCGTCCCCCCGGCGCGGCCCGCGGCCCACGTGCGATTCTCCGTCACTACGGCCGAAGATCTCCGAGAAGAACGACGAGTGCCCGTGGCCGCCTCCAACCAGGTCGCCGAGATCGAATCCGAAGTCCTGCGTGGAGCCGGAGGCCCAGGGGCGCGCCCCCACGCCACCCGGAGCGAACCCCTCCCCGTACTCCTGCTCCCTGTCGTGCTTCCTGCGCCTGTCGGCGTCCGACAGGACGTCGTAGGCTTCGGTGATCTGCTTGAACCGTTCTTCCGCGCGCTTGTCGCCGGGATTGAGGTCGGGGTGAAACTTGCGCGCGAGCTTCCTGTAGGCCTTCTTGATCTCGCCCAGCCGGGCCTTCCTCTCCACACCCAGCACGGCGTAGTAGTCGATCACGACCTGACCTGCACTTTGATCGAATGAACCCGTGCGTCCGAGGACCTGGGCAGGACAACCTCCAGGACACCGCGACGCAGACGGGCGCTGACCTTCCTCTCGTCGACCGGGGCGGGAAGGTGCAGGGTGCGCGAGAAGGAGCCGTAGGGTCGCTCGACGCGCAGCGCCGAGCGCGCCTCCTCCTCGAGCGGACGGCGTCCCTCCAGCGTCACGATTCCTCCCTCGACGCGGATCGTCAGGTCGTCGGGCCGGACGCCGGGCACTTCGGACGTCAGGACGAACGACTCGCGGTCCTCGCGCAGGTCGATCGGAGGACTCCAGCCGGCCAGCCCCTCGCTCGAGAAATCACCCCTGCGCAGGACCGACTCGAGCAGCCGGTTCAGGCGATCCTTGAGACTCATCAGGTCGCGGAGCGGGTTCCACGGAACGGACCTGTTCACGCCGCGCCGGGGACGCGCGGCGCGGCCGCTCATCGCTTCGACTCGTCGACGTCGACGTACTCCGCGTCGATCACATCCCCCTCCTTGTGCGCGCCCCCCGTCGAGCCCGGAGCCGCGCCTCCCGGGGCGCCCTCCTCACCGGTCGCCGCTCCCGGCGAACCTCCGGGTTGCGTCCCCGACGTCCGGTACAGGACTTCGGCCAGGCGATGGGACGCCTGCTCGAGACGCTTCAAGGCCTCGTTGATCGCGTCTTTGCCGCCGCCCTCCATCGCCTTGCGCACATCCTCGATACCGGCCCGGATGGCGCGCTCGTCGTCGGCCGACACCTTGTCCCGGTTTTCCTCGAGGAGCTTCTCGATCTGGTAGACGCGGCTGTCGGCGGTGTTGCGGGCTTCGATGTCTTCGCGCTTGCGAAGGTCTTCCTCGGCGTGCGCCTTGGCCTCCTTCACCATCTTGTCGATATCGTCTTTCGCCAGGGTTCCGGTGCCGCTGATGGTGATCTTCTGCTCCTTCGAGGTCGCCATGTCCTTGGCGGAAACGTTCAGGATGCCGTTCGCGTCGATATCGAAGGTCACCTCGACCTGGGGAATCCCGCGCGGCGCCGGCGGGAGACCGATCAGATGGAAGCGCCCGAGCGTGCGGTTGTCCCGGGCGAGCTCGCGCTCTCCCTGAAGCACGTGGATCTCGACGCTCGTCTGGTTGTCGGTCGCGGTGGAGAAGGTCTCGCTCTTGCGCGTGGGAATCGTGGTGTTGCGCTCGATGAGCTTGGTCATGACGCCCCCCAGGGTCTCGACGCCGAGCGACAGCGGCGTGACATCCAGGAGCAGGAGATCCTTGACCTCACCCCCGAGCACTCCGGCCTGCACCGCGGCGCCGACCGCCACGACCTCGTCCGGATTGACTCCCTTGTGCGGCTCCTTGCCGAAGTACTGCTTGACCAAGTCCTGGATCCTCGGGATGCGGGTGCTGCCGCCGACCAGGACGACCTCGTCGATGTCCGAGGCCTTGAGACCGGCGTCCTTGAGGGCCTGCTCGACCCGCGGGATGGAGCGCTCGAAGAGATCGTTCGCCAGCCGCTCGAACTGGGCGCGCGTCAGCTTCAGCTGGAGATGTTTCGGTCCGGAAGCGTCCGCCGTGATGAACGGCAGGTTGATCTCCGTCTCCATCACCGTGGACAGCTCGCACTTGGCCTTCTCGGCCGCCTCCTTGAGGCGCTGCAGCGCCATGCGGTCCTTGGAGAGGTCGATCCCCTGGTCCTTCTTGAACTCGGAGGTGATCCAGTCCACCACGCGCTGGTCGATGTTGTCGCCGCCCAGGTGCGTGTCCCCGTTGGTCGATTTGACCTCCACCACCCCCTCGCCGACCTCCAGGATCGAGATGTCGAATGTTCCGCCGCCGAAATCGTAGACGGCGATGACTTCGTCCTTCTTCTTGTCCAGGCCATACGCCAGGGCGGCCGCGGTCGGCTCGTTGACGATCCGTTCGACCTCGAAGCCTGCGATCCTGCCGGCGTCCTTGGTGGCCTGGCGCTGCGCATCGTTGAAATAGGCGGGAACGGTGATGACCGCGCGAGTCACCTTCTCGCCCAGGTAGTCCTCGGCGGACTGCTTCATTTTCTGCAGGATGTGCGCCGAGATCTGCTCAGGACTGTAGTCCTTCCCCCGGATGCGGACCCTGACCGCGTTGCCGGGACCGGCCACGATGCGATAGGGCACCATTTTCATCTCTTCATTGACCTCATCCATGCGCCGGCCCATGAAGCGCTTGATGGAGAAAACGGTGTTTTCCGGGTTGGTGATCGACTGCCGCTTGGCCACCTGTCCGACGAGGAGCTCTCCCTTTTCGGTGAATGCCACGACGGAAGGCGTGGTCCTGGACCCCTCGGCATTCGGTATGACGACCGGCTTGCCACCTTCCATGATGGCGACGACTGAGTTGGTCGTCCCGAGATCGATGCCGATAATCTTGCTCATGTAAGTCCTCCTTGAGTCGGTATGTCTTTTTTAGCCACGTCGCAGTATAAATGTTGAGTGTATCATTGTCAAGTTATTATTTGTGCTTCCTATCTTCCATAAGTCTTTATTTGCAAGTTATTTGGCAGGTCGACAGCTACCCGGATGGCGCACTGCCAATCTCGACTCGATTGACAGGATTTCCATCCGGCGCGAAGGAGATACTGTATCCCCCGGGCGTGATCCGATACTCGAACGGTTTGCCGAGAGGATCCAGGATGGCCTGTGGCTTGAGAAGATGGCTCGTGACGAGATATCTCAGGTTCTCGGGATATCCCCGGTTGAGCAGAAAGTAGACCTGGATCGCGAAATCGACCCGCTGCATCCGGCTGAGGGTGATCGAGCCCCGGATCGAGCGCGCCTGCTCCCCCCCGATGAGAGGATTCAGGTACGGCGCAGCCGCCTCCCCTCGCAGGAGCCCGCGCGCAATGGTTTCGGCGTGGCGCGTCACGAGGCCCCCCGCCAGGAGCACCAGGATCAGATACCCGAGGGCGACAAGCGCTCTGGGGGTCGCCGGGGTTCCGGAGACCGCCCGGGCCGGGGAGGCCGCCGGTGCCGTCCTGGGGCCGACGCTCTTGACCTCCTCGAGGAGCTGGCGTCCAATCAGTTCGTAGAGGAGCCGGCAGGTGTCGAATTCGCTCAGACTGCAACGCTCGACGATCTCCTGCACCGTGCGGCGGCCGTCCACCAGCTGGTAGACCTTGCGCTCTTCATCGCTCAAGGTGATGGCGCGGGCCGCGTCGTCCTTGCCCGCGGTCGCGGCGGCCCCCTTCGGGGCGGCGGCGATTTCGACGTTGGCGTGCCGGTAGACGGCCGAGAAGGATCGAATTCCCTTCTCTATCATCGGCCATTCGTCGAGAATGCGGGCGCCCTCCATGAGGATGCTCTCCGCGGACATCGGAACGACATGCTCCTTGTCGTAGTCGACGCGCTCCTCCTGCGAGAAGTCGTACTCGCCGTCGCGCCAACGGAACAGCCGGTGGACCATGTGGCTGATCTGGATCTGCAGGGCCTCGCGCAGAATGTTGGGGTCGATGAACTTGTTCTCGACCAGGATGGTCCCCATCCGTTTCAGCGTGTTCTTCTGGATGCGCAGGGCCTCCTGGAGCTGCGCTTCGGTGATGCGCCCGGATTTCACGAGCACTGTGCCGATCCTGTCCTCGAGCCTCCGGTGCAGCGCATCGGCCGAGACGACGTTCCCCTCGACGAACGAGACGGTGACCACCTCCTTGTCGTTCTTGAGAGTCAGCACGCCGGTCTTATGCTGGATGCCGATGAGCTGGAAGATGTCGGCCAGACTGAAATCCTTCAGCGTCCCCTTCAGCGCCATGCCGTCACTCCTTCTCGGCTTCCTGCGACGACAGGTTTCCGATCAGCCAGACCAGCAGTCCGAACGAACCGAGCACCGCGTCCGCTCCCAGGTTGCCCGTGGTGATGGCCTCCGCGGGGACGAGAAGCTCGTCCTTCAGGAGGATCCCCAGCCAGGCCCCGCACCAGCAGGCAAGAAGGAGCGTTCCAAGCCAGGGCCTGCCGCCAAGGACATGTCCGCTCCCCGGGAGCGGAAGGCTCAGCAGTCTCCGCCCGACCCAGACGCGGCGCCGGTACCGCACGACCTCTTCCATCTTCGTGCTCTTGACGGTCGGCGCCAACCCGTCGCGCAGGATGTACAGATGCACGCACTGGGAACAGTGGTCGGGGTCCTTCGAACCGACCCGGCAGCGCCGGCAGAACGGCCTCCCGCAGCGGCGGCACCGCCGCGCCGCGGCGGAGCGGGGCGCCACTCCGAACCCGGGAAGGATGAGCGCCAGAAGGAGCCCGGCCCCGCCGGCGACTGTCGCCGGGGCCGAGAGCGCGCGCGACCAGGTCGAGCGCACGCCCTGCTCGAGCCGCAGCGAGAGCGCCCGCTTCCAGATCTCCGCGCGCGTGTATCCGAGGTCGGCGGGCGTCCTCTTGGCGCGACCTTCGTTCCCCTGCGCCAGAAGCGCGGTGACCAGCGCGTCGTCGATGCGGCGCGCGGCCTTCAGCTCCTGGTCCGCCGATTCGAGGTGGAAGGCCTCGAGATGGGCGAGGTGGCTGTTGTAATGGGCGATCGCGAGGGTCGGGTCGATGTCCCCCGCCTTCTTGTACAGATTCTGGGCGATCGAGAACTCCTGCCGGAGCGCGTTCAAGTTGGCGAGATTCACCATGGCGCGCGCGTTCCCCCGATCGATTGCAAGCACCCGCTTGTACAGGTTCATCGCCTCGTCGAACCTTCCGGCCATGCGGTGCATCGAGGCCAGGACGAACGGAAACATGGGGTCGTCCGGATGCTCCCTGGCCAGCCGCTCGAGCGCCTTGAGATCCTGGACGTCGTAGCCTCCGCGGAGCGTTCGAATGAGCGCCCGCGCCCCGGGATCGACCGCGGTCCCCGCGATCCAGTCCACCACGCATCCCACGGGACCCGTCCCGATCAGCAGGCCCAGCGCCAGGAGCGCGAGGAGTCTCTCCGCCCTCCTGAAATACGGAAAGAACAGCGCCGTCCAGGAGGACAGGAGCCAGACGAACGGCCCCAGGACAAGAATCGGCAGCACCATGAGCGCCCAGCCCAGCAGACGCGCCGATTCGTCGGACAGGGTCCTCGCGTAGCGCTCCCGCAGGTCGTGGAAGAACGCCGGCGAAATGTGCAGGCAGATCAGCAGGAGAGCCGCGGCGACTCCGAAGCACAGCCCCAGGTAGACGATGAGCAGTCCATTGCCCGTCTGCTGGTACACGAAGTCCGCGTCGCTCACCCAGATCTTGAGGGCGGACCAGGTCTCTCCGACAGCCCCCGAAAGGTCCCGGTCCCCGCGCACGAGGGCGAGCGCCAGACCCAGGTGGGCCGGGACCAGCGCCGGATCGAAACGGGACGCGAGCCGGAAATTCTCCTGCGCTCCGCGGTAATCACCCTCGTCCAGGTGGCGGCGGGCCTCGGCCAGGAAGGCCCCGGCGATCTGGGGCGCTCCCCTGAGCCCCTCGCGCTTCATGAAATCGAGTGCCGTCTCGATCAGTCGGGCGGCCTCGACCGAGTCCCCGCGCTGCAGCAGCGCACGCTCCTTGAACCACAGCTCGGCGAGGATCTCGCGCGCGTTCACGCCCTCCTGGAGGGGCGCCACGTCGGCGGCCGCCGTCTCCCCTGAAGGACCCGCCCCGCCGCCGGCAGGCGGGGGGATCGTCCCCGGGTTCTGGATGATCGGGTGGTTCGGATCGAGGACGATGACCTCGGGCTCCTGCCCGCGCGCGGGAGCGACGGTGGACCCGAGGAGCAGCGCCACGGCGACGGTCGCCGGGCCGCGGGTCAAGCACCTTCTCATGAAGGGCGGACGCTCGACCATGGGCGCAGCGTGCGCGGACGGCTCACGACGTCTTCGATGTCTTCTGCTTCTGGAGTTTGACGACCGCGAGCTTGAGATCGTAGAGAAGCGAATCCATCAGCCTCGCCTCGTCAGGCGTCAGGTTTCCGCGCGTTTTGATCTGGAGGGCCTGAAGGAGATCGATCACCTGCCGGGCGCCGTCGAGGTCCATTTCGACCTGGCCGCTGAAGGGGTTGGGCATCTCACCCAGATTGGCCGCGGCGGTCGCCGCCAGGTTGCGAACGAGCCCCACGAAGTGGGCCGACGCGGCCTGTTCCTCCCGGGTGGACGTCGCCGCAGCGGGACGCTGCGCGTCCGCTGCGGTGACCCGCGAATGCCCCGGGGGCGCCGGGTGCGGAGGCGGGGATTCCTCGGAAGGCGCGTCGGGAGTCCGCCGCGTCCCGTCGGGCGTGAACAGACGCCGATCGACGACGCGGATCTCCTCGCGCTTCCTCTCGTCCTTTTTCTCCATCATCGTGCCGCGTCTCCGCCACACCGTGCTCGCGGCGCGGAGGATAGCACCGCCGCGTAGCCCCGCACAAGCGGGCGGTTCTCGCGGCGGCGTTTCCTCCCTGCCGTTGCTCCGCCCCCCGCGGTGGACTAAGATGCGCGGCGCCCCGGGGAGACTGTGGTGTCGGAGATGAAGCGACTCACGGAGATCATGGATCGCCTTCGCGGTCCCGACGGCTGTCCGTGGGATCGCGAGCAGACCTACGAGACGCTCGCGACCTTCCTCCTGGAGGAGACGTACGAGGTGGTCGACGCGATGCGTTCCGGCGTGCCGGCCGCCCACCGCGAGGAGCTGGGCGACCTCCTGTTCCAGATCGTGTTCCAGTGCCGCATCGCCAGCGAACGCGGCGAGTTCGACATCGAGGCCGTCATGCGGGACATCGGCGACAAGATCATACGAAGGCACCCGCATGTCTTCGGGGACACGCGCCTGGGCGATGCCGACCAGGTCCTCCGACAATGGGAGCAGATCAAGGTCGAGGAGCGACGCGGCAAGCCCGACGCCTCGATGTTCGGCAGCGTCCCTCCCGCGTTGCCCGCGCTCCTGAAGGCGTTGCGTATCTCCTCGAAGGCCGCGCGCGTCGGGTTCGACTGGGCCGATCTCAAGGGACTCCTCGAGAAATTCGAGGAGGAGGCCGACGAGATGCGCCGGGCGCTGCGTTCGAGGAAGCGCGGGGCGATCCGGGAGGAGATCGGCGACCTGCTCTTCACGATCGTCAATGTCGCTCGTCACGCGGACATCGACCCCGAGCTGGCGCTCCAGGATGCCAATCGAAAGTTCGTGGAGCGATTCCGTTACGTCGAGGAGCGGCTGCGGAAGGAAGGCCTCGAGACGGCGCCCGAGAACAGGGGACGCATGGAAGCGCTGTGGGAGGAGGCCAAGAGGTCGCTCAAAAAAACTTCGCCTGGCCGAAGGTCCCCATCCGACGGAACTTCTGGTAGCGCGCCTCGACGCGCTCGGCGGGCGCCGCGCTCCTGAGATCGTCCAGCGCCCACGCCAGGTGCTCGTCGAGGATCGCCGCCTGCCTCGCGTGATCGGCCTGGGCTCCGCCCGGCGGCTCCGGCACGATGCCGTCGACGATCTCGAGCTCGCGCAGGTCCGGCGCGGTGATCCGCATGGCGCGGGCCGCGTCCTTCGCCTTGCCCTGGTCCGACCAGAGGATCGCCGCGCAACCCTCCGGGCTGATCACCGAATAGACGGCGTGCTCGAGCATCAGGATGCGGTCTCCCACGGCGATCGCCAGGGCGCCCCCGCTGCCACCCTCGCCGGTCACCGTCACGATGATCGGGACGCTGAGACGGGCCATCGTGCGCAGGCTCGTGGCGATCGCCTCCGCCTGGCCGCGTTCCTCCGCCCCCTTGCCGGGGTAGGCGCCCGGCGTGTCGACGAACGTGAACAGCGGCCTCTGGAACTTCTCGGCCAGGTCCATGATGCGCACCGCCTTGCGATAGCCCTCGGGTCGCGGCATGCCGAAGTTGCGGCGGACCTTCTCGCGCGTGTCGCGTCCCTTCTGATGACCGAGGACCGCAACCGGCGCGCCCTTGTAGGACGCGAACCCGGCGACGATGGCGGGATCGTCCGCGTACTTCCGGTCGCCGTGGATCTCGACAAAGTCGGAAAAGAGAAGACGGATGTAGTCGAGCGTATAGGGCCGCTTCGGATGGCGCGCCACCAGCGCCCTCTGCCACGGCGTCAGCCGCGCGTAGACTTCCTGACGCAGCACCTGCAGGCGCCGGTCGAGTCGCTCGATTTCGTCGGCGCGATCCTCACCGCCCGGCACGCCGGAGAGCTCCTCGATCTTCTTCTCCAGTTCGCGCAGCGGCCGTTCGAAATCGTCTTCCTCGGCGGCCATGCGAGGTAGTCAAGCACACGCCTCCGAACGTGTCAAGCAAGCGGACACGATCTGCGGGCTCCGTGTCGTCGATCCCGGAATCCACGCGTCGTGTCTGCGGAGACGGGCGATCAGGCGCGCGGGTGGAAGTCCCGGTAGATCGCGCGCAGGCGCTCGCGGTTGATGTGCGTGTAGATCTGCGTGGTGGAGATGTCGGCGTGGCCCAGCATCATCTGCACCGATCGCAGGTCGGCGCCGCGCTCGAGCAGGTGGGTGGCGAACGAGTGGCGCAGGACATGCGGACTGAACTTCCCCCTGAGGCCGACGGCGCGACCGTGCTTCTTGAGAATCTTCCAGAAGCCCTGCCGGCTCATCGGACCGCCGCGGTTGTTGAGGAACAGCGACGGACGGGCGGCGCCTTTGAGAAGCAGGGGTCGCGCCCCGTCGAGGTAGGCGCGCAGGCGATCGGCCGCACCGCGCCCCAGGGGCACCAGACGCTCCTTGCTCCCCTTTCCGACGCAGCGCAGGTACCCCGCCTCCAGGCTCAGGTCGCGGACGCGCAGGGACACCATTTCGGAGACGCGCAGCCCGGTGGCGTAGAGAAGCTCGACCATGGCGGCGTCGCGCACGCCGAGGGGCGTCGAGACATCCGCGGCGGACAGGAGCTGGTCCACCTCCTCCAGCGTCAGGTAGCGCGGCAGGGACTTGGTGGTGCGGGGTCCGCGGACCTGCGCCGTGGGATCGTCGGCGACGATCTTCTCCATCACAAGGTAGCGGTAGAACATGCGGACGGCGTTCAGGGCGCGGGCGATCGACTTGGGCGCCAATCCTTCGGCCGAGAGGCGGCGCGCGAACTCGTTGATCTCCCCCTGGCGCACCTGCCGCGGGTTCCGCCCCTTGGCCTTGAGGTAGCGGCTGAATTTGACCAGATCGCGACCGTACGCGAGGAGAGAGTTCTTGGCGAGCCCGCGCTCGACCGTGAGGTAGTGCACGAAATCGTCAATCAGGAAATCGGATTTCATCGAGACCGGCCCTCGAGAATCAGCGTGACGGGCCCGTCATTGACCAGCTCCACGGCCATGAACTCCCGGAACCGGCCGGTCTCGATTTTCAGCGGGCCCTGCGAGAGCTTCTCGACGAAGGCGCGATAGAGCGGCTCGGCCTCATCCGGTGGCGCCGCCCTTTCGAATCCGGGGCGCCGCCCGCGGCTCAGGTCGCCGGCGAGCGTGAATTGCGACACGACGAGAATCTCGGCGCGTGTCTCGAGAGCGGAAAGGTTCATCTTGCCGTCTTGATCTTCGAAGATGCGCATATTAAGCACTTTGTCGGAGAACCAGTCAAGTTCGCCGGCGGTATCCCCCTTCTCCACGGCGAACAACACGAGGAGCCCGCGGCCGATCCGTCCCGCGACCTCGCCACCGACGCGCACCTCGGCACGCGAAACCCGCTGCACGACCGCTTTCATCGCCCCGGCCCCAGTCCCGATCTCAGCATTCTCATTTCATCGTTGCCGAGCAGCGCCATCGCTCCGAAGTAGACCGCGCCCCCCCCCGCAATGAGGCCGCCCAGGGACAGGACTTTGGCGGCGAGACCGTGAAGAGCGACGACGTCGACGACCCGCAGCCCGAACATCAGGACCGCGGCCATCGCCCCCGCCGCCACGAGCGTGTGCCACGCCGACCGCGCCACGCCGGCGTCCAGGTATTCCCCGGCGCGGCGCCTGAGCATCCAGGCGAGCAACGCGCTGTCCGCGAGCGCGGAGATCGACGTGGAGAGCGCGATACCGCTGTGCCGCATCGGCCCGCGCAGCGCGAAGTTGAGGAGGAGGTGCAGGAAGAACGTGAGCGCCCCGACCTTGACCGGCGTGCGCGTGTCCCGATGCGCGTAGAACGCCGTGGCCTGGATGTTCACCGCCGCGAAAGGGAGCAGACCGATGGAGTAATAGGCCAGGGCGCTGGCGGTCAGGAGGGTGTCCTCCCGGGTGAACCGGCCGCGCTCGAACAGGACGTGGATGATCGGCACGCGCAGCACGATGAGCCCGATTGTGGCCGGGACGGTCACGAAGAGAAGCAGGCGCATCGCCGTCGACAGCAGGCCGCGCACCTTCTCGGCGTCGCGATCCGCGGTGGCGCGCGACAGGGTCGGCAGAATCACGGTGGACAGGCTGATCGCGAAGATTCCCAGGGTCAGCTCGGTCACGCGGTTGGCGTAGTAGAGAAAGGAGACGCTCCCGGACTGCAGGGACGTCGCGAACTGCGAATCGATCACCAGGTTCACCTGGATGATGCCGACGCCGAACACGCGTGGCAGGATCAGCCGGCCCACCTCCTTGAGACCCACGAGGTCGAGGCTCGCGGGCGGACGCAGACTCATGCCGTGCCGCCAGAGCGCGGGGATCTGCACGATCAGCTGCAGGAAGCCGCCGATGAGGACCCCCACTGCGAAACCGTACGCGGGATCGGCGAAGTGGTTGCGCAGCCCCCAGGCGCACGCGATGATGGCCGCGTTGAGCAGGACAGGGGTGAACGCCGGCAACGCGAAGACGTCGAACCCGTTCAGGATTCCCGACATGATGGCCGAGAGCGAGATGAAGAAAATGTACGGAAACATCATCCGGTTGAGCGAAATCGTCAGGGCGACCTTCTCGGGCGAGACCGCGAACCCCCAGGCGAGCGCCTTCACCAGAAGGGGCGAGAACGCGACGCCGAGCCCGGTGATGACGGCCAGGAGCGCCGCCATGGTGTACAGCACCGAAGCGGCGAAGCGCCACATGGCCTCGCGATCCCCGGAGCGGATGTAGCGCGCGAACGTAGGGACGAAGGCGGAGGTCAGGGCACCCTCGGCCACCAGCCGGCGCAGCATGTTCGGAATGCGGTAGGCGATGACGAACGCATCGGAGGAGTTCGCCGCCCCCAGGATGGTCGCCTGCAGGCTGTCCCGGAAATAGCCGGCGATCCGGCTCAGCATCGTCACGACGCTCATCGAGCCGGCCGCGCGGATCAGCCCGCGATCCTTGTCCATCGTCCTCCCGGCGCTCCCGGGCTCGCCCGGGGCGGGTGGATTCTACGTGCCGCGCACGGGGCATGCAACCGTTCCGCCCGAGGGGTGTGGTAGGCTATGCGCGGGAGCCCATCGGACACACAGGGGACGGCCATGGCAAGTCTCAACAAAGTCATTCTGATCGGTAATCTCGGACGGGACCCGGAGGTGCGCTACACGCAGAACGGCTCGGCCGTGGCGAACTTCACTCTCGCCACCAACGAAGTCTGGACCGACAAGGGGGGCGAGCGCCAGGAGCGCACCGAGTGGCACCGCATCGTCGTCTGGGGCAAGCAGGCGGAGATCGTGCGCGAGCACCTGACCAAGGGAAAGCAGGTCTACGTCGAGGGATCGATCCAGACCCGCCAGTGGGACGATCGCGAGGGGAACAAGCGCCAGACGACCGAAATCAAGGCCCTGCGCGTTCTCATGCTGGGCCGGCCCGAGCCGGGCGAGGCCAAGATGAGCGCGGCCGCCTCCACCCCCGAGCCCGCGGGCGACGAGGCCGGACCGCCACCCGAGGACGACATTCCGTTCTGAGCACGTGCCCGGGAGCCGCTCGCGACTCCATGAGGCGTCAGCCGCGGCGCCCCGCGGCCGAAGGAGTCGTGCCGCGCTTCGATCGCGGACGGGGCGCCTCCTTCCGCAGGGGTTTCGGGGCCGGGGGCGGCACGCGGCGCGTCGCGGCCATCCGGCCGCTCTTGGCGATGTTCACGAATCGACGCACGCGTCCTACGAGAGCTCTTCGACCTTCTTCTTCGCCTCGAACTGGTAATCGGAATTGGGAAAGTCGCTGACGATCTTCTGGTAGGTCTTGAGCGCATCCCCCCGGCGACCGAGCGCCTCCTGGCAGCGGGCCACGCCCATGAGGCCCTCCTCCCTCGGGAAGAAACTCTGCGCGTCCTCGGCCAGGGCCTGGTACTGGATCAGCGCCTCCGAGGGATTTCCGTGGGCCTCCTTCAGGCGCGCCAGCTCGAAACGCGCCAGGGGCGCGAGAAAATCACCCGCGTATCTCGACAGCAGCTCCTGCAGCGCCTTGCCCGCGTCCTCCGTCTTTTTCATCTCGGCCAGCGCCAGCCCCTTGTAATACAGCGCCTTCGGAGCCGCGTGCGACGAGCCATAGCGCCCGAGGATCTCGTCGGCCAGCTTCACCACCTCCAGGTCTTTCGCCTCGACCGACGAAAACGTCCTCGTGCCGGGCGTGGACTGCTGGAGCGCATCGAGTGAGACCGACACGGGGGCCCGGTACGTCTGGATGATCTCTCCGAGCACGAACGAGGCCTTGTCTTCCCGGCCCGACCACCAGACCCAACCCCCGAAGAGACCGGCCGCCAGGACGACCAGGGCCACAGTCGCGATCGCCAGCCGCCGGGCGTGGTTCTCGACGTAGAAGGTGCCCCTCTCGATGGCCGTGACCAGTTCGTCGCGCTTGATCTGGTGTCGTTCCGTCTTCTTCATCGTCCGTTCCTTCCCTCTCCAAGGGATGGTGGGCCTGGCGTGACTTGAACACGCGGCACCCGGATTAGGAATCCGGTGCTCTATCCACCTGAGCTACAGGCCCCTCCGAAGACCATCACTCTACCCGGCGGCATGGAAGCCCGTCAAGGAGCGTCGCGGATCCGCGGAGCTCTTTCGCGTGCGCGGCCGGGTGTGCGACACTTCCCCGCCCGCGACCGACGGGACATGAGGGACGGGTGAAACGAAGCGCGGCGAGGGGGGTCTCTGCGGCGTGTCTGACCGTGGCCCTGGCGCTGGGCTGCCTGCGGCAGGCGCCTGCCCCGCCCTCGACCGGCGCCCCGCCCGTCTTCGCCGCCGGCGCCGTCGCCTCGGGGGAGCCTGCGGCAACCCGGGTCGGAATCGAGATTCTTCGTGCCGGCGGCAACGCGGCGGACGCCGCCGTCGGCGTGGCCCTCGCTCTCGCGGTCGTGCACCCGCAGGCGGGAAACCTCGGCGGCGGCGGATTCGCGGTCGTCAAGACCGGTGACAGCGTGGCGGCTCTCGATTTCCGGGAGACGGCGCCCCGGGCCGCCACCGAGACGATGTATCTGGACCGGAACGGCTCGCCCATCGAGGAGGCGTCGGTCGTGGGTCCTCTCGCCGCCGGCGTCCCCGGGTCCCCCGACGGTCTGTTCGAGCTGCACCGGCGCTACGGCCGCCTCCCGTGGCACGCCGTCGTATCACCGGCGCTCGCGCTCGCGCGCGACGGGTTCACCGTCACACCCCGGCTGCAGGAGGCGATCGAGTGGTACAAGGAGACCCTGGCGCGCTTTCCCGAGACGGCGAGGGTCTGGCTTCAGGACGGGAAGCCGCCCGCCGCCGGCACCCTGCTGCGTCTTCCGGAGCTCGCGGCGACGCTGCGTCTCTACCTGGAGCGCGGGCCGGACGCGCTGACGTCCGGCGACGTGGCCGCCGCGGTGGAGTCGGCGTCCCGCGCGCACGGCGGCGTCCTGACCGCCGCCGACCTCGCGTCGTATCGCCCCGTGTGGCGGGAGCCTCTGCGGTTCAAGGCCTTTGGATGGGAGCTCGCCTCGATGCCCCTCCCGTCCTCCGGCGGGATCATCCTGGCGCAGAGCCTGGCGATCCTCGAGACGCTGCGCTACCCGCAGCGCCCCCGGGGGAGCGCCGAGCGCGATCATCTCCTGGCCGAGACCTGGAGGCGGGCCTACGCCGATCGCTTCGTCCTCGGCGATCCGGAGCACGCGCGCGCGGGAGAGGCGCAGCTGCTCTCGGACGGCTGGATCGCCCGGCGCGCGGCCGACATCGACCCGTCGAAGGCGACTCCGTCCCTGGACATCCGTCCGTGGCCGGGACAGCCGGTGTCCGCCGCCGACGGCGGCATGAGGCCGGCGGCGACGACCCATCTCTCCGTGGCCGACGGCTCGGGGATGGTCGTGTCGTTGACCACGACGCTCAACGAGTGGTTCGGCTGCGGTCTGTACGTGCCCGGGGCGGGATTCTTTCTGAACGACGAAATGGACGATTTCGTGACCGCGCCGGGGCGGCCGAACCTGTACGGTCTCGTCCAGGGGGATGCCAACGCGGTCCATCCCGGCGCGCGCATGCTCTCCTCGATGAGCCCGGTGGTCGCCTGGCGCGGTGGCGAGACGATCGCGCTCGGCTCGCGCGGCGGCTCGCGCATCCCGACGGTGATCACTCAGGTCCTGCTGAACCTGATCGTCGACGGGGATTCTCTCCAGGCGGCGCTCGATCGGCCGCGCATCCACCACCAGTGGCTTCCCGACGAGATCGTCGCGGAAAAGGACGCGCTGTCGCCGGGCGAGATGTCCGGGCTGATCCGCCGGGGTCACAGCGTGCGCCCGTCGGACGGACTGGGCGAGGTGGCCGCCGTTCGTGTTTTCACGAACAGCCGCATGGAGGCGGCGGCCGACACGAGGCGGAACCCGGGCGGGGCGGACGTTCTGGCGGCACGAGAAGCGCCCGGCACGGCCGGACCGCCTCCCTGACACGCGTCCGTTCCCGGGATTCAGCGCGCCTGCAGCAGCCCGAGGACGGCCACGAGCGCCGCTCGCACGCCGGCGCGGATGGAGCCCTCCCGTTCCGGAGCGTACTGCGATGAGTGCAGAGACGGCAGCGGCTTGCCGTCGGGGCGGGTGCTCTCGTCGATGCGTTCGCGCGGGATCGTCCCGAGGTTGAACATGAAGATCGGGATCCGCTCGCGGCCGTAATAGGTGAAGTCCTCCGATCCCATGACCGGCGGGACCTCGACGACCCGGTCCTCGCCGAAGGCCTTCTTCAGCTCCGCCACGGTGCGCCGGACCAGATCGGGATCGTTGACCGTCGCCGGCGTGCTCTCGCCGATCGCGATGTCGGGCGGCTTCGGCGCCCCCGCCCCCTGCGCCTCCGCCAGGACGTTGCGGCGAATCCCGTCCAGGAGCCTTCTCCGCGTCTCCTCGGTGTAGGAGCGGACGGTCAGCTGCAGATCGACCGTGTCGGGAATGATGTTGTGCTTCGTCCCGCCATGGATCGATCCGACCGTCACGACTGCCGGCTCGATCGGGTCGATCTCCCGCGCCACGATCGTCTGCAGGGCCATGACGATGCGGGCCGCGATCACGATCGGATCGACGGTCTTGTGCGGCGACGCACCGTGCCCCCCGAGACCGTAGACCCGGATGTCCACGCTGTCGACGTTGGCGAACGCCGGCCCGGCGCGGTAGCCGATGACCCCCACCGCCAGGTCCGCTTTAACGTGCAGGGCCAGGATGGCGTCCGGACGCGGGAAACGGGTGAACAGTCCATCCTTGATCATCGCCTGGGCGCCCATCACCCTCTCTTCCGCCGGCTGTCCGATCAGGATCGCCGTCCCCGACCAGCGTGCCTGAAACATCTTGAGCCCCCGTGCCAGTCCGACGAGCGTGGTCATGTGGATGTCGTGCCCGCAGGCGTGCATGACCGGGACCTGCCGGCCGGTATCGTCGGTCGTCGTGACCGCGCTGGCGTAGGGAAGACCGGTCTCCTCCTTGACCGGCAGCGCGTCGAGGTCGGAGCGCCACATCACCGTCGGCCCCTTGCCGTTCCGCAGCACGGCGACGACTCCGTTCCCTCCGACCCCCGTGCTCACCTCGAAGCCGGCCGCCTTCAGCTCGGAGGCGATCCGCGCGGCCGTCTCCTGCTCGTGCAGGGACAGTTCGGGATGGACATGAAGGTCCCGGTACAGAGAGTCGAGGGAGGTGTACTCCTTGTCGATGAACGAATCGACGGCCGGGGCCGAAACACCCGCAGCGTGGACCGGTGCCAGGGACAGGAGCATGCAGGCGAGAAGGGGCAGGCGCCGCAGGCCTCGAGACGCAGGCATCAGTACTGGATCAGGCTGACGACGTCCATCCCCGGCAGACGGGCGCGTCCCTCGAGAAAGGCCAGCTCGACGAGGAAACCGGATCCGAGGACGATGCCCTGCAGGCGCTTCACGAGCCTGTGCGCCGCCGAGGCGGTGCCCCCCGTCGCCAGGAGATCGTCGACGATCAGCACCTTTTCCCCCGGGCGGATCGCATCGACGTGGATCTCGAGACGATCCTTGCCGTACTCGAGCTCGTATTCCTCCACCGCCGTCCGCCACGGGAGCTTTCCCGGCTTCCGCACGGGCACGAACCCCGCCCCGAGGCCCAGCGCGATGGCGGGCGCGAAGATGTAGCCGCGCGATTCGATGCCGACGACCTTGTCGATGCCGCGATCCTTGAACCGATCGGCGAGAGCGTTGAGGGCGTAGTGCAGGGCATCCTTGTCGCCCAGGAGAGGGGTGATGTCCTTGAAGACGATTCCCTTCTTGGGAAAATCCGGCACGTCGCGGATGTATGTCCTGAGGTCCATGCCGTCCTCTTCACGCCACGGTCAATGGCGGATCTCGAACCCGTCCATCTCGTTGTCCAGCACCGACTCCGAAGCGGCGGCGTTGTCCACCAGCGCCCCCGCCGGCCCCCGCCGCAGGACCTCCTGGAGCTCCCGGAGAGCGTCCTCCGTTCCCGCGGCCACGACTTCGACCCGGCCGTCGGGAAGATTGCGCACGTAACCGTGGATCCCGAGGCTCCTGGCCGCGCGCGCGGTGAAGAATCGGTATCCGACACCCTGCACGATACCGCTGACCAGGAACCGGGTGGCTTTCATCGTGAGAAGAGAATGGTCGGGGCGAGTGGATTTGAACCACCGACCCCCTGGTCCCGAACCAGGTGCGCTACCAGGCTGCGCTACGCCCCGACGGCTTAGCAAAGAGAGCGGATTCTATGCGAGCGGCCGGAGGCCGGTCAAGGAGCGTCCGGGAGAACCACGCGGCTGCCGGGCACCAGAGCGTCCTGCCCGTCGTCGAAGCGGACCCAGGCCTTGGTGCCGCCGTCGTAGTCACGCGCCAGGACGACCAGGCGGGCGGGATGGCCGAGGGCCGTGCAACGACCGTCCCCTTCCGCGTCCCGTCCCGTCAGCGCGCGGATGAACGGGTTCCCGGCGCGCTCCGACCCGACGCTGGTCGGGCCGGCGTGTCCCGGATGGATGCGAGTCCCGTCCGGGAGGGAAAGAATCCGCAGGACCGCGCGGCGCGCATCCTCGAAGCCGCTGGCGCCGGCGCCGACGGTCCCCCCGAGCGACCCGGCGAACAGGCAGTCTCCGGTGAACAGGCCGACATCCTCGAGGAGATATCCGGCGTGCCCCGCGGTGTGGCCCGGAAGCGGCACGACGCGAACGGTCAGGCCGCCCCAGGAGCTCTCCCCTTCCGGATCGAGGGCCAGGGCGGAGGGGACGTGCGGAGTCTCGGGAGCGAGCGCGTACACCGGCGCCCCGGTCCGGCGTCTCAGCTCGGCGTGCCCCTGGACGTGATCCAGGTGGCGGTGCGTGGTCAGGATCGCCGCCACGTTCAGACGGTGACGCTCGATCGCCTGAAACAGGGGACGAAGCGGCGCGCCGCTGTCGACGATGACGGCCGTGCCCCCGTCCCGGTCCGCCACGAGGTAGGCGTTCGACAGCCATCCGGGATCCAGGGATCGCTCGAGGATCATCCCGCGAAGTCTATACCCTGAATCACCGCGGGGACGCCGCGCGCCACTTGACGCACCCTCGGCTTGCGGGTAGCCTCAACCGCATCATGCCCGGCAAGCATTTCGACGATCTCGCCACCGGTCAAGTCCACCGGCACACGACCGGCCGGACGATCACCGAGTCCGACAACACGCTGTTCTGCGCGCTGACCATGAACACCCAGCCGCTGCACCTCAACCAGGACTTCGCGGCGAAAAGCGAGTTCGGCCAGAGGATCGTCAACGGGATCTTCACCCTCGGACTGGTCGTCGGTCTGACGGTTTCCGATCTCACGGAGGGGACGATCGTCGCGAACCTGAGCTACGACCGCGTGGTCCACCCTCGTCCCGTCTTCCTCGGCGACACTCTTTACGCCGAGTCGGAGATCCTCGAGACACGACCGTCGGCATCGAAGCCGGACCGTGGCATCGTCCGTCTGCGTCACCGCGGCCTGAATCAGCGCGGCGAGGTCGTGATCGAGGTGGACCGCACGGTGCTCTTCCTGCGGCGACCATCGCCGTGAGGCGCCCGGGACACCGGGCCGCCCGGCGATCGGGGCGGATTCCGCGCTCCACCCCGGTCGTGGGGATCAGGCCCCGCCGCCGCGCCCTCCTGTTCTGTCCCGCCACCGATCGGAGGAAGCTCGAAAAGGCGGCGACGCTGGGGGCGGACGGCCTGATCATCGACTTGGAGGACGGCGTGGCGCGATCGCGCAAGGCCGAGGCGCGCGCGGCCGCGGCGCGGGCGCTCTCGGAACTGGACTTCGGCCGGACCGAGCGCCTGGTGCGGGTGAATCCCCCCGGTTCCGGGCAGGAGGAGGACGTGCGGACGACCTCGGGAGTCTCCCGGCCGCCGGACGGCTATGTCCTCCCCAAGGTCGATTCGGCCGCTCAGATCAAGGCGTTCGCCCGGTTGCTTCTGGGTGTCGAACGGCGGGCCCGGCTGCCGCCGGGGAGGATACGCATCCTGGCCATCATCGAGTCGGCGCTCGGGATCGTCAACCTCGCGTCGATCGCCGCGAGCGATCCGCGGCTGGACGCCCTGCTGTTCGGAGCGGAGGACCTGTGCGGCGACATGGGGGCCGTGCGGACGCGTGAAGGACGCGAGGTCGCGTTCGCGCGCTCCGCCGTGGCGATCCACGCGGCCGCGCGACGCCTTCAGGCGATCGACACCCCTTTTGTCGATCTGAAGGATATCCAGGGGCTGGTTGCCGAAACGCGCGAGGCGCTCGGCCTCGGATACACCGGCAAGCTGGCGATCCATCCGGGACAGGTCGCGCCGATCCAGGAGACGCTGACGCCGCGTCCGCAGGAGGTCGAAGAGGCCCGCCGCCTGATCGACGAGCACGAACGACAGCAGGAGAAGGGGACGGGGGTGTTCGCCCTGGAAGGGCGGATGGTCGACATGCCGATGGTGCGCGCGGCCCGGGCCGTCCTGGCGAGGGCGGGCGCCGCCACGGAGGCTCGCGGTCGCCGCTCCTAGGAACCTGCGCCGGCGTCAGGCTCCGGATCGATCTCGACCAGGACGCGGCTGCGCTCGACCACGTCCCCCGGCGCGCACGACACCGCCCGCACGCGGCCGGCGAATGGGGCGACCACCTTCATCTCCATCTTCATGGCCTCGAGGACCACGAGCGGCGCCCCGGCGTCGACGTGTTCGCCCGGTCTCACCAGGACAGCCGCCACCTGACCGTCCATGACAGCCGTCAGACGTCCGTCGAGGCCGCCGGCGACGCGTCCGCCCGCGCGCGGTCTCGCGGACCGCACGAGGGTCACCGGGTCGGCATCGTCGATCTTGACGATCATGCGGTCGCCGTCCCTGACGACGATCGCCGCAACCGTGCGGCCGTCGATGCGAAGCTGAAACGATGGGTCGTCCGAGCGGATCAGCGCGACATCGAACGATCGATCGTCCACGCTCGCCCGAAACCCGCCGTTTCGCGTTTCGATGCGCACCGCCCTGATCGCCTCTCCCAGGCTGTAGCGCAGGAGCATCACGGCGCTCCCGTCCGAAAGCGGTCGCCGCGATCCCACGGGCTGTGGGAGTCCTCCTCCTCGTTCTCCAGGGGGGCGTCGAACCTCGCCGAATCCGACCGCGCGCGGAGGACGTCGACGACCGCCGCGACGACGAGCGCGTCGTCGGTCGGGGGGGTCCCCGCGGGACGCCACGACGCCAGCTCCCGCTCGGTGAACGTCGTGGTCGCTTCGCCCTTCTGGAACAGGGGGTGCGCCAGAATCGCCCTCAGATACGGGATGTTGGTCTCGACCCCGAGGATCGCCGTCCTGCCGAGCGCCTCCCGCATGCGCTCGAGGGCCGCCGGCCTGTCCGGCGCCTGGACGATGATCTTCGCGACCAGGGAGTCGTAATACGGAGTCACGCGGTCGCCGGTCGCCAGTCCCGCGTCCACGCGGATACCGGGGCCGGACGGAAACGACGCGTGCAAAACCCTGCCGCTGCACGGAGCGAACTCGCGCGCCGGATCCTCGGCGTTCACGCGGCACTCGATCGCGTGCCCGCGCCGCGTGACCCCCTCCTGAGGCACGGGGAGCGGTTCGCCGGAAGCGATGCGGATCTGCGCCTGCACCAGGTCGACTCCCGTGACCATCTCCGTGACCGGATGCTCCACCTGGATACGCGTGTTCATCTCGAGAAAAAAATACCGGTGGCCGCGGTCGACAAGGAATTCGATCGTCCCGGCGTTGACGTAGCCGCAGGCGCGCGCCGCGATGACCGCGGATCGCGCCATCTCGGCGCGCTGTCCCTCGTCCAGGAGCGGCGAGGGCGACTCTTCGACGATCTTCTGGAAACGCCTCTGGATCGAGCACTCGCGCTCGAACAGATGGATGCACTCCCCGTGCGCGTCCGCCAGAATCTGCACCTCGACGTGACGGGCCTGGTCGACGACTCTCTCCAGGAACAAACGGGCGTCGCCGAACGCCTTGAGCGACTCGCGCCGGGCGCTTGCGACGGCCGCCTCCAGGTCGTCGGGCGTGGCGACGACCCGCATACCCCGGCCGCCGCCCCCGCCGGCCGCCTTCACGAGGACCGGATAGCCGATGCGATCCGCTTCGCGACGGAGCACGGTGGCCTCCTCCTCCCCTGTCCCTTCCCAGCCGGGGATCACCGGAACGCCTGCCGCCGCCATGGCGCGCCGCGCGGCCATCTTGTCGCCCATCAGCTTCAGGGAGGCCGGACCCGGTCCGACGAAGATGAGACCGGCTCGCTCCACCGCCTCGGCGAACTCGGCGCTCTGCGCGAGGAAGCCATAGCCCGGATGGATCGCCTCGCAGCGGAAGTCGCGGGCCGCCGCGATGAGCCGATCCATGCGGAGATAACTCTCGGCGGCCGGCGCCGGACCGATCGGGACGGTCGTCGCGGCGACGCGCGTGTGCAGGGCGCCGCGGTCGGCCTCGCTGGCGACGGCGACCGGCAGGATGCCGAGCTCGCGGCAGGCGCGCGCGATCCGCACGGCGATCTCGCCGCGGTTGGCGATCAGGAGCCGGGTGATGGGGCGGGACGGCACCGGATCACATCCGGAACACGCCGAAGCGCGTCGCCTCGATCGGGGCGTTCAGGCAGGCCGACAGGGCCAGCCCCAGAACGCGCCGGGTCTCCGGCGGGTCGAGGATGCCGTCGTCCCACAGGCGCGCCGTCGAATAATACGGACTCCCCTCGCGCTCGTAGCTGTCCAGGATCGGTTGCTGGAAGGTTCCGGCTTCCGCGGTCGAGAGCGGGGCCTCCCCCCGCCGGGCCCGCTGCTCCTTCTGTACGGTGAGGAGCACGCTCGCGGCCTGCTCCTTCCCCATCACGCTGATGCGGGCGTTCGGCCACATGAAGAGGAAGCGAGGGTCGTAGGCCCGCCCGCACATCCCGTAGTTCCCGGCACCGAACGACCCGCCCAGGATGACGGTGATCTTGGGGACGGCGGCGTTGGCGACGGCGTGCACCAGCTTCGCGCCGTCCTTGGCGATACCGCCCTCCTCGTACTCCTTCCCCACCATGAAGCCGGTGATGTTCTGCAGGAACAGGATCGGGATGCCGCGCGCGGCGCACAGCTCGATGAAGTGCGTCCCCTTGAGGGCGCTCTCGCTGAACAGGACACCGTTGTTCGCGAGGATCCCGACCGGGTACCCCTCGAGGCGCGCGAAACCGCACACCAGCGTCGTGCCGTACAGCGCCTTGAACTCCCGGAAGCGGCTTCCGTCCACCATGCGGGCGATCACCTCGCGCGCGTCGTAGATCTCCCGGAGACTGCGCGGCACGATGCCGTAAATCTCCCGGGGATCGAAGATCGGCTCCTCGGGGGGGGCGACCTCGAGCGTCACGCGCTTCTTCCGGTTCAGGGTGGCGACGATCTGCCGCGCCCGGTCGAGCGCGTCCTCGTCGTCGAGCGCGTAGTGATCGGCGACACCGGACTTGCGCGCGTGCACGTCCGCCCCGCCGAGCTCCTCGGCCGTCACCTCACGGCCCGTGGCCGCCTTCACCAGGGGCGGCCCGCCCAGGAAGATCGTGCCGGTGCCCTTCACGATGATCGTCTCGTCGCTCATGGCCGGGACGTAGGCGCCGCCGGCGGTGCACGACCCCATGACGACGGCGATCTGGGGAACGCCCAGGGCGCTCATGCGCGCCTGGTTGAAGAAGATGCGGCCGAAGTGCTCGCGGTCGGGAAACACTTCAGCCTGCAGCGGCAGGAACGCGCCGCCCGAATCGACCAGGTACAGGCAGGGCAGGCGGTTCTCCGCGGCGATGCTCTGGGCCCGCAGGTGTTTCTTGACCGTCATCGGGTAGTAGGTCCCACCCTTCACCGTCGCGTCGTTGGCGACGATGAGGCATTCGCGACCCGACACGCGTCCGATGCCCGTGACGATGCCGGCCGAAGGGGCCTCATCGTCGTACATCCCGTGCGCCGCGAGCGGCGAGAGCTCGAGGAAGGGCGACCCGGGATCGAGGAGCCTTTCGATCCGATCGCGGACGAAAAGCTTGTTCTGCTGCCGGTGCCTGTCGTGCGCCGCAGCGTCGCCGCCGCGGCGGACCCGCGCGAGGTGACTCTTCAGCTCGTCGGCGAGGGCCGTGTTGAATTCGGCGTTGGCCCGGAAGGCGGGATCATCGGTGCGGATTTTCGATTCGATCGGGACCATACCGGCCCGGAATCTTACAGGCAGGCAGGTGCGGGCGCAACCGCCGGGCCTCGTCCGGTCCCGGCTTCGAGCCGCGGAGCGCGCTCAGCCCAGCAGCCGGTGCGCCTCGGGGCGGATCAGACCGACCCTCCAGGCCCGCAGCCCCGGGATCTCCTCGGGTCGGTCGAGAGCCCCGGGACCGGCGGCGGCGAGGGCCTCGAGAGTGGATTGCGGACACAGGACCCCCGGATCCAGACCGAGCTCGGAGGCGCGCGTCTTGCGCCATTCACGCAGACGCTCCAGGCGGGCCTGGGATGCCGCCGACTTCCTGCGCGGGCGGCCGCGGGGCGGCACCGGGCGGTCCGCCTCGGGCACCTCGAGCCCCGCCTGGACGGCCTGAAGGATATCGGTCCCGATCCGGCGCCGCACGAGCGGGGTGACGCCCCGCACGCCATTCAGATTGGAGGACTCGACCGGCCGCTTCTTCGCGAGCGCCAGGAGCGTCTCGTCGGAAAGAATCCGGAACGGCGACAGATCGGCCTCGCCGGCCCGCCGGTCGCGCATGGCGTACAGCTCGCGCAGCACCGCCGCCTCCTGGGACGGGAGGTCGCGGGCCCCCTTGATGGTCCAGAACATTTCCGGGTCGAACACGCGCGGTTCCCAGGCGCGGCGCGCGACCAGCGCGAACTCTTCCTCCGCCCAGGAGAGCCGCCCGACGGTCTTGAGTTCGTCCATCAGGACCTGGCTCAGGCGAATCAGGTGCCGGACGTCTTCCGCCGCATAGGCCTTCTGGCGCTCCGTGAGAGGACGATGCGACCAGTCGTCGCGCTGCGATCCCTTGTCGAGCTTCTCGCCGAAATAGGCGAGGAGGAGGCTGGCCAGGCCGATCCCGGTCTTTCCCAGGAGCTGCGACGCGATCATCGTGTCGAACACGGGTTCCATGTGGAAGCCGAAGTCCCGACGAAGATAAAGGACATCCTGTTCGGCGGCGTGCAGAACCTTGACGGTGCGGCGCGAGCCGAGGACCTCCCCGAGCGGTTCGAGACGCTTCAGCGCCAGAGGATCGACGAGATAGACCGCCTCCCCGTCCGAGACCTGGATGAGGCAGCACTTGTGGTGGTAGTGGTAGAAGGAATCGGCCTCCGTGTCGACCGCCAGGGACGTCGCCCTCGACAAGGGCTCGGCCATGCGCTCCAGATCCCGTTCGCTGTCGACCCAGACGTAGGACGCGTGGACCATCAGCTCCGCGCCTCGGGTGCAACGCGCGCCGCCAGGTGCCGTTTCACCCACCAGACGACGCCGAGAACGAGAACGGCTCCGACGACCAGATCGAATTTCCGGAACTCGGACTCGAGCGCGTGCCAGCGCTCGCCCAGCGCGCACCCGACGTAGGCGAGGGCGTAGCAGAACGGGTAGGAGCCGAGGAACGTGTACACCGTGAACCGGACGAGAGGCATGCGCGCCAGTCCCGCGGGGAGGGAGATGAAGGTCCGGACCACCGGCATGAGGCGGCTGAAGAAGATGATGGGGCTGCCGTAGCGGTTGAAGAGCCTCTCGGCGAGATCGAGATCGTGCCGCGAGATCAGAACGTACCGGCCGTATTTCAGGACGAAGGCCCGCCCGCCCCAGGCCGCGATCGCGTAGGCCGCCCAGGAGCCGAGGACGCACCCGGAGGCCCCCCAGAAGGCCGCGCCGTGCAGGGTGAATTCACCGCGGAACACGAGATACCCCGAGAACGGCATGATGATCTCGGACGGGAGCGGGATGGCGGCGCTCTCGACGGCCATCATCAGGAAAACCCCGAAGTAACCCAGGCTGCTGATGGCGGCGGTGATGAACGCCGCGACCCATTTCAGGACATCGGTGACCAAGCGGCTCGGCTCTCCTAGAGGTCGAGATTCCAGCGGCGGACCAGGTCCATCACCTTGTAGTGGGTCAGGTCCAGGTGCAGCGGAGTGACGGAGACGAACCCGTCGGCGAGCGCCTTGAAGTCGCTCTCGGGGTCGTCCTCCCAGTCCGCCGACTGACCGCCGATCCAGTAGTAGGCCCGTCCCTTCGGGTCGATGCGCTCGATGACCCCCCCCGGGTAGATCCGCCGCCCCTGCCGGGTGATGCGCACTCCGCGCGGCGGCTGCCTGGGAACGTTGACGTTGAACAGGGTGTCGGTCGGCATGCCGCGTTCCAGGATCTCCTGGGCCAGGACGCGGGCGAAACGGGCCGCCGCCTCGAAACTGATCGGGGCGTCTCTCCCGATCTCCTGCGAAATCGCGAACGACGGGAGCGACATCAACGTCGCCTCGAATGCAGCGGAGACCGTGCCCGAGTAGGTGATGTCGTCGCCCAGGTTGTATCCGCGGTTGATGCCGCTCACAACCAGCCGCGGGCGCCCCTCCTCCTTCAGGATCGTGTGGATCCCCAGGTAGACGCAGTCGGTCGGGGTCCCCTGCACGACGAAGTGACGCGGAGCGCGCCTTTGAAATCGAAGCGGGTGATTCAGAGTGAGGGCGTGCCCCTGCCCGCTCTGCTCGCGGTCGGGAGCGATCACCCAGACGGCGCCCATCGGGGCGAGGCTCTCCTCCAGCGCTTTCAGCCCCTCCGTGCCGTATCCGTCGTCATTGGTGATCAGGATGCTCAAGGGCTGCATGGGTCCCGCGACTTCTGGGACGACCCTCCCCTGGAGAATCGTCCCGGAGCGGCAAGGACCACGGCGCACGCGGCCCGTGCCCCGCTCCGGAAGCCGCCGGCTTGAACTGGATTGGTCGGGGCGACTGGATTTGAACCAGCGACCACCTGCACCCCAAGCAGGTGCGCTACCAGGCTGCGCTACGCCCCGAAATGTCTACGATGCAACAGCTTCCGACTGACCCGCTGCTCCAGGGATACCCGCCTCACCCGACGGGGGAGCAGTAGGGGGAGCAGTCACCGTGTCGAGCCTCGCCATTGCCGCCTTGAGATGTCCCGGCGAGAACCGGATGTAATGGCGTCGGCAGACCTCGGGACTGTTGCCCATGATTTCCGCGATCACCTCTGTGGGTACACCCTGCTCCGCGAGACGGCTGCCGAAGGTGTGCCGCATCATGTTGAACACGCCGCCTTGCTTCTCAACACCCGCCGCCTCGAACGCGCTCTCAAGCAGCCGGTTGATCGTGAAGTAGTCGAGCTGCTTACCCTCATGATCGCACAGGACGTACTCGGATCGAACGTGTCTTGTAACACGCCCAAGAACGGCCGTCAACCGGGCGTTGAGCGGGATCGACCTTGCCTTGCCCGTCTTGCTCTTGGGAACCAGGATGTGCCCGTTCTGCCGGTCCACCTGGGACCACTTCAACCGGATGCCCTCTTCCCCGTCACCGCGACCGCCGGCACGCATCCCGCTCTCACAGAACAAGGCGATCACGTTCCGGGTGAGCGGGTCCGCCTTCTGCTCGGCCTTCGTCTGCTCATCACGGGTCACAACGTCAACCTCGCGGTCGGGCTCCGATGGCCGGGGGACGCCCTCACCGTTGCGAGACCATGCCAGCACCGGATCGTCCGCCACGAGCCCGCGCCCACGGGCCCACTTGTAGAGCGTCGAGAGGTTGCCAACGTACTTTCGGATCGTCGAATCGCCGTACTCTGCCCGCCGCAGACTGTCGCGGTAGTCCTCCACCATCGCCCGAGTGATCTTGTCGGCGCCAATGGTCTTTCCGAAGTGGCCGATCCAAGAGGCTGACGGCGACTTGTAGTAGTCGGACGTCCCGCCTCTCGCTCGGTAGGTCGCCAGGAATTTCTTGACCATCGCCTCGAAGGTGGGCGCAGCCGGCGCGGGCCTCGCGTCTCGCTGCGCCAGGGCCGCCTCGGGGTTGCCCAAGATTTCCCGCATCCTCTTCCCCGCCTGCCTCTCCGTCACCCCCAGGTAGAAGTAGGCGAAGTCCTGGCGCGACTTGATCCACACCCGCGCCTTGTAGACCGTCTCGCCGGCACGCGCTCCCCTGGTCGGCGTCTCGGTATACATCCCGCCGCTGTCCTTGATCCACGTCTTCGCGCTCATGCCCTGCCTCCTTTATACGCTCTGAGCATTTGAGCCTTGGCCCGGTACATGACACCGCGCAAGTGGCGGCGTTCCTCGTACAGCGGTTCCCGCTTTCGGCAGTTAGAGCAGATTTCCTCGTCCTCCAGTGTGAGAGCCCATGTCTGCATGATGCAATTCCCCTCCTTGCTTTTGGCCGTGCAGGCGAGCTCTTGCATGCGGTCTCGGTTCGCTCTCACGGAAAGGACGGCTTCACAGAACTGTCGCGCCTTGGCCTCGAAACTATTCCGACGTTCCACGCCCCATCCCTCCTTTCCCCGGCCGCGCCGGGCCGTCCCGTCGCTACTTGCCCTTGCCGGGCTTCACCTTCTGCCGCTTTCGGTAGGCCCGCATCCATCGCCGCATATACGCCCGCCGCTTGGCGCTCGACTTGGATCGCTTCCCCCTCCAGGTGGCCGCGGCCCCCATCCTGCCGATTTCGCTCAAGCGTTCCGCGCTGACCTTGGCCGCTCTGGCCTTCCCGCCCTGTGACGCTAGATGTCGCAGAACGGCCAGGACGTCGGATCGCTTCGGTTTCATTCGGATCGCTTCGGTTTCATAGAGACAGTCTACGCCTACCTGGTAGACGTGTCAAGCACAACCAACGCGCCACGTTGCCCCGAAGGCGACGATCGCGGAGCGGCCCACGCCATTCGAGACGGACCGTGGACAACTCGTGACTTACGCTTCCTTCGGGGAACCGGCTGGTCGTCTCGCGGCCCTGTGTGCCTTGGGACCGACCACCTTGCCGGGCTTCGCTGGCTGCGCTGGTGCTACCTGTGGGATTGGTGGCTGCGGTGCGGGCGGCTGGGGCCCGGGGGCAACCGGGGATGGGATCGGGATCTGCTGCCTGAATATCATCTGCTGACCGCCGCCGATCCGAACCATGCAGTCGTCGAGCGAGTTGTAGAACAACTTGGAGATCGGCGCGTTGGCGAAGGTGACGTCCATCGTGCAGTAGACCTCCCACACGCGGGCGTAGAATTCTCGGTCGCTGCGCAGGTTGGTCAACTTGAGCTCGAACTTCGGATCACTCAGGTGCTCCAACTTGATTCGCCTACCGTGTGACTTGAAGGTGGCGTGCGAGCCGAGAAACTCCGCCACGGCTGCGGCCTTCTTGGCTCCGTCGGTGACGCCCTTGAGCATGTACTGAGACAGCCATTCCGTGACGAGGCGCTTCGACAGGGCGATGGCGTTGTCGCACTGAACAAGAAGGGCGGGGCCCATCGGCTGGAGGATCGGGACCCAGACGCTCAGCCGCTTCGGGTCCTTCATGATCTCCTCGCTCGCCTTCAGGAACTGCTCCTTGATGGCCTCGGCGGCCACGATCCCGTTGGCGGTTCGCATCTGTGGATCAATGGGCCCCAACTCCGCGTCCTCGTCGAGTACGATCTCGTCGGCGGACATCGCCATCATCGTGGCCGCGCTCTTGGCGTAGGCGGGCACAATGATCCTCACGTGGGCGAACTTCCGGCGGATCTCCTCCACGATGGTCTCGGCGGCCTCCGCAAAGCCACCGGGGCTATGCAGGATGACGTCTAGCCCCCCACCGTCAAGCCGTTCCAGCATGTCGTGAAAACCGATCTTGTCGGAGTGGTCAACTTGAAGTTGATCGGGCGAGAGATTCTTCCCGGAGGATGTGCAGGCGGAACCGTAGATTAGGAGGGGGCGCTTCGTGTGCTCGATCAGCCGCTGAACCTTCCGGTTCAAGACCCTCGCCCAATGGGCTGTCGGTCCCGGGATATTCGCCTCGGCGTTGAACTCGTTGAGGATCCTCGACCACGTCGATGTGGACACTCGCCGCCGGGCCTCCCTAGTCTATCGTCGTGGCATTCCCGGACAACGTGGACGGCTCCTTCATGGCTGCGAGCGCTTCGAGGTATTCCGTGAACGACATGTTCATCGCCTCCAGCGCCTCGGCCACCTTGGGGTTGTCGCGCTGGAACTGCGCGTAGGCGCGTTCCAAGGTCTCGCTCGCCTCCAAGACCTGTTTATCGGGCATGTGGGCACCTCGTGCGGGGCTCAAGGGCCACATGACCCGCCCCGCGTCACACCAGAAGTGTGGTAGTGACCCTCGTATACGTCAAGCGACGGGTTGGTGTCAATCGGGTGATGTCCAATAGGCAAGGGAGTCGAACCTGCCGGAACGACACGGGATTGTATCACGCCACTACCTTCCCTTCGGAAGAAGGCGGTGCGGGAGCCGGCGAGGGGGCTCAATGCGTCGTCCTGCCCGAGTCGCGGATCGAGACGGCCTCGGGTGTCAGGGGAAGGCGAGATCGTGTCCCTGGAGCCGTCCTGCGCGGTCGCTTTCGGAGCCGGAGGGCCGAAAGGGGCCGGATCTCCGATCTCTCTTGGCGTCCGCGCCTGGGGGAGGCCCTTGGGAATGAGTATCGGGAGTGTGTTCATCTACCCGTCCAGCCGCCACCAGGACCAGAATAGCGTGAAGCCCATGCTCTTCGTGGTGCCCGCGAGGGTGTAGGTGATTTTCATGTACGGGGGAAAGGGAGCGGCGTCCACGGGCGCGTTCGAGGCTCCCGTGTAGCCCGTCACGTCCCCCGGCCAGGCTTCGATCGGCGCCACGGGAGCACCGGCCGTCAGTTGCGCGAAGGTGGTCGTCCCCATCGATCCGCCGGTGCCCGCCGAGTCCGTGTACCAGTCGATCGTGAGCGTGTTGGTCTCGTCCGTCGCCATGTTGTCGCCGACGGCTTCGAGGTTGATCGTAAAGGCCGCGAAGGAATTGAGCGCTGGCGTGGCGATGATGCCGGTGTTGCCTGTGGCGCTGAGGTTCGTCGCCGAGGTGTAGAGCGTGTCATGCCAGTGGACGGAGTGATGCGGGATCGCCGCGCTCGGTTTTACCAGGCAGGCCAGAATCGCAACGACAAGTACGGTTCTTTTCAGCATTCGTGTCTCCTTTACGGACTGTTCGTTTCCGACTCGTTCGTCGATCTTCGTGTGCGAGACTCCTGCCTGCTTTGCCGCCACATCGCGGGCTTTCTCTCTCCGAATAGGTGTGCCAGATTTGGCACCCCTTTTCCCGCGACCTTTGGACTGACGGGTTCTTTCTTTCGCCTCGGCTCTGAGCTTGGGCATCAGAGCGGCGAGGACCGAAGCAAGATGGCCGGCAGGGCGCCGCATCGACCGGCACGGCGCCCCGCCGACCGAGGCGCGGGAAGGAGGCCGCGGCGCCCCCGAAGTAACGGCGGCAGGCTTGACCGCGCCTATCTCCTCAAGCCACGCGCCGCGACCGCAATTCGGCGAGTCGCTTTCGGTCGGCATCGACCTGGGCGAGCAAGTCGGCCCGCGCGGCGGTTGCCTCGCCAAGTGCAGTTTCCACTTTGGCCCGGGCCGCCTCAGCCGCCGAGAGCTGCCGATCCATCTCCTCGCGAACGACCGGGCGCCCGTTGAGCATGCGGCGCATGGACTTGAGATCGGCCAGCGCGCCGGTTGCCTCCCCCAGGCTGTGTTCCAGGTCGCCGACACGACGCGAAAGGGCGGCCATCCCCGCGTCCACCCAGCCGCCGGAGATCCTGAGCCCGCTCGGCCCGTCCTCGACCGTGGCGCCGGCGGCCCTGAGCAAGGCCGTCAGCCGCTCCACCGTCTGCTCAAGCCCGTCGGCGCTGGCGCTGTAGCTCGCCTCTGCCGCCCCCTCCAGGCGCGCCTTTGCAATTTCGACCCGCCGCCGGGCCTCCCGAAGCCCCATCCAGGCGCGTTCGAGGTCGCTTCGCCATTGGTGTGCCCCGGCCCCGCAGGAAATCGCCCACGACAGCCGATCGCGCTCCGGCGCCTTCCGGCCATCGCCCTCGGGATCGCGCCAGTCGGACGGTGGATTGTCGAGACACGCCTGCAGGGCCTCCGCCTTCGTCCCCCTGGTCGTCACGCTGCCCCCTTGTCGCCGCCGAAAAAGCGGCGTTTCGCGAGGATGTACTCGCCGTAGTCCCGTACCTTCTCGCCGTGGGCCTTCGCCAGCGCGCAGGGGCGATTCAGATCGTCCGACTCCCCGTCTCGCACCGCACGCAGCCGCAACGGCTGCCGGATGCCCTCGAACACCTCACCGACGAGGGCGCGGGCTTGGTCCATCGTCACTCCGTAGACTTTGGCGCGCACAAGGGCCGCCCTCAGGTCGAACCCATCAGTCAACTTCACGATTCACCTCCCTGCGGCACACGCCGCGCTACTGGATCGACACTTCGTCCGTCCCGTCGCACTCAACCCACCCCTCGTCATCGGCGAGGTCGCAGTGAAGACAGGCCCCGTCTGTACTTGGTCCGGATTGTTTCAATTGCTCCACTGCGAAGCGCAGCCGCTTGTGTTTCCCGTCAACGCGATGCGGGACGACGACGTAATACAGGCGGTCGTCCTCCAGGTAAAGATCGAAGCTCGTCACGCGCTCCTGGGCCGGTAAACTCCGGTTGACTTGCTGGATGCCCTTGTCGAAAACGGCTCGGGCGGCGTCAAGCGACATGTCATCCTCCTGCGGCGTCCGGTTCGTCGATCGCGCTCCCGGGCCTCGGGACCGGTCTGCGCGCCCCGGTCCTGTCCTGCCTTCTCCAACTCCGCTTCTCCTCCCGACGCGCCGCCGTCAGGACGCGCTCGATGCGCTCCTGCAACCGCGTCAGCTCCATGCTGCCCTTCCCCAGTTTGCCGGCCGGGATGTAGGACACGATCTCCGCCGCGTTGAGCAGGAGTCCCGCCAGCATGTGATCGCCCCCTCTGGCGAGCTCCTGGCGCTCCAGGTAACGGGCGTAATCCTTCAGGCAACGCCGCGCCGCGGGCGATAGAACCTCGTCGGGCTGCGCCTCAATCTGCGTGAGCAGGAGCGCCACGAACGACTTTCCGGGGCTCTGGTAGGACGCCATCAGAGGGCCTCCGAAACTGCCCGGAAGCCGAAAAAATGGCGAGATTTTTCATCCGGCATCATGGGGGCCCCAGCGACCTCGCCAGTAGAGTGCAAAACCCACCTCCCTGTTGCTCCTACTGCTCCCCGGCCAGAGCCGATGCTGTAAGCGCATGACGGAGCGACGGTTGCAGACGCGCGCATCTGCCACGCGAGCAAGTGGAGCCTCCTCACCGCGGGGGTCGGCTGCCCTGCCTGGACGTCGAGGGTCGGGCACGATATCTCGGGCGTTTCCGGTTCGGTTGTCTCTCGACGGGTTACGTCGTCAATGTCGTTTCGGTCGTAGTTGCTATACCTATAGAGAGAGCCTGTATCTATCTCTCTACGTCTCTTAGACGACATTAACGTTCTATACGACATAACTAAATCTCCCCTGCCTTGCTGGCTGTCCAGGTCTCCACGGGTCGGCCCCCGCCTTCGCCCTTGACGGTGACGGAGTGGGCGAGTCCTTGGCGTGCAAGGACGCCGAGGGCCTTGCCTATTTCGGCAGCGCTCTTGTTGCGTCCGAAGTGGTCTCGGATGCTTGTCCGGCTCATGCCCTCGGGCGTGGCACGGAGGGCGCGGAGCAGTTCATCGGCGGTCGGGTCGCCCAGCTTGTTTCCGAAGACGAACGCGGCCGACCGTTCGCAGTAGTCCCACAGGGCCAGGGCGGCTTGCAGGTGGGGCGATCGGATGTCGGCCGACGCGTCGGCCAGGGAGTACAACATGGACAGGCGCAGGACGTGGGCCTCGGCCCTCGAAAGCATGGAGCCCAGGAGTCCAGGGCGGCCCGTGGACAGGCGCGGGTATTCGGCCCGCCACAGGTCGCGGGCCTCTGGGGCGCGCTTCATGGCGCCGGTGCGGCGGGCGAAGCTCACGGCCCCGGACAGGCGAGTCAGGAGCGGGGCGAAGTCCACCGCGGAGACGTCGGCGCCGTCCGGCAGGAAGCGGGATCGCTTGACACAGACCCACAGGAAGCGATTTCCGAACCCTGACGCCGCCTCGGTGTCCTCAAGTTGGCGGATCAATTCCTCCGGGGTGATGTGGGCGATGACGGAGATATGGGCGCCGGTCGCGGTAGCGCCGGCCTGCTTCGCCATCACCCGCAGGTCCGGCCCGTCCCACGCCTGCCGGATGATGGTTGAGAGTGTCGCGCCCTCGCGGGACATGACCTTGAGCACGCGGGCGAACTCAGATTCGACCACCTGGAGCCGCTTGTCGGACACTCCCGCGTCGGTCTCCACGATCTCATAGCCCGTGCAGCGCCCCTTCTCCATGATGGGGCGCCTTTCCTGCCGGGCATCGCGCACGGCATGGATCAATCCCTCTCCCGACGCGAGCCCGCCCTGTATCCTGTCCTTCGCCCATGCTTCATCGACGCTCGCCAGCGGCCGGCGGGCCTGGTCCAATGCTGTACCCTTGCGGCCTCCGGCCGTGGGTCCGAGCAGCACGACGAACTCATTGACGTGATGCTCCGTCGCTTCGACCTTGAAATAGGGCGAGCCCCCTACCAAGTTTCCGAAGCCGATCAAGAGCTGTACGAGGATGGCGACGGGATCGGCCTCGGTATACGGCTCGACGGCGCGCACCAAGTCTCCGAGTACGCCGTGATAGGCGGCCGCCCGGGGCGGGTCGGGCCAGCTCTGGACGTCCGGGTCGGTCTCTTCTGATTCGGGGCGCGAAGTGCCGGCGGGATAATTCCTGTACGCGGCGCGAACCTTTGCCCGCGCGTCGTCTGGGGTGAACGGATCACCGGCCGGCTGCTCTGCGTTCCGTGCGGCCTCGACGGCCAGGCGCTCCGCCAGCTCGATCGGCGCGTCGAGGGCTCTGCACTTCGACGCCAGCTTAAAGATCGCCGTGTCCCTCTGGCCCGCCTGTACGCCGGCCAGGACAGTCGCGGTATCTACTTTCTGGTCCGAGTGCCCGTTGTCGCCGGCGATCATCTTCGACTCGCGGTAAATCCCGCGGTTGATGAAATCGTCCAGCTCGTACCGCGGGCCGTCGTCGTAGAGAAGTTTGCACAGCGCCTGCCGCTTGACGTTCGTAGTGCCTGACACGCGGAGAACCCGGGCGATTTCGGCGACGGTAGGATCCGATCCCAACACGTCGGCGATGCCGCGAAGTACCGCCTCGACCTTGGCGATCGTTCCTTCGTGTTCTACAAGAAGCGGCTCCTTCAGACACCACCACACGTGACGCCGCCCTGGGCTCGTCTCGATTTCAATCGTCGGTCTGAATGGAAACTCGGGGAGCTTGGCTACGGCCCCGGGCGTGTCGCAGTCCGCCCATAGGGCCGGGATTTCCTGCACGTCCTCTTTGGTGCCGCTCTCCCGTAGCCGGGTCGCTGCCCCGATGTAGACGTTCGCCCTGCCATTGTAGGAATCTGCACAACGCGCAGCGGCGTCGGGGTCCTGGAAGTATTCTTGATGAACCTTCCTGTTTGGAAAGATGGCGCGGACTTCTATCCGGCCCTCGCATCCGGCGAAGATCGACGCTAGGACGGCGGCGGCGCTCATGCAGTCGCCTCGATGATCATCATGGCCCGGTCGATCGCGAGCGATATCGTCAGGTTCCACGGTCCCGGGATGGCGCGCTCGAGGTTCGCCTTCCACAGCCGTAACCAGGGAATGCGGTCGCGGTCGGTCACGGCCGGCCCCGTTGTCGGAGATAGGCGAGCGCAGATTCCTCGGTGATGCGGATCTCCGTGCCCACCTTCACGCGCTTGAGCAGGCCGGCCTTGACGAGCTTGAAGATCATCGGCTTCGAGCAGTCCCAAAACCGCGCGAGCGATCGCACGCGCCACAGACGCGGCAGGGCAGTCTCGGGCGGATGTACCTCGCGCGGATCGGGAGATGGGAGCGCGGCGAGTTTCACGCGGCTGCCCCCTTGCGCTGAATTAGGCGGGCGAGCGCCGCGAGAATCTGTCGGCGCGCGTCTGCCGTCAGGAGCCTATCGCCCGATTCAATCCGCGAGAGATGCGGAATCGTCAGGTCAGTCTCGGCGGAGATGTCCGCCAGGCTGATGTCGAAGACCTTGCGGGCGATCCGCATCCGGTCAACGACGATCGACGGGGAAGGCTGCGGCCTATTCGGTGAGGATGCTGACCCGCTGTCCGACACGGACGAGTCCTCCGACGAACTGCATCAGAAGACTCGGCCCTTGTACGCGATGGGTGCGGCTCTCGGCCTCTTACGCCTTTATGCCGCTCGGCAACCGAGGTTGCCATCGTCGGTTATGGGCGGCTCCATCAGTTGCGCCCTCCCTCGTCGGGTCTCCGACGACGACGCGCCATGATAAACCCCGATGGAAAAAGTTGTCAAGAACCTTTCGAGGGATTTCTTGGACGCACAAAACCGATCCCATTCCGTACCACTCGGGGAGCAGTTAGGGGCGCACTCACCCGCGTAAACAGCCGTCACAAATCGTAAACCGAGAGCGGTAAGTCCTTTGAAACCGTTGAGGGGTGCGGGGTGTGGAGATGGGCGTAACGCACCCCAAGCAGGTGCGCTACCAGGCTGCGCTACGCCCCGAAATGTCCGCTGGGCCGTCCGTCACGTCCGCCTTAGACGGCGCCCCAAAGAATCGCCATTCTAGGTGTTGCGACGCGAGCGCGTCAAGCAAGCGCGGACACGGTTGCCGCTGTTGCCCCACACGGGACGCGCACGCCCTGGCCGGGTGGGGCCCCGGCGCCTCGGACTGGTCAGGGGACTTCCGTTGCCTATATTTGAGCATGGCGTGGCGTGGATACAGATCCGTGATCGCGGGACCCGCTCGACGAGCAGGGGTCGTGCATGACCGTGGAATGTCCTGGCCATCCCCGACGGTACCGCCGCTCGATCGGCCGGGCCCCGCGCCTCGTGCCGGCGATTCTCTGCGCTCTGGCCCTGGCATTCCTGCAGCGCGCCGTCGCGCAGGAAAGCGCTCCCCCGCTCGAATATCAGGTCAAGGCCGCCTTTCTCTTCAATTTCGCCAAGTTTGTCGAATGGCCGTCTGACAATCCGCGGGACGCGGAGGACGGCTTCGTGATCTGCGTGTTCGAGGACGAGAGCCTGGCGCAGGCGCTCGACCAAGCCGTCAGCGGCAAGACGGTGGAAGGGCGCGTCTTCCATGTCCGGCGGCTTCAGAACCTGGACGACACCAGGTCCTGCAGGATGCTCTACCTGGGCGGAAGCGACACATCACGGCTCGTAGCACTCCTCAAGTCGGTCCGGACGACCGCCGTTCTGACCGTCGGAAATGCGCCGGGCTTCACGCGACAAGGCGGCATCATCAACTTCATCATGCAGGACAACCGCGTACGCTTCGAGATCAATCCCGAGGCCGCCGACCGGGCCGGTCTCCGGATCAGCTCGAAGCTCCTGCAGCTCGCGACGATCGTGCGCGACGCCGCGAAGCTCGAGCACGAACGATGAAATGTCACGATACCGGAGGGGAGGACAGGATGACTGACGAGCAGAATGACCCGACGTCATTTCCGCGGGCGCGGTATCTCCTGGCGCTGGCGGTCTGGAGCCTGTGCGCGGGGCGTGCTCTGGCGCAGCCGCTGCCCACCGATCTGACGCAGCTGCCGCTGGAGCAGCTGATGTCCATCGACGTGGTGTACGGCGCCTCCAAGCACGAGCAGAAGGTCACCGAGGCGCCGTCCTTCGTCAGCGTCGTCACCTCGGAGGACATCGCCCGCTATGGTTACCGCACGCTGGCGGACGTCCTGCGCAGCGTGCACGGGTTCTATACCACGTACGACCGCAACTACACGTACCTGGGCGTGCGCGGATTCAGCCGTCCCTCGGATTACAACTCGCGCTTCCTGCTGCTCCTCGACGGACACAGGATGAACGACGACTTCTACGGCAGCGCCTACGTCGGCACGGAGAGTCTGGTGGACGTCGACCTGATCGACCGGGTCGAGATCATCCGCGGCCCCAGCTCGTCCCTGTACGGCACGAGCGCATTCTTCGCCGTGGTCAACGTGGTCACACGCAAGCCCGCGACCTACCCGGGGCTCCACTTGAGCGGCGTGGACGCGAGCTACGGCACACCCTCGGGAAGCGTCACGTTCGCGCGCGCCTTCGAGGGAGGACCCTTGGTCCTCGCCTCGGGTTCGGCGTACGGGAGCCGCGGGCAATCCCTCTTCTACAAGGAGTACGACGATCCTCTGAGCAACAACGGGGTGGTCGACAAGGGGGACTACGATCGGTACCGGCGCCTGTTCACGACCGCCACGTTCAAGGACTTCACGTTCCAGCTCGCCTACAACAGCCGGGACAAGGGCATCCCGACCGGGGCGTACGGAACGCCCTACAACGACCCCGACACCTCGACCCTCGACGAGCGACGTTACTTCGACATGCGCTACGATCACACCCTGCCCTCGGGGACCGCGGTGCAGGCCCGCTTCTATTACGATCGCTACTACTACCGCGGCATCTATCCCTACTACTCCCCCTATCCGACGATCCTGGACTACGTCGAGCATTCGTGGGGATACTGGCTGGGAACCGATTCCAAGGTGACCCTGCGCCCGACGGCACGACAGACACTCACCAGCGGCCTGGAGTACCGCGACAATCTCGAGCAGCGATTTCTCTGGAAGAACGTCGACCCGGGGCCCGTGGATTTCGACGACAGGCGGAGCTCCGCCGAGGGGGGCGTCTATGTCCAGGACGAGATCGCCGTGTCGAAGAACGTGGCGCTCAACCTCGGAGTGCGCCGCGACCAGTACCAGCTCTTCGGGGGCTCGACCAATCCGCGGGCGGCGATCATCTTCAACCCCGGCGAGCACACGACGCTCAAGGCCCTTTTCGGTGACGCGTTCCGGGCGCCGACCGTCTACGAGCTGTACTACGGGTCGCACGCCAACCCGGACCTGATACCGGAGAGCATCCGCACCTTCGAGGGAGTCGTGGAGCATTATGCCCGCCAGAACCTGCGTCTCGCCGGCTCCGTCTACAAGTACCTGATCCACGACCTAGTCAGCGTGAACACGACGACCAACCTGTTCGAAAACGTGGACAGGGTGGAGAGCCAAGGGATCGAGCTCGAGCTCGACAAGACGTTCCGGAGCGGCTGGGGCCTGATGTACAGCTCCACGCTGCAGGACAGCCGGGACGCCGAAACGCAGCGTCTGCTGTCGAACTCCCCGCACCACCTGGCGAAGCTCAACGTGCATGTTCCCCTCAAGCGGGAGCGGCTGTCCGCGGCGCTCGAAGCGCAGTACACCAGCCGGCGCCTGAACCTCGGCGGGGACTACACCCCCAGCTTCACGGTCGTGAACCTGACCCTGCTGAGCCGGCAGGTCGCCAAGGGTCTGGAAATCTCCGCCAGCGTCTACAACCTGTTCGACACGACCTACTTCGATCCCGGGTCGGATCATCACCTGCAGGACATGCTCCAGCAGGACGGCAGGAATTACCGTGTGAAAATCACCTGGGGGTTCTAGTCAGAATGGAACGACCGGCTCCGATTCGCAGCGCGTAGGTTACGCTGCGGGTCGCGAGACCAACGTAGCGCAGAGCTACATGCGAAAGGAGCCGGTCTATGAAGAATGATAACCGATACGTCGGGTTGGATGTG
>WNGH01000691.1_pt1 | contig 51298 bp, 46 predicted proteins | sample 5400631 | NCBI WGS metagenome assembly WNGH01 (sample SAMN13153373, study PRJNA577476) | soil metagenome | isolation source: 115 cm soil or saprolite under Garry oak tree replicate 1 | place: USA:California | collected 2016-06-15 | reverse complement strand
CTCGGAGATCGAGGTATCCTGTAGTATAAGACGCAATTTCCGCTGAAACACCTTTTCGAAGAGGTCTGCCTTTTCGTATGCCTTCTCGCGCTCGATATCCAGGTCAGCCAGGGGACGCACCCATAGACAAATTGTCCAGACCTTTTCATCGCATAACGCTTTTTCTACGGCCAGGTGTAATACCCGCCCATCATGGCTATAGTCGAACGCGTCAGCGATACGCAGCAATGCCGCGAGGGCTGAAACGCGCTTGCGAGCGGAACGGCTCAGCGCTGCAAATTCCTCGTGAGACGTGCTAGGTACCGCCCTCCGGTGATAGCGCGCAATGCATGCGATTTCATACCGCTCTTTATCTGTGAAATCGGGCAACTGGGTGTCTTTGATAAGGCGAAATGAATGCTTGTGGTGGCGGCGCGTTTCGATCATCATGCCAGTATTATGTAAAAATGCTGCACGTTCCAGCAGGCGTCGCGCGTTTGCTTTTAAGTGATGCAAGGGTTGAGTTGCATCGAAAAGCTCGAGCGAGAGTTGCATCACCTGGCGAGCATGAGGCCAATCTTCAACCAGTAACCCGCCGCTCTGGCGCAGTTCCTCGCTAGTCGGCTGGGGGAGCTGCCGCCAATCTAACTCCTCGACTGAATGTAGCATCATGCTCGCTTCTCCTTCTTGCAGAATAGACATACATCAATACTATAACGTTTCAAAGGTTCTTTCTTCTACACAACACTTTGAACATGCCTTTCGCTATACCGAAGCGCTTATGTGTCAGGCTTCTAAGATGTTCAAAACCTCATGCCGGAAGTCCCGCGCCTGCAAGCGCTGCCAATGCTGTTGAAAAGTGTTAAATTGCTCTTCATGGTTCCTCTGGCATCTGAGCAAAAACTGTTCTAGTCCATAGCGTTCTTCGGCAATAGGAGCGACTGCCGGCTCTGCTACATCGGCTACCAGTTCTGGCGGGAGTGCAATTTGTTCCCCTGGATGCGAGGTTGTCTGATCAGGTACGGTGCTACCATCCTGGCCGCCAAGGCAAAGTCGCAGTAGAGCGATCATCACATCGCTATCATGGAGTGCGCCCAGTTCTTCCTGGATCATTTCTAACTCTTTGACGATAGACAGGCTGGCGTCAGATAATACAGCTTCGAATATTTCCAGTGTGTAGCGCAATCTTTTTGCCGCGATACGCAAATTATGCAGTTCACGTCCGTGATACACATCGTCTACATAACGGCTCCAGTCATACAGCTCATCGAGTCGTATCCTGGCAATAATGCGCGCATTCCTTCCAGTTGGAGCATGTGCATCAAGGCCTGTAATAGGTCTAGCTTTCGCCATCAGACAAATCTCCCTTCCTGATGCACGATTCGACTTGTTTCTTTAAATCTTTCTCGTCAAGTCTTTTAAAAAAATCCGTCAGGGCTCGCTGTCTTTGCCGGCGATAGGTATCCAACCTCTGAATGAGCCACTGCAAGCCTGCAATCTCCTCTTCCGATATTTGCTCGATCTGTGCTCGCAATCCCTGTATCATTACATCTGTATCACGTGCGCTCCCTAAGAGGTCTGCCATTTTCTTGATACGACGATAGACTCTCTTAAATTGCTCCGGCTCGCAGCAGGTCTCAAAGGCATCGAGCGTGGCGCGCAAGCGACGGGTGGCGACGCGCATCTTATGTACTGCCTCGATATCTTCATTGCGGAGCACCTCGTCGCGCCAATCAAGCAGTTTTTCTACTCGCTCTCGCAGCATACGTTGTCCGGCCTGGACAAACACCTCCTCCGGCTCTCCTCCGGGTATCGCTGCCTTCTCGTGACTTGTGCCTACAGCAGAGGTTGTAGGAGAAGATTCCTCGTTGACACGCTCCAGCCAGCCTTCCCCATAACGAGCGTATGCCAGCAAGACGCCTTCGCGAAGGCCATGTGGACTGATGGAAATCTCATGCAGATTCAGGCGCGACATTACTTCTCGCATGATCAGCGCTCCTGCTGGCAAAATACGTGCCCGGCCGATCGGTTGCCGGTACCTCAGTGAGATTTCTTCTGCTGGGAAGGCGCTCATTAAGCCCTCACAACGCAACAGGTCATCATATGTGAGGCGATTACTGCTCGGGTCGAGTCTAAAAGCCTGCCGCGCAACCAGCAGAAGCGAGTTGGCGCTTCCTCCTGTGACGATGAGCTTAGGAGGCTGCGGTTTAATACGAATCCCTTGTAGATAGGTTCTTAGAAATGTACGTGCGACGGACAGATCATCTGGCGTGGGTGGATCTCCTGGAAGATAGCGGTCATGCAACCAGCCAGAACCAATGGGAAGAGAAGTACGCCAGGTAATATGCATATTTCTTGCAGTGACCAGCTCTGTGCTTCCGCCGCCAAGATCCATTACTGCAATGCGGGCCGGTGCGCCCGCTTGCCTGCTCTCCTCGTAGGTTGCGCCATAGAAGGAGAGAGTGGCTTCAGCGCTGCCACTGATGAGAAGAACCTCAAGGCCTGTCCCACGTTTTATTTCCTCTAGAAACTCGTCGCAGTTACTGGCCTTACGGATCGCTTCGGTCGCTACTGTGAATATTTGCTCGGCCGAGTGCTGCTCGGCCAGAGCACGGTATCGATGTAAGACAGCGATGGCAGCATCGCGCTTCTCTGGCGAGATTGCGCCCGTTGCAGTGACGCTCTCTCCTATACGCACCAGTTCTACCTGGTCTTCTACGATATCCAGGTCATCTGGCTTACAGCGTGCAACGACGATGTGTATGGTATTACTGCCAATATCGATAGCAGCAAGCATGGGAGGCGATTGCTCCTGCATAGGAGACTCCTAATAAACAACAGAGATGTTAGCTTACTGTATATCAGAAACGCAAAAATTGGGGCTAGCGCGATAGCGAGAAGCTGGCGTACTGTCCTTATTATAACACGTTTGAAAACATTACCTGGGAGCAGCCGGGCATAGGGAGAAGTGGTAAAAAATGAGTCTGAGCGCTATTGACAACGTACAAGGAATACAGTAATATTGGGCATATCTCCAGGACGCTAACCAGGCCGAAGTGGTGAAATTGGTAGACACGCAACGTTCAGGGCGTTGTGCTTTAACTGGCATGGGGGTTCGAGTCCCCCCTTCGGCACCCCAGAGCGCCTCAAGCTACTTCCATTTGCGACTGTACCCATAACTTTGCAGTAACTGCAAGGTTATGGGTTGTGTTGCAAAAATTGAGTGCTTGTCTTCTATGTAGCCATATGTGTGAGCAAATGCACGACGTTCTCGTGGGCTTTGTAGCTCTCAATGAAGAAGCGGAAGCGGTCCGTGCGATACAATACGCGGGCGTATTCAACAGGCAATTGATCGGCATCGTAGGAGACACCTGTAATGATCAGGGTCGGGCTATTTACATGGATACTGAGTAATACTGCATCTTCCGCCGTACAAGGAATAACTTCCAGGTAATTCTCAGCGCGTGATAGCTTCACCTGGTAATCTCGCTCCAACACGCGGTACAGGGACTGACCAGTGAAATTCACCTGCAACAAGCTGGGAAAGCGGGACTGCGAGAGAAATGACGTAATGATGGTAGAAGGCTGACCATCGAGCAAGAAAAGGCGTTTCAGCATGATCACTGGCTCATGCTCACTGAGGCGCAACTGCAAGGCGACCTCCGGTGGAGGGCTTACGCTGGCCAGATCGATAACCCTCGTTTCGGGTTGTATGCCTTTACGCCGCATACTCTCGGTGAAGCTTGTGAGAATGTTTATTGTCTCCTCGATTTTAGGGCTAGTTACAAATGTTCCTTTACCCTTGGATCGCTGCACATAGCCCTCGCGTGCCAATTCCAGGATCGCCTGCTTCACAGGAGATTGGCTGATGCCTAGCGATTCGGCCAGTTCTTTTTCTGCCGGCAATTTATCTCCCGGGTGCAGTATGCCCGATTCAAGCTGTCGCAGGATCGCTTCTTTAATCTGGTGGTGCAGTGGCACGGGACTCTCGCGATATATCACAATTTTTTTTGCATCATACGCTTCGCCTACCCCTTGTTCTTTCAGGGCAGGCGGGTCCACAGAAACATAGATCAGATGTTCACCTTCTAGCATGCCTTTCCTTCTCCAAGTTTGTTCCACACGTCATTTGAACCGGAACACATCGTGTTGTGATGGGTACATGATTTGACCTGATACTCAGCCACGGATCAGTTGACAAGCCTGCACCCCTCTATGAGTAAGCGTCACAAGGGCACCATCAAGGCTGCCATCACCATAGGTGCTGCCGGGATTGACGCACGTTGTGCGGCCTATGTGTACCATGCCACGCGATTCATGAATATGACCATGGAGCGCAAGCAGGGGTTGCACTCGCTCGATCAGTGTGCGGACCGCATGGCTGCCCACCGGGATCAGACGTGGCTGCCCGCCCTCCATCACAATTGAAAGGTCTGATCGCAGCTCGGGAGCGGTGTCAAGCTTTGAGCGATACGGCGGACAATGAAGATTAAAGATTATTTCGCGCTGTGCGTTCACCTGATCGAGCAACTGCTCGATCCTTGCCTGTAATTCTTCCTCCGAACACTCACGTGGCGAATGCCAGGGCGTAAAGGGAACATAACTGGTGCTGACCATCTGAAAATCGCCTACATCGACTACGACATCATCCGGGTTGCACACAAATCGGCTACGGGCGAGCACCTCGTCCACGAAAAATCCATCGTCGTTACCCGCCATTATATAACATAGGACATTGGTCCCACTCAGTCGCTCCTGGGCCAGAGCGAGCCAGTCCTCGAGTGTCTGTGCCATTAGACGCTCAAAGAGAGCCTCGAAGTAATCCTTGTCGCTGGCAATGCGCTCGAGTTCGTCCTGGTCACAGCGGTAGGGGTAAAAACCGTTGAAGCGGATGCGTTTCTCTATTTCATCCAGCTCACTGGCACCGATCACCTGGCTGGCGCCAAGGTAGGTGAATTCGTACATGTTGTTTGGCCGAGAGACAAGCGGCACCATTGCTTTGCCCGTGATATCGCCACCCATAATCAGCACCTGCGCATCATAAAATTTGGCTGCATTGAGAAACTTGCGAAAACATTTCTCGGATCCATGAATATCGCTGCTGAAAAATATTTTCAGTTTTTCTGTCATGGCTTACTGCCTCTCTAATCCGGCACTGCTAAGAAGGCGGTAAAGGCGTTGATCACGCTCCTGTTGAAATAGGCGCAGCGCATGCATCGCGCCAAAGTCCTCGATGACCAGTGAAGCTGAGACCGTGCCACATGCTGCTGCCAGTAACGGCGAGCTATAGAGGATCATGCCTGCGAGGAAGCCGCCGCAGAAGGCATCGCCAGCCCCGGTTGGATCCACTACTCGTGTTGAGAGAGCTGGCAGGCGATAGAGGCGTTCATCGTCGGCCAGGCGGGTGAGCGAGCCCATTTCACCGAGCTTGATGCTCACCAGTTGGCATCCCTGCTCGCAAAACCAGGCAGCAGCTTCAAAAGGATCTCGTCGACTATCTGCATTTCCTAGAGCATCCAGAATCAAACCGACCTCTAACTCGCTGGGCAAGAACGTTATACCTCGATGAAACATACCCAGCAGAGCATCAATGTATTCCGCTACATCTTCCTCATAAGGATCCAGCGAAACGGTTGCTCCATGTTGGGTGAAGTCTGCGAACAGCGCTGTCTGCAGCAGCGTGGGCATGGCCGCCACATGATAGACTGCCGCACTCCGATAAGGCGGCGGCAGATCAGCGCTCTCTGGCGAGAGTTCCGCCAGGCGACCTGGTGGTGTGATATGGATAAACTGCCTGTTGTTGGCACTCTCATAAAGGATACGGTAGTGTACTGTTGGTCCTGTACAGCGGCGAATCCCGCTGATATCGATACCGACTTGCTGGATCTCTTCCAGGTGCCATTCAGGGTAGTCTTCACCGACACGACTGAAGATGCCGACACGTATACCCCACAGGCGAGCACCGATGGCGGCATAGAGCGCATCGCCACCTGGGGCATTCTCAATGCATCTTACCCCCGGCAAGATGGTATCATCCAGCGTAATATTACCGGCAACCACGAGATCAAGATATCTGGCACTGTCGCTCATAGCAGTTCCGTCACTAATGCATTTTGTCTGGCTGCCGCCGAGAACACAACCGGTGGGATCAGCCCGATTTCCGTCACGTAAGCATGCAGGCACTCAGCTGGTGTTATATCGAACAGAGGGGTGTATGTCTCCTGAGCGTTTTCCACGGGTAAGGCTGGCAGTGGCTGTCCGTAGACAGAGGGAATAGAGAGTTTCATCAGCTCGGCTGGGCAGTAAACCGGAATGCGAAAGTGATGGGCTGTAATAGACAGGGGCAGCGTACCCGTTGTGTTGATCAATTCGCCGTCGGCCAGCACGGCATCAGCTCCGACAAGGAATGCATCAACTTCACCGCGAGCCAGAATGGTGCCCGCTGCCAGATCATCGACTACCCAGGACTGGTGACCATAGCTGGTTGCCTCACGGGCCACTCGTTTCCCATCCGAGCGGGCGATGTGGCAAGCTGTGGCGTAAATACGAAGTTTCTGTCCACGCTCCGCGCAGTGCCGCAGGACTGCTAACACCGTGCTGCTGTAATCATGTACCAGTACAGCATCAGCCCCGCCGAGGACGTTAGCTAGAAAAGTCACAATGCGTTGTATCGCCTGGTCGTTGCTTTCCAGCAGGCGGGAACAACGCTGAGCCAGCACCTTGCGCACCAGCGCAATATCAGGTTCTTCTTGTGCGGGAAAAGATATAGCCAATAGCCATGCTGTTCCGTTCAGGAGCGCAGCCTGGTAGGACCAATCGCTGGTCAGCAACTGTCGCACCTGGAGTAGCAATTCCAGTAACGCTGCGCCGCTCGTTGCATGTACTTGCGCTGCGAACTGTGTTAAAAAGGTCGCAGTGGTGCGCAGACGCACCCTTGATCCTAGTGCCTCCTTACTCCAGAGTTGGTCGAATGTCTCCCGTAGTGGAGGCAGCATCCCAGCGCGCAAACGGGCCGCAGCATCTTCCCGTTCGCGATCAGAGGTCATCATCTGTATCTCCCTTGCAATGGAACAACGATTGGAAGGAATGGCCTCTTGACAAATAGCTCCCTACTGTGTACAATTTTAATAATATTATAACATTATGGCTTATTTCTGTCAAGGAAAATGTTCGAGATCCACTCATAACTAGGGGTGCAGGAGACTTCGTCCCTTGCCGGAGCACAAGGTGCCCTCGCTCTCTCCCCTCCTCTCAAAGTGGATCGAAGACCCACCGGAGTAATTATGAGTAGAAGAAATGTTCTTGTCAGTGTCGCTTTGAGCCCCAGTTCCCCTAGGAAAGGAGGTAGATTCAGCCGCAGTTCCTTCGTATGACGCATCTTGCTCAACATCGTCAGTGCTGCCTAGCTATTTAGCGGAGGATTCCTCAATGAAAATTGCAAGTACCGGACCGGGCGTATTTGTACGCCAAGCCACAGGGCTGGTCCGCAACGCCACAATGTGGGATGCCTTCTGGATGAATTCAATCGGCATGGCCCTGGGCATCGGGGTTGGGCTGATGTTCTTCCAGGGGCCCTATCTCTTCCCAGGTGGCGATGCGGTTATCGCCACGTTGGTCACAACAGTAGTGACAGCGTTCACCTTCATCTACGTATACTCGAAGTTCTCTGCAGCAATGCCACGCTCCGGAGGAGACTATGTCTTTGTTTCCCGCGCGCTTCACCCGTTCCTTGGCTGGCTTCTTGCCTGGAGCCAGGGTGTCTGGCTAATATTCTTCTGGGTAGGATTCGGTGGCTGGTTTATGGCCACGGGTATCCTGCCTGTTGCGCTCAACACACTGGGTGTGAGTTTGAATCTTCCTGTGCTGGCACAGTGGGCAAGCGCCGTCGGGACTCCTCCCTGGACCATCGCAATTGGTGCGGTGGTCATTGCAGCATTCTGCGCAATACTGATTCCTGGGGGACGCTTCTATTGGCGCTATCAAAAAGGCCTGGTATTCCTGATGTATTTGAGCCTTCTACTGGCCGGAATCCTGCTCGCCATCCACGTCGGTGACTACGCCAGCCAGTGGAATGCGTTCGTCGCTCGATCACACCAGGGTATCCCTTATAACGACATCATTACCAGGGCACGCAGTTTGGGTTTCCATTACAGCAGCGGCTTCAATCTCGTCAACACGATTAGCCTTGTGCCCTTAGTTTTCTTTGTTGTCGGCTATGCCCAGGGCTCAGCGCAGATCGGAGCCGAGGTCAGGCAGCCAGCTCACAGTCAGTTCATTGCAATGGTAATTGCCTGCCTGGTTAATGGTGCAGCCCTGGCATTGCTTGGATGGCTGCTCATTAACGCGACCAGTAACGAGTGGCTGGCATCCCTCGGATTTTTAGCTTTCCAGCACCCGGATGTACTGGCGCTTGCCAATCAGCCCTATTACCAGTTCCTTACCGGTATTCTCACCGCCAGCCCTATCATCCTGATCCTAATGGCACTAGGTTACATTGCCTGGGGTGTTGGTGGTCTGCCCCTGAGTATGATGCAGGCGACCCGCTATATGCTGGCCTGGTCCCTCGATGGCCTGGTCCCCAATAAGCTCGGTGAGGTGAGCGATCGCTGGCATACCCCGGTGCCGGCCATCATCCTGTGCTTCTTCACAGGCGTTGCTACACTCATCCTGTTGACATTTAACTCTACGGCTTCGTTATTGGGATCACTGATGGCCCAGGTGATCGCCTATATCCTTGTGAGCCTTGCTGGCATAGTCTTCCCATATAGACTGCGCGATGTGTATCAAAGCTCTGGCCCGCGTAGCGTATTCGGAGTCCCACTGGTGACCCTGGCCGGGCTGGGTGGCCTGATCTTCCTGCTGATAGTGCTTGCGATGTTCATCATTTTCCCGGTCTTTGGAGCTACCGGTACGCTCTCGCTGATCGTGACCTTTGGTATCTTTTTCATCGGCGCGATCTGGTACTTCGCAGCAAAGTATATCCAGCGCGGGCGAGGTATCGATATCGGCCTGGCGATGAAAGAGATTCCGCCCGAGTAGCGGGTAGATGGATGCACGGCTTTTCTGGACCGATCAGTTGTAGGGGCGCCGCTTGTGAGACAGGCCCCAGCGATGGGCTGCCCCTACAGCCGTGAGCTTGAAGGAGGAAGGGCTTGTCAACCGCGAGGAACTGGTCGCCACCTGATCTACGACCGCTCTTTGCGCCGCGATCGATCGCTATCATTGGTGCCAGCGAGAAGCCTGGAAAGCGCGGACGCGAGGTGCTGGACAACCTGCGCCAAGTAGGATTTCGCGGAGCTATCTATCCAGTGAACCCCCACTATGAGCAGGTGGGGGGACTGCTCTGTTATGCCACAGTGAGCGACATTCCTGCCGAGGTCGAAGCTGCTGCCATCGCTCTGCCAGCAGGAGCTGCAGTCGAAGCTGTACGGCAATGCACGCAGAAGGGCGTACGTGCAGCGGTGGTGGTTGCCGCTGGCTTTGCTGAATCCTTCTCCGGTGGGGCGCATGTAAAACAAGCGGGAGACTTGAACGGCGAGAAGAGTTCAGGGTATGGGGGCGTCACATTGCAAGCAGAACTCGTTGCTTATGCCCAGGAGAGCGGTCTGCTGCTTGGGGGGCCAAATTGCCTGGGGGTCTGGAGTTTGCCGGATCACAGCGCTTACTGGGTGTGCAGCCCCCGACTGGATGGCACTTCACGGCTGGCAGCCGTGCTCCAGAGTGGGGCGCTCGTCGCTTCCCTAACCGACCCGGCAGCAGAACGAGGATTGCTCTTTAACGCGCTGGCGACCGTGGGCAATGAAGCTGTACTCACGGCTGGAGATTACCTGGCATATTTAGTCGAAAGCCCACATATAAGTGCGATAGCCGTGGTCATCGAAGGTGTGCGCAATCCAGGGATGTTCCTGCAAGCGCTGCGGCGTGCCGCTGCACTTGGCAAACCGGTAGTCATCTTGAAGTTGGGACGCACCGAGGCGGGACGAAGGGCAGCGTTGGCGCATACGGCTTCGCTGGCCGGAGAGCAGGTGGTAATTGAAGCGGTGCTGCGCCAATATGGGGCTTTGCTGGTACATGACCTTGATGAGTTAATGGAAGTACTCGTCCTGATCGATGGCGGCCGGATACCGAAAGGTGAGCGCTTCGTCGCGGTCACAGTATCGGGAGCAGGCTCGGGTCTGGTGGCTGACCTGGCGGGCGATGCTGGCCTGGTGCTGGCCCCGGTGAGCGAACAGAGTCAGGCTGCGATAACGGAACTTCTGCCGGGCCAGGCCATCAACAACCCGGTCGATGTCGCTCGGGCTGGCGACCAACCGGGAATTTACCAGCGCTGCTTTGCTACCCTGGCAGCGGACCCAGAGGTTGATGTACTGGCCGTAGCACAAAATACACCCTGGGGGCGATCGTCAGACGCTACTGCCTTCTATGCAGACCATGCCAGTGCCGCTATAGCTGCTGCCGCGAGCACCGATAAACTGATTTTCGCCTTCTCCCTCACCTCTGGCGCGCTGGACCCGGAGGTGGCGGCAATCCTGCGCGCAGGTCACGTCCCATTGCTGCAGGGAGCGAGAGAGAGCTTGAATGCGGCGTCCTTGCTCATACGCTATGCCAACTGGCAGCGAGTGCTGCTTGCACAAGGTGTGCAGAAGAGCTCTGGTACGGAACAGTTAAGAAGTGAGCGGCAGGCACGGGCGCGGGCTTTATTGAGGCAAGCAACGCAGGTGGCGTCCCTGAATGCGGTGCTGTCTTATCGTACTACCAGCGAGTTGCTGTCGCTATATGAGATCCCCCTGGCTCGTAGTATAGTAGTCCATTCAGGCGAGGAAGCGGCAGAGGTAGCAGCCCAATGGCAACTGCCTGTAGCCTTGAAGGTACTTTCACCCCAGCTGCCGCATAAGACCGAGTACCGGCTCGTTGCCCTGGATATTGACTCACCAGCGCGGGCAGCGTTGGCTGGACAGCAGCTCCTGGCTCAGGCCGCAGTGTTAGCAGGCGAAGGGCCCTTGCAGATCGAGGGGCTGCTGGTGCAAGAAATGGTTATGGGTGGTCCCGAACTGATTGCTGGTCTGGCGCATGATGAACAGTTCGGGCTGCTCGTAGTTCTGGGGTGCGGTGGCATGCTGGTGGAGGCACAGCGCGTATTTGCACTGCATTTGCCGCCGTTGACAGACGAGCAGGCCCAGCAGATGATCGCCGAGTTGCCGTATCAGGAGGTGCTACGTGGCTACCGCGGAATGCCGCCGCTGGATATTACAGCAGTAGCTTCCCTTTTGCTTAAGCTGGCCGATATGGCGCAAGAGTTGGAGGGAGAGATCGACTCTATCGATCTCAATCCAATAATCAACTGTGGCCCTGGACGAGGAGTCGTAGCCGTCGATGCATTAATCACAGGCAGGGGGCCAGAATGCAGTGGAGTATAGGAGATACGCAGGTCACGCTCATCAGCGCGGGGGCATTTGTGGATGAAGCCAGCCTGCTCTTCGGGACCGCATATCCTGCTCAAAGGATAACGCTGGCGCTGAATTGCCTGCTTATCCACTCTAGCGGAAAACTCTTACTTGTTGATACGGGCTTTGGTAACAAGCCAGGGAGTTGTGATGATGTCGAATTTGTTGCAGGCGCGCGCAATCTCTTGCAAGAACTGCACGATCTGGGTGTAGCAGCCGAAGAGATCGATGTGGTTATCAATACCCATCTCCACAGCGATCATTGTGGCGGCAATACCATCGCGCTGCAAGGTGCACTGGTGCCAGCTTTTGTGAATGCCGAGTACTGGATTCAGCAAGACGAATGGACGGAGGGCCTGAGTGTCGAGGGGTGGCAGCGTACACTTTACCGGCTGGATAACGTTGTCCCGCTAGAGTCATGCGACAAAATCAGGTGGTTGCAAGGTGATACGCAAGTGACGCCTGAGGTACGCTGCCTGGTGGCGCCGGGGCATACTTCCTGGCACCAATGCGTGGAGGTGAACCGTTCCGGCCGGTCGCTGCTGTTTTTGGGTGACTTAGCACCAACCCATTATCACCTGGAACGCCCGATTCTGCACTCAAAGGTGGATCTCCAGCCGCAGGTATCGACACGGAGCCGACGTCGCTTCTGCCAGAAAGCTGTAACCGAGGAAAGCATTGTAATCTTATCCCATGAACCTGGGGCCGGGCGGCTAGTGCGTGGCGGCAACCTGGAAGAGGAGTTTAGCTTTGTACCCTTCACAGCATGAGCCTCGGCCAGGTGGCGATGGCGAGACTCTTAAAACGCCTCCGGTGAATGGAGAAGCTGCAACAATCGCGTACGAAACCGTGCTGTACCGGCGCAGGGGGCCGGTGGCGGAGATCGTACTCAACCGCCCGCATGTGCTCAATGCGTTGAACCGGCAGATGGACCTGGACCTGATGGATGCACTTGCTGTTGCTGGTGCCGACGAGGAGGTTCGAGCCGTGCTGCTTGCCGGGGAGGGACGGGCGTTCTGTGCTGGCGCTGATCTCAAAGAACGGGCCACTAGTGCGCCGCCTCGTGCCGAAGATATCATAGAAGAGGTAAGGCAGGGGCTGGTATTTTCGCGTCTCTGGCAGATAGATAAGCCCACTATTGTCGCCGTGCAGGGATACTGCCTGGCAGGTGGCTATCACCTGGCTGCGATGTGCGATGTGATTGTGGCCGCAGACAGCGCACGCTTCGGCGAACCCGAGGTGCGCTTTGCTAATCCGCTGCTGGTTCCTGTTGCCCCGTTTCAGCTTGGACATAAACGAGCGCGCGAGTTGCTCTATAGTGGTGATTTCATTCCGGCGGAGCGAGCTCGCAAGCTGGGCCTGGTGAGCCAGGTAGTACCAGAAGTAAACTTGATGGCGGCTGCACGGCACATGGCACTGGCACTGGCACACTTGCCACCTGGCGCGGTCCAGGCGCAGAAACGGGCACTACGGTTTTCCGACGAGCGACGCGGCTTCAGCAAGGCGCTGCGCGCAAATGCTGAGATCCTGGCTCTCACGCTCAGTCTACAACCGCACTTCCAGGGAGAGGAAGCTGAAACTTTTCTACGAACAGCGCGCGAACAAGGGCTCAAGACGGCAGTGCAACGGAGAGATGCCCCGCTGCAGGGGATGGTTGAAGCAGGCGCCCAATGGACCGTACGGGAAAGTACAGCGGAGGTATCTGAGATGGGAACCCCCAACGAAATCGCAATGGAGGCAGGTAAGGAGATGGAGACCTATCGAACATTGGAGTACCAACAGGCAGATGATGGCATTGTGAAGATCACCTTCAAGCGGCCAGCAGTGCTCAATGCTCTGAATCGCGAACTCTGCCGGGAATTAGACGCGGCCCTGGCTCGCGCCGCGGCGGTACCCAATCTGCGGTCGGTGATCCTGGCGGGCGCGGGCCGGGCATTCTCGGCGGGGATCGATCTGAAGGAGCCCGATGATGAACCGCTGTCTGAGTCCAGGGAGCGACGCCATCTCAGGAGCCTGGTGGAGCGTTGTCTCACCATTTGGAATTTCCCGGTGCCGGTGATTGCCGCTGTGCAGGGCTACGCCCTCGGCCACGCCTGCGACCTAGCGCTGGCATGCGACTTCACCATTGTGGCCGAGGGCGCAAAACTTGGGGTACCAGAGATACGGCATGGAGGGGGCGTCGCGGCGCTGTTTTATCCCTACACTATCAGCATGCGAGCGGCAAGGCACCTCTTGCTCACTGGAGAAATGATCGAAGCCAGGCAGGCGCTAGAGATCGGCATGGTAAATCAAGTCGTTCCTGTTGAGCGACTACAGGAGGAAGTACAGCGACTGGCGCAGCGCCTGGCACTGATCCCCCCGAATGCAATACGCCAGATGAAGCGGGCTATCAACCGTGCCTATGAGATGATGGGCCTGCATGACTCGCTTGAGTACAACCTGGAGGCCTTGATTCTCTCTGAGGTTGCGCAGCCCGCAGCTTTCTGGGAAGAGCAACAGGAGCGCATTGCCAGCCAGGGATTGGCGGCTTTCTTGCGGCAACGTGATCGGTCTTTTGAAGATCCTGGCGAGCCAGGAATTGAAAGTTCGACGTAGCATACGGGGCGGAGACTATGTCCATCCGTTTTCTCATAGCAGGCGGGATTACTATCGACACGCTGATCGGCCTGGGCAGCGACAGAGAGAACACAAGGGAGCAAGCGTCACGAGGGCAAAACATGGTGGGGGAAAGCAGGCAAACTGGAACGGTCGTTTGCGGCGGGAACGCAGTTTATGCGGGCATCGGCGCCGCCATCTGGGCCGACCAGCCAGGCGATATCGGCCTTGTTGCATGCCTGGGCACCGGCTATCCAGGTAGCTGGATCGATGAGCTGCGGGCGACAAGGCTGGATCTTGCGGGAGTGAGAGTACTGGATGAGCCACACGCTTTGGCCTTCCAGGCCGTTTACGACCGCTTAGGTCGGCGCAGGGAGCAACTGGTTGTTCATGAGACGGGTGGAACAGCAGATGGAGCAGGAGCTGCCCAAGACAACACGAGTGAGGTGCGTGCTCGCTTCCTTCCCGTGGTCGATGATCGGTTGCCGCAGGGATATTTGGTGGCAGAAGCAGCGTTATGCAGCCAGTACAGGTTGGATAAGCAGCACGAGGCCTGTAGATACCTTCATGAGCGTGGTATACAGGTCTTTCTGGATCCTGATGAATCTCAGAGTGCCCGGCTCTCCCCTGGCCAGCTGCGTAGATTCTTAGAGCCAGTCGATGTGTTCCTGCCTTCGGAGAAGGAGATACCTGTGTTTATGCGTCGGCACACGCCGTTCCGGCCGGAACACATTGTGCGCCGACTGGGGCGGTACGGGCCAGCTGTAGTAGCTCTCAAGCTTGGTCAGCACGGCAGTATGGTGTACGATCGCGTGCCCCGGTCCACCTGGCGCTTTCCAGCACCAGCAGACCGGGTTCTGGATCCGACAGGAGCTGGTGACGCCTACTGTGGGGGTTTTATGGTTGGCTATGTACAAACCGGAGATGCCTGCGAGGCAGCATTACGGGCGACGGTCTCGGCTTCATTTGTAATCGAAAGCGTGGGTGCCTTACCCGCTCTAGAAGCATTGCCAGTCCTACGCCAAGAAGCGCCAACGAGATTGGAACAGTTAAGGAGGTTACTACATGGAAGACTATCCGGCGGAAGTTTGGGAACGACAGCGTGATGGCCTGGGTATTGTGGCGGCGCAAGCCTCCCTGGTGCCGCTTATCATCGATGCTGATGTGCCACAGATGACCCAGCTCTTCACGCGGGAAGCGGTACAGAGGATTCCTCGCATCTACCTTGTCGGTTGTGGGGACTCACTCTACGCGGCCATGGCGGCTCGCCTTATGTTCGAGCGCTACACTGGCGTTGCTACCGAAGCTGTAGCGGCACTGGAATTTTCGCGTTACCTGGTAGACTACATGCCTCCCGGCTCCCTGGTCATCGCTATCTCGGTATCCGGCGGTGTCAGCCGCACCGTCGAGGCGGCTGAGTGGGCGACACGGCGGGGAGGCTGGGTTGTGGCGCTTACGGGAAGGTCCGACAGCAAAATCACTCAAATTGCGCAAGATAGTATTGTCCACTACGCAGTGCTAGATAATGATGCCCAGCGGCTGAGCACACGCGGACTGGCCAATTTTGAAGCAAGCTTGATATCGCTCTATCTTGGTGCTGTGCAGATCGGGATTACCCTGGGAAGGGTCGATGCAACGGAAGGAGTTCGCGTCCAACAAGAATTGCGCGCCGTAGCCGCTGATATGGATCATACGATACAGGCAAATACAGAGGTCACACGGCGTTATGCCGAAGAGGCTCGTGAATGCAAGACATTCTTCCTCCTGGGCGCAGGCCCAAACTATGCCACGGCCTACTTTGGTGCCGCCAAACTACTGGAGGGTCCCAATCTGAACGGCGTACCACAGGAGCTCGAAGAATGGGCGCATGAACAGTACTTCCTCACCGGTCAGGGCACGCAGGTGATTATACTTGCCGCACCCGGCCAGAGTATTGACCGGGCTCGCGAGATCGTGAGGACAGTAAGGGCAGTAGGTGGCCGGGCAGTGGTGATTACTTCCCCGGTGGAAGCGGCGAATTTCGGTGAGGTTGATTTTATCTTTCCAATTATGGGTGAAATACGCGAGATATACACGCCATTGGCTTATGCGCTGCCGCTGGAACAACTGGCCATCCACCTACAAAATATTCGAGGTTCTCTACCTGTGGCCAATGATGCTGAGGAAAACAATCGGCGGCAGGTGGTGCGACAATCCATTCAGCAGAGTACCATGCGCATGCAATAGGGGAGGCGGCGGGATGACAAGTCCAGATTTTTGTACTTTCATTGACAGCTTGATCCCGGGCCACCAGGCCTGGCTATCAGTCAACCTCATTCCAACGGGCAGGCAGTTTTTTGATCACTACATCGGCGATGACCTTCACACTGGTGGGCTGCTCCGGCAGTACGAAGTCTGGCGCATGGAGCACGGGTACACACAAGTCCGTCCCTGGAACGGAACAGAGGCCCTCGGCCGCGTGCCGGACGCGAATATCCTGTCCCCTGGCCGGGCGCTCCCCTGGCTTTCAGGTGCAGGAGCAGGTCCGTACCTGGACCCCCGCCTATCTGAGGTGAGCACCGCCAATAGCCTCCAGGCGGCCTTTGGAGCAGGAAACGTTGCTGCATTAGGCGCGGCGATTAGAGCGCACTGGGATGCTGTACGTAATTTCCCAACTCCTGGTGCAAGCGAAATTCATGATGATGCCATTGCACCGTACAGCATCCGTTTCTGGGGGTTTATGAAGTGGGCAAGTATGCTGCGCGACCGCCTTTTAGGGGTCACGGAGCAAGTCACTCCAATCGTCTACGATGCAGATGGTGTGCCGCTTTCCGATATCGAATTTATGGACGCGGCCAATCGCTGGCATATGATCTGGCATGAGGGAGAGATTGCCTGCAGCGGGGCAACTTCAGAAGTTGCCAACAATCCTTTCGCTCCCTCGGATAGCTCCTTTGGGCAATTTTGTGGCCGGTCCGGCCTGCCAGCAGAGTCTTTGCGCTTCCACCGCGATCTCCTGAACACCTATGATGCCTGGAGAAAGCGTGTGGGCATGCCTGTGGTCAAGCGCTGGAATCCGACCTCACTCGATCATTTTCATGAGGTCATTGCTTATGAGGAGAGCACCTTCCGGCAAGCTCTGCCTGAGCAGCCGATCAGCAATGATCCTCTCACCCAGTACCAGGTCATTAAGGAAAGGGTCGGGCATTTCAATACTCTCGAGGCACTGGACGAATACCTGCAGATTGGTCTTCATACTGCAGAACACGACATACCTGAAAGCACCGTCACAGACATTTTTGATATCAATACCAACAACTACAGTCCGCGTCTCATCGCCTGGCATCGCTGGATTGACTACCTCTGGGAGGTTCGCCAGCCCCGATTGGATAGTTTCCGCGTCGTGACGAGTGACGGAACCGACTATCCAGGTGTCCTGACTATCGTTCGGCCCATGTCCCATCCTGGCACAGTCCAACCCGATAAGGCCCTGACCGCCCTCACTGTCGACAATAGAGGCTCTCTCAGCTTTATATACAACGTCCGGCCTGAGACATGGGGGCGCCCCATCAAGCTGATAATTAGCGCACAAGTATACCGCAACAGCATGGACACCACTCCTGTTGTGGGTCTCGACGCAACGACCTTGACGATCGATGCCGTCCCACAAGGCGTGGACTCTGCGCCAGTCGAAATCCCGTTCAGCGGTGTGGACGAGGATGGTGATGGTGCCTTTGCCTGGCGTAACCTACCGGGCGATGTGATCGGCTTCAAAAACAACCGTATCCGTATCACGACAGGCTTAGTTGCGGTTGGCAATATCCCTGGCAGTATGGGCATTGACTTCCAGGGTGGCCGGTTCGTTGTGAATGGCCCCAATGATCGTTTCGATTACCTGGAGCATATAGACATCGTATTGGTCCACGAGAGCCATCCGCCCCAGGTCTCAGCGGTCCTGAACAAAAGTGCATTCTCGCTTGAAGAGGTTATAGCTAACGCCCGCGAAGAAGAGGAAAGTTTGTTCAGCAGCGCGTTCTTTGTGATGCTCCAGGACGCTCCAGAGAAACCCGCAGAATACAGTTCCTTTTGCATCTTTGCCGATCCCGCGCGTACAGCTGTATCAGGTATCTTTGCCGACAACGCTTTTGCGCCGCAAGTGGTTGTGGTGGATGAGAGTGGGGCCAACAACGTCGATTGGTTCACAGTTTCGCTGACAGACATATGGAGGGCAAACCCATCATTGCCCAGTCACCTCGCCCAGCAGATAGTGTTCTGCTACTCGGCGATTTTTAACGTTGCGAGTCTGGGAACCCTCCTATCTAATCCAGGTCATATTCGACACGCGTACCTGAGAATCAGTGCATGGGACCGCGCGGGCAACATGATAACGAATGTGCTTAGCTCTCCCATCAAGCTGTTCTGCAATGCGAATCTGTAAATAATGGACGTTCACAACCAGAACGCCTGTTAGGGTTGTGCTGCAAAAATTGGGTAGGAGCTACAACTTCCTGCATGCTTATGCGTCCATTTTCGACTTTCTGAAATGTTATGAGTCCAAACTACCAAAAAGCTCATCTTTTAGCTCTCCAACTTTGAGCGTGAGGATAGCGCTTTACTGCAATTTTATGCGTCCAGTGAGGTGCAAAGAAATGGGAATAGTAACATAAGCGCTTTTTCTCCTCACATTGCTCAGTACAATACTTTTCAGATCTATCAGAGTGTAAATCCCAGAATTAAACTGGTGGAATCTGTACAATTATTCTGGTGGTTCGGCCTCTTTGACGTAGCGATACAGCGTTGCGCGGGAGATCCCTAACGCCGAACAAATTTCTGGAATCGAGTGACTCTGGTCAGCAAACATTCGCCGAGCCAGTGCCACTTTTCCATTCGTTTTGAGTTTTCTGGGTCGCCCGCCGATGCGCCCTCTCGCCCTGGCAGCCGTCAACCCTGCATTCGTGCGCTCGCGAATAAGATCACGCTCAAATTCCGCCAGCGCTCCCATCAAGTGAAAGATGAGCTTGCCGCCTGGAGTGGTGGTATCGATCTGCTCAGTCAAACTGATGAACTCAATGCCGCGCTCCTGGAGACCCTTGAGCAGCTCGATCAGATGGGTTAAAGAGCGCCCTGCTCGATCCAGTTTCCATACAACAAACGTGTCCCCTGGCCGCACATACGCCAGCGCCTCGTCCAGTCCTTTTCTCTCCGCTTTTGATCCAGTCATCTTGTCAACAAACCATTTGTCACAGCCTGCTTTTTTGAGCGCATCTATCTGGAGTGCCTCAGACCGTGTTTTGTTAATCAACAGAAGCTCCTCTCCAGGCGGCCTCTGCTCATTTTCCAGAAAGCGGAGAGGACACCTCATGTGATAGACGGGAGGAATGAGTACCACATATCCAAGCAACCTTTCTGATGCAGAGTGGAAGAGTCTCCAACGCTATCTGCCTCCCGCATCCAGACGTGGCAGACCGCCAACCCACTCTCTGCGCTCCATCTTCGACGCGATCTTCTACGTGCTGCGCACCGGCTGCCCGTGGCGCTACTTGCCAGCCAATTTTCCGCCATGGCAAACCGTCTTCTATCACTTTCGGCGCTTGCGCCTCAAAGGGACCTGGACGCTCTTGCTGCGAGCACTGCACCGGGCCGAACGTGAACGGCAAGGAAGGAACCCGCATCCCAGCGCCGCCATCATGGACGCGCAAAGCGTCAAGACCGTCGAGGAGTCCGCTGGGATCTGCGGCTTTGATGCCCATAAACACGTCAAGGGCCGTAAGCGGCACCTGTTGGTTGATACGCTGGGCATTCCCATCTCCATCTACGTGACCCCCGCCGATGTGCACGATACCAAAGGCGCTCGGTGTCTGCTCGCAGGACTCGCTTTCTTCGTCTCCCGTCTCAAAAAGATCTGGGCAGACGCGGCGTATCGAGGCCAGGATCTGGCCGAGTGGTGTCATGCAACAGGAGAGTGGGAGCTGGAAGTCGTGGAGCGCGCACCAGGCACCCGCGGCTTCAGCATTGTGCCACGCAGATGGGTGGTGGAGCGCACCTTCAGTTGGATCTCTCGCAACAGGAGAATGAGCAAGGATTATGAACGAAAGGTGCAAACCAGTGAGACGCTGATCCAGGTAGCGATGATTCGCCTGTTCTGCTCTTTCTCGAACACGCGTTCAAAAGCTGTCTGGCCAATGCTTTTGAAGCCGCAAGGCTGAGTGCTGGTCACTAGGTATAGAAACTTTCCAGGCCATGTGTTCCGAGAGCCAGGGAAAGCTCGCCTCCGTGGTGGATCTCATGTTCAAGGACATGCCAGACAATCCACTGGCGTGTATGCGGAGGCGCTTCTTCTAACCCTTGATCCCGTAGCCATGCCTGATGAGAGGCTGGAGGTAAAAAAAGCTGTTCCAGATCAGCGGAAGTCCAGCGGTCCAGGGCGGAGGAGATCACGTGCCAGCTCTTCTCAAACATGGCGACCAGTGAAGCTGCCTCGTACACGGCTGGCTCGTCATTGTCCTCGTCATCGTTCCAGTCAAGGTTGGGATCTCCTTCACCCATCCATAGGTGGAACCAGTTGAAGCGCGCACCGATCATATGGTCGAGAAGCTCGCCTATCGACCTCTGATCCGGCGCAAGAGGGATGGTAAGTTGTTCAGATGAAAGCGATGCGATGGTTTTGACGAGGGCTTGTTGATAGTGCTCCCAGCCGTGTTTGTAGAAAGTGATGAATGGAGATGCCTGTTCAGTCATGGGTGTCTGCTCCTTGCTTCTGATGATGTGCCTCCATGAGCGGGAGTGTGAGTATCATAGCATAAAGGAGGGGCCAAAACTTCTTCTGTCTTGCTCTTCTTGCCACGCAGGGTTCCTGCAACGCATTCCAAAACACGGTCTCAGACGCGCTCTTTACGATGCCATCCTGATGCGGTCGAGAAGGATTCGCCAGGGGTATCAAAATGGGTGATATTGCTTTTGATTTCTGTATTTTCTCGGAGCTGGGGTATTCACAGAAGAATGACCGTGGACCCGCAGCAGCAGCTTGAGCTCTGCCCACAATTGCTTGCATTCGAAGCCCTCAAACACGCTTGAGGGCTTCTGGATTGGTGACTTTCATCCGATTGCCGGCGGCAAAGGCGAGGAGTTGATCGAAGGCAGCCCCGAACAAGGATTCGTAGCTGTCCTTTTCGACATAGCCCAGGTGGGGAGTGCAGACAACGTTGTCCATATGCAGCAGTGGATGGTCCGCGACCGGTTCGCTCTCGTACACATCGACCGCTGCATACCCTGGACGCCCAGCGCAGAGCGCCTCTTCCAGAGCACCCGGTTCAATCAAAGCCGCTCGACTGGTGTTGACGAACAGGGCAGACGATTTCATCTTCGCCAGGTCTCCTGCCGAAACAATGCCGCGCGTCTCCTCCATCAGTGCGAGATGCAGGCTCAGCACATCGGCATCCCTAAACAACGCATCCCGGCTGGAGGCAACTTCGATGCCGTCGGCCTGAGCACGGGCGCGTGACCCCTCACGTCCCCATGCCAGCACCCTCATCCCGAATGCCTGTCCGTAGGTAGCGACCAGGCTCCCGATGTTTCCATAGCCAAAGATGCTCAGCGTACGACCGTAGAGGGCCCGTCCCAGCGTACCCTGCCAGTGGCCCGCCTTCATGGACGCAACTTCCTGAGGAATGAAGCGCATCGCGGCCAGGATCAGCCCCCAGGTCAACTCCGCCGTCGCATATGGTCTCCCCGGATCGGGGGGTGTAGCATAGACGACTGCGACGCCGTGACGGGTGCACGCCTCGAGATCAATGTGTGGGGCTCGTTTGCCGGTTTGGACAATGAGGCGCAGGTCCGGCAAGAGCGCCAGTAGTGCCTCGATGATGGGAGTGCGCTCGCGAATGAGCACAAGAACCTCCACTCCCTGCAGGCGGGCCGCCAGGACTTCGGGGTCACTTATATGTTCACGAGAGATGACGACTTGCTGCTCGTTGAGCTTCTGAAAGCAGTCGAGCATTCTTACGGTATCCTGATAGTCGTCGGAAATGGCTATCTTCATGCGTTCTCCTTGGCATTGCCGGCACTTGTAGGGACCGCTAAGGCCACGAGCCATTGCTATTAGACATGTTGGTTCAACGAGTCACGAAGCGGCGATGGGTTGCCCCTCGACAACCAGCTTGACAGGAATATTGCCGCGCATGGCATTCGAGTATGGGCAGACTTCGTGGGCGAGTTCAACGAGTTTTTCAGCGATGGCTTTGTCTACACCAGGCATGAAGATATGTAGTTCGACATCGAGTCCGAAGCCGCCCTGGCCTGTTGGTCCGATACCCACATTGGCTGTAATCGTCGTAGGGCCCGCCTCCACGTGCTGGCGACGCGCGACCTGCTCAAGTGCGGACTGGAAGCAGGCTGCGTACCCGGCGGCAAAAAGCTGCTCAGGATTGGTGCCCTGACCACCATCTCCCCCCATCTCTTTGGGAACGCTTAAATGCACGTGCAGATGGCCGTCCGAGGACTGCGCCTGGCCGTTTCTACCTCCTTGGGCGGTTGCTTTCGCTGTATAAAGAATCTTCATGGTCTTTTGCGCTCCTGATAAGTGATATACACGTTATGTCTCATGTGATGAGAACAACAACGGCTGCTTTTCCATTCCCGCCCGTGTGATGCGTGTAAGGAGGTCACGTAAAAGATGAACTACACCCATGCTATTGGGCAATGGAACTCATCGATACAAATGTATGGTATACTGGCGTAGTTTTTTTGCTGGCTCGTTTCTACTCTGGGAAGGAGATGCACTATGGACACCGTTGTCAGAACACAGCTGGGCGCAGTGCGTGGCGCCACGATTGAAGGGATCGCCGTCTTCAAAGGTATCCCCTACGCAGCATCACCGTTCGGGGCGCGACGCTTTCAGCCACCGCAACCGGTCGAGGCGTGGAATGGCGTGCGCGACGCGCTCACCTACGGCGCGACCGTCGCCAAGCCACCGTATTTCCCACCTTTCGATGTCCTTTTGCCGGAGCCGGCCATCGCCGGTGAGGACTGTTTGAACCTCAATATATGGACGCCCGATCCAGGCAAGGCCGGATTGCCAGTGATGGTCTGGATTCATGGCGGCGCGTTCGCCAATGGGACGGGCGCGATACCAACGTATGATGGCAGCCGCTTCGCGCGCGACGGGGTGGTATGCGTCACTATCAACTATCGCCTGGGCGTGGACGGCTTCCTCTTCCTGGGACAAGGGAGCGCCAATCTCGGTTTGCTTGATCAGGTTGCTGCCCTTACCTGGGTACAGGAGAACATCGCGGCCTTTGGTGGCGATCCGAATAACGTCACGATCTTTGGTCAATCTGCTGGCGGGATGAGCGTCGGCTCGCTCCTCTCGATGCCGCGAGCCAGGGGGCTATTCCGCCGAGCCATTGCTCAGAGCGGGGCAGGCCATCACGCTATCTCTTCCACAAGCGCGCAGAGGATAGGCCAGTATCTTGCCGAGAAGCTGGATGTCGAGCCTGAGGTAGAAGCCATCGCGGCAGTTCCCTCTGACCGACTGATCGCGGCCCAACTAGCATTGAGCGCTGATGTTTTTGAGCACCCGGACCCTGCCCGCTGGGGCGAGGTGGCGGCTAACCTGATGCCTTTCGAGCCGGTAATCGACGGGGATGTCCTCCCTGCACGCCCGATCGATTGCATCGCTGCTGGAGCGGGCGCAGAGATCGACGTTCTGGTGGGAACCACTACTGAGGAAGAGCGCCTGTTTCTGGTTCCCAACGGCGCGATCAATGCCATTAACGGGGATATCCTGGCCGGGGTGGCTGCTCTGTATGGACTCCCGGTAGCCGAGACGCTAGCGACATATCAGGCAACGCGTCCCGATGCCAGCGCGGGTGACGTGTACGAGGCCATTCTCACCGACTGGTTTTTCCGTATTCCCGCCATCCGCCTGGCCGAGGCCCACATGCGGAACAACGGGCGCACCTATATGTACGAGTTCGCCTGGCGGTCGCCCGCGTTTGATGGGCAACTTGGCTCATGCCATGCCCTGGAGATCCCGTTCGTCTTCGACACGCTCGCTATCGGAGGCATGGAGGTGCTCCTGGGAGACGCCTCTCCCCAGCAGACGGCTGACACGATGCATGCCGCCTGGGTGAGCTTTGCCACATGCGGCGATCCTGGCTGGGCGCAGTACGACCTGAACCAGAGACTGACGATGCAGTTCGACAGCCGTTCTGATCTGCTGAAAGATCCTCGCCGCGCCGAGCGAGCGCTGTGGGAAGGTCTGCGTTAGACTGCACTGAAACGACGCTCGTGTCCGTCGTCAAAAACTAGTGATGGGGGAACTGTGGGCAGCTCCTCCATCTTCAGGTCAATGACCTTTGTTTGTGCCACCTCATTAGTGTGCGAGAAAATTCACATGTATTCCTCCGGGGAAATTTAGCATCTAGCAGTGAGTATGAGAGAGGCTAGGGGAGCAAGTCTTGCCACATGCCCCCCATGAGCCTTCTCATATTCTTTTCATGCTAGCCACAGTCTTACCGTACTTTTTCTACGTTGACCAGAGAGTCATTCCATGATTACAGTGGGGCTTTTCGCTCTTTCACGCTCATTCTATTCCACGATTACGAGAGAACGCACATGACTCATGTCTGCTGGTGTGAAGGGTTAGTACTCTTTGAGGAACGCTGTGACGACTTTAACGAACTGCTCGAAGTGCTCACGATAGATGAGATGGCCAGCATGCTCGAAGCACACGATCTTTTCGTTGAGCCGCTCTCCTGGCTCCTCTCGCAGCGTCACGGGCGTGCCAGGCGCCGGGAAGTGTTCGCTGTACAGCAGCAGGACTCGGGAACTGGGAGACATAGGAAAGGACTTTCGCGCATGGACATTCAAGACCTAATGTCGAAGATCGTAGAACGCATGCAGACCACAGGCCAGCAGCGCCCGGCTATCTACGCGGAGACACCACAAGGTGTAGAATCATATCAACTATTTCAACCTGGTGGAAAGGGTGTGAGCGAAGATCTCCTGTTTTTCGCGGGACGCACAGCTGTCCTGAAACACAGAGACAGTGAGTTGATCGAGGCGACGTTTGTAGCAGAGGTCTGGCGAGCTAATCGAGATGCGTTACATTTAGGAGAACGTCCAACTGATTCTCCCGCCCGCGTGGAAGGCGTGGTCTTTTTGACCGCGAAAGGCAAGTTGACCGGGCTGAAGCTTACATATGAAAACAGAAACGTTGAAAAACGGCAGACCCTGGCTTTTATCGCTGGCTGGCGAAGCCGGACCATGTCCGATGAGGAAGTCAAGCGGTTACAGCCGCAGGGTATACAGTTATTTTTAACCTAGTGCTTTGTTCCTCAATGGTACGCATATACTGCTAAATCAAGAGCTAGAGGCAATGTAGGTATGTTCTACCCGTAGGTTTCTCAGGCAAGAATGATAGCGCCAATGAGGAACGCAGCAGTAGGACCGATGCGAAAGACCACCGTGACATGGGTCCGCCCGATCTCAACCCGTTTGACCAATGCCCGCAAAATGGCGCGCCGATCCAACCAATTTACCTGATCCAGATTCTTCCGCACCTTGGCAGCAAAATCTTCGAGGCGACCGATAATCAGCTGGAGCTCATTCCGCAGGGCGGTTTCATCTGCGAGCTGCTTTTGCTGCTCTTCCACCTCGGCGATCCGCTGTCGCTGTCGCTTGAGCCGGGGCTCGAATTCGCGTTTGTCGATGAGACCTTCGGCTTAGCTGTCTATCAGCCGGGAGATCCCCTGTCGTAATGTGCCCAAGTGTGATTCCAGGTTTGCTGACGAGAGTTTCCCCGGCTGAGCTGTGACTTCCTCCAAGCGGCGGCGATATTCCTCTTCCAGCTGCGACGTGTTCTCAAGCAATCCACGCACGCGCTGCCAGGTTCCCTTGTCCCTGGTTAATAATGCTCTCGGGATCGGGCACGATGGGGTCGTAAATGAAAATGGTGAGATGATCCTTCGCTCCCAGCAGCGCGCAGATGTTGCCATTCAGCGTAAAATAGGGCTGCTTTGTGCGCTTGATGGTCTCGGTCACGTCCGGGTCGGCGGCGTGTACCAGCTCTCGCACCTGGCGGCACATCTCCTGCTGCCAGCCAGGGAGCGTATGAATGTATTCGTCGATGCGGGAGTCGGTCTGGTATGCACTCATGGAAGTATGATACCACTCATCGAGGTCCTTCTGCTTGGCTGACAGCGTAGGATGCGAGCCTACGACATTCACGTGGAGACGCGTGGTATGGTTCTCTGGGCATTCCAGTCTCCTTATTTCTTGAACCTTTGTAGACTCCTCAATGGACGCGCTTTATATTCCTGCCCTTTGAAGCCAGACAGGATGTGCCAGCCACAGTATCCCAAGCAACAAGAGTATGATCCCAATGACTGGGCTCAGACGCTTACTGCCTGGCACCGTCTTTTCGATCACCATGGCGCCGGTGAGCGCAGCCATCCCTGCCAGGTTGCCCACGCCGACCCCGAACATGACCAGCATCAAGGCCCAACAACAGCCCAGGCAGTACCCGCCATGGCGTAACCCCAGCTGCCACGCCGTGCCCACGCCCTTGCGGTAATAGTGCAGGAAGAACCCCAGGGGCGTGCGGCACATGTCCAGGCAGCGCTCCTTCCAGGGGCTAAACTGGAAGAGACCAGCGACGGCGAACGTCACCGCCCCGATGAGCCAGGAATGCACTGCCAACCACGGCCACAGGGCCACCAGGCGATGCACCAGCGTGTCTCCGAGAAAGGCCCCTGCGGCAAAGGCCGTCCAGATCACGGCATAGCCAGCCAGGAACGCCAGAGGAACCGCCACGGGACGGGCTTGTCTGCGACCGGCATAGACCACCAGGTTGACCATGGGCATACTCGATGGCAGCATCATCGCCACCGTCATCACCTGCCAGCACAGCAGGAAGATCTCCAGTGCTGCAAGCCAGGGCAGGCCGCTGGCTTGCAGCAGGTAGTGGTGGTCGAGCAAAAAGGTCTGATGCGAAAGCACCGCCAGCACGAGCACTGCCCACGCTGCAGCGACCAGCACCCAGGGCCATAGCACGGGCACCCGATGAGGCGGAGGAAGATGGCCTTTTGTGTCCCTGGAAGCTCTCAAGTTCTGCATCGGGTACCCCCTTTGTTCACTACGCGACGAAGCGGAATGCTCCCTGGATGGCGTTATGGTTCTGCAAGTCCAGGTCGTGACCCAGCGCCGGAACCTTCGAGCGGTAGTATTCAGCCCTGCCCACATACGCTGGAGAACCTGGGATGGTCGAAAAAACGCTCTCGTGCAGCGTGGTTGGCTCCCCCGTCGGCCCAGTCAAAGGTACTAACTCTGCCTCGACCGTCTGACCGATGATGAGGGTCCCTTTGCCCTTCTCGACGGTAAAGGTGATGGGGACGCGCTCGACGCCAACCACCTCACCGATCAAGGCAGCCAGATCGGCAATCGGACCGCCCAGTTTGCCGGTAAACACCGACAACAGGGCGTCTTGCTGCGCTGGCGTCGCCTGGTCATCAACATAGGCCAGCGCCCGCCAGTTCCCCGCCAGGACATTGCCCGGAATATGCACACTGATGGCAAAGGTCAGGCCCGAGACATCGACTCCCTGGATGGTGCCGCTGTCGATATGCCAGCCTAAGGCGGAATCGCACGTCCCTCCATCCGGGTCCGCCCCCACCCAACAGGGGCACAGGACGCCGCACGAGCAGACCTCTAATAAGCGTCCTTCCAACTGATACGTCGTTCCTGCTTGTGTCGTCATTTGCTTGGTTCCTTTCTGCTTCCCTCATGAGAAGCATGTGTTCTTCAGTATCCTTTTAACCGTTTGTGAAACAGGACACGCTCAAATCCTCGCTTTGTGTGTCCTTGAACGACAGAGATGAACGTCAGACTCTTGAAAGTGGATAGTTCCATCCACTCGGAAAACGATACAGGTCTCCTTTTTTCGGCTACCAATTGCCAGGGCAAGGTACTAGCTGGCTTCCCCCGGCGCAGGAATCTGGCCAAGTTGTTGGAGCACGCCGAGCCAATCCACCTGGTGCCAGATTTCCACGAACTGGTCGTTGGCGAAGCGGGCGATGGCGATGGCTGTCATGGTGACTTGCTTGCCGGTCGCGGGGTGAGGCGTCGGCCCCACGATATCACCGGTGTTGGTGCCACGAGCTGTCAAACGCACCACCACCTGATCTCCTTCAGCGATCAAGTCATCAATCGTCATATGAAGGTCGGGGTAGGCGCCCAGGGTCTGGGTGATCCATCGTTTGTCGTCTTCGCGGGTGCTAACGTGGGGTAGGACAGGATCATGGAAGATGAAGTTGGGGGCATAGAGCTCATCAAAGACGGCAAGATGGCCCTGATTCCAGACCTCCTCAATAAGACGACGAACGAGAGCCTTGTTCTCTTCGGTTGACATGCGATGGTCTCCTTTCTCTGAATGTTTCCGCTAGGGAAGTGTTGCTTCCCTGGTTGAAGGAGCCGCTGCTTCACTCCATCCACTGCGCAAACGATGGCAGTCGGCATGTATCAGCTAGCTCCTTCCTGCTCCCAGTGTAGCTGACGAGTTCCTTTCTAGTGGGTAAGGTTGCGCAGGGCAACGCCCTGCGAATCTGTCGATAGGACTGCGATGTCCTTACACCGGAGGCTTGATGTTCGCGTTGAGTTGGAAAAAGTTCGTCGGGTCGTAGGTGTTCTTCAGCCTGACCAGCCGTTCGTACTTCGCTGCTCCGTAGAGAGCTTTGACCCGGTCGCCTTCGTCCTCGGGCAGGCAGTTGATGTAGACCGCGTCGGTCGCGAATGGCTGCATCACGTCCCACAGTTCACGCGTCCACTGCCTGTGCTTTTCCGACTCGGCCGGGTCCGTCCATCTCGAGGCGATGGCCAGGTTGAAGCGCTGGTCTCGCGGGCTGAATGCTGTTTCATCCTCACCGATCCGCCCTACCGCACCGCCAAACTGCTCAATCACAGCTGCGGTCAGTACCGAGGGAACGGTCGCGAAGCAGGTCACTAAGGTGTCGATTGCTTCGTCGCTGAGGTCCTTCAAGAAGTTCGTTTTCCAATAGTTCCGCAGTCCCGCTGGCATCATTGCATCTAGCATGGTCTGAACCTGGAGGTAGCTCATAGGACCGACGTGGTCGGCCAGAGGTGGACCAAATGCTCTCAGGGGCAGCATGACCTCTTCGCCAACCTCAATGGCCTCGACGAGCAGTTCCACATCACGGAAGGCATCCATGATGCCCTGACCCAGGTAGGGGTCCTTGTGGTAGCCGGCATCGCCCACCAGTGCCCAGCCAGGTCCATACGGCTTGCGGAAGAAATTGGGTACATCAGCCGTGCCCACAAAGCGCCCCTCTTGCTTGCCCTGACGGACGCGCTCGGCAAGCCGTGGTGCGAGGTCGAGGGTCTTGAGGAAGTTTCCTGCAATGCCGGCACGGACGGTATGAAACTCGGAGATGGGCCAGGCGACGTAGATGCACGCAAGCTTCTCGTTGGTGGGAAAGGTGATGACCATGCGGCGCGGCCGGAAATAGATTTCCGCTCCCGCGAGAGGCACGCCGCTCCAGTAGCCATAGTAGGCGCACGTCAGCACGGGTTTGGCCTGGTAGGTTGGAGCTTGCACGCTCCGTGCAACGAGCGAACGCATGCCATCGGCCCCAATCACGATCCGTGCTTGCTCTTTCATGCTGCGACCGCCTGGATGCCGCCCCTGGATGCCCGTCACCCGGTCGCCGCCCCTCAGGATCTCCTCGACGAAGAAGCCTATCGAGGATTGTACGCCGTGGAGCGTAGATCGTGGCCATATCCTCTACGGGAGGAGGCGTGCCGGCAAGAGCGAATGGGCCGAGGTCGACGGTCATGGTGGCAATGGGTGGACACTGCGAGGCGATGATCTTATCCAATACGCCCCAGTGCTTCAGCCGCGCGACACCGGGCGTGCGGATGAAGTGGGTGGATATGGTGTCACTAGGGAACGTGGCTTTGTCGACCAGTAACACCCGGCAGCCGTTGCGGGCGAGTAACATGGCGGTCGGCGAACCGGCACAGCGGGCCCCGACGACGATGGCATCGTACATGGTGAATCTCCTTTCAGCACATCAATCCCAAGACATTTTGCTCTCGTTGAGAGCTTTCCTGCTCACAGTGTAGGTGACGGAAGGCGATAAAAGACCTGTAGAATTACTGGTTGCACTACCTGTCTTTAAGGGAGCAGAAGAGGAGGACGGCGAGGGATACCCGTAGAATTACTGGGGTGGTGCTTACACGTAAAGGCGGCTGAGCTTTAAGCTCAAACGTATGGAGGGAATTCAGGGGACCAGCAGAGGCACAGCAAGGGAGTGTTACACCACATGATGCTCGATGGCGTAGCGAGTCGCCGCGGCTCGAGAGGAGACGCCGAGCTTGCTGTAAATCGAAGTCAGGTGCCAGTTGACCGTGCGCGGGCTGATAACCAGCTGCTCAGCCACCTGGACATCGGAGAGGCCCTGGGCTACCAGGCGCAGCACTTCCACCTCACGAGTGGTCAATCCGGCAGGATAAGAGAGATGACCTGTGGGAACGGCCGGAGCGGAACCCGGCGCTGCCTGGGCTTGCTGCGGGACCCGTGGCGCGAAGGCCTCGTGCGAGGCGAGCGCCTGTGCGGCGGTCATGGTGCGCCCCCTGGCTCTGGCCTCTTCGAAGGCTGGCTCGCCCAACTGGCTGCGCACCGCGGCCACCATGCGTTCATAGAGCGCCTGCGGGATGGCGACACTGCGGGACTCGCGTAGGGGCTTGGCTACCCCCCAAAGCACGGCTGCCCAGGTATGCAACCCCTGCGCGGCCGCCACACAGCCCAGCCCTTTCAGCCCAGAAGCGATGAAGCTCATGTAACCGCCTTCGATGGCAGTAGCGAGACCCTCTGCATACCGCTGGCGGGCCGCTGCATGGTCCCCCTGCAGCGCGGCCAAGCCCGCCAGGAGCAAGCGTGACTGCGCGATGTGGCGTTGATCCCCGACCTCTGAAGCAAGCCGGGCACTATCGGTCAGGAGCGCTTCTGCCCGACTCAGCTCCCCTTGTTGGAAAGCCAGTTGCCCCAGCAAGTTGAGGACCATGGCGATCCCCCAGGGATTGCCGAGCGCTTGATAGAAGGCCAGGCTTTCTTCCAGCAGCATGCGGGCACGGGCGGCATGGCCCCGACTCAACTCGGCTTGAGCGAGCCCGACCAGGTCCATACTCATCAGCAACTTCTCACCCATGGCTCTGCACTGGATCAGGCTCTCCTCATACCAGGCAATCGCCCGCGGAGCGTCTTGCTGGTACCACGCCAGGCGGCCCAGAAGCCCGAGCGCAGTGGCGAGGAGGAAGTGATCCCCGAGTGCACGGGCAGAGGCCAGGGCCTCCTGCAGGCATGCCTGCGCCTGGGCATAGTCGTTTCTTTCCTGCATCATGGCCGCTCCGCGTATGATCATGGCGTGGGTCATCTGCGTTTGGTCCCCCTGCTCCCGCGCGAGTGCCAGGGCTTCGTCGGCGACCTGCTCTAATCCGCGCGTGTCGTTCTGGCTCCACAGGACCGCTCCGAGCGTGTTGAGCGCCTTGAGGCGGACCGGGGCTGCGATCGTCCCGGTACCTGCCAAGAGTTGCTCCAGCACGCTGCGCCCCTCGCGCAGATGCCCTTGTCCAATCCAGAAGAGCCACAAGGCAGCCCCCAGACGCAGAGCCACCTCCCGCTCCCCCACACTCCCAGCTATGGCCGCCTGGAGGATGACTCGCAGGTTGTCCAGGTCCCGTTCCAGACGATCGAGCCACAGGAGCTGTTCGGGACCAAAGAGGTGCGGCTCGGCTTGCTCCGCCAGCGCCAGGTAGTAGTGTGCGTGCGCTCGTCGTGCGGCTTGCAGTTCTCCTTGCCGCTCGAGGCATTCCAGCCCGAACTCGCGGATGGTTTCCAGCATGATGAGTCGGGGTGCTTCTCCTTCGCGCTCCGTTTGCTGCACCAGGCTCTTGTCGAGCAGAGACGCGACACCCTCAAGCACCGAGGAGGCCTGCTCACCGCCCGCCTGGCACACCGCTTCGGCAGCTCAAGCGTGCAGCCACCAACAAAGAGAGAGAGCCAGCAGAAGAGGCGCTGTTCCTCTGCCGTCAGCAGGTCGTAGCTCCACTGCAGCGTGTTGCGCAGCGTCTGCTGGCGGGCGGGCAGGTCCTGCGCTCCCCCAGTCAGGACCGCGAACCGGTGAGAGAGCCGCTTCAGCGCCTGGGGCGGCAGGAGCTTGCTGCGGCTTGCGGCTAGTTCGATGGCCAGCGGCAGACCGTCCAACTGCATGCAGATCTCGGCGATGGTGCGGGCATTGGCCGCGGTTAGCTGAAAGGCAGGATGGATGGCTTGCGCGCGCAGGATAAAGAGGCACACCGCCGCCAGCTGCGCGAGGGCTTGGGGTTCTGGCAGATGGGTAAGATTGGGGAGCGCGAGCGGGGGAACCGGGAACTCCTGCTCCCCGGAGAGATGGAGGGCGGCTCGGCTGGTGACGAGTATGCTGAGGCCAGGACAGGAGGCGAGCAGGGAAGCCAGTTGCGGCGCCGCCTTGAGCAGGTGCTCGAAGTTGTCCAGCAGCAGCAGCAGATGCCGGTCGCGCAGTGCGGCGCGCACCTGTTCCTCCACGGGAAGCTCTCCGGCTTCCCACAGGCCGAGCGCCTGGGCGATCGCTGCCATGACCCGCACGGGATCGCTCACCGGGGTGAGCGGCACGAAGCAGGTCCCATCGGTGAAATCGTCCAGCAGCGCCTGCGCCACCGCCAGCCCCAGGCGTGTTTTGCCCACACCACCGGTCCCCGTGAGGGTCAGCAGGCGCACCTCGGGACGGCGCAAGAGCGCGCAGGCCGCTGCCAGCTCGTGCTCGCGCCCGATCAACGAGGTGAGTGGTGCGGGCAAGTTATATCTGGAAGCCCGCCCAGGCTCGTCGGCTTTCCTCACAGGGAGGATATAGAGTTTGTCCTGCATGGCTGACTGCTCCCTGGTTCTCACCAGTCATCATTGAAGGTGTGCTTGACTCGTTCTTGCAGATTCCAACGATGCCTTCGGGAACTTTTTGCTCTCCATTATACCGCATCCTATCGTTGATCTGCATGGCTACCACCTGTCCCTCTACAATTGCTGCAGCCACCAAGCCATCCGTCAGCATCGCCTACCTGCTCCCAAATCCTGCTCCTCTCATTGCTCCAGGTGCGACCTCTAGCAGGGCGATGAGCACCACCCCAGTAATTCTACCAGTATGCCTGCGAAATCATTGCCTCCTCACCATGCAAAGACTGGTAGTGCTACAGGTAATTCTACAGATGTGCTGCACGCTTGAGCCAGGTAGACTAGGAGCAGATGGTTCGGCAGGGGTTGAGCCATCATTACAGGACGGAAGTGCTGTCCAAACAAACATTCATGTGTGGGAGGTATATTATGATATACTACCGGCTGGCATTACAAGAACGTCAAACATCTTTGTGGACCTGGAAGTCAACAGGACTGACCTCGTTGAATGCCGTGTTTCAGCTTCTGAGAAGCATTGCTCGTTCGATCCCTCCAGACCGCATCCGCGTGTTTACCTCTTCAGCAAAAGAAGACCTGCATGAGATGCTCAGTCGCGAGAATAACGGCCTGGCATCCGGCTCCGTCACCGCAGCACAGTTCCTGCAGGAGCGAGGAATCCGTTCACACGCAATGGAGGCATCAGAGCACGATGTACATGGGGTGCGAGAGAACCAGGGAACAGGTTCCAGCGTTGTGAGCACCACCTCATCGTTGAACGGGGATGACCTATCCCTGGCTGAGGGGGGGATGCGCATGCCCACACTGCAAGCCTGGGCAACAACAACTCCACCGGATGCGCTCCCGAACGAGAGCAGGACGGCGACATGCTCTCTGAACGGGGGAAGCATGCATGTGCTGGAGCGGAGGCGGTTGGAACTAGAACTGGGACCGGGTGGCGATCATGATGTATCGTATACCTTCGCTTTGCCTCTGCTGATGCCACAAGTCCTCACCTGGATGAGGTTGCTGGCACAGGTACAGCGCGGGGAGGTAGAGCCATAGTGAGGGACACACACGTCCTGAAAGGCTGGAAAGCATGTATGACTATGTGATTGTGGGGGCGGGGTCCGCTGGATGCGTCCTGGCCCATCGCCTGACCGAAGAGCCTACGTGTTCGGTGCTGCTCCTTGAAAGTGGGGGAGCGGACACACGCAAGGAATTTCGCATTCCTGCCGCGTTCAGCACACTCCTCCAAAGTGCCTACGACTGGAGTTACTATACGGAAGAGCAAGAGCAACTGCAACAGCGCAATCTCTATATACCCCGGGGAAAGGTGTTGGGGGGATCGAGCTCCATCAACACCATGATCTATACGCGAGGCAACCGTTACGACTACGACCACTGGTGCGCCCTGGGAAACCAGGGATGGAGCTACGCTGAGGTCCTGCCGTACTTCAAGAAAGCTGAACACCAGGAACGCGGCCCTTCCCCCTATCACGGGGTGGGTGGCCCCCTGAGCGTCGCCGACCTGCGCTGCGTGAATCCATTGACGCGCGCCTTTATGGCAGCGGGCGTCGAGCTGGGCTGGTCACACAACGCCGATTTCAACGGGGCAGAGCAGGAGGGAGTCGGCGTCTACCAGGTGACGCAGAAGCGGGGGCAACGCCACAGCGCCGCCGATGCCTATCTGAAACCGGCGTGGCGGCGGCGCAACCTGACGGTGCTTCCCCATGCCCACGCGACCCGCCTGCTGTTTGAACAACAACGGTGTGTGGGCGTCGCGTATCTGCGGGATGGTCAACCACAGCACGTTCAGGTGAGGCGAGAAGTGCTGCTGTGCGCGGGGGCGATCAACTCCCCGCAGTTGCTCCTGCTCTCAGGCATCGGCCCCGCAGCGCATCTCCACCAACTTGGCATTCCCGTCGCGCTGGACCTGCCAGGCGTCGGACAGAATCTGCAGGATCACCTGGCGGCAGGCGTGATCTATGCCTGTACGCAGCCGGTCAGCCTGGCCAGGGTGGAGAGCCTGGCCAATATCCTGTCGTACCTGCTGCTCAAGCGGGGCCCGCTCACCTCCAATGTCGCCGAGGCGGGCGCCTTTCTCAAGACGAGGCCAGAGCTACCTGCGCCTGACATCCAGGTCGCCTTCGTGCCCGTGGATGCCATCGACCATGGGCTGGCTCGCCTGGCAGGCCATAGCTTCACGATCGGGCTCACCCCGCTCCACCCGCAGAGTCGTGGTTTCATCGCCCTGCGCTCGCCCGACCCGCTCGAGCCTCCGGCCATCCAGCCCCGCTACCTGACCAGCGCGTCTGACCTGCAGGCGCTGGTCGAGGGGATCAGCCTGTGCCGCAAAGTAGCGCAGGCGAAGGCCTTCGCTCCCTTTCGGGGGAAGGAACTGTACCCTGGACCAGAGGTGCAGGGCGAGGCCGCAATAAGTGACTATATCCGTACGGTGGCGCTCACGGCCGACCACGCTGTTGGCACCTGCAAGATGGGCAGTGACCCGCTGGCCGTCGTGGATGCCGAGCTGCGGGTCCATAGGCTCGAGGGGCTGCGCGTCGTGGACGCTTCTATCATGCCGGCGATCGTGAGTGGCAATACGAACGCTCCGACGATAATGATTGCCGAGAAAGCAGCGGATCTGATCAAGGGAAAGAAGGAGGGACGATAACCATGCCTACCTGGACATTTGAAACGCTGGCGCAGGCCGACCGCGAGACGCTGGAAGCGGTCTTAGTGGCTGCGACAGCACCGGACCTGGCACAGTTGAACGGCTACGTGTATGATGGATATAACCACGAGCGGCTTGCTCAGTTCGTCGCGCAAAAATTCAGAAAAGCCTTCTACCAGAAAGATCACCTGCTGCATGGCTACAATCAAATGATCATGCAAGATGGGCAGCATTACGCAGGGGAGTGGCGTGTCCGGATGAAACAGGGCAAACCAGCTTTGCAGGGTTTTTACCGCGTCACGTTCGTGAAAGATGAGCCTGCCCGCGAGGTCTGGGCATCCTACGCGCACCTGGCCTACATCAACTACAATATTGACCTGAACCCACGCTGGAACGTCCCCGTGCGCAGTATTCGCGATTATGTCGGGCTCCCCAATGCAGGGGATCATTCCTTGCTGCTGGGCAAGGCGTACCTGTGGATCGCTCCCCGGCTCCATCTCTTTGCGAGCTATTTTATACTCGGTCATCCACAGACGTTAGATGGTCTGCTCGCCGCTGCGGATTACTGCTCGCTCCTGCTTGAACCGTACGTTCCTGGCACCAGATTCTGCACAGGCTCTCCGGCAAGAAAGCGTACAATGTTGGCGATGGCCATCTGCAGCGTCCGCTGGAAAGTCACGCGACTCAGGCCGGCAATGTGTGGCGTGACGACGACCTGCGGCAGGTCGGAGAACGGATTGCCGCCATCGCTTTCCCGCTCGAGCACGTCGAGCGCCGCACCACCCAGGTGACCACTTGCGATGGCCCAGCGGAGTGCCTGTGCGTCGATCAGCTCGCCGCGTGATGTGTTGATGAGCAAGGCACCCGGCGGCATCAGCGCCAGTTCTGCTTCACCAAGAAGATGATGTGACTCATTGGTCAAGGGAAGATGCAGGCTCACAATCGTCGAGGCTGCCAGCACTTCTCGGAGGGCCATGTACCTCACGCCGAGGCGGGCCTCCGTGCCATCGTCCTGTCGATGGCGCGCTGTGTAGAGTACACGCGCACCGAAGGTCACCAGACGTTCAGCCACGGCCCGGCCAATATGACCCAGGCCCACCAGGCCGACGGTGGCGCCGGCAAGGTCGCCGATTCCCGCCTGCGCGAACTCTGCAGTGGGGAACCGCCCTGCTCGGGTGGCCTGTTCAGCCGGGACGAAACGTTTCAGGAGGACGAGCATCAGCATCAGCGTGTGCTCAGCTACCGCGGTCGCGTTGACACCAGGATTGTAGGCCACCGGGATCCCAGCGGCCGCCACGGCGGCGACATCGATGTTATCGTACCCGGCTCCCCCCTGCTGAATGAAACGGACCCTGGGGGCCAGTGCCAACACGCGTGCGTCGATCTGCCGGCGCGCGCTCAGGAGCACGTCGGCATCCGCTGCATGCTGCGCGAAATCCTCGTCACTGAACGTTGGGACGTTGTCAAGCGCAACTCCGTCGGGCAGCATCGTCTGGATCCACTGCAGCAGAGATGACGGAATCGGGTCGGTCAGTAGAACCTTCGTCATGAGAAACTCCTGTGCTAGAGGCTTTCACAACAATCAGAGTAGGGAAATCAGAGGCCCGAAAGGCATAGATATGATCATGATGCCAGTATGCGATACTGCCCATCGCTGCCGCCCTCCCAGAGACACAGACTTGCGCTAGAAGGCTCTTCGGGAGTGGCGTTCACTAGAGCAAAGACACATTGCGGAGGCACATCCCGCAATGGGATCTGTCCCCGATCCGGTTCACGCAGCCACGCCACCAACTCCGGCGTCACCTCCTCTGGCGCGGGCAACGCCAGCCGCGACGCCCAACTCCCCGTATTCAGGTACACCTGTTGCCCTGCCGTCTCACCCTTGATCGGATCAATACGTACCGTGTGCGTATGCCCCGCAAGCACATACCGCAGCGAGGGGTCGCTGTGCAGCACCGTATGCATCCCTGCGGCCACACTGTCCCCTATCGCAGATGCCGCCGGCGTACAGATCGTCGCGATCGCCTCTGTCACACCCTCATCTTTGCCCACCCTGCTCAATGTCTCCCGCAGCATCGCAAGCTCCATCATCGCCTGCGCCTGGGCCTGGAGTGCAGCCTCTTCTCCCAACGGCTCTTTCCATCCCGGCGAGCGTGCCACGACCTGCTGTTGAAACGCCAGCAGCGCCATCATCGCTTGTTCAAACAAGGTGGCAGGGGAACATGCCTCGCCTCTTGCCAGGTGGAGCAATCCCTTGCGCGGCCCGTGTGTACCTGCGTCCAATAATTCCATCACGTGCTGTACCGCCTCTACCATCACCGCCGGGTTCAGCAGGCACAATAACGCTGTCTGCCGCGTAATGCTCAGCGACGACTCAAAGCGAGTCAGGTAGGGGTAGCGCGCCAGGACGGGATAGCCCACATGTTGCATATACTGCGCCTCAAGCGGTAACGTCATCACCTGCGGATGGGCTGTCCTTCCATGGCCCGACGCATCCCAGAAGCCGCTCCTATCACAACACCAGAAATGGTACGCATTGCCATGCTCGACGTACACATCCGGCAGCGGCCGATAACTGGGCGTGGGGCAGAAATACACCCGCCCATCGTCTTGCTTCATGCCCATTGCCTCCACGATCCCTGCGCGCACCTCCGCGAAACACAGCTCCATATCGTGATTGCCCGTCATGAAGGTCACGCGCCGCCCCGGCTGGCTGAGAAACCTGTGTAACGTCTCGAAGAAAGGGCCGTGCGCCGCAATCACCCTCCCCAGCTTCTCCACCGCCAGGCCAGCATGCATCACTCCGCCCGTGTCGTGGGGCTCCACTATCAGAAAGTCAAAGCAATCCCCGTTGAATATCAACTCCACCTCGTCCGCCTCGCCCAATGGACTCCCGCTGCTGCTGCCAGCCGCCGACAGGAGGCCTTCCAGCGCAGCCTGCTGGCGCTGCCCAAAGCCATCCAGCAGCGGTGATCCGCTGGCAACATGCAGATCACTTACAATTAGCTTGATTGTCTTCATAGACACCTTTCCCTTTTCTCATGCTCATAAGCGAGCACCCTTGCTTCTAGTTTACTATTCTGGAGGCAATGGCACATCTGTAGAATTACCTGTTTCATTACCTGTTTGTGCATGGTCAGGAAGCCAGGACACCGAGAGCATCCCCGTAGAATTACCAGGTGGGGTTCCCAGGGCTTTCAAGTAGAGATGTTTTGCAGCGGGGTCCAGGGGCACAGCACCTGGCGGGGTTTCAGGGGACACCCCTGAAATTCTCTCTCCTCTCGCTCCCGAAGGGAGCGCACTGAAAAGACCTCTATGTGAAAGGGTTCCCAGAGGGCGTGACGAAGCTCAATAGGACATGAGGTGCGAGCAGGTCAGAGGAGTACACAGGGATAGGGAGCATTAGACCAGGTGATGCTCAATGGCGTAACGGGTGGCGGCGGCTCGAGAAGAGACCCCCAAGCTTAGTGTAGATCGAGGTCAGGTGCCAGTTGACGGTACGAGGGCTGATGACCAAGTGTTCGGCCACCTGGGCATCGGTGAGCCCTTGCACCACCAGGCGTAGTATCTCCACTTCGCGGGCGGTCAGGCCAGCTGGATAGGTCGGGGCTTTCGCAGCGTGTGGACCGGAGGATGGTCCCGCTGGAGCCGTGGTCGGCATGGTCACGGGTCCTTGTGCAGCCAGGGCCTGCTCAGGGGTCATCGTGCGCCCTTCAGCCAATGCTGCTGTGAAGACTTCCTCTCCGAGCTGTGCACGGGCCGCAGCGCTGGTGAATTCTTGCGCGGCACGCATAGCAGGTGGTAAAACCCCACCAATTACTTCACACAGGGCCTTCGCCGCACCTGATAGTCGCGCTGCCCATGGCCATGCTCCCTGGGCGGCAGCCAGGGCCGCGAATCCCACCAAGCATACGGCTATGAACCATGTGTTGCCTACTGCCTTGAAGATTGCGAGACTCTCTTCGAAGAGAGCACGTGCCACGGCGTAGTCGCCTTGCACAAGTGAAATCCCGGCCAGACCGACGAGCGATTGAGCGAAATTCTTCCGATCGCCCACTTCTTTGAAGAGGGCCAGACTTTCCTCAAGCAGCGACCGTGCCTTCGAAATGTCACCTTGCTGAACGGCAACCTGCCCCGAGACAAATAAAGAGTAGGCGATGCTTTCCTTGTAGTCCTCCTGCCTGGATAAAGCGATACCCTCCTCGAGCAGAGCCTGTGCCTTTGTGAAATCACCCTCGAAGGATATCACCAGTGCTAAAATCCAGAGAGCGCGTATAATGCACCAGGTATCACCCCTCTCCCTGGAAAGCACCATAGCCTCCTCTGCCAGGGTACGTGCTTGGTCATACTCCCCTTGCGACAAAACACAGCTGCTAGGTGGACGAGCGCCAAGGCGATGCCGTACTGGTCGTTTACCTCCCTGCAGAGAGTCACTGCCTCCTCTAATTGAGAACGTGCCATTGTATAAGCGCTCTGCTGCCAGGCAGCATACCCCAGCCAGCTCAGGGAAGTCCCGCAGCCTCGGGGTCGTCCAATGCTCGGAAGAGCGCCAGGCTTTCCCCGCACAAAATTTCGGCCTGCACATAGTCTCCCTGCCTGGCAGCAAGTGTACCCGCAGCGCAGAGCGCCTTCGCTCGCAGAGGGGTTGCCACAACCCCCCGACTCCCAGCCAGTGCCCGCGCCAGCTTGGTGCGCCCCTCGCTCAGATACCCACGCATCCACCAGAAGTGCACCAGGGCGCCGCCAAGCCGCAAGGCCGCCTCCCACTCCTTGTGTTCCATCAACCGCGCCAGTGCCGCGCGCAGGTTCTCGTGTTCGCACTGCAATCGCTCGAGCCACCTCCCCCTCCCTGCACCGGTCAGCCTCGGCTCCGCTTCCTCTGCCAGCGCTAGATAGTAAGCGGCGTGAGCGCGTTGGGTGACCTCTGCTTCTCCACTGGCGACGAGCGCCTCGCGCCCAAACTCGCGGATCGTCTCCAGCATGGCCAGTCGAGGCTCCCCTCCTTCTTGCTCAGTTTGGTGCAGCAGGCTCTTGTCGATGAGTGAAGCAACAGCGTCCAGCATTGAGCCTTCCATGCTAACAGCAGCATCGCTGCTAGTACCACACACTGCCTCGGCTGCTTCCAGTGTGCAGCCGCCGACGAAGACCGAGAGATGCCGGAAGAGCCGTTGCTCCTCCTCGTTCAAGAGGTCATAGCTCCATTGGAGGGTGTTGTGCAACGTTTGCTGCCGCTGCGGCAGGGTTCGCGACCCACCCGTGAGCACCTGGAAGCGCTGTGCGAGGCGGGCGAGCAGCGCCTGCGGCGGCAACAAGCGGATGCGGGCCGCTGCCAGTTCGAGCGCTAGTGGGAGTCCATCCAGCCGCACACAGAGCTCTGCAATCGCTCGTCCATTGGCCTGCGTGAGCATGAAGTCTGGTTTGATCGCCTGGGCACGCTGCAGGAAGAGGGACACCGCTGCATACTGCGCCAGCTCTTCCTGCTCGATACGTTGGGCCAGGTCTGGTAAAGCCAGCGGTGGGACAGGGAAGAGCTGTTCTGGCGACAGGCGCAGCACCTCACGGCTGGTCACCAGGATGACCAGCCGAGGGCAGGCTGCCAGCAGGTCCACCAGCAGTGGAGCGGCACTGACGATCTGTTCGAAGTTATCGAGCAGCAAGAGGAACCGCTTGTCTCGCAACCAGGTTGTCACGGTCTCCACGAGGGGCTGCTCTCCTCCCTCTTGCAGGCCTAATGCGTGTGCAATGGAGGATATGACGAGGCTGGGATCGCGTATGGAAGCCAGGCCCACAAAGCAGACGCCATCGGCGAAGCGATCGCGCAGCTGGCTGGCAACCTGGATGACCAGACGCGTCTTGCCAATGCCACCCACCCCCAGCAGGGTCAGCAGGCGCACTTCTGGACGCGCGAGCAGGGTACAAATAGAGGCAACGTCCTGTTCTCGACCGACCAGGGGCGTCAAGATCGCCGGGACCTTCCAGGGTGGTTCTGAGGCTTTCCTGTCACCAGACGTATCCTGCTGCTCACGCTCGCCTGGAGGCGCACCTGCTGTACCAGGAGTCATCACCGTCTGCGCCTGCGCCTGTTGCTGGACCAGGTCAGCGGGACCGGCGGGATGAGCAGCATGCTGCAGAGCGGTCGCAAAGTCCTGCACGGAGGGGAAACGCAGTTCAGGCTCTTTGGACAGCGCACGCATGACGATCTCCTCGACGGCCGGCGAGAGATCAGGCACCCGCTCATGGAAGGAAGGCGGTGGGGCCGAGACATGCTGCAGCGCCACCTCGATGGGCGTTCCCCTGAACGGGCGTTGGCCAGAGAGCCACTCGTAGACGACCACCCCCAACGCGTACTGGTCACTGGCCGCTCGCGGTGTGCCTTGCACCTGTTCGGGGGCCAGATACGGAGCGGTCCCCGCCAGCGCCGGGTCCATCGCCTGCGTGCTGGCCGGGTGGGTCGACGTGAGCAGCGCCAGCCCAAAGTCGGCCAGCAGGACCTGCTCGTGAGCGTCCAGCAGCATATTCTCCGGCTTGACGTCGCGGTGCATGAGGCGCTGGTCATGGGCGTATTGCAAGGCGGAGGCCACCTGGCTGACATAGCTCACGATGGTATCAAGCGGCAGACGGGTGCCTGCAGGATGGCGCGTGCGCAAGGAGCCGCCGGGGGCATACTCCATCACGAGAAAAGGGATGCCCTCGTGCAGCGCGAAGTCCAGCACACGCACTATATGGGGGTGAGAAAGGCGGGCCAGGGTCCGCGCCTCGGTCACGAAGCGCGCTGCCTCTTCCCCACTGAGCCGGGTGTGCAGGACTTTGACCGCCGCCCGGTTCTGGAGGTACAGGTGTTCCCCGAGATACACCTCGGCAAAGCCACCTCGTCCCAGCAGACGGAGCAGGTGGTAGTTGCCCAGTTGCTCTCCAACATGATCTCCCATGCGTGACCTCACAGGGGCACCGATCTGAGCAGAAACATGCTACGAGGGACAGTGAACATCTCATCAGTAGATATGCTTCATGCAAAAGAGCCTTATGCTTTTCTGCAAGCATATAGTAGCAGAAAATTACGTCGGTGGATAGATGGAGGACATGAGACATGATTAGAGCGCCCTTGATGGAGTTGTAGCAGAAATGTGTCAGAGATAGAGAGATAAGGTCTTTCCCATCGGGTGATGCTGGCTCTTTGAAAGAATTCGAAGCAACTTTTACACAAGGGAGGTCAATGTGCAGCGCTGCAGTTTGTGGGGTATGGAATCGTGCGATCATGCATTTGTTTATAGAGAAAGTTTGTCGCCTTACGCACGGCTTCACCTACTTTGCGAGAAGATGCCGCCTGCCCGTCGATACGGTTGGCCTCTCAGGTGGCTGCTGAGCCTTGCCTGCCTCATCTTTATAGGAGCATCGCTTCTGCCTGGGAGTGAAGTTGTCTTTGCCTCAACATCGGCCATCCTCAGAGTCAGCCCAACAGGTTTCAGGGCCGGGGGAAACTGCACAAGCGGAGGCGGTGGCTGGACCTGTATGGCGACGGTCAGGGAAACGGGGAGTTCGCAAGGCAAGCTGGACTGGACCGCCAGCAGCAGCCTGGGAGGGGTGAGCTTCATTCCGTCAGGTGGGACGCTGTCGCCAGGCGAGTCAAGCACGGTGACCGTTTTTGTCCCGAGGAGTGACTGTAGTTATGGGAGCTTCACTTTTACGGGCCAGACGAATACGGTGCGTAGAGTGTGGAGTTGCCAGACAGCACCATTACCACCTCCAGCGCCATTACCGTCGAAGCTGATGGTCAGCCCAGGGAGCTTAGATCCAACAAGTGCACGTTGTTCCCGCACTGGGGACACCTACCAGTGCGCTATTGCTATAAGAGAAACGGCGACATCCCGGCAGGATGTGAACTGGACGGCCAGCAGCAGCCTGAAGGGCGTGAGCTTCTCCCAAGTAAACGGGCAACTCTCTCCGGGGAGTACGACGCGGGTAATCATCACTGGCATTCCATGCCAGAATGGCACGTTCACCTTTGTCGGCTCAGGGGGAGCCAGTCCGGTCACGGTCTGGTGGAGTTGTACACCATCTCAGCTTCCACCTGCTCAACCGCCGGTACTGACCGTCAGGCCAGGAAGCCTGGATCCAATGAGTGCGAGGTGTAGCTCAACAGGAAGTACCTACCAGTGTACTGTACTCCTGGCAGAGACCTCCAGTTCGCAAGGGAATGTGAGCTGGACAGCCAGCAGTAGCCTCAGCGGGATTACCTTCAATCCGGCCAGGGAACAGTTATCCCCCGGTAGGTACGAGACGGTGACTATTGCCGCGATCCCCTGTCAGAGCGGGAGCTTCACTTTCGCCGGGGTGGCGGGAACGATGCTGGTGAAGGTCGCCTGGAGTTGCAGCGGGAGCAGTGCCTCTCTCACCAACGGGAATAGTCTCTCTTTTACCAGCCAGCCGACAGGCGCATTGACGCTAAACGGAATGGATCAGATTGTAAGCTACACGTTTACTTTTACCCTCAATAACACGACCACCCAGGGCTGGCACGTGGTCATTACCTCGACTCAGTTGACGACGGGGAGCGCTCCCTACTATAGCCTGCCCACGACGGCCTCATCTGTGACGGACGTGACCGCTGTGTGCCAGTCGGGAAGCTGCAATGCTCCCCAGAATCAGGTGGTATATCCCATCGTTGTGCCAGCGGGCAATCCCGCGCCATCGCCGGTCACCTTCTATAATTCGGCAGGAAACAATACAGGGACCGGCGCCTTTACTGTCACAGCAACGATACAAGTTGTGGTTCCTGATCGTCCCATTTCAGATCACCATTCCCAGGACCGTCCGCCCAGGGCAGCACCTTGGCGGCATCGTTGCCGAGAATCTGACGCAACAAAGTAATGCATCGACCAGGAACACGAAGCAGAATACGAGTACGTTTAAGATCAATATCAAGAATCTGACGATTATTGCGGTCCAGGTGAACCTCCCTGGCACGCCTGTCGAGCAGTTGGCAGCTACAGGGGCTCAGATCGGTGGGGAGAATGGCTACCAGCAACTGCTGGTCGGGCTGAGCAATACCGGCACGGTCATGCTTAAACCGTCAGGCACGCTGCAAGTCACCGATGTCCAGGGGCATGCGGTGGAGCATTTCGCGCTGAAGCTCGACACCTTCTTGCCGCAGACGGCGATCAACTACCCGGTGGCTATTACAGGTCCGGCCCTTGGGGTGGGTGATTACCAGACAACATTGAACCTGACGTATGGGCACGGGAAGGTGCTGCACTCGACCAGTACGTTCAGCATTACGCGCCAGCAGCTCAGGCAGATCTTCCCTTCCGGCAAAACCCAGGCTCCGCTGGGACTGGATAATGAGTTCGCCGGGATGCCGCTATGGCAACTGCTCCTGGTAGCAGGCGCCGGGCTTGTTCTGCTGTGGACGGGGGGAAACAGGGTCTATAGAAGGTTTGTGGCACCCAGGCCCAGTGCAAAGCGGGGCAATACCCGTAAATCTTAGTATGAGAAGCAAGCACGCCACTCGCCGGGTAGCAGAAGGCTCCTGGCGAGGCCAACATGTCTAGATATGCCTGAACTTGCGGATCAAGCTGCATTGGTTCTCTCCTCTCCAGCGCATTTTCAAGAAAACCCTTTGGGGGGGATACTGCGTTGCACGTTGTGCTTACTGCCACCCGCGTTCTCGCAGGGTTCTTGTGGGAACATGGTCATCCCTCCTCTATTGTTAAGAAGCCTATTCCCATTTGACAGGATTGGGAGTGTCTCCCAGCTAAGGGCGGCTTGATTCTCTCACGATCAGCTCAGGCTGGTACACAATGTGCTTGTGCTGGTGAGAGGTGGGATTATGTGCCTCGTCAAGCAGAAGCTCAGCGGCTGCGCGTCCGAGTTCGTATTTGGGTTGCCGGATTGAGGTGAGGGGCGTCGAAAGGACGCTCGCGAACTCGACATCGTCGTAGCCCACCAGAGCCATATCCCCAGGAATAGAGATGCCCTGCTTGATCAGAGCGCGCATCAGCCCAAGTGCCAGGAGATCATTCGCACAAAAAACAGCGGTCGGCCTTGTCCTGGCACATAGTAGTTTCTCCACGCACTCTTCACCTGCTTTGGCACTTTGCGCATGGGTGGTGATATCAACAATGGCACGCTCAGGATCAAGGCCAGCCGTTTTCACCGCCCGTATCATTCCGCGTCGCCGGTCCGCGATCTGGCGAATACTGAGTGGGCCATGCACAAACCCAATGCGCTCGTGACCCTCTTCAAGAAGATGAGCCGCAGCAAGTTCGCCCCCTCGCACATCGTCGACAGCGACCGAGCAAAGGTCCTTGATGCGGCTCGGACGATCTAGTAACACGACGGCAATACCGCGCTGTCGAAACCGCTGCAGGTAACTGGCATCATTCTGCACCGGAGTAATCAGCACCCCCTGCGTGCGCTGCTCCTCGAGGACGTGCAGGTAGTGATTTTCCTTTTCTACAGAGTCGTCGGAGTTACACAGAATGACGATATAGCCGGCCTGGTTGGCCAGGTCCTCAACCCCACGCGCAACCTCAGTGAAAAAAGGATTGGCCACATCGAGCACAATCAGGCCGATGTGCTGACTGGTGCCGACACGTAACTGGCGTGCGGACCCGTTACGTACGAAGCCGATTTCGTCGATAGCCTGCTGCACTCTTTGCCGCGTCTCCAGCGCAACGATTTCAGGCCGGTTGAGCACGTTCGACACGGTTCCAAGCGAGACGCCCGCACGCCTCGCCACTTCTCGGATGCCTGACATTGAACTCATTCGCGCAAGCTTTCTCATCTCCTCAACTGATGTAAGGTTACCTCTTGACAATGCGATAATTTGCATTTATACTTGCATTTATTGAAACGTTTCAATTCACGACTATCTTTGCGTATGTTCAGAGGGAGTCGGGTGTACTGCTCAAATGCGACAGTCTATTTTTGATTGTCCCCCTCCTGGCAACGCGGCATATTTTTTCTGAGTATAATTGAAACGTTTCAATTCACTAGTAATTGTACTATACAGGATCTGGCCCGTCAAGTTTGTCCGTGAAGAGGGGAAAGCAAGTGACGAATCCTCCTGAGCCCATCGTTGAACTTCGTGGAATCGCCAAACATTTTGGCGGTGTGCAGGCCCTGCAGGGAGTGGACTTTCGTCTATTCCCTGGCGAAGTGCATGCATTGGTAGGCGAGAATGGCGCGGGCAAAAGCACACTGGTGAAAATCCTGGCAGGTATCTACAGGTCGGACGCGGGGGTGGTGAAAGTTGGTGGTAAGGTGGTAGAACTGCGCTCGCCTACACAGGCCCAGGCCCTTGGCATCGCTGTTGTCTACCAGGAACCGATGCTTTTCCCCGACCTGGATGTTGCCGAGAATGTCTTCATGGGCCGTCACCCTCGTGATCGCTTCGGGCGCGTTGATTGGAAGCGCATGTATCGCGAGGTCGATCAACTGCTCACATCCCTGGATGTTTCGCTCAGTTCTCATACACCGGTACAAGGACTTTCCGTTGCTGAGCAACAGCTGGTAGAGATCGCCAAGGCTCTCTCTCTACAAGCGCGCGTTCTGGTACTGGATGAACCAACTGCGGCCCTCTCGTCGCATGAGGTTGAAGAATTATTTGCCATTGTGAAGCAACTGCGCGAGCGCGGCGTGGCTGTACTCTTCGTCAGCCACCGCCTGGACGAAGTTTTCAAGATCGCCGACCGCCTGACCGTCTTGCGCGATGGCACACATATCATTACTGCCCCGGTCAGCAAGATCAATACTGAAGAGATCATCAAGCACATGGTCGGGCGTGAACTTTCCAACCTTTTCCCCAAGGGTGAGGCTGAGATCGGGGAAGTGGTGCTGGAGGTACGCCATCTCACACGACCTGGAGTTTTTGCCGATGTGAGCTTCCAGCTTCGCCGGGGCGAGATTCTCGGTTTCGCCGGCCTGGTGGGGGCCGGACGCACAGAGGTGGCGCGGGTGCTCTTTGGCATTGACCGGGCGGAGAGTGGAGAAATCTGGCTCAATGGCAAGAAAGTGCATATCCGCTCGCCACAGCACGCGATGGATAACGGCATTGCCTATGTGCCTGAAGATCGCCACCAGCAGGGTTTGGTCATGAACTTCAGTATCGCCGCCAACGTCACCCTGCCTATCCTGCAACAGGTTTCGCGCCTGGGACTGCTTGATCCGCGCCGGGAACAGAAGATCGCGGGTGAGTATTCCAGCCAGCTACACATCCGTTCCGAGGGTGTGGAGCAGTTAGTCAATGCCCTTTCTGGCGGGAATCAGCAGAAAGTGGTCCTGAGCAAATGGCTGGCGACCAACCCGTCGGTTCTGATCCTGGATGAGCCAACGCGCGGTATCGATGTTGGGGCCAAGGCCGAAGTTCACCACATTATTTCAGATCTGGCCGCCAGGGGACTGGCGATCATTTTGATCTCTAGCGAGCTCCCAGAGGTGCTCGCCATGGCCGACCAGGTTATTGTTCTACATGAGGGACGTGTTACCGGCACATTTACTCGCTCCGAAGCGACTCAGGAGCGGGTGATGTTCGCCGCCACAGGACAGGAAAGGTGATGGTATGACCACCACGGGTCAAGAAGTGGAGCCCGCGAAACAGCGCAGCCGGGTGGGCCAGGCGCGTCTGCCTGGCCAGGTCAGCCGGGTGCGTGAACTGGGTCTTCTGATTGTCTTGCTTTTCATTGTTCTCATCGTCGGCATTCAGGCGCCGCGCTTTCTGAGCATCGACAATTTCGAGCAGATTTTACTTTCAGTCGCCATTCTTGCGATCGTTGCCGTGGGGGAGACGCTGGTGGTGTTGACGCGCAACGTGGATCTGTCAGTGGGTTCAATGGTAGGCATCACCGCCTTCGTCACGGCTTATTTCTTCAAGCAGCTGCCCGGCATCAATCTGCTGCTGGGCATTCTACTGGGCTGCGCTTTGGGGCTGGTTCTAGGAATGGTCAATGGACTGATCGTCTCGTTCGGGCGTGTCCCGGCGATTGTGGCCACGCTGGGTACCCTTTACGTCTACCGGGCCCTAGTTTTTATTGTCGCAGCCAATACTACCACTCAGGTCAATGCCTCCGATGTGCCGGCCGGCTACCTGGCACTGGCGACGACCCAGATCTTTGGTATTCCGGCCCTGATTCTCATTGCGGCGGTCGTAGCGGTCATCGTCGGTTATTTTCTGCATGCCTCACAGAGCGGGCGCCAGCTTTACGCAGTAGGCAGCAATCCAGATGCGGCGAATATGATCGGTATTCGCAGGGATCGACTTGTTTTCGCGGTTTTCGCCGCTTCGGGACTGCTCTGCGGGCTAGCAGGAGTGCTCTGGGGAGCGCGCTTTGCCACCGTAGACGCGACCGATGCCACGGGCCTCGAATTGCAGGTCATTGCAGCGGTCGTTGTAGGCGGAGTCAATATCTTTGGTGGTTCGGGCACCATCCTGGGTGCGGTGCTGGGTGCGATTGTACTGGGCACGTTGCAAAATGCGTTAAACATCCTGAACATTTCCCAGTTTTGGCTGCAGGCGCTTTATGGCGCGGCTATTATCGTTGCTGTAGTACTTGATGCCTTTATCACCCGCTGGGTGCAGCGAACCCTCCTCTCCAGGAGGAAGAAAGCATGAAAAGACTCAAATCGCTCCTGATTTCTTGGGAGGCCCTGCTTGTGCTACTACTCCTGATCGGTGTTGTGATCGGCAGTGTTCTCTCACCCTATTTCCTGAGCGGCTTTAACTTCTATGCGCTCACCAGTAACATCATGGAAATAGCCATCATGGCTCTACCGATGACACTGATTATCATCGCTGGCGAGATTGACCTGTCGGTCGCTTCGGTGCTGGGTCTGGCGAGCGTCGTTCTGGGCCTTCTCTGGGAGAGCGGACATCCTATGTGGCTTGCCATAGGAGTGGCGCTGCTGGTGGGGCTTGTTGCGGGCGGTCTCAACGGCTTACTTGTCACCAAGCTTGCCTTGCCCTCGCTAGTCATAACAATTGGTGCTCTCGCCCTCTATCGCGGTCTGGCCTATGTCGTCCTGGGTGATCAGGCGGTCAGCGACTTTCCTTCCTCTTTTACTAATCTGGGATTTGGCACTATCCCGGGCACGGAGATTCCCTGGTCGGGTCTAATCTTTGCCATCCTGGTGGTGATTTTTGTGGCGGTGTTGCATTTTAGCCGGTTGGGCAGGCAACTCTACGCCATGGGCAATAACAAAGAGGCAGCGCGCTTTTCCGGGGTCAACGTGAGCCGGGTGAAACTCATGCTGTTCATGCTCTCCGGGGTGATAGCGGCGCTGGCCGGAGTGATTTTTACCGCGCGTTTTTCCAGCGCTCGACCAGACAATGCGCTGGGGTTTGAACTGGCTGTCGTGACGGTTGTCTTGCTGGGCGGCGTCAACATTTTTGGGGGTCGTGGCTCGTTGCTGGGCGTGGTGCTGGCCATTTTCATTGTAGCTGTTTTACAGGACGTGTTAAACCTGCTGAATATCAGTGGGGATATTCAGAGTCTCGCCATTGGCTTATTGCTGGTCCTCTCTGTGCTGGGTCCCAACCTTGCCCGGCGCATTCAAGTCGTTATAACCCACCGGCGTCTTGCCGCGGGAAGTTCAATGCAATCGTAAAGGAGAAGGCAGTGAAGAAGCTGTTCCAAACACTCGGACTCGGTTGTCTGGTTTTTGTACTGTTGCTGCTGGCGGCCTGTGGGGGCACTGCTGGCACCGGAGGAGCTACTCCTACTACCGGAACAGGGGGTAACCTCAACATCGTGTTCCTGCCCAAGCAGATCAACAACCCGTATTTCGACACTGCGGCCAAAGGGGGTCAGGAGGCTGCTACGGCTCTAAGTGGACAATTCAAACAGGTCGGCCCATCCTCAGCCAACGCCGCTGCGCAGGTGCCTTTCATCACGAGCCTCACCCAGCAGCATGTCGGCGCCATCGTCATCTCGGGCGATGATCCCAATGCCGTCGCACCGTCTCTGAAACAGGCAATGGCGCAGGGAGTCAAGGTCGTGAGTTATGACGCTGATGTGGCACCCGATGCGCGCAACGTTTTTGTCAACCAGGCCAATAGTGAGCAGATTGGCCGCAGCGAGGTGGATTTGTTGGCCCAGCAAATCAATAGCACCGGCCAGATTGCCATTCTCTCGGCAGCCAGCACGGCCGCGAACCAGAACGCCTGGATTGGCTTCATGAAGGATGAACTGGCAGCGAAGTACCCAAACATGAAATTGGTCAAGATCGCTTATGGGAACGACGATGATACGACTAGCTTTAACCTTACGCTAGCCCTGCTGCAGCAGTACCCAAACCTCAAAGGGATCATTTCTCCCACCACGGTGGGTATCGCTGCCGCGGCTCGCGCGCTCGAGTCGGTGCATAAAGGCGGTCAGGTGGCTCTGACAGGTCTTGGGACGCCGAATCAGCTGCGCCAGTACGTCAAGGATGGGACGATCAAGGGTTTCGAGCTGTGGGACCCTGGCAACCTGGGCTACCTGGCCTATTATGTCGCGGCCCTGTTGATTGAAGGCAAGATCAAAGGGAATGTCGGCGAAACGTTCACAGCTGGCAAACTGGGTAGCTATACAATTGGCACTGGTAACGTAGTCCTGCTTGGCCCGCCAACCGTTTTCAACAGTGCAAACATCGACCAGTTTAACTTCTAGGTTG
>WNGH01000146.1_pt1 | contig 51492 bp, 51 predicted proteins | sample 5400631 | NCBI WGS metagenome assembly WNGH01 (sample SAMN13153373, study PRJNA577476) | soil metagenome | isolation source: 115 cm soil or saprolite under Garry oak tree replicate 1 | place: USA:California | collected 2016-06-15 | reverse complement strand
TCTTGTAGCTCGCCACGCAGCCCACCCAGTAGACGACTTCCGGCGTCTCGGATTGGACGGCTTCGGGTGGGATCCACGCGGTGCGCCGGTCGGCGGGCTCGCCGAACAGGTTGTGCGTCTCTCGCACGTTCTCCAGATATGGCGTGAGCTGCGGCCGCTCGTACCCGGATTTCACCATCCACTCCTTGACGTCGTCCCACAGGCCGTCGAACGGGATGTCGACGGGGCAGATGGCCTCGCAGGCGCCACACCCGGTGCACTCCCAGGCGTTCCGCGCGAAGTCCTCGCCGGGCTTGACGTGGCGGCCGAGGAGGCGGTCGAGCGGGCCGCGCATCTCGTACTGCCGCAACGCGAAGACGCGACCGCGGGGCGAGGCCCCTTCCCACCCGGCCTCCTGGTACGCCGGGCACACGGGCACGCAGTACCCGCACATCGTGCAGGCGTGGATGTCTTCCTGAATGGGAGGCATCTTCGTGAGACGGGCCATGTGATCCCCCTGCCCGCTCAGGTCCGTAGCTCCGCGAGCTGGCGGTCCGCCTGCGCGACCTCCGATTCCTCGTCGCGCGCCAACTCCTCGAAGACGGCCTGCGCCGGTCTCTCCGCCTTCGAGGCCGCCTCCCGGAACAACGCCGCGGACTTTCGGCCCGAGTCGCGGGCGATCTCCCAGGCTTTCGTCAGAGCAATCTCCTTCTCAAACGCGTACCGCGCGGCGCCGCAGTTCGGGCACTGGTTCGGCATCGACTTCGTCTCGGTGGTGTACCCGCAGACGTAGCACTCGACCTTCGAGACCGCGTCCATCGGGAAGATGCCCGGCAAGACGGCTGCATCCTTCGCGGTCCGACCGGTGACGGCTTCGAGCCGCGCGAGCTGCGCCCGCTTCCGTCGGCCGAGTTCCTCGAACGCGACCTTGACGCGGACCTCGGCAACCGCCGCGTTCGCGAGGTCGTAGAACGTGGATCCTTCGACGACGGCTCCGATCGCCCGCGCGAGGGCGCCCGACTCGTGCCCGCCCTTCGAGGTCAAAGTACCTCCGCCACCCCAGCGCCGATTCGGCTGGATACGGGAGAGAGAATATCAAGATTTGGTACTTGGTCGAGGGCATTTCGGAGGGGCGGTCAGATGCCCCAACCGAACTGTTTCTTGGCGGTCTCGGACATCATCTCGGGGGTCCACGGCGGATCCCAGACGATGTCGACCTTCGCCTCTTTGATCCCCGGCAGCTGCTCGAGCTTGCGCTTCACATCCTGGTGGATGTACGCGGACGCCGGGCAGCCCGGCGCGGTGAGCGTCATGCGGACGTCGACCTTGCCTTCCTCGCCCTTGAGCTCGATGTTGTACACGAGGCCGAGGTCGTAGATGTTGATCGGAATTTCCGGATCGTAGCACTTCCGGAGCACGCCGATCACTTCGTCCTTGGTCGCCATGTCGAATCGCCACGATTCCTACGGACCCGGTCCGATATTAACGTTCCGTTTCGGGAGCGAGGGCCTTGCGGCCCGCGAAGCCAGACTCGAGCGGGTGCCACCACGCGACGCGGTCCTCGCCCCGCTGCCAGCACAGATACGCAACCTCGTCCCCGATCCGCGCGGGGAAGTCGACGAGGCCGCGGTGCAGGTCCTTGACCTCGACCCCGAGGGCGTGGATCTCATCGAGATGCGCCTGCACGGACTGCTCCAGGTCGAGCTGTTCCGCGAGCGCCTTCGCGTACGGATCGCGGTCCTCCGCCGGCGCGGCGACGAGGCCTTCGCCCCAGTATGACTCGGCGTCATCGACGAGGTCTCGCAACTCCCGCAATCGGGCAAGCATTGGATCGAGCCGCCGGAAGAGCTGCTCGAGGGTCGGGATGAGGGCGTCCGCCTCCTTCTGATTGAACAAGCGCACGGGCGCGTACGGATGCATGCGGAGGTCGGCGGGTCCACCCATCGAAATCCTCGAAGTCTTTCATCGCTCCCGAAGGACATTACACTTTGCCCTACGTCAGGTGGCGGGCTTCCCGGACCGCACGGGCCGCGGCCACCATGTTCGCCAGCTTCGCTTGGGCCTCTTCGACGGTGCGGGTCTTGAGGCCGCAATCCGGATCGATGTAGAGCTTGGACGGTTCGAAGATTGTCAGGGCCTTCTCGATGCGCTCCCGGATCAGCGATTCCGGTTCGATGACGTGGCTGTGAACGTCGACCACGCCGAAGGCAATCTCCTTCCTCAGCGGCTCCCGCTTGAAGCGCTCGAGCAGGTCGAGTCCCGAGTTCGACATCTCGAGGTCGAGTTGGTCGACCGGGAGCTTGTTGAAGTACTCGAAAATCTCGTTGTAGTTGCCGTAGCAGGTGTGGAGGATCGTCTTCGCCTCGAGTCCTTTCGTCACCTCGCCGACCGCCTGGACGAGGAGCGGCAACTCGTCGAACCGCGTTGAGAGCGCCGGCTCATCGACCTGCACGATCTTCGCGCCGGCGGCCTCGAGGGCGAGCGCCTCCTGGTGCAGGAGCTTCGCGAACGCGAGGCACGCCTCCTCCCGCGAGCCGTAGAACTCGTCGAACGACCAGTCCATCATCGTGTACGGGCCGGTGATCATGCCCTTGACGGGCTTCTTCGTGCGGGCCTGTGCGAATTTGAACCAGTCGACGGAGATCGGTCCGTGGAGTCGGAGCTCGTCGACGATAATCGGCTTCTTGTAGTATCGGTTGCCGTATGACCGGACGAGGCCCGAGATTTCCGTCCCCTCGATGTTCTCCGCGAAGTACGTCGCCATGTCGCCGCGATATTGCTCGCCGTCGACGGGGATGTCGATGCCGATGTGCTCCTGGTAGCGGATCCACTCGGCGGTCGATTTCTCCTCGAGGTCCCGGAGGCCTTCGGCGGTGAGCTCGCCCTTCGCCGCCTTCGTCCGAGCGCGCATGAGGTAGTCGGGCTTCGGGAACGATCCTACGCTCGTGGTGAGGAGCGCGCTCATCCGCCCACCCCGATCTTCTTCGCCGTCGCGGCGAGGATCCGCAACTTCTCGCGCGCGCGATCCCGCGGGAGGAACTCGAGCCCGTTCGACGGCGAGAGGTACGAGGACTTCAGGTCCACGGAGTCCTTGAGGCTCAAGACTTTCTTCGCGACGTCGGCGGGGTCCTCCTTCTTCGTGTTCCGCGCGTCGATCACGCCGAGGACGAGCGGCTTCTTCGATCCTTGCTTCGCGATCGACGACCACGTGGCGGCTCCTTGCACTAGGTCGAAGCCGATCAGGTCAGCCGGGGCGTGGACGACATCCTCGTAGATTCCCGCGACATCTCCGAAGTACGTGAAGAGCGTCAGCGGGGTGGTGCCTTTGCGCGCGCGGACCCGCTCGAGGCCTTCCATGGCCAGCGAGAGATCCTTCGGGTATCGCGTCAACGCGGGTTCATCAATCTGCACGTGCGACGCGCCCGCACGGACGAGCGCCCCCACCTCCTCACCCAGGGCGCTGGCGAGGTCGAGCGTGAGCGCCTTCTTCTTTCCGTAGTGCTTGTCGAGCGCGAGCGACGCAAGGGTCAGCGGGCCCGTGAGGACCGCCTTCACGGGAGCCTTCGAGTTCGCCGTCGCGAACTTCCAGTCGTCCACCAAGATCGGCGCCTTCCATGCGACGGCCCCTTGGACGACGGGTTGGCGGTAGTACGTGTTCGTGTCGAAGTAGCGCACGAGGCCGTTGGTCTCGATGCCACCGAAGGACCGGGCGATGTGGCTCTGGCTGTCGTACCATCCGATCTGGCCGTCCGTGACCAAGTCGATCCCGGCATCGTTCTGCTCCCGTAGGGCGGCCTTCGTGACCTCCCGTTCCGCATCGCGGAGAGAAGCGGCGTCCGCGTCGCCCTTGTCGACGCGCGCGATCGCTCGGCGCAGCGATTGCTCCTCGTGGGTGTCCCCGACGCGGGGATAGCTGCCGACGACCGTGGTGCGGACCATGAATTGCAGCCTCCGAATGGCCGTGAGTCGGTGTGGATAATGGGAATAGGATAAAAGGGTTGCAATGCCGATAGGAATAATCGGTCGACGCCGATCGGCTACTTCTCGACCTGCTCTTCGAGCAGCTTGACCTCGCCGGGCAGGTTGATGTGGTAGAAGCCTTCGAGGTCCTTGTACCCGATCTCCTCCATGTGGAGGCAGTCGACCGGGCAGACGTCCACGCACTGCTGGCACCCGATGCACTTCGTGTAGTCGAACTCCGGGATCACGATCGGCTTGCCTTTCCGGTCGTTCGGGCCGTCGAGCATGTCGATGCAGCGCGTCGGGCATTCGCGCTCGCACTTGCGGCAGCCGATGCACACGTCCACCTCGAGGATCGGATGCTCGCCCATGCGGTTGATGAGGACGATCTCCTTGTCCGAGGTCTCCTTCGGCATCCGGAGTTCGTCCGCTTTGTAGTAGAGGTCCTCGCGCGCGTAGTCCGCGAGCTCGAACTCCTGGGTGAAGTTCCAGGCGTCCGTGGGGCAGTACTCCATGCAGTTCCCGCAGAAGAGGCAGTGGCCGACGTCGACCGCCGGCCGGCGGATGATCTTCTTCATCTCGTCGAGCTGAGCGCGGCTCGGGTTCAGGTACTCCGACGTCGGCTCGACCTCGTAGAACTCGAAGTAGATGCACTCGTTCGGGCAGACCTTCGCGCACAGCTCGCAGCCGATACACTTGAACCAGTCGATGCTGTGCTGGCCGCGGTACGCGAGCGGCAGCTCCACCTTCTGATACGGATACATGTGGGTCACGGGCTTGCGGCCGCCCGGGATGAGGTGGTTGATGCCCGGCATCGTGACGAGGGCCTGCTTGATCGTCGCGAGGAGCGGCCGGACCGTCCCGCCGACGATCCCGACCTTCCGCCTGCGCGGCTCAGGTTCGGACTTGGGGGACTTCATAGGTGTACTCGCCCTTCTGCATGTCCATCAGCTGGCCTTCGCGCGCGCTGACGAGGCGACCTTTCCGCGTCTTCACCCATCCGGTCCGCTCCGCCTTGATCTTCGCGCTCAGCTTGAGGAAGCCGTCGATGAGGGCCTCGGGCCGGACGGGGCAGCCGGGGATGAAGATGTCCGTGGGGACGAACGTGTACGATCCCTTGACGACCGAGTACGAGTCGTAATACGGACCGCCGCAGATCGTGCACTCCCCCATCGCGATGACCCACTTCGGCTCCGCCATTTGCTCGTACAGGCGCCGGACCGCGGGTCGCAACTTGAGGGAGATCGGGCCATTCAACAGGAGGACGTCACACTGCCGCGGGGACGATCGGTAGATGATCCCGAAGCGCTCCGCATCGTAGCGGGGGTCCGACGTCGCCGCCATCTCGATCGCGCAGCACATGATTCCGAAGTGCAGCGGCCACGTTGAGTTGCGCTTGGCCCAGTTGAAGAACTCGCCGACGAGTCCGCCTTTGATCTTCTCGAGGAGCGCCCCGCCAGGCCCGCGCTTCATCGGCGCGTCGATGTTCTCCTCGACCCACTGCACGAAATCCTTGGATCGAAGGCCGACGATGTTCGCCTGCTCCGCGCGCTGGATCATAGCTCATGGCCTCCTTTCGACCGATGGATGTACGCGTCCGGATGTCTCGAATGACCGGGTCGTTCTTAACCCTTCGCTGCCTACGATGCGGTGGTGAGAGGGAGAGCGGTCTCTCCGGAGGATTCACCCTCCCGGTCGGCTTAAACATGTGTCGCCGCTCGTCACATCGGACTGCGCGATTCGAGCCCGCCCCAGGCGGCCCACCACGGCTCGTCGGAGAGGAGGACCCCCGGATTGAGGAGTCCGAGGGGATCCAGGGCTTGCTTGATCGTCTGCATCACGCGGTAGACTTGCGGGCCCCAGACCTTCGGCAACGTCTCGGCCCGAATCCGTCCGATCCCATGCTCCGCGGACGGCGCGCCTCGGAAGCGCCCGAGCACGGCTTCATCGAACTCCGTGCGTAGGGCCTGCATCCGTCCGAAATCCTCCGGGTCCGTCGGGTCGAAGAACGGCCGGAAGTGCGTGTTCCCGTCGCCGACGTGGCCGTAGATGCCCGCATCCGTCCCATGCCGACGGGCGAGGTCGACGAGAAAGTCGATGAACTCCGGGACGCGGTCGCGCGGCACGACCGGATCCTCGACGAATCCCCAGGGCTTCCGGCGGCCGGGCCGCTGGATGATCGTCGGGAGGAGGGAGCGACGGACCTTCCAGAGGGTCGCCTGACGCCCCGGATCGTCGGTCACCTCGATCGGTCGGCTCAAGCGATACCGCGAAGACAGGTGCTCGACGATCGACTTTGCGATGCCGCTCAAGTCTCCCTCGTCGAATTCGATGAGGAGCATGGCCTCCGCGGACGCGGGCACCCCGAGCGCATCCCGATCAAGGAGACGGAGCGAGCTGCCATCGATGGCCTCGAGTGCACTCGGGCCCATCGGGAGCACCTCGGCGACGACAACCCCCAAGTCCCGGAAACGTTCCAGGTACAGGAGCAAGGTGAGACGGCGTTCCGGGAGGGGAATCACGCGCAGCGTGGCTTCCGTCACGATGCCCAAGGTTCCTTCGCTCCCGACGAAGAGCGATACGAGCGGGAATTGACCGCGGGGCAGCGCGTCCGCAATCGCGAAGACGTTGTATCCGCACGCGTGCTTCCGAACCGGCCGTCGGGCGGCGAGGATTTCGGTTCGATTCCCTTCGATCGCGCGACGAATCGTTTCCAGAGCCGGCGCTTGATGGATGAGGTCCTTCCAGGTCTCTCCCGCAATCGCCGTGTCCTTCGCCTCGAGCACGGTGCCATCGGCCAAAGCGACCCGCAACCCGAGGACGTGGTCTCGAGTCTGCCCATACTTCACGCTGCGATAGCCGCTTGCGTTGTGGCCGATCATCCCCCCGATGCGGCACAGATCTTGACTTCCGGGATCCGGGGCGAAACGCAGGCCGCGATCACGCAATCGAGCATTCAACTCCGATAGAAGAATGCCCGGCTGCACGCGGACCCACCGCTGCGCCTCGTTGAGTTCAAGGATCCTGGCGAAGCGAGTCGTATCGAGGATCACGCCCGGCCCGATGGCGGCACCGCACAGCGAGGTCCCGGAGGCACGGGGCGTCACCGGGACGCCGAGCTCGCGACAGACCGCCAACGTCCGGAGCACATCATCCTCCGACCGGACCATCGCGATGGCGCGCGGCTCGACGACGCACGGGCTCGCGTCCGTGGCGTAAACATGGCGGCTCGCCTCGTCCACGAGGACGTTCTCCTGACCGAGGCCGGCCTCGAGGGCCGTCCGGAGGTCCGCGTCACTCACCATGGAGGGGCCGCGACGCGTCGAACGTTCGCCCGCTAGTTCCGTCTTTCGGAGACGGGTGTCACTGGCCTCCGTAACAACGTTTATGGCGGCCCGTGTCTTCGACGGCGTCCGTGCCCATCAACGCGGACCGAATCCGGAGGCTCATGGACCATGGGCTCACGGAATACCAGGCCCGCGTCTATCTGACTCTCCTCGACCTCGGCACCGCAACCGCGAGCCAGATTCCCGCGATGTCGAAGGTCCCGAGGACGCGGATCTACTCGACCATGCAGCAGCTGCACGAGAAGGGCCTCGTGCAAATCCTCCCGGAGACCCCGCTGCGATACAAGGCTGTCCCTTTCGCGACGTACCTGCGGACCGTCGCCGACGACCTTCGGTCCCGGGCGAAGCAACTTGACGCGGGCGTGGAGTCCCTTGCACGCGAGTTCGCGATCAACGCGCAGCAGGAGCCGGAGTCCCGGGGCCGGTTCGAAGCGATCTACGGACGAAAGAACGTGCGGGAGCGGCTCCTGAAGATGTACGACTCCGCGACACGGGAAGTCATCGGCATCGGGACGACGAAGAGTCCCGGCCGGATCTTGGGCGCGTTCATGCCGAACCTCGTGGACCGGGCGAAGCAGGGCGTGCGGCTGAAGTATGCGTTCTGCTTCACGCCGGAGAACCGCGAGGACGTGAAGTCGCTCCTCCGACACGCGGAGGTCCGCCATATCGACTTCATGATGCCCGTCTACATGCACGTGTTCGACGGGAAGGAGTTCCTGATGAGCCACCCGATCCCCGACGACGATTCCTCCTACCGCGGAGATGACATTGCCGTGTGGACGGATGATCCGGCAATCGCGGACGCGATGTCGGAGATGTCCGAGCGGATCTGGGAGATGGGCAAGCCCGCCCAGGAAATCCTCGAGAGTTCGCGGGGCGTGAAGCGCGCCGCCGTCACGACGAGCTGACGGAAATCCGCGCAACACAAGCCGACCCCAGTGCGACTGCGACAGTTTCACTACATTGGCAGAGAGGTCATCTCGCTGTTTTTGAATCTCCGAGAGTGGAGCGGAAAAAGATTGAGCTCTCACTACGCGCACGACGCCGGATCTGCTTGATAGTTCGTTGCAAACCCACCGCATCAGCATGCGTCAGCTCCTTGAGGTCGCGGTTCTGGCGTGCTAGTTCAGCTTGCACCAGCGGATGCGCAATTATCCGAGACTCCGCACGTGCTCGTTCATCGGGCCCACCTCTCCAATCTATGTTTTCGGTGATCCCGACATAACTGTCGAGCGCCTCGTACGCACGCCTCCCCGACCATACGGCCTCTTGCGCCCCTGCCTTCAAGCGGCATTCGAATGCGTATGCAGCCGCGGCTACCGCGTCGTCGGCGTAATCCTGCTCCGGGACCCAACGACCCTCATGTTCTCCAGGGAGGAGCAGCGTGCACTCATCGATCGACGTCTGAATGCTGCGCTCCGACATGCGATTGCCTGCAAGGTCATCCCATAATTGCGTGAGCATCGTCGCGAGCGTTGCGGGAGCTCCTCTGCCCGTTAGAGCGGAGAAAATGTAGTATGATGGCAGCAACCGCTCTGCACATGCAGCGGCAAAGGCCACCCGGGCGTCAGTTGGAAGCCTCTCCAGATCCCCCAAGAGCTGAGTCTCATCAAACTTGAGTATCTCCGGCAAGTCCAGGGATGTGAATCACATGGTACGTCTTGAGTCCTACGACTAGGCCCCTGGATGGACGGAAAGGCCACGGAGGAGTTTCGGCAGATCCGTCAGCGGCTCCCCGTTCGCGTCCTGGATTGGCTGGAGCGCGGGCGGCCTCTCGAGATATGACGGGACCCGTTGGGCGATTCGCTCCTCGAACGTGGGGATGTGCTCGTTCTTGTAGAACACGCCGATCGGGATGTGGTCGCCCCACTCGAGCGCTTTCTCCAGGGCCTGCGTCGTCTTCTTCTCGACCTCGTTCGGCTCGTGCACGACGGGATCGAATCCCCGGTCCTCGAGCTTATAGACGCGAGGCATGGCCCGGCCGGACGCCTCGTCCTTCCGGTCCTCGCCGCCGTACCACTCCTTCGTGTTGATGTCGTTGTACGTCGGGCACGGCTGGAGCACGTCGAGGAAGGCGTAGCCCTTGTGCTCGATTCCTTGCTTGATCAGCGCGACGAGGTGCTTGATGTCGTACGAGTACCCGCGGCCGACCCACGTCGCGCCCGCCGCGAGGGCGAGCCAGATCGGATTCACCGCATCGTTGATGTTCGGGTGGGCGAGGGACTTTGTCTGGACGCCGAGCTTGAGCGTCGGCGCGGCTTGGCCCTTCGTCAGGCCGTAGACGCCGTTGTCGTGGATGATGTACAGCATGTCAAGGTTCCGGCGGCCCGCATTCACGAAGTGACCGCCGCCGATCCCGAGGCCGTCGCCATCGCCGCTCAGACAGAGGACCTTGATCTGCGGGTTCGCGAGCTTCACGCCGGTCGCATACGGAAGCGCGCGGCCGTGGAGGGTGTGGACCCCATACGTCTTCACGTAGTGCACGGTCTTCGCCGAACAGCCGATCCCGGAGACGATCGTCACGCGGTGCGGCTCCACCTTCATCTCCGCGAGGGCCATCTGGATCGTCCGCAGGATGCCGAAGTCGCCGCATCCCGGGCACCAGTCGTTGTGGACCTCCGTCGCGAAATCCGACGGCTTCAGGACTTGCTCAAGCGCCACGGGTCAGCACCGTCCTCTTCTCCGCCTTTCCCTTAAGGACCGCCTGGAGGGCGTCGTACAGTTCCGTGTTGGACATGGGTCGCCCGTTGTACTTCAGGATGGAGTGCGTCATCTCGATCCCCGTCCGCTCGCGCACGAGGCCGCCAAGCTGTCCACCGAAGTTCATCTCGACATCGATCCGCTTCTTCGCCTTCTTGAGGCGCGCCAAGACGGCGGCCTCGGGGAACGGATTCAGGAGGCGGATGTGGAGGTATCCGATCTTCGCGCCCTCGGCCCAGAGGCGGTCGAGCGCGTCGAGGAGGGCGCCTTTCGTCGAGCCCCACGAGACGATCACGCTCGGGGCGTCGTTGGGCCCGAAGTAGCGGAGCTTGAAGTCCTCCGGGAGTTCCCTCGCCGCCAGATCGAGCTTCGCGAAGCGCTTCTCCATCATCGCGTTGCGAACGGCCGGATCTTCCGTGATGTGCCCGAGCTCGTCGTGCTCGTCTCCCGTGTTCCAGAAGATCGTGCCCTCCTGGCCCAGGATCGCGCGGGGCGAAATCGGGCCGTGGCCGAAGTCGAAGCGCTCGTACGGAGCGGATGAGCCGCCGTTGTTGGCGGGTACGAGGACGCCGCGATCGATGCGCAGGTCGGTCAGGTCCGGAACGGGGATCGTCGCGTAGCTGTTCGCGAGCGCCTTGTCGACCAGGTGGATGACCGGCATCTGATACCGTTCCGCGAGGTTGAACGCGATCAGGCCATCGCGGATGCATTCCTCGAAGTCGCCGCTCGCGAGGAGGATGCGCGGTGCCTCGCCGTGGCCCGCGTGGAGCGCGAAGCGGAGGTCCCCTTGCTCGTGCCGCGTCGGCATGCCGGTGCTGGGGCCCGCCCGCTGATAGAGCGTGATGACGAGCGGCACCTCGTTGATCGAGGCCCAGCCGATCCCTTCCATCATGAGCGAGAAGCCTGGTCCGCTCGTCGCGGTCGCGGATCGAACGCCGGTGAGGGCCGCGCCCGTCGCCATCGTGACGGCTGCGATCTCGTCCTCCGTCTGGACGACGAGGACGGACCCCGGCGGGGGGTCCGCGCCGTTCTCTTCCCGCACCTGGACGAGCTCGTTCTCCTCGAGGAACTCGCTCTCATCGGAGGCGGGGGTGATCGGGTAGTAGGTCTGGAATCGCATGCCGCCGTAGACCTTGCCCAGCGCGGTCGCCTGCGCGCCGGTCAGGAACAGCCGCGGCTCCGGCGCAGGGATTTTCTCGAGGCGATACGCGAAATCGGGCACGAGGGACTTCGCGATATCATACGCCTTGTGTGCCCCGGACGCGTTCATCGTCACGATCTTCGCCTTGTTGCGGAAGACCTCCGCGAGGGCCGCTTCCATCATGGAGAAGTCGAACTGAAGGAGGCCGAACGATGCGCCGACGGCGAGCATGTTGACGACGCGCGAGATCTTGCTGAGCTGATCGATCTTGAACTCGTCCGCGATCTGTTCGAGGAGATCCTTGAAGGGGATCGGGACGAGGGTGACGCCCCGCTGCTTGGAGGCCCCGAGCATGTCGTCGAGCGTTTCACCGACGCCGCGGGAGATCAGGTACGTCTTCAGGTCCGCGAGAAGCCGCTTCTCAATCGTCGGGACGTCCGAGAGTCGGGTCTTGCCGAGGGACGGATCGTAGATGATTGCGCCGTCGTCCGTTACTTCGCGCGCGTGCCGGAATAGGGTCTCCGCCTCGAACGTGGCGAGGACGTTGACGGAATCGATGTGCGAGCGCACGACGTTTGGCAGCGCGCGGAGCGCGAAGTACGAGTGCTCGCCCATGATGTTCGAGTAGAACTCGCGCTTGCCGAACACGTGGAGGCCGCCTTGCGCGCAGGCGCGGGCAAAGACGTTCGCGGACGAGTCGACGCCGCTCCCTTGCGGGCCGCCGATCATCCAGGAGACGTCGTTCGAGGTCACCGTCGATGGACACATGGGAACACGCTGCCCCTACGGCCCAAGGCGGGGGCGTTCATGGGCATTTACCAATTCGTCGCGGGCCCCTTTGAACGGACCGGCCGTCCGTCCGGTTTCTAGGGCTTCCGCCGCATCGTTTCCGGACATCTGTTCGGCCACGGTCTTGGCACGCAAGGGGACCATATGAAACCTTTCCTCCGAATTCAGCGGGACGCGAATCTTGACGCGCCTCAGGGAGGAACGCCGGTCGACGCACCGAGCTTCGGCGCGCGGCCTCGCGGCAAGACGAGCTGTTGCATGAAACCCTCCATGAACTGGAATCGGTTCCGGAGGGTGACCTCGCTGACGCCGGCGACCTTCGCGATCGCCTTCTGCGGCCGCCGCTCGCCGCACGCGAGGGAGGCGAGGTAGATCGCGGCCGCGGCGGTGCCGGCGGGGGAGAGGGACATCGAGCTGTCGATCTTCTCGAGTTCCTTGAGAATCTTGTGCGACTCCGCCTCGACGGTGTTGCTCAGCCCGAGGCGGGAGCAGAACCGGCTCACGTAGTTGGTGGGCCGGGAGGGCGGCACCCGCAAGGTCAGCGTGCGGAGCAAGGCTCCGTAGGCCTTCCCGATCGTCTTCTTCCTCACGCCGGTGACTTGCTGCAACTCGTCGAGGGTCCGCGGCACGCCATCGATGCGGCACGCCGCATACACCGCGGCGGCGACAATCGCCTCGATCGAGCGGCCCCGCACCAGGCCGCGCTCGAGGGCCTTCTTGCAGATGAACCCGGCCTCGTCCTTCACGGGACGCGGGAGGCCCATAAGAGAGGCGACGCGATCGAGGGATCGGATCGTCTCGGGCAAGCTCCGTTCGCCCGGACGCGAGTGCCCGGAGTGCCGCTGCAGCTTCCGCATCCGGTAGAACTTCTCCCGCTCCCGGAGCGGGATCGTGTTGCCGCGCGCATCCTTGTTCGCGAGCGGAATGATCGTCGTGAGGCCGGACGCACCGGCGACGTAGCTGCGCGGCGCGCCCGTGCGGGCGAGTCGGTCATTCTCCTCGACGGAATACGCGGCCCACTCGGGGCCTTCGTCGATCGCGCTCTCGCTGATCACGAGACCGCAAGAATCGCAGACGAGCTCACCGCGCGTGTAGTCGCGCACGAGGTGCTCGCTGCCGCATTCGGGGCAGATCCGGTCCTCCTCGACAACCGGATCCGCCGACGTCGTCGTCGGCATGGATCTTCCGACCGGCCTCCGGTGGGGAACAAACCTAGAAATATAACGCGTTTATATTATACCTTGTCACCGTGGCTCGTGACACTTTCGGCGGTCCGCCCTGGGACAGGAGGGTGGGAGCCCTCGGCAGGACGAGGGATGTCCTAAAGCCCAGTGACGCTTCGAGGACGCCCGAAATCGGTCGTCCGACGGCGACCCGAGGTCCTTCGCCTGAAACAGGGTGCAGAGTGCCGTGCGCGGTCTGTTTGTCGAGCGCGATGAGTACGACACATTGGCAACATTAATGCCCCGCACCTCCGTCATGCGCAGCGGATTCGTATGACGGACTACCGAATGGAGAAGGACTTCCTCGGCGAACTCAAGGTCCCCAAGGACGCCTACTGGGGCGTCCAGACGCAGCGGGCGATCGAGAACTTCCCCATCAGCGGCATCCGCTTCGGCCGCCGGTTCATCTACGCCCTCGGCCTCATCAAGAAAGCCTGCGCGGAAACGAACATGGAGCTCGGGCTGCTCGACTCGAAGACCGGCAAGGCGATCGTGAAGGCCGCCGAAGAGGTCATGGAGGGCAAGCTCGACGCGCAGTTTCCGCTGGACGTGTTCCAGACCGGGAGCGGCACTTCGACGAACATGAATGCGAACGAGGTGATTGCGAACCGCGCGAACGAGATCCTCGGCGTGCCGCTCGGGGAGAAGGGAACCGTGCACCCGAACGACCACGTGAATATGGGCCAGTCCTCGAACGACGTGATCCCGAGCGCGATCCACGTGGCCGCGCTGATGGAGATCGACCACAACCTACTGCCCGGATTACGGGAGCTCGAGGAGAGTCTCGCAAAGAAGGCGAAGGAGTTCGACCCGATCGTGAAGTCGGGACGGACCCACTTGATGGACGCCACGCCAATCCGCCTGGGCCAGGAGTTCTCCGGGTACCAGTCGCAAATCGACCACGGGATCCGCCGCATCTCGGCGTCGCGCGCGGCCCTCGCGGAACTCGCGATCGGCGGAACCGCCGTGGGGACGGGAATCAATGCGCATCCGGACTTGCCCGGTCGGGTCGTCGAGAAAATCAGTACCGCCACGAACACAAAGTTCCGCGTCGCGGAGAACCACTTCGAAGCGCAGGCCTCCCAGGACGCCCTCGTCGAGGCGAGCGGCGCGATCCGGACCGTAGCGGTGTCGATGATGAAGATCGCGAACGACTTGCGGTGGCTCGGATCGGGTCCGCACACGGGCCTGCGGGAGCTGAATCTGCCCGCGGTCCAGCCGGGCTCGTCGATCATGCCGGGTAAGGTCAACCCGGTCATTCCGGAGACGGTCATGCAGGTCGGGGTGACGGCGATTGGCAACGACCTCGCGATCGCGGCCGCCAACACGCACTCGAATCTCGATCTGTCGACGATGATGCCCGTGATGTCCCAGCGCCTGCAGCAGAACATCGAGCTCCTGGCGAACGTCTCGCGCGTCTTCGCCCACAAGTGCATCGACGGGATCACCGCGAACATCGACGTCTTGCAGCGCTACGCCGAATCGAGCCCCGCGATCGCGACGACCCTCAATCCGATCATCGGCTATGAGAAGGCCGCCGAGATCGCGAAGGAAGCCGGTCGGACCGGCAAGACCGTGAAGCAGCTCGTGATCGAGAAGGGAATCCTCAGCGCCGAGGAAGCGGAAAAGGTATTGGACCCGAGGCACCTCACGGCCCCGAGCAAGGACATGCTCGGGGGCGGTGGCGGGTGACGGTCCGGCGCGTGAAGAATCCGAAAGGCGTCGTCGTCCTGTTCAAGACGCATCTCCGGGACGGCGCGGACGTGGCCGCGTACGAACGGACCTCTCGACGGATGCACGAACTCGTCGCCGGGATCCCGGGGTTCATTTCGATCAAAGGGTACACCTCGGAGGACGGGGACACAATCGACATCGTCCGGTTCGAGTCCGAGGAGTCCTTGGAACGGTGGCGCGCCCAACCGGAGCACCGCGACGCGCAACGGCGCGGTCGCGACGAATTCTACGACTTCTATCGGGTCGAGGCATGCAGGGTCGTCCGCGAATACGAGTTCCGCCTGGAGGACCTCGAGGCGATGACCCGAACTGCGGAGATGGGAGAGGACCGGAAACGGCCCCGACCGTGAGCCGCGCAGGATACTCGCACCGGACGCTCGTCGAGAAACTTGGGATCCGGCCGGGGGACAAAATCGCCATCATCGGGGCGCCGGCCGGATACCGGAAGACACTTGGTCCGCTGCCTCCGGACGTCCGCAACCCGGGGCCGAACACGACCAACCTCGATTTCGTCCAGCTGTTCGTGCGGGATCGGAAGGCGCTCGTGGACCAGCTTCGCGATCTTCGGAAGCACATCAAACCCACCGGGATGATTTGGGTCTCGTGGCCGAAGCAGGCGTCCGGCGTCCCATCGGACCTCACGGAGGACGTGATTCGGACGGTCGCAATTGAGACGGGGCTGGTTGATGTGAAGGTCGCCGCAATCGACGAGACGTGGTCCGGTCTCAAGCTCGTCATCCGGGTGAAGGATCGAGTGTAACGCGCCGGGTGAACGAAACAGCTATCCGTGGACTCGTACATCCGCGATCAAGGGAGGTGTTCCGAACGCGACATGACACATCGGAAGGCTTCCCGAGCGAATCTTAGGCCGTTCCGCATCGACGACGCCGCGGACATCTGCCGCATCTACCCGATGTTCTTCGTCGACAACGCGATCCACATCCATGGGGGCAGGCTCACGGTGGCGGAGGCGGATGGTCGAGTCGTCGGAGTGGTCCTGTGGGCGCCTGCGTTCGAGCGCCCATGGTTCGATCCTGCGGTTGAGCGATGGGCGGAACTCCACGAGCTTCACGTCCATCCTGAGTTTCAGAACCGGGGAATCGGGACGCGACTCGCACGCGAGGCCGTCCGTCAAGCGCGAGAAGCGGGATTCTCCGCAATGTATCTCGAGACCGACGATTTCAATGGGCACGCTCGGAGGGTTTACGCGAAGGCCGGTTTCAAAGAGCACAATCGACTCGTCCGGTACAAGATTGTGTTGTGAGGTCGGCGGCCCGGACACGACCTGCGTGTCTACCGCGAGCATTCGGAACCCGGAGACTACCCACCAACGAGTTTCTCCGTGTCGATCTGCGCCTTCTGCAGACGCCCGGAGTAGTCCACGTAGATCGTCTTCCAGTACGTGAACTCCTCGAGGGCGGTCGTGCCGGCCTCTCGGGTGTCGGTCGGACCGGTTTCCTTCGTCCCGCCAAACGGTAGCTGGACCTCCGCGCCGATCGTCGGCGCGTTGACGTACGTGATCCCCGCCTCGAGGTCGTGCATCGCCCGGAACGACCACCGAAGGTCGTTCGTATAAATCGAGGAGCTGAGCCCGTACTTCACGGAGTTCGCGATCGAGACCGCGTCCTCGTAGTCCTTCGCCTTCAAGACGCTGAGGACCGGACCGAAGATCTCCTCCATCGCAAGTCGCTTCCGGCGGTCGACCGCGAAGACGGTCGGCGCGATGAAGAACCCGCGATCGAACGCGCCGCCTCTGAGCTTCTCCCCGCCCGTGAGCAGCGCGTCGCCTTCCTTCTTGCCGATCGCGATGTATTCGAGTACCTTCTTCTCCTGGTCCGCGGAGGCAACGGGGCCCATGTCCGTCTTCTCGTCAATCGGGTTGCCGACCCGGAGTTTCTCCGCCCGCTCGACGAGTTCCTCGACGACCTCATCGTAGATCTTCTGGTGCACGATCAGTCGGGACGTCGCCGTGCATCGCTGGCCCGCCGTGCCGAACGCGCCGAACATCACGCCGTCCATCAAGAGTTCGATGTTCGCGTCGTCCATCGCGATGATCGGGTTCTTGCCGCCGAGCTCGAGACCCACCTTGATCATCTTCTTCGCGGCGCTCTCATACACGTGCTTGCCCGTGTCCACGCCGCCCGTGAAGGAGATTGCGCGGATGTCGGGGTGAGCCACGAGGCCGTCGCCGACGACCGAGCCGCTCCCGGTCAACAGGTTCACAACGCCCGGAGGGAACCCCGCTTCGTCGAGGACCTCGACGAACTTCGCGGCGCACAGTGGCGTCAGACTCGAGGGCTTCAGGACGACGGAACAGCCCGCGATCAACGCGGCCCCGCTCTTCCACGCCGGGATCGCCATGGGGAAATTCCAAGGCGTGATGAGTCCGACCGGACCGACGGGCATGCGGACCGTGAGGCACATCTTGTTCGGGAGTTCCGACGGCACCGTCTCGCCGAACATGCGACGCCCCTCGCCCGCCGCGTACTCGTAGAAGTCGATGACCTCCTGCACGTCGCCGCGGCCTTCCGCGATGACCTTGCCCATCTCGGTGGTCACCACCCGCGCGAGGTCCTCTTTCTTCCGTCGGAAGATTCGCGCCGCTTCGAGGATCAGCTCGCCACGTCGCGGGGCCGGCGTCTTCTTCCACTTCTCGAACGCGCCCTTGGCGGTTCGCACGGCCTCGCCGAGTTCCTCCTTCGTCGCGTTGGGGAAGGTCGCGAGAATCTCGCCCGTCGCGGGGTTCCGGGTTTCGAACCGGTTGCCCTCCGACTTGCGCCACTTTCCACCGATGAAGAGGCCGTATTCCTGGACCATCGCGCGCGCCCGCGGAAAGAAAGGCGAGGCTAGGCTATGACCTTATCGCGGGCGCGCTACGCGGATCCTCGACGAAGCCGCGCTTCACGATCTCTCGAGCCGCCGCGAGGAGGTCGCCCGCGACGATGTCCGGAGACGAACGACGGGCTTCGACGGCGAAGCGCTTCCGCCACGGGGCCGGGCCGACCCAGGCGGTCCGACAGCCGAACGCGCGGCCCGTCTGAAGGTCCAGCGGCTTGTCGCCCACCATCCACGCGCGTCGCGGCCGAGCACCCAAGTCGCGAGCGGCGGCGAGCAGCATCCCCGGCCGAGGCTTGCGGCAGGCGCAGTCCGAGAGGACGTGATGCGGGCAGTAGTAGATCTCGGCGACCGGAACGCCCTCCTCCTCCAAGGTGGCGAGCATCGTGGCGTGAATCCGATCGAGCTGTCGCTCCGGGAGGAGTTTCCATCCCGCGGCGTCCTGATTCGTCACGATCACGAGCCGCCATCCGTTTTCGTGCAAGAGCCGCATGCCGTCGATCGCCCGCGGGAGAAATTCGAACTGGTCGGGACGCCGCACATAGCCCGGGCGTCCGCGGTTGATCACGCCGTCCCGATCAAGGAAGACGGTCGGGCGATCGGTGGGCGTCGCCTTCTTCGCCACACCGTGTCGCTTCATCCGCAGCGCGCGCCGGGCGTCGGGCGACTGCACGAAGAACTCGACGAGGCCCCACTTCGCGAACGGATTTCGCGTGAGCGTCAGGGCCTTGTCCACCGTGAACCAGCCCACGTCCTCAATCTCGTCCGGTTTCAGGCGAAAGTCCTCCGAGGCCGCGAGGCCTCGGTACACGAATCCGAGCGTGTATGCGGGCTTTCCAGGAAACCCGGTGACGTAGACGTTCAGCAGGGAGTCGAGGACGATGTCCACGCCGATCTCCTCCTCGGCCTCGCGCTCCACGCCGGCCTCGGGCCCTTCGCCATAGTCCATGAACCCACCGGGGACGTTCCAGTAGCCCTTCGAGAATCCGCGGACCGCCTTGACCATGAGGACCCTCGGGCCCTTCGCGAGGACGACTTCGGAGACGCAGCGGATCATCGTCGTGTAGAGGGCGCGCTTGACGAGCGGGTCCACGTCGGTCCGCTCGAAGATCGCGTCGCGCCCGAGCCAATCCTCCGGGTGATGATCGAGGACCGGCTTCCGTTTCATCACGCGGTCCGAACCGAAGTCCATGACGCCGTTCGGCTCGGTGCGGAACGGGAGGCGTTCGCCGGGGCGCGGGAAGCGCAACCGACCGCGGTCGCGGACCAAGTAGACCTGCCCATCCGTCTCGACGTAGACGTGTTCGCGGTCCCGCTTCCGGGTCATCGGCCAATCATGCCCATGTGCCGTATTAAGGGTCACCGAGGCGGCGCCGCCGCCCTCACTCGCGGACCTTGAGGGCGACGGAGACTCCGTCGCGGAGCGGCACGATGGCGGCGATCATCCGAGGATCCTTGGAGAGCCTCTCGTTGTAGGTGCGAATCGCCGCCGTTTCCGCGGATCGCCCCTTGCGGGCGACGTCGCCGCCCCAGAGGACGTTGTCCGTCACGAGCAAGCCGCCGACCCGCAGCCGCGCGATGCACGGTTCCAGGACTGCCGGGTATCCGGCCTTGTCGATGTCGTTGAAGATGAAATCGAACGGGCCTTTCAGGTCCGCGATGATCTCCTGCGCCGATCCCACGAGGACCTTCACGTTCCGGTAGACGCCGGTCTTCTCCAGATTCTTCTGGGCAATCGCCGCGGTCTCCGGGTCGTGTTCGACGGTCACGAGCTCTCCGTCGTCGGGCAAGGCGCGGGCGAGCCATGTGCCGGAATACCCGATCGCGGTGCCGAGCTCGAGGATCCGTCTCGCGCGGATCGAGCGCGCGAGGACGTGCAGGAAGCTCCCCTCGGCCGCCGCGACGATGGGATATCCTTCATCCAAGCCCTGCTTCTCGACGGACCGGAGCGCCGCGTCCCCGCGGTTCGCGAGCCCATCGATGTACTCGTCAATCTCCGGATATACGATCGCGCGCGGCATCCTCACCACCGCGCCGGCGAGCACGGTGTCCCGTCATGAACTTTCTGCGGCCTCGTTGACAAACGATTATGGAGGATGACCGCTCATCGAGGGCCGGGATGGGCCATGTGCAAGCTGACGAAGACGGATAGTGCCGTCCTCTCGTGGTACCTCGAGACCGAGTACGTGAATGCGATCATGGCGCGCGGCTACGCGGTCCGACCGAACCTCGATCTGCCCGCGGCCGGCCGGAAAACTCACCCGCCGCCGGACGTCTGAGACGCGACGACGCCATCGAGATCGTTCGCGCGTCGCTCCCAATGCGACGCCTTCTCGTTCAGATGGTGCGCGCGCTCGGTCATCCGGCTCGCCTTCATCCGCGCCTTCGCGGCCTTGTGCCGCAACTTCGCGGCCTTCGCGCGGTCCCGGAGCTCGTGCTCCGGCGCCCGGGCCGGCGGCGTCCGCGCAAACACGGGGCGTTCGGGTTCGGGCGGAGGGGGCGTGCTGTCGTCACCGGGCTCCATGGACGCCACGAACGGCCCGACCGACCATAATAGTTGCGGACTGGATGTCGGCCCGCGAAGGCAAAAGAGCGGGCTCGGCATGCGGTCGACCGTGAAGGTGTTCGTCGAGGCCCACGGGTGTACCCAGAGCTACGGCGAGGCGCGGCTCATGCAGGAGGCGCTCGTCGGGAGCGGCCACGCCCTCACGACCTCGGAGGCGGACGCGGACGCCCACGTCCTCGTCACCTGCACGGTCATCGAGACGACCGAACGCAAGATGGTCCGGCGCATGGAGCAACTCGCCGCGTACGACAAGCCGCTGGTCGTCGCGGGATGCATGGCCGCCGCGCAACGGGACCGGGTCCGGGCGGTCGTGCCGCGCGCCCAACTCCTGCCGCCGCGGAAGTGGATGCAGATCGTCGATCTGATCGGCGCCGGCACGGCGTGCGGAGACCGCGCGGCGGAAGTCGAGTCGGCGTCGCTCGGCTGGCACGATGCGATCGTCCCGATCGCCCAGGGATGCGCCGGTCGGTGCACGTACTGCATCACCCGCGTCGCACGAGGCCGCGTCGCGTCCTATCCGATCGAGCGACTCGCGGCCGAGGTCCGGCGCCACGTGGAACGAGGCGCGCGGGAGATCAAACTCACGGGCCAGGACACCGCCGCGTACGGACTCGACTCGGGGACGAATTTGGCGGCCCTGCTCCGAGCGATCGTTGCCGTCCCGGGGGCGTTCCGCGTCCGGGTCGGCATGGCGGACCCGCTCACCGTGCATCCGATCCTCGATGACCTCGTGGATGCGTACGCATCCGAGAAGATCTTCAAGTTCCTCCATCTCCCGGTGCAGAGCGGCGACGACGCCATCCTCGAGGCGATGCGACGCGAGTACCGCGTGGCCGAGTTCGAGGAAATCGTAGCTATGTTCCGACAATCGTATCCGGACGTCGCGCTCTCGACCGACGTAATCGTCGGCTTTCCGGGAGAGACGGAAGCGCAGTTCGAGGCCACGATGGATCTCATCCGCCACATCCGACCCGACATCGTCAACGTCACGCGATTCTCTGCGCGGACCGGGACGCCGGCCGCGACGATGCCGGACCGAATCGTCGGGTGGCGCGTGAAGGAGCGATCTCGCCGGCTCACACGCCTCCGGTTCGAGATCGCGCAGGCGATTAACGAGCGCTTCGTTGGCTCGGAGGTCGACGTGCTCCTCACCGAGCCCGGGAAGGACGGGACGACGATCGCGCGGACGGGAGAGTACCGCCAAGTCGTACTCGGCGGAACGGCCCCGCTCGGGGAGTTCGTGCGCGTCCGGATCGACCGCGCGCGGGCCACGGACTTGTTCGCCCATCCGATCGGGCCGGTGCCGGGCGCCGCGGGGGCCGGCGCATCGATGGCCGGCGAGGCGCGTTGAATTCCCTCGAAGGCGGGCTCCAATGAGCTTTATACGCCCGCAGGAATCCATGCTTACAGCCCCGTGGTGTAGCGGCCAAGCATGCGGGTCTTTGGAACCTGCGACGGCAGTTCGAATCTGCCCGGGGCTATCCGCATGAAGGCCCGCGCACGTATCGTCCTCAGCTTCGCCGACACGGCGACCGCGGAAGCCGTGGCGAAGTCGGTGTCGCTAGACGACGAGGGATACATCCGCACGACCCGGCGCGGACGCACGATCACCGCGGTCGCGAACGCGGACGGCATGCTCCGCCTGCTGCATACGCTGGACGACTATCTCAGCTGCCTGGGCGTGGCGGAACGGACCGCGCGGGAGGCACGCCCTCGCGGACGTGCGCCGCGACGCCGCGCTTGAACGCGAGCATCTCGCGTCGGTTCATCGCCGTCCGGGCGACGGCGCACAGTTCATCTTGGGGCGAGACGACGAGCGCCTCGTCCCCGGGCCGGAGCCCCGAGTCCGCATCGCGCACGAACTTCGCGAACAGGTTCTTGCCCTCGCGGAGGAACGGTATTGCATCCGGATCCGCGACGATCCGAAGCGCCGGGAATGAGAAGGACTTCTGGAGGCGCCGCGCTCCCGCCGCCTTGAGGGTGAAGAGGCCGTCCTCCGCCCGCAGCGAGACGACGTGTTCCCCATCGACGAAGACGTTCCGGACCTTCCCGGTGTTCTTGGAGATCGCATATTCCACGTCGCCGTGGAAAAGGGCTTCCGAAGCCCCGCGACCAAACTGGAAGTCCGCGGTCGCGCGGACCCGCAGGGCGTTCCAATCGACGGAGCGCTTCCCCGCGGCACGCGACCGGATCTCGTCGAGGGCAGGCCCGCCATCCCACAGCACCCCGAACGGATAACCCGCGCCCGAGACCCACTCCCGGAAGAAGACCTCCGCGGCCTCGAGCGATTCGATGTCGACCGATTCCGGGACGACGCACTGCGACATCGGCCAAACATGGTCGAGCTCGAGCGGCAACGGACCCCAGATGGACTTCACGACCAGATGGACGTCGGCGGTCTCGAGAGTCCGCTCGACGAGCCCTGCGTTTCGCTCCGAGAACGGCCGCGGACCTTCGGGGAGGACGAGCAATCCTCGGGCGGGTGGCGCGGCGTACCGTTCGAGCATCCGTCGCCGGAATCGGTGGAGGATCGGCCGGTGCGCGGTCTCCGGTCCGACGTAGTACAGAGCTCCGGTGCGCGACGTGGGCTCAAACTCCTCCAGGAAATCGTTGTGCCGACGCAACTCTCGCAGGGCATCGAGCAAAGCCGGGTGGCTCCTTGCGCGTCGTTCGACGAGCTCCCAGAGGTCTCCGGCGGCGATGGCGCGTCGGACTTCTCGCACGGCGCCGAAGCAGACGTGGAGATTGTGTTCCGCGAGCAGCGCCTCGCTCGCGGCGATGTCCTCGATCGGGTGGGACGTGCACACCGGGCAGAGGCAGCTGCTCTCGCGGAGTTCCGAGGCGCGCCGCGTCCCATCGGGGAAGAGCATGCGTCCGTCGCGCGCGTACTTCGCATACGAGGCCGAATCGAAGAGGTCGCATCCGAGGAGCACCGCCAGTGGGAAGACGAGCGGATGCCCGGCGCCGAACAGATGCACCGGGTTCGACGGATCGAGGCCCCGCTTCGACGCGAGGATGACGCGAACGAGATCCCGGAACCGGTACGTTTCGAGCAAGGGGACAACGCCGCCGATTGCGCCCACCGCGACGTCCAGGGCGGACACCTCGCGCGCACATCGCTCCCGCAGGTCCTCATGGAGCCCTCCCTGGACCGCCCCGACGAGGGCCATGTCCCCGCGGGCCGCGACCGCTTCGCGCGCGCGGCGGATCGTCTCCTCGACGTCGGCGGCCGCGCGGGCATGATCGTGGCCCGGTTCCGAGAACACGTCGAGCATTGTGCCGAGGTCCGAGCCGATCGACCGTTGGAACGCGACGATGTCCGGGTTCGTCACATCGACGTCCCCGTAGACGTGGGACTGGAAGGCGCCGGAATCCGTCACGATCGCTCCGGAGAAATTCAGGAACGCGTGGACGCCCTTGCGCACGATGTCGTCCCGTTGCGGGCTCTTCCCGAGGATGTAGGCATTCGTGATCAGGACCTCCGCACCGAACCGCGAGGCGAGTTCCGCAGGAGGAATGATCGGGCGATTCGGGTTCACGACGGGCAGGAGCGCCGGCGTCGTCACGCGACCGTGGCGCGTATCCAACGTCCCGATGCGGGCGAGTCCGTCGCGGTCCCGCATCTCGAACACGCGCGGCCATGGGACCGCTTCGAATATGTGCTTTTCCGCGGTTCGGCCACCTCGCCGCAAGGGATATCTCGGCGCGGCCAGCTCGTGTTCCCCGGATGCTCCAGGAAACGTTCGTCCACATCCCCGGCGTCGGCTATCGGACGGAAGAGCGTCTGTGGCGGTCCGGCATCCGTCGATGGGACGATGTCGTGTCCCGCCGAATGCCGCCGCGGATCGGACCGCGCCTCGGGAAACGGATCGAGACGGAGCTCGAGCGATCGATGGAGGCGCTGCACCGAGGCCGCCATCGCTATTTCGCGCGGACCCTGCCGGCCCGGGAGCATTGGCGGGCCTGGGCGGACTTCCGAGACCATGTCGCGTTCCTGGACATCGAGACGACGGGGCTCTCCCTCGGCCGCGATGCGGTGACCGTCGTGGGCGTGTTCGATGGCCATCGAGAACGGAGCTTCGTCAAGGGAGACAACCTCGAGGACCTGCCGCACGCGCTTGCGCGGGCGAAGTTGCTCGTGACCTTCAACGGCGCCCGGTTCGACGTGCCGTTCCTCCGCAAAGCGTTCCCCCGCATGGCCTTGGACCAGATCCACCTCGACGTGATGGGGCCGCTCCGCCGCCTCGGTTTCTTCGGCGGGCTCAAGGCGATCGAGCAGGATCTCGGCATCCACCGGAGCGAGGAGACCGCGGGGTTGAGCGGTTTCGATGCCGTCGGCCTGTGGCGGGCCCATCGGGCCGGTCATGCGGAGGCATTGGATCTCCTCCTCCAGTACAACATGGAGGACGTCGTGAACTTGGAGCCGCTTGCTGCGTTCGCGTACGATGGACTGCGGTCGCTTTGCCTCGATGGCGGTTTCGTCACCGCGGACCGCCTGTCCCCGGTGCGTCACGCGCGCGAGAGGCTCATGACGGCTGCGGACTCGCGGACACCAACGGAGTCAGCTCGCCCGGCGGGGCGGCGGGCCGAGGGCCGGCCTCCCGGACATTCGGCAGCGTGACGATGAAGGTCGTGCCTTCTCCGACTCGCGTCATCACGTCGATCGTGCCGCCATGGCCTTCGATGATCTTCTTACTCCAAGCGAGGCCGAGTCCGGTCCCATGGCCGAACTTCTTCGTCGTGAAGAATGGCTCGAAGATCCGCTCGAGCACCTCCCGCGGGATCCCGGTGCCGGTGTCCGTCACGCGGATCGCGACGGAATCCGGTCGGTCCTCGAGCATGACCGCGACGGATCCGTGATCGGTCGCCTCGAGCGCGTTCCGGAGGAGGTTCACGACAACGGACTCCATGTGCGCGGGATCCACGGTCGACACGACCGGCCGGTCCGCGAACTGGGCGAAGAGGGAGACGCCCGGCTGACGGAGCGGTTCGACGTGCTCGATCGCAGCTTGCACGAGGACGCGGAGGTCCGTGGGGATGCCCTCGATTCTCTGAGGACGCGAAAAGTTGAGGAGTCCGGTGATGATCGCGGCCGCCCTCCGCCGCTCCGAATGGATGCGCTCGAGCTTCGCGAGAATCCGCGGGTCGCTTTCCTGTTTCTCAATCGAGCTCGTGAGCAGCGAGATGCTCGTGAGCGGCGTGTTGATTTCGTGCGCGACGTAGAGCGCGAGTCGCCCGAGCGACGCGAGGCGCTCGGACTCGGCAATCTTGCGCAGGAGGCTCCGCTTCTCGGTGACGTCGCGGGCGATCACCTCGACGTCCGGGGCGCCGTCGTTCGGCCGGTTGACCCGGCCGTGCGCCTCGAGCACGCGGCGCGTGCCGTTCGGCACGACCGCGGTGATCTCGAACGGATCCGCCACGGGGCGGCCTTCGACCAAGTCCGCGAGGTACCTCCGAGCGCGCGGCACCTCGTCCGGTGGGAGGAATTCTCCGAGCGGGTGGCCGATGATCTCCCGCGGCTCCCGAGCGAGGAACTGCGCGCCGGTCGGGTTGATCGCGAGGACGCGCCCCTCGAAGTCGATCCGAACGATCCCGTCCGCCGCGTCCTCGAAGATCGCGCGGAACATCCGTTCGGAGCGCTCGATCTGGTCCTGAGCCTGCTTCTTCTCCGTGATGTCCGTGACGAACCCTTCGAGGGCGACGGGATCCCCTTGGGGCCCGTACACCGCGCGACCTTGTTCCCAGACCCACTTCTCCTGCTTCGCGGCCGTGCGGATTCGATACAGGAGTTGGAACGGGCGCTTCCCCGCGACCGCGTCGGCGATCGCGCGGTTCACGGACTCCAGGTCGTCCGGATGGACCATCTCGCTGTACGTGATCTTGCCGGACTCGAAGTCCTCCGCCGGGACCCCGGTCAGGGCCTCCGCACCGTCGCTCACGAACTCGTCGGTCCAGCGAGGCGGGTCGTTGCGGCACCGGTAGGCCATGCCGGGGAGATTGCTCATCAGCGTCGAAAGGACGCGCTGGCTCTCGGCCAGCGCCTCGGTCATGTGACGCCGCGAACGGACGTCCCGAACCTGGCGGTCCACGACCGCGGGCAACACGACGCGGTAACTCGGACTCTTCATGACGAACGCCGTGGCGCCGGCCTCGAGGCCCTTGAGCGCGATTTCGTCCCCGCCAACCGGGACGAGCAGGATCCGAGGTACGTCGCCGCACCGCTCCGCGAGAATCGCGAGCATCTCCAACGCCCCGATGTCCCGGAGCTTCGCGTCGACGAGGATCGCGTCGAACCGTGGGCCCTCGAGGAGGCGGAGGCCCTCGCGCGAGGCGGATGCGGCCTTCACCTGGTATCCCCTGGGCGCGAGCGCGGTCACGGTCAGCAGCTGGTGGTCCTCGTTCGGATCGATCACGAGGACGCGGAGCGGGTCCGCCGGCGGATTCGAATTGTTCGGTACGGCGGGGCGGTCGGGCGCCATGCGACTCCTTCGGACCGTCCACTCAGCAGGCGACGGCAGGAAGGGGTCCATCGATGGGGGTAAAAGGGTATCGGACAAGATTGCTTGACATGCAAAGATTTGCGAGTCAGGGTGCCCGGCCTCGAAACCGGCTCGTCGGGTACTTCGCCTCATCCTTCCGAAGCTTGTCGATCACGGCTTCCGAGAGGTCCAGGTCGAGCACGTCCGCGAGACTCATGCCATAAATCAGGACGTCCGCGAGTTCCTCGCCCGCCAGGGTCCGATCCTCGGCGGTCATCTTGGCGGCGTCCGACTCCCGCCACAGGAAGCGCTCGAGCAGCTCGGACGCCTCGACGGAGAGGGCGATGGCCAAGTCCTTCGGTGTGTGGAACGCTTCCCATTCGCGGGCGTGGACAAACCCGCGAACGTGCTCCCGCAGGTCCCCGACCGTCGTTGCGGCGTCAGCCATGGCCGCGGATCGCCTGGGACGTACAAAGGCCTACGCGTGGATGATCGGGAGGAGCAGATTCACGACTTGCTCGGTGACCTCGTTCTCGGGCGCCGACAGCATACCGGGCGGACCGACCTCGACGCGAGCCCGGAGGTGGCCTTCCTCGAGGGAAATCCGAACGGACTTCAGCCGCGAGCGGAAGAGCTGGAGGCCCTTGCCGTTTCGCGAGGGCAACTCACGCTCGCAGAACATCAGGCCGATCTGTTCGAGGTCCTTGATCCGGCGGTAGCACGCGGCGATCGGGATGCCGAAGCGTCGGCTCAGCTCGAGCGCGGACACGGGCCGATCGAAGGTTCCAAGGAGAATTCGCGCGGCGTATTCATCCATCACGGTCTGGCTCATCTCGAGGGGCAGCACGGCGATCACTCCACCTTGAGGGCGAGGATCCGGTCCACGAGGCCAGTGACCTCGTCTGCTTCGAAGGGCTTGTTGAGGTATCCGATCGCGCCGCGGCGGACGCTCTCGATCTCGGTGAAGCTGTCGCCGAACGCCGTCATCAGGACGGCCTTGAGTCCCGGCTTCGCGCGCCGCGCGGCCTCGATCAACTCGACGCCGTTCGGGCCTGGCATCCGGTAGTCCGTCAGGAGGACGTCGACGCTCTCCTGCCCGAGGTGGTCGAGCGCCTCGTTCGCGTTCGCGGCGGTAATCACTCGGTAGCCGACGACATCGAACAGCTCCGCGAGGTTCTCTCGCACGCCGTCGTCGTCATCGACGATGAGGATGGATCGCAAAGACGGCTTCGCCTCTTGAGTCAGGGTCATCATCCTTCTCACGACGATGGAGCGTCCGCCCGGCATATATACGGTCAAGTTAAGACGGGTTGACAAGCGACGATCCGCGTGGACCAGAACCGCGGTCGTTCAGGATTTCGATAACAACACGGACGGGTGGCGGCGCTCCGAGAGGGCCCGCACGACCCGCCACGCGCGCTGCCCTGCATCCGTCACCGCATATCGGCCGGCGTCCGCTTTCGCAAGGAGGCCGTCCGTCTGGAGCTTGGCCAGGTGGAACGAGAGCTTCGAGGACGAATCGACGAAGTTCTTCTTGAGGATCGCCGAATACGCCACGGGCCCGGAGGCGAAGACGAATCCCACGACCGCTCGACGGATCGGATTGGCGAGGGATTCGAGCATCCCCTGGAGCGCTTCCGACGGAGCGTCTGAGGAGAAACCCGCCTCGACTTCGGCCGCGAGACCGGGCTCGATCCGCTCGAGGACCAACGTGCCTCCTTTCGCGCCGCATTTCCCGCTCACGTGGCGGATCCACGCCTTCACGTCCTCGCGTCCGTGGGTCGCCTCGAGCAGGGAGACATCCGACGCGAAAACGACGGGCCGATCGATGTCGCGGATGTGCGTGTCAATCGCGGCGTTCAGATGGTAAAGTTGGCGAGGCGAGAAGACGTCCGGCGGGCGTCCTTCCTCGTCGATCCGGAGCACGCGGGAAGCCCCCAGTGGCGGGGTTGCTGCGCCGCCCAGGACCGCGAGTAAGGCGCCTCGACCCGCGGCCTCGGAAAGGACCGCACCGACACCGGCACCGCCGGATTCGCCGAGCAGTGCTTTGGCGCGTCGCTCTTCCTCCACCGCCTTCAGCGTGCGGCGGAGCGCGTCCAGGTCGTACGGTTTCTCGACGAAGTCCACGGCTCCCGCCTTCATCGCCTCCACCGCGGCGTCGATCGTGCCTTCGCCCGTGATCATGACGGCGGCCGTCTCCGGCCGCACCGCGCGCAAGCGGTGCAAGACGTCGAGCCCGGAGGCCTTCGGCATCCGGAGGTCCAGCAGGGCCACGTCGAACGCCTCGCGCTCAACCAGGCGGATCGCCTCCGCTCCATCGCTGGCCGGGACGACGGCGTGGCCATCCCCCTGAAGCAGGTCGCTCAGCTCGGACCGCAGGGTCGCGTCGTCGTCCGCGACGAGGATCCTCAGACCGCGTCCCCCCGCGGGAGCAGGACGGTGAAGGTCGAGCCTTGGCCGGGCTCGGAGGCGACCTCGATCGAGCCCCCGTGGGCCGTGATGACGTACTTCGACAAGAGGAGTCCGAGGCCGATGCCTTCACCCCGCGCCTTCGTCGTGAAGAACGGCTCGAACAGGTGCTCCCGGACGTCCGTCGACATCCCCGAACCCGTGTCGGAGACGACGATGGCGTAAGCCGTTGGCCGGGCCTCGAGTCGTACGCGAACGGAGCCGCGCTCCGTCGCGTCGAGGGCGTTCGCCGCAAGGCTCGCGACGACTTCCTGGATTTGCAGCGGATCCACGGTCGCCCGCGCCGGCGTCTCGCCGACGTCCACCTCGAGCGCCACGCCCTTCCGGAGGTGCGGGCGGACCCCTTCGACCGCCGACTTGATGATCGGCCGCAGGTCGGTCGGCAGCGCCGCCAACTGCCCGTCCTTTGTGAGGTTCAGGAGCTCTCGGATAATGCCGGTGGCGCGCCGTCGCTCGACGTTGATCTTCTCGATCTTCTCGCGGACCGCGTCGTCCTTCACGCGTCTTGCGATCGAGGTCGTCAGGAGGGAGATGCTCGTGAGGGGCGTATTGAGTTCGTGCGCTATGAACCCGGCGAGCTGGCCCATCGTGGCCAGGCGCTCCGTGTCCGCGAGGCGGCGCTCCATCGCCTTCCGCGACGTGATGTCCTGGAAGACCGCCATCGTGCCGCGGATGTCCCCTTGCGCGTCGCGCATCGGACCGGACGACACGCGCACGTCGACGAGGGACCCGTCCTTGCGCACGCGCTGCGTCTCGAGGCCGGAGACGCTCCCGCCCCGCAGGACGGTCTCGCGCGTCTCCTTCGTCTCCGCGTCCTTCCCGGGAGGCAGGATCGGGATGGGTCGACCGACGACCTCGGCGGCCTTCCAGCCGAAGATCCGCTCCGCGGCGGGATTCCAGCTCCGGACCTTGTCGTCGCGGTCCGTCGCGATGATCGCCAGAGGCGACGCCTCAAACAAGGCCGTCAGCGCCTCGTTCGACTCGCGCAGCGCGGCCTCCGCGCGCCGGCGCTCCGTGATGTCCTGTGCCAGCACGAGCTGGGACGGCCGCCCGTCGAACTCGAGCGGATACGTCGTGACCTCCACGTCGATGACGATCCCGTCTTTCTTCCGGTGACGCCACACGCCGACGGAGCTGAGGCCGTCCCGCGGCTTGGCGACCTCGCGGCGGAGGGCGGCCACGTCGTGCGCCGGGCGGATGTCCTTGATCGTCATCGCGAGGAACTCGTCCCGCGTGTAGCCGTACTGGCGGACCGCCGCCTCGTTGACGGCGAGGAACCGCAGGCTCGTGGGATCGAAGACCCACATCGGATTCGGGTTCGCCTCGAACAGGGGTCGGTACCGCTCGACGGACGTCTGGAGCGCCTCCTCGGCCGCCCGCTTGTCCGTGATGTCGCGGACGACCACGACGACCTGCTCGTTCAAGAGCGGCAAGATGCGCGCCTCGAACTGCTTCTTCCCCGAGGGGACGTCGAGGGCGTACTCCATCGTGCCGAGGGACCCGGTCTCGAGGACCCCACGCATCGCCTTCCCGAAGGGCGCCGCGACCTCCTTCGGCAGGACCTCGAGGATCTTCCGGCCCAGGAACGAATCCGGCGGCACGTAGAGGTCCGCGAACCGGCCGGCGTAGTAGCCGAGGACCGTCCCGTCGGGGCCGAGCCGGAAGTACAGGTCCGGCACCGCGCGGAAGATCGCCTCGAGTTCGGACGTCTTCTCGTGGACGCTCTCCTGCGCGAGCTTGCGGTCGATCGCCATTGCGACCTGCTCCGAGACGAAGTTCAGGATCGCCTTGTCCTCCTCCCCGAACCGGACGCCCTCCTTGTAGCTCTGGACGACGATCACGCCGATCGTCTTGCCGTTGCTCACGAGCGGCGCGCCGACCCAATCGACGGATGGCGGCCCGACGGAGATCACGTCACCTTTGTGGACCATCTGCTGGAAGGAGGCTTGGGAGACCAGGAGCGGGTGGCCCGTCCGCAGCACGTACTCGGTGAGGCCTCGGCCGAGCTTCTGCGGCGGCGGAGGGCCTTCCTCCTCGTCGACGAAATACGGGAAGCTCAGGGTTTCGGTTCGTGCATCGTAGAGTGCGATGTAGAAGTTCGTCGCGGGCATCAGGCCGCCGATGATCTTGTGCACGGCCTGGTACAGCCCCGGCAGGTCCTGCGTCGCGTTCGCGGCCTCCGAGATCCGGTAGACGGCGGACTGGATCGCATCCCCCCGCCGCGCGCGCGTCACGTCCATCGCGGAGCCGATCATCCGGATCGGACGCCCGGCGTTGTCGTGCAGCACGTATCCGCGGTCGACGACCGATGCGTAGGATCCGTCCTTCCGCCGGAACCGGTATTCCGCGGACCAGGCGGTCTCGCCGGTCGAGATGAGCGTCGCGATGCCCGCGGAGATGCGCTGTCGGTCGTCCGGGTGGATTTGCCGCTTCCACCAGGTGCCTGTCGGCTCGAAGTCCTCCGCCGCGTAGCCGAAGACCGTGAGGAGGTTCTCATTCACCCACATGCCGTCCGTGTCGAGGTCCCAGTCCCAGACGACGTCGTGGGTCGCGTGCCCGAGGACCACGAACCGCTGGTCGCTGCGCCGCAACGATTCCTCGGACCGCTTGCGCTCCGTCACGTCGAACGCGACGCCGATGGTCCCGAGGATCGCGCCGTCCGGGGAGCGGAGGGGTTCAATGTGTGCGTCGAACGTCCGGCCGGCCCATTCGATCTCCGTGGTCACGCTCTCCCCCTCAAGGGCCCGGCGATGGGAGGCGATCGGCTCGACGTCGTCGTCGCGGGCGTTGAAGTACTCGTAGAGGGTGCGGCCCCTCGGCACGTTCGGGTCGACCTCGAGCAGATGGAAGCCGGCGCCGGTGGCCGACGTCACGCGGAGCTGCGTGTCCGTGCTCCACAGGAGGACCGGCGCCTGGGCGAGGATCATGCGGAGGCGCGCCTGGCTCTGTGACAGTTTCTCCTCAGCGGACCGACGTTCCGTGACGACGCGCGCCTGGGCCTCCTGGGTCTCCGCGAGGCGCCGGCGGTTCGCGGCGTCCTGGATCAGCTCCTCGACCATCGCGGGGAGGAGCTCGTTGTACCTCGGCGTCTTGACGATGTAGAACTGCGCCCCCGATTCCATCGCGCGCAACGCCGCCTCTTCGCCCTCCGGCGGCACGACGAAGATCTTCGGGACATCCGGGCGACGTTCTGTGAGAATCTTCAGGACTTCGATTCCCGTCGCGTCCTTGAGCTTGTGGCCGAGGACGATCGCGTCGAACGTTTGGTCGAGCGCGAGCTTCGTGCCTTCCTTCCCGGATTCGGCGCTCGTCACGCGGAACCCTTTCCGGCCGAGCGCCGTGACGCTCAGGATCTGGTGTTCCTCGTTGCCGTCGATCACGAGGACGGCGTACGGGGCCGCGGGCCGGACCCGCGCGACCCGGGAGGCGGTGGTCTGGGCCATGGGAATCGGTGGGCGAGCGAACCGGCGCGGGCGAGCGCGCCCGCGCGGACCCAAAATCATCCCCCCGGCCGGTATAAAGGCCTGCCGGAGAGATTCGCGGAAATGGGTTTAGCCCCTCCAGGCGAGTGAGCTTCCGACTGCGTGGAGGCATCGCTACGACGGCCCGCCGACCGCGCGGGTCAGTTCGAACTCGCCCTCGTCGAAGGACAGCGCGAACGAACCCGGGTCGTGCTTCGTCGAGCGCATCTTCGTCACGCGCAGGCGTCGCTGCACGTACACGTCCGACGTCGGATGCATCTCGAGGGACACGATGCCGTCCGCGAGATACGCTTCGTCCGGCGCGTGGGAACCGGGCGCAAGATCCACGGACTTCTCCGAGATAAGGAGCGTCAACGGGCCGAGATCCCGAAGCCACTCGAATAGGAAATACAACTCGGATCGGCGGTCCTGCATCTTCGCCATCGTCTCGAGCACATCGAGCGAATCGACGACGAGGATCGAGATCCGATCCGCTTTCATCACGTTGTTGCAGTACATCTTGAAGAGTTCGAGCCAGGTGCCGCGACCTTGGAGGTAGTTCAGGTTCTTCCGGATGTTCCCCATGTCGAGCACGGTCAGGTGCTCCCACGCTTTTTCGTCGGCCATGCCGAGGGACGCCATGTGCTCGAGCGTGATGTCCTTCGACTGCTCGAGGGTGAAGTACGCGGACTTGCGGCCCTCGCGGAGCGCGTTCTGATAGAGGATCGAGAAGGCGAGGGACGACTTCATCGTGCCCGGCGCGCCGCTGACGAGGACGATGTATCCTTCCGGAATGCCGCTCCCGAGAATGTCGTCGAAGCCCCGTACGAACGTCTTGATGCGCGGTCGGTCCGTCGGAGTGCCTCCGAGGTCGGAGCAATGGGCCCGCGGGCCTAAGCCTTTTCCTTCTGCTTCACCTCCGCACAATCTTCAAATAGACTCGGCCCGCTCGGTCGCGCGTTGGCGGACGCACTCGGCGCGGTTGTCGCGACGCTCCGTCTCATCGGGGCCCTCGTGCTCCTCTTCTTCCTCCCGGGCTGGCTGCTGATCAACGCGCTCTACCCGAGGAAGGGGGAGCTCGACCGGGAGTACGACGCGTTGTATCGACTCACCTTGGGCATCGTCCTCTCGATCGCCGTGACCGTGTTCTGGTCGTTCTTCCTCAATTCCCTCGGCGTGAGTCCGTCGACCGGCCTGGGCGACGTGAACGCGCCGAACATTGCCGGCGGATTGCTGGGCCTCTCGGCCGCCTTCTTCGTCCTCGGTTGGTGGCGCGGCGCGTATCCCTGGATGGCGCGCGTCCACCCGCGCCTCACCCGGGTGCCGAAGCCGGGCCCTGGAGAACTTCTCACGGAGGAGGAGCGGGACCATCGGACCCGCATGAAACTGCAGGGTCTCGCGGAGAAACGCGAGGCCTTGCGCCGCGCGATCAAGGACGCGGAGCGCCGGATGCGGCTGGGGTCCGCGGATGCGAAGACGCACTACGAAGAAGCGCGGGACAAGTCGCGCGCGGACCTCAAGGCGATCGAGGCGGAGCTGAAGAAACTGGAAGAGGAGCGGGCCGCGGAGCTGTACTGAATGGAGTACAAGCTGGTCGTCGCGGTGCGCTCCGACCTCGAGCTGTCGAAGGGCAAGCTCGCGGTCCAGGTCGCCCACGCGTCCGTCATGGCGGCATTGGAGGCGAAGGCGAAGCACCGCAAGTGGTTCTCCGAATGGTTCGCGGAGGGCCAGAAGAAAGTCGTGGTGCGGGGCGGGACCCTCGCGGACGTCCGCGGACTGCAGGCGAAGGCGCGCTCGATGCGGCTTCCGACGGCCCTCGTCGAGGACGCCGGGCTGACCGAGCTGCCTCCCGGAACGGTCACGTGCCTCGGAATCGGTCCGGGACCGAATGCAATCATTGATTCGGTCACGGGCCACCTCAAGCTGATGTGATGAAATCGAAATCCCGGTTCCTCGGGATCGACGATGCGCCCTTCCGGTTCTCCGACGAATCCGTGCCGATCGTCGGCGTGGTCGTGCAGGCGCCCGCGTACATCGAAGGCGTATTGACGACCCTCGCGGAGGTCGACGGCCGCGACGCGACGGACCGCATTGCCGCGATGATCCGAGCGTCTCGATACCGCGCGGGCCTCGCGATGGTCCTCCTCGACGGGACGTCGGTAGGCGGGTTCAACGTCGTCGATATCGACGCGCTTCACGATTCGATCAATCGACCGGTGGTCACGGTCACCCGCAAGAAGCCGGACCTGCGGGCGATCGAGACGGCGTTGCGCCGGAGATTCGACGATTGGGAGGCGCGCCTCCGGGTCATTCGCAGGCATGCGATCGAGGCCGTCCGCACGAGGCAGGGGACGCTCTGGGTTACGTACGTCGGAACCGGGCGGTCCGAGGTGCAAGAAGCGCTCGCTCTCACGACCGTCCGAGGCGTCCTACCGGAGCCGCTGCGAGTCGCCCATCTGATTGCCGCAGGGATCGCGCGGGGAGAGTCCCACGGCCGCGCGTGAGGATCGCCGCGGCCGCGCCTGCGAGTCTCGAAGGAGTCTATCCGGTTTGCGCGAGCAGGTAGGAGGCGAGAGCGTCACTTGATCGGAAACCGGAGCAGCGCGGCAATCCCTCCAAGAGCCTCGAGCTTCTGGCCGGCTTCGTGGTGGCGGCTCACGAGTACGACGGTGCCACGCGCGGACTCGACGGACCGCATGAGTTCCTCGACTTGCAGATCCCGGACGATCGCGTCGCTCACGAGGAGCGTCTCGACGGCCCCCGCTTCGACCGCTTCGGCGACTTCCGCGGTGCCGTAGGCGCAAGGCAGGTTCGTCGCAATCGACTCGAGGAGTTTCTCGACGAGCCGGGTCTCGTACGCGACGCGGCTCTCACCGAACACCTTGGCGCCGACGCCGGTCTTCAGGGCTTCTTGGATCCCTTGCATCCCCGCGTGCGCGGTCCCATGGACGTGGATCTTCGCGGCGAGGTTCGCATCGTGGGCCTTGATGTATTCGCCGAACGTGTCTCGAGTGAATCCAGGGCCAACGACGACGAGAGCCTCTCCAATCTCGGTGAGCCGGAGCTTCTCGAGAATCTCGTCAAAGAAGACGGACGCCGTGTCCCCGGACGGGAACATCTTCCCGTGGGCGGGCGCGCGAATCGTCGCGAGCTCCTTCACGCCGTACTGCCGGAGATGCGCCAGGAGCGCTTCCTCGTCGTCGAGGGAGAGGAACGAGACGAGGGGCTTCTGTGCCGCGGCGACGGCTTCCTCGATCCGCCGCAATTCGTGTGGCCTCCAGATCTTGATGACCGACAGCACGTCCTCCGGGGCGACGTTCAGCGTGTGATGCCTCCCGAGGTCCTGAGGTCCTTCGACGATCACGCCGGTGATCCGGAGGCAGTCCGAGAACGCCTGGAACTCGACGCCCTCGACGCGGACCGTCAGCGTGACGCGTACCTTCTCGCCCCGCTCCGGCCGCACCTTGTCCGTCTTGACGTCCTCACGGCGATATGTCGAGGCGCGCACGAGGTCTCCGGGTTGCACCAGGTTGTGCAGATGCCAGAGGTCGTCCGCGTTCTCGACCCGAAGCTTGATTTCGCCCGTCTTCGGGTCGCGATGCAACACGCGCATCCAGTCGGAGGCCATGGAGGGCAACTGTATTTCTGAATATCGTCGAACCCGAGGAGGCGTCCACCGCACCGTCGTTAACATGTTAACGGGGCGTGTGTCGATCGACGGACCTTCCTCGACCGCCGGGTACTTTCTGCCCTCTGGCCATAAAGCTATAATATGACCATTACATATAGAAATGGCATGGTGCCAAGCGATGGTCAGCCCGATGTCTTGCTATCCTACGATGTGTCCGGGACGGCCCGATCCGCGGCCGTGAAGGTCTGCCAGATCATCTTCGGCCGATTGGATGCGCCACACAACGGACCGATCCCCTACATTCGTCGTCGAGGTGTGATCTGGGTCGGGCAGTCGGTGTTCCTCCTTCCCCGGAGCACCGCAGAAGCCCTCGCGCGAGATCTTGCTGCGCTCGGAGCGCGAGTCAGGATGGCCCGCATCCAGATCGACAAGAGTGAATTGGCCCGCCTACGAAGCGGCCGCTAGCCAATCTCGTTAACATGTTAACTATTTTCCATCACTTCCAGTGACAGGCCTGACTATTTTTCCGGCTTCAAGGCTTTGAGAAAAGCATCGTCGATCGACCGTCGCCTAGTCTTGTCGAAGGAGAGCGCGTTCGTTGGCACTCTCCCAACAAACGTGCCATGGCCTGCCAATCCGAGCCAGGAGCGCGGCGGGGGAAGACGTTTCGCGAATGTCGAGGGGAGTTCATACACCAAGAAGTCATTGCTGAAGTCTTCTTGCGGATCATTGAAAGGGCAATCAAAAAGCAGAAGCCTGTCGTTCAGTCTAACGACGAAAATTCGGGGAAAGTCCCAAAAATCGCGGTAGGCGAGAATCCGCAAGCGGGCCATTCTCTCACCCAATAGCTTTTCGCCACTGGATTGGAGTGGGGCTGTCCAAGCGGACTGCCTCCTTCCCCAAGGACGATGTTCCCGGGGTTGGGGTTAACATGCTAACGTGTTAACCCGGGCGCAAATCAAACAGACGATTTGAATTCCGCCCGGGTAGACAACAGCGCCGACGTGCACCGGAAGGGACCGGGGTTTCCCACCAAGTATAAGAGCGGACTTGGACTCTCGGAAGCGGGTGGGGCAGGCGCTCTAACACAGCGGCAATCCATGACGAAGAAACGCGACCCAATGTGGGAGGGACGTTTGTTTGAGGAGTATGCGTGGGAGACCGTTAGACGGAATTATCGCTTGCGCGATGGCTGGACCCGGTTCGAACAACCGACCTTGCCGAGCGGCTCCCGTCCCGACAACGTTCTGATGAACAAGAACACGGAAGATTTCGTCGTCGTCGAGATGAAAGACGTCGCAGAGCTAACGCAAGCCCACATCGCTCAAGTCCTCGCTTACATAGAGGAAATCGGCGCCTCGCGAGGGTTTCTCGTGATAGCGGCCGACACTTACGTCCCTCCCTACTTGCGACGGAGTGCGCGAAGGAAGCGCATCACGATTCGGCGTCTTACGGGGTGGCGTGGCTGATGAGCGCCCCTCCCACGTCGGACGCAGAGAAACCTCCACCTCTGGAGGAAATCGCGAGGGCCGCCGGGACCGGCTTCGGCCAACTTCTCAAGCTCGGCGAGGAGTTTGTTAAGGGTCTTATCGGCTCGAAACCTCCCCGACCGCGCACTCATCTCCGGGTGACCGCTGATGAGCGCGACGCGATGCTTCGAAAACAGGGCGGGGTGTGCGCAATCTGTGGTCGGAAGCCCGAGACCGGACCGCTGGAAGTGGACCACGACCACGCGACCGACATCAATCGAGAGCTTCTTTGCGGCAAGTGTAACAGAGCCATTGGACTTTTTGACGAGGACACTTCGCGAATGCAATCGGCAATCGACTACATCGAGCGGCATCGAGAGGGGTCACGCGAGCGCTCGCACGACCGTCCGCGCGTCCCGGAGTAGTTGCGGGCCGTCGATGCGGGGAGATACGGCCGCTACGAGAGAGCGCGCTAGCTCGGCCGGGAGAACGTAATGCCAATCTTCGCTTCGAACGTAGCCTTTTTGATGCGCGGGCTCCGAGAGCCAATCGAGCACGGCCTCATCGACCCACCCGCGCCCGTATTCTTGAATGTCATAGACCATCGGTTCCTTGTGAGGACTCGGCGCATGGAGAAATCCCACGTCTGGGAGCAAGCCGACGCGATGGCACGCGACTCGGGCGGCCGCTTCAAGGAGAGAGTAGCCGTAGTTGAGAACCGCATTTACCCGGGAGACCGCGCGAAGGTTGGTCGGGTAATCCGGGCGGCTTCGCCCCTTAAAATCGTGTCTAGGCCATCGCTCGGAAAGCCGTTCGGCCCATCGGAGCCAATTAGCGTTTCCAATGCGGGATTCCATGGAAACAAGCTCTGCGACGGTCCGCGCGCGGGAGCCATCGAAAGGCGTGCTGCGTCGTTCGTAGGCTTCCGATACGATGCGCTTGGCAATCGCAAGCCGCTTCTTGGGGTCCGATGCGACGGTTAGCTGCCGGAGCCACAAGCCGCCATCGCCGCGCCGCGCGTAGGGGACGAAGTGGCCGCGAAGCATCCCGCGATAATCGAGTAGCGCGATGGAGACTTTTTGCTCCATGAGGACTCGGAGCGCCCGGAGCGAAACGTAGCCGTCGGCTCGCTGAATTACCACTTGGTCATAGGGAAAATAGGGCGGGGCCGTTGCGGTCGTTTCCTTGCCGTTCGTAATCCGCAACCCATCGGGGCCAATGGATAGCTTCGTCGGGTAGCCGGTCAGATAGAGCGAGCGCATGACGGACGATTGATTTGGAACGCCTTAACCCTTCCCTCTCCACGCGCACGCGCGCGCATGGGTCTGTTACCCTAAGCACGTCGTAGATTCGCTCTAGGCCGCGCCGGACGGGCTACGGGGCCTAGGGGCCGTCTAACGCCCGGGGCGTTTCTGTAGTAAATGCGGGGCTTGGCGGGCTATCAACGGCGAACGGACCGGTGGAGCGATAGATAGAGGGCAACGACTCCTAGGACTCCCGCCGGGCCGAGCGACGCTACCGCCTGGTTGAGTGTTAGGCTGATAGCCGTATAGAAGCCGAGGGCGGCAAGAAGCGCGACAACGGCCCATCTACGAAAGGCGGTTCGCAGCCGAGAGCGGTTGATGGCTTCCCGAAAAGCCGGACCGATGCGGCGGGGTTTGGCGGCTTGCGGTTCGTCGTCGGGCCACAACGTAAGACGGGCTCCAAGTCGCGGACCGAGCAATTCGTTTAGAAGCGTTCGCGGGGAAATAAGGTCCGAGCCAACAGGAGCGGCGGAAGCGGTGCTTCTACCGTTCAACGACTCGGCCCTCCTGAAAGAAAGGAGCGGCATATCTACTTGGAAATCGGACCGCCGTATGGGCAAGTGGTCTTTGGGTCGTAAGGGTGCTCGCGGGAGAACATGGAGCCGGAGCCGCGAGCGCACCAACAAGAGCGGGGCCTAGGCGGTGTTACTACTACTGGCGGCGGTGTTGCCGAGGGAGAGTGAGTCTCTATCTCCGTATTTTGAGTAGTAGGAGTAGGAGCGGGTTTCCCCAAATTCCGTTTGTAATTGAGATAGCAGCGATAGCTCGTAACCATGTGTCGTTTCAGATTGTCGGACCGGAGCATTTCGACTCCGCACCGGGGGCAAACGTAAACCGTCATTCCCTCGCGGATTTCCGGCGGTGGAATCTCGGCGGGAGCGGTTCGAGAGGGCTCGGTCATTTGTCAAGCTCCATGAGAACCGCGCCATGGTAGCCGGCCAACGCTCGGGAGACGTGCGACTCGCAGACCCAAACGGTTTCGCGGGTTCCTAGCACGGAGAACACAGAAAGGGAAACACTCGCTCGGGCCCGGCAATAGGTGCAACGGCCGCTCACAGTTAGAACACTTTCCCGGGCCGACTAATCAACGATTACCTCCGGCTCGTTCGGTGAAGCGCTTCCCGGTTCTCCATACCACCAACGAGGGCCGCCGGGCGCACTCATCCCGACGCGCCGCCGGTAGAACGGCAACGTCGGCGCGGTTTCGACTAAGCCCTTTTCCGGATGCGCCGCCAGATTGACATCTTCCCTCTTGTTGCCGGCGTCCGGTCGAAGCCGAATCGCGCGACTCTCTGTTTCCCACTGACCGACCTTTGAAAGTGCGCGAGCGAAGGACTTCTTACTCGTAATGCTCTTTGTAATTGCGGCGGCAAGTGTCCAGAACCGCGAACCTTCGGCACGGATTTCGGGCTTGTTTAGAGCCCATCCTTCAATCATCGCCAAAGGAGTAATCGCGCTGCGATTGTAGCCCCGTGCTCGGACCGTCTCAACTCCATCCTTCGCTTTGAGAATGTAGACTCCGGATGTCGGCGCGAAGATTCCCGCGACGTAGGATTTGACCTTCCAACCGCCCAATTCTTCGCTTTCATGGAATGCGGGGCGTTCCGTTGTAAGGAATCCGTCCGTTGCGACTTGAATAACCCCGCGACGATTCGCCCGCATCGCGTCAAGGAGTTTCGCCCGGCATTGGCTCGTTATCATCGACGCCCAAACCGGCTCCCACCACAACGGCGGTTTTTCCTTCGTCCCTCCGGCTTGTTGCGCTTGCTTCCCGTAAAGAGAGTTAAGAGCTAATCGGAGAATATTCTCGGCCGAATCGCCTGCGTCTTTTAGACGCTTTCGTTCTGCGTATAGACTTGGCACGAACCAAAATGGTTCATCGGAACAAGTCGGCGTTAGGCTCCAAGCCTCCATGATTTCCATACGCGGAGCCCATTCTGATTCGCGCGCAGCGGCTTCAATCTCCCAATGCCAAAGCCAGCTTTCGCCGCGCTGCGGGAAATAGAGCGAACCATTAGAGGATTCCCTCCATGGGAACGGGTAAAACAAATCGCCGCCGTCGAAGTCCCACTTGACGCGATAGAGAATGAACGGTGCGCGGGAAGCTACGGCTTCATCGCCGCTAAGGTGCTTAAGCTCGTAATGTCCGGGGCGAAGGCAAGGCAGCTTGCGGATTGCGTCCGGATAGGCTGAATTGATGTCCGGGTAATAAACCGGCCCGTGGTGACAGCCGTAGCGGATGCATTCGGCCCGACCAGCGTAAGAAGCGTGGAAAACGGCTTTCAAGAAATCGGGCGGATACGGCGGATTCGGCCCGGACCATCGATAGCGTCCGACCTTATACTTGCGACAGAGCGCGTCGGCAATCGCGCCGGGGCCATCCCATCGGTAAATTCGGATTTCTAATCGCCGCGCAAGCTCCCAGAATTTTCGCATTATGTCGGCCAGCGCAGTTACTTCGGCTTCATTGTAGAGGACCATCTTATCGAGCGCCGCGCCCTCAAAGTCTACGCGCGTATGCGCGGCCCGGTGCTCCTTTCCCTCACGGATGAGAGCGATTCGCGGGTCTCCCGGGAACCATTCTTCAAGAACGTGGTCGAAGCGTTCTACAAAAAAGGAAAACACGTCATAGATTACAACGTGCGGCCCCATCCAATGAGGAACGTCTAAAAGGGAAGTGCCGGGAGAACCGTAATCGCGGGCTAGGAATTTCTTTCGGGGTATCATGTGCACTTGAAACCCGTAGAAGGGGTCTAACGTGTCAACTTCGAACCCGACGACCGGCACGTTCGTTGGGGTTTGCGCGTTCGATAGCCAGCGTTGTTCCTTCGGATACCAGACATGGAACGGAAAAATCCAATCGCCCTTATTCAAGCCGCGCACGAGGGGGACAGAAACTTCTAACGAGCCTGCCCCGGTAAACCACTTGGTTATGTCGTAAGAGAGATTGAATCCTACAAAGATGGCCTTCGGGTGAGCAAGTCGAAGCTTGAGAATAAACTCCAGAACGGCCGGGAGAGAAAGCCCGTCGATGTCAAACAACTTTTCTCCCGACGACGCTTGAAGCAGCGCGTAGATGTGCCGCCCGTCCGGGAGATTGTAACCTTCGCCGTCAACAGCAACGAATTCGCCATGTTCCCATTGGCTAACCTTACGCAGCGGGTTCAGTTTGCCGCTGCCTTTCGGACGGCCCGCACCCGGGCGTTTTCCGCCGCGCTTCCGGGGTTCTAATTCCCAATCGGCCATCAGTAAAGCTCCGCATCGCGCTTGAGTCGGAAGCCGCGCTTGCGAAGCGCCGTCGCGCGTTCTCGGCCTTCGAAAGAATCAATACGCTCCCATTCGCGCCGATTGACCATCGGCAACCCGATTTCCTTGTAAGCCCGAAACTTTGAAACTACCCGACCGTCTGGCGCTTCCCACGTTCGGATGCGCCCCTTGGAATCGACTTCATGCGGCCGATAGCCAAGAGCTTTCAATCGCGCCGGTCGAACCGGACGGCCCGCACGCGACGACACGATAAGCTCATCGACTTCTACGCCCGCGATTCGTCGGCGCCTCATTGCTGCGCCTCTTTGACATTCAACAGCTCCCTGAGAAATTGGTCATACGTCCGGCTCGGCCCCTTTCGCGCATAGAGCACGTTTCGAATTTCAACCGAGACGAGAAGCGTAGTCCTTCCCGTCAAGGGCATATCCGGCTTGCGTGGAAAAGTGTTCATGGCAAGAGAACCCCGTTTCATCGCGTGCTACTCGTTCTCATAGCGGCTCGCTCCAAGATTACCCCGCGACGAAACCGTGCTATTCTGGCAACCTTTAACCCTTTCAACCCATACCGGAGACAGGATGCCGGAGGAGTGCTAAGGTGAAACAATGAATCCTAACCCGGAACGAGAACGCGAACGACTCGAAAGCGAAGGCCTGCCGCTTCTCGCGGGCTTCATAATGCATCAGGACACGATAACGTGGACAGCCCTTTCCGTGTTCTTGGCAGCGGAGGTCCTCCTTATCGGATTCTCATATCAGTTTCGGGTTCCCTTCCTCGCAATTATAGGATTCCTCATGACGCTTGCGTCTTTCCTTATCCTCGCGCGGAGCAATGCTTACCTTATCAAGTACTATGACCTCGCAAAGGCGCGCGTCCATCGCGACGACCTTCCAATTTTCGATGTGAACGTTTCCGGCATACCGACGGTCTACCTCCTCGTTGCCCTCCACACGGTTCTGGCTATCTTCTGGATTGGCCTGTACGCCTATTTGTTTCAAGCCTGAAACAGAAAAGACCGAGACGCGCGCTCGATTGTGGCTATGTTAAGGCGGGCCGCTACCTGAGGGCCGCCGCTATTAGCTTGGTGTAGTCCTTGAAATTCCGCTCGATGAACGCGCTACACTCTGACGGGTCAGGATTCTTGCGAATGGGTTCAAGAATTTCTTGAATGTCTAGCGCGGCGTTCTTGTATCGTAACTGAAGAACGCCGACCTCAAATTGCCGCGCCTCTCTCAGCACATCACTGGCTACGTCGGAACTATCAGCCTTGTCCATATCCGTCGGTTCAAGCCACTCAAGTGCGACGTAGCTCTGATGACCAAATTTCTTGTGGGAGGCAGCCTCGAAAACAGCGCTGACGCCGATGTCATTGTAGCGCTTGACTTCGACCGTAGTAACTTCGAGATTCTTGTTCGGTACAAAGAACTCCGCTCCCGCGACGGTTACTATCGACAGGTCGGGCCGCGACCACTTTCCCCCCCGGCGCTTGTGGCCTCTCGGAGAACCTGTTATCTTGCAAGCGTAGAAATCTGGGGCCCTGTAATCGCTGCCCCAAAACTTGTCAAACCAATTTTTCAATGGACCGTATAGCTCCGCCTCGTTCTTCACGCCGCCAGCCCTCTCGGCCTTGACCGCCTCGGGAAGCGGACGCGCGAGCCTAACAGTTCCCCCGCGTCCCACGCCACGGACGATTAGATGCTGCAGTTCAAGTTCGGACCGGGCAACAATATATTCTTCTGGTTGAACTCCGAGCTTCCGTATGAGCGAGATATTCCCGATGGTGGAACCGTCCTTCGGAAGTAAGTCGCGAATTTTCCCAGCAAGGTCGGTTACCATGTCTTGCCGAACCTTAGCCGCCGAATCGCTCCCACAATATAAAAGGAAACGGCGGACAATGACGAAATCGCCAAATGCCTCTGGGCGCACGTCGGCGCTGTTGTCTACCCGGGCGGAATTCAAATCGTCTGTTTGATTTGCGCCCGGGTTAACACGTTAACATGCTAACCTGGGGGAGCTCACTTGATGACGCCGTAGCCGATGAGCCGCCACTTCCCGCCAATCCGGCGGGAGACGGCGACGCGTTGGCCCGGTTCCGCGACGACCGGGATCTTGAGAGTCATGTCCGCGCGGTTCTCGCGAGCCGAGCTCACGACGCCGACGGTCGTCGCGGTGCCGACGGACACCATGAGCGGCTCGGACGTCTTGATGCCCTCGACCTTCAGATCCTCCGCGACGCCGACTACGCGTTCGAGGAGATTGACCTCGACGGACATCTTCATCACGATCTCCGGAAGGCTGCCTGGAGGCCCGACGACGCGACCGACGAGCCCGTCCGCTTTCGTCAGCACGGGATCGAGGTTCGTGCCGATCGCGATGAGGCCCCCCGGTCGCACCTCCTTCTTCGCGGAGCCGCCGGTCTGCAACGACCGCACGCTCGTTGTGATGTTCTTCCATTCCGTCTTGTTGCCGAGCGTCACCTGGCGGCCCGGAGAGATCTCGATCTCCTCGCCGACCTTGATGCGGCCCTGCATCAGGCTCCCTCCGAGGACGCCGCCGACCATCTTTTGCGGCACGATCCCCGGCTGGTTCACGTCGAAGGAGCGCGCGACATACATCTTCGCGGTCTTCGCTTCCTCGTGGGGCGGGGTCGGGATGATCTTCTGGATCATCATCAGCAGCACGTCCAAGTTGACGTCGTGGTGCGCGCTCACCGGGACGATCGGCGCGCCCTCTGCGACGGTCCCCTTCACGAACGCCTCGATCTGGCGGTAGTTCTCCTCCGCCTGCTTCGGGTCGACGATGTCGATCTTATTCTGGACGATCACGATCTTGTCGACGCCGATGATCCCGAGCGCCATCAGGTGCTCCTTCGTCTGCGGCTGCGGGCAGTCCTCGTTCGCCGCGATGACGAGGAGGGCGCCGTCCATGATCGCCGCGCCGCTCAGCATCGTCGCCATCAAGGTCTCGTGGCCGGGCGAGTCGACGAAGGACACGATCCGCTGCAGCTCCGCCTTCACGTTATGGATCTTGCACGTGTCCGTGTTCGAGTAGCACGTTGGCTCCTCGCATTGCGGACACTTGTAGATCGCCATGTCCGCGTAGCCGAGGCGAATCGAGATGCCCCGCTTGATCTCCTCCGAGTGGCGGTCCGTCCGCTCCCCCGTGAGCCGTTCCGTGAGCGTCGACTTCCCATGGTCGACGTGGCCGACGACGCCGATGTTGACCTCCGGCTGGCCCGGGACCTTCATCGCGCCTGCTCCTGCCACGCGTCTTCGACGGACTTCGGGCCGCGCTGGACGATCCGCAGGTTCAGCTGCAGGATGTCCGGGCTGACCGTATTCCCGCGGACCGTCTTCTTCTTGCGCATCCCCGGTCGGACGGGATGGAAGCCCACGCCGCCGCTCACGAGGAGGCGCTTCCGGCGCGGCCCCGGCAGGTCGGGCCGCATCGGGAAACCGTCCTTATCGCTGCCGCCCGTGATCTGGAGTTTGTAGCCCGGCAGGCCGACGTACAGGCCGTCGAGCTCCTCGCCGATCTTCTTCCCGAGGAGGGCGTTCGCATAGTGCCCCGTGATGTCCCGCTTGTACGCCTTCCCGGACTTCGGGTCGGCGATGACTGCTTTGAACTCCGCCATGCATCCGCCTGAATGAGAGATTCGTCCATGCGCGGCTTCAATAAAAGGGTTCCGACGGACGGGAACGAAGCGGCGAATCCCGCGTCATCCCGCTCCCGACGAAGCCAGAAACCTACAGAGTCAAGTCGGCAAAGAGGCCGAGGATCTGACCGGTCTCCCGATAGACGTTGACGATAGCTCGTCCTTCATCTGATGAGAGGTCCGAGAGTCCTGCGAGGGCCTTCGTGAGGCGCAGCAGAGACGCAATGGCCGCAGGCGTATTCAGATCGTCGTCCATCGCCTGTCGGAACTCGTCGCGCGCCTGCCGGACGATGGCGTCGACGTTGCCGCCCGTGCCTCGACCCGAAGCGGCCTGCGCCACGCGGATCGCTTCTCGCATGCGGTCGTATTCTTGCTGCGCCCGTGGGAACCCGCGGGCGTCGTACTCGACGTCTTGGCGGTAGTGGGCCTTCAGCAAGCAGAGTCGCACGACCTCGCCGGGGACGTCCTGCAAAACCTCGCGGATCGTGACGAAATTCCCGAGGCTCTTCGACATCTTCTCGCGCTCGAGCGTCACGAAGCCGTTGTGCATCCACCAGCGCGCCCAGTCGCCGCCCCACGCGCCTTCCGCGATCATCGCCTCGCTCTCGTGGTGCGGGAACTTCAGGTCGACGCCGCCTCCGTGGATGTCGAGCGGCGCTCCGAGGTACTTGTATGCCATCGCGTTGCACTCGACGTGCCAGCCGGGCCGGCCGTCTCCCCAGGGGCTCGGCCACGACGGCTCGTGCTCCTTCGACTTCTTCCAGAGGGCGAAGTCGAGCGGGTCCTCTCGACCGCTGCCGGGGGGCAACGGATCAACGACGATGTCCTCGACCTTGTGATGTGTCAGGATGCCGAACGAATGCTTCGCCTTCCGGGTGCGGAAGTACACCTCGCCGTCCACCGGATAGGCGTACCCTCGGTCGATGAGCCGCTGCACCACCGCGGTGATCTCGGGGATGTGCGCCGTGACCTTGGTGTAGTGGTCCGCGGGTTTGACGTTTAGCGCGCGCATGTCCTCGAGGAACGCGTCGATGTAGAACTGCGCGTACTCGAGCGGCGGCTTCCCGACCGCGGCGGCGCGGCGAATGATCACCTCCTCGATGTCCGTGAAGTTCTGGACGTACGTCACGTGCATCCCGAGGGACTCGAGATAGCGGCGCGCGGTGTCGAAGTCGACGTAGGAGCGGGCGTGGCCGAGGTGGCTGAAGTCGTAGGTCGTCGGACCGCACACATACATCTTGACGACGCCGGGGACGCGGGGAGAAAACGGATCCTTCCTCCGCGTCCGCGTGTTGTACAACCGGAGATCCATCGTCGCGCGACCGCGAGCACGGGAGCCGCGCTATTAAGTCCTTGGCCATCTTGCGCGGGCCGCCTCGTTCTCCATTGTCGAGCACCTTCTCCGGACGAAAGCTATATGCCGCCCGCCGATGTGCACGACGCGCTGGGCCGATAGATCAGCGGAAGATCGCCGCCTTCGCAAGGCGGAAGCCGTGGGTTCAAATCCCACTCGGTCCATCCTACCGTAAGGACAAATCTATTAGCAAAGTCCATGTCGATGCCCGCGTGGCATGGGACGACGGACCCAATCACAGGGTTCTTTTGGAAGACGAGGATGTAGCACGCTGGCAGACCGCGAACGCGAAGATCGCGAAGAGCATCTCGGACAATTAGTTGAGGACGACGGGGCTTGCGCTTGAGCGGATGGGCGTGACCTCAGAGGACCTGTTACCCGTTCGTTGAGGCCCCACGGGTGCGACGCAATCCTCGCGTACGTGAACAAGCAGAAATCCTCGGCCACCACGACGTCGTGCGAACGATGGCAGGGCGACGCGAATTCAGTGACGTTGTGGATGATCGGATGAAGACCCGCCCGGTCTCCGAGGAACGCTGGCGGCACATTTCGCGGCTGAGACAGTCCGTAGATACTTGCCGATGGTCTACTCCCTAGGTCAGGGCATTTCGCCGGCGCGTGGACTCCTCTACCGTCGGTGGAAGACTGCGTCTTGATCCGATCGGCACTTCGTCCGTTGCGGCGAGCCGAGGTACATTAGGGACCTCGAGCACAACTGCGTTCTCTTGAGACTCCGTCCGGATGCCGCGGCCAACGAGGTCCCTGAACATGGCGCGCGCGACCTCCTCATAGAAGATGGAATACTTGCGCCCGCGGCCGTGTCTCAACACGATCACCGTCCGCGAACCCTCCCGCTTTACTTCGTACTCAAAGGCCTTCGTGTACTTCGAGGTGAGCTTTGGGATGACCTCCAAGACCGTCTCCATGTCGATGTGCTTGAAAACGAACGTCGTGAACGCTCGGTAGGCGTTCTCTCCCACCCATTGGCCCAGCTCTCGCACCTCATCCAGGGAGAGGAGATCGATCATTCGGGAGAGTGCCTCATTCGGCATCGCGATGAAACCGAACCGGTCGGCGTACATGTCCCACTCGACGAGCCGACGGAGAGCCTTGTTTGCCAGAAAACTGACGCTGACACCCTCCCGCTCGGCCCACTCGCGGAGTTGCTCGTCGACCGTCTCGTCGATCCGGAACGCTCGGGTCCTGGTCCTGCGAGCTTGCAATCGATATCCCCCGCGGATCGGGAACAGCCTGGAGGGAGTCAAGTAGGTTTGCAAGTGATTACCGTTATCGATTGTACGCATCAAACGCGCACAAGGTGATACGATGCAAACGTGAATTGCTAGGCGGCTCCGCCGCCTTACGGGTCGCGCGCATGACCCACCCGGTCCGCCACGTTGGAAGGCGCAGAGGGACTCTGCGCGGTCCTGCATCGAATTCGAAAACGATCCAATCCGGAGGCCCCTCGATGCGACCTCTCCGTGCCCGTGAATTTGCCTGGAGTGAAAACCGCCAAAGCTTCGATTGGGACCATCTGAAGCTCGCGCACACAGTCTTGGATGGCGAGGCGCTAGAAATTTTCCGGGCAAGTTCAACGGAAGAGATCTGTGCGACCGAGCTGAGCCGGCGCTGCCGAATGCCAATCGCCCGATGCTATCGCTGGTTGCGTAAGCTTGAATCCCTCGGGTTCCTCGTCTCGCGGGAACGCCGCCCGGTCGGGAGTCGAGTGTCCTCTCGCTGGTATCGGTCTGCTTTGCGATCGATCAGTGTGTCCCTGGAGGACGACCGAATTGGCACGCGAATTGAGGTGGACATCGGCGCGACGCCGACCATTTCCGAATGGATGACGACGATCGAAGGGTCCGAATCGGTTCGGGCTCTCGAAGCCCGCTCGCACCGCCAAAGCGGCGGCGCGAACGTCGTCGTACACTTCGTTGATCCGCCTAGAACAAAGGACGGCTCCCGACGCAAGCTCCCGATCAACCTCCCGGCGTTCCTCGAAGAACCCCTCTCCCGCCCGCTGGAGCGCCGGTGAGGCCCATGCAATCCCATGAGCTTCCGAAACTCGGGGTCCGCCACAACGTCCAGATCATCCCGGTGTCCTCCGACCGCGAGGTCGTGCAGGCCGCGCAGCGCCGACTCCTTGAGGATCCTGGAGATCCCGATGCACTCTTCGCGGTTGCAGCTTGGGCCGAGATCGTAGGAGACCAGGTCCACGCGCTGGACCTGCTGAACCGGCTTGTGTCCCGGAAGCCAGACTACCCGGGTGTCTGGTGGCTCCGCGCGCGGGTCTTTAAGGACCTGGGTCGGGAACGCGACGCGATCGCGTGCGAACACATTGCCCGCATCTATGCCGAACCCGAATTCCCCGAAGGCGTCCGCAAGTTCCCTCTCTGAACCCAGTTCCATCATACGCGTGGATGCATTTCTCTGACAACGCGGTTCACACATGCGTGCCTCTGCCGCGGGCTCGCCTCTGCGCGTTCCCGGCGCGATCCTCGGCTTGGCGCACCAGCACCATAGGCATCCGGGCTCGCTGGCCGAATGTAGGCTGTGCGGTCCTTTTGATAGGGTGCCCGAGAAGGACGCGGGAGTGCTTGTCGCCGCTTCCGGGGTGGGCGGTGATGGCTCGTAGAGGACATCGCCCTCGTTCGGCGTTTCCTGACGCGTTGAGATTTGAACTACCGCAAGTCCAGCCCCCACTCGGTCCACTCCGACCGCGACGCGTCATCGTCGGATTCCGACGACAACCTCGACGGCGTCCGCAGTGTTGTACCCGTAGCCGCGGCTGTTCGCGACGGGGTCGAGCGGTTGCCATTCTCCGCTCGTGTTCTCGGCCCGCGCGCGGATCCGATGCGTTCCTCGTGTCAGTTCGACGGCGAATCGCCAGGTTCGCCAATCGAACGGTCCTTCCCCGGGGCCGAGCTCGGTGCGACGCCAGGCTCCGTCATCGACTTGCACTTGTACCTCGCGAATCCCCTGGCCGCTCCAGGCCCGGCCTTCGAGCGTGACGCGACCCTCCGCGACCCTTTCGCCCGGTGCGGGCCGGAGCGTGAGGGATTTCGTCCGGACCTCGGTGACCGGAGTGGCTTCATCGTAGCGGTACTCGATCTTCTGGAAGAAACCGGAAAAATGGGCGCGCTCGTATCGCGCCTCGATGAGCCACTTCACGCTCGCCATCCCATACCATCCGGGGACGACGAGGCGAAGCGGCGCGCCGTGGGACCTCGGGAGCGGCGCCCCGTTCATGCGGAGCGCGAGGATTGGCCCGGAACGAAGCGCGGCATTCGCCGGCATCGACCTCTCGAACGACGACTCAACGTTCGCCGCGATCCCGTGGTCCGCGCCCACGAAAACAACCTCGACGACGTCTCGGCTCGGGGGGACGGAACGAAGGACCTGGGACAAGGACGGACCCTCCCAGGTCGCGCAACCGATGGCCCGATCGCCCCACGGAACGCCCTCAGGCTGGGGAACCACGTGCGTGCGTCCATTGCCGGCACACTCGAGGACGCATGTCACCCGCTCCTGTGGAAGCCGTTCCAGATCCGCGAGCGCGAACTCTCGCAAGACTGCCGACCCCTGGGTGATGCGTAGCCGGTACGACTCCGCGGCAAGAGTCGGGTCGTCGAAGTGGTTCCGGATGAAGAAGGAATCCGCGGGCGTGATCGCGGCGCGCAACGCGTCCCGTGGCGTCTCCGCGTTCAAGGGCCGAGCCGTGATGACCTCGACGGGCACGTCCCGCGATTCGATCGTCCTTGTTTCAAGCTTGCCACGTCGACGGCGATGCCGTATCGGACCGGTTCAAGAGAGCCGGGATCCACACTTGCCGCAGAAGATGTCTTCCGCATCAACCGGCGCTGTGCAGTTCGGGCAGGCGTACTCGATCCGAAGACCGCACCGACCACAGAAGCGGTCCTCGGCTGCGAGGGAAGCAGCGCAGGACGGACACGCGGATTCGGCCGACGTCGCGGCGGACTTCGCGGCGCAATCCGAGCACAGGATGACCGTGACCCCGAGGCGGACGACCGGTTTCCACGTCGCCGTTCGACGACCGCAGTCCATGCACCGCCGTTCGCGCGAGTCGCCCGCCTCGACGATCAACAGGTCCGGACGTTCCGCTGGAGACGGA
>WNGH01003081.1_pt1 | contig 51535 bp, 43 predicted proteins | sample 5400631 | NCBI WGS metagenome assembly WNGH01 (sample SAMN13153373, study PRJNA577476) | soil metagenome | isolation source: 115 cm soil or saprolite under Garry oak tree replicate 1 | place: USA:California | collected 2016-06-15 | reverse complement strand
GGACCCGCGCGCCTCGTCGAGCCCGGCGAGCAGCGGTGCCGCTAGCACGAGGCTGGCGAGATGCCCGGCGCGACCCGGCGTATGGAGCGCGATCGCTCGCCCGAAGATCCCGCCCAGCAGGGCGAGCGCGAGCGCCAGGGGCAGCGCGAGCGCCACGCAGACGAGGCCCTCGAGCGCGAAGAGCAGCATCGCGCCGGCCAACAGCAGCAGACTCAGGCTCACCACCTGCGTCGTGGCGCCGGCGCTCTGCGGCGCGGCGCGGTTGAACACGTAGGCTGTCACTGCACCAAGCGTGAACGGAGTGACCGTGGGCAGCGCCACGGCGAGACCGGCCGCGATGCCGTACAACACCAGGGCAGGCCGCGCGTCCACGGTCCGGCCTCCCGCATGCTCCTCCCGGGGACTGAGCGGCACCGTGGGGAGCCGGCAGAGGGCGAGCATCACGACGTAGTTGACGAGCGGGACGAAGAAGCCGAGCGCGAGCCAGGGTGACCGCCCCGCGTCGACCGCCCGCCGCAGCGTCATGGCGACGCCGATCCACAGGAACGGCAGCGTCCACAGGACGAACGCGGGAAGAAACCAGGCGGGAGCGCCGGCGAGCTTCTCGGCTCGGAGCAGATAGAACGGCAGCAGATAATCGAGCGGCGACCAGAAGCGACCGGTCGCGAGGGCCACCGCGCCCGCGTCGACGGCGTACTTGAACGCCATCAGGCCGAGGCCGGTGGCGAGATACGCCCGCCGGTCGACCGCATCAACGAGCGTGAACCAATACCTCACGAACCGCGGCATTCCGGCGAGCACGCGGTGAAGGTGCGCACCGCGCCACCGGTTGGCAACACTAGCCCCAGGTACGGCCCCGATGAAGATTCCAGCCATGCGCGCGACCTTGGGTCTCATCGCACTGGCGGCGTGCGGCGTCGCGAAGGCCCGGGCTCAAGCGACCCCCGACACCGGCGTCGTCGTCCGGGGCTTCCTGCAGCATGATCCCAACGGGGGCTGGACCATCGTCGTGCCGGAGTCGTTCGAGGCGGGTGGTGTCCGCACCTTCGTGCTCCAGTTGCAGGGCAAAGCGAGCCGGTGGAGCCCGCTGCTGGACCGCTACGTCGCGGCGCGCGGACGCGTCCCGCTCGTTCCAGGCGCCGCGCCAGATTTCCTCGGTATCGTCGTGGAGGAGATGAAAGAGGTCGAGCCTCCGGGGACCGCCCACAGGAGGCTCGACCGTGATCTCACCTTGCACGCCGAAATCACCCTGGCGGTGATCCCCAACCGCATCGCCTGGACCTACCGCGACGGCCGGCCTACCGGTGTGAATCCGGTGCTCCTCTACAGCATCCGGAACCAGCGCCAGGCGCCCATCGCGTTCCACCTGCCGACCAACGATCTGCTGTGCGCGACCGTCTTGACCGACGAAGGCGTGACGCGCTGGGAGCACACCAGCCAGGCTCGGCCCCCCGACCCGCGCCACTTCGTGGTGACGCGCGGGGGCGCCTACCGCGATGTCGTGCAGCTGCCTCAGGACGCCGCGTCGAAACCCGGACGCTACGTCGCCCGAGTGGGCGTGTGTCAGGTCGACGGGTACGATATCACCGCCGAGTTCGAGGTCTACTAGGCGTGGACTCCGCGTCGCCCCCGGTGAGATTCAAGGTTGGGCTCGTCCAGATGGCGATGTCTGCCGATCCGGATGCGAACCTCCAGACCGCGGTCGCAAAGGTCGCGGAGGCGGCGGGCGCCGGCGCGCAGCTCGTCTGCCTGCCGGAGCTGTTTCGCTCGCGCTACTTCGCCCAGCGCGAGGACCCCGCGTCGTTCGACCTCGCCGAGCCCCTGCCGGGGCCGAGCACGGAGGCGCTGGCGCGGGCGGCGCAGCGCGCGGGGGTGGTCGTGATCGCGCCCGTCTTCGAGCGGCGCGCGCCCGGGCTGTATCACAACAGCGCCGCCGTGATCGACGCCGACGGACGCCTCGTCGGGATCTACCGCAAGATGCACATCCCCGACGATCCGGCGTACTACGAGAAGTTCTACTTCGCGCCGGGGGACTTGGGCTTCCGCGCGTTCGACACGCGGGTGGGACGGATCGGAACCCTGGTGTGCTGGGATCAATGGTACCCCGAGGGCGCGCGGCTCACGGCGCTACAGGGCGCCGCCGTGCTGTTCTATCCGACCGCGATCGGCTGGCATCCGAAAGAGAAGGCCACGCACGGCGCCGAGCAGCTCGACGCCTGGCGCACGATCCAGCGCAGCCACGCCATCGCCAACGGCTGTTACGTGGCCGCCGTGAACCGCGTCGGACATGAACGCCCGAGCGACGGGAATGGGGACGGCATCGAGTTCTGGGGCTCGTCGTTCCTGGCGGATCCGTTCGGGGCGGTGATCGCGGAAGCCCCGCGAGACCGCGAGGCGATCGTGGTCGCGGAGGTCGACCTCGATCGCATCGAGGAGGTGCGCCGCGGATGGCCGTTCCTGCGTGATCGGCGCATCGACGCGTATAGCGGGATCGCCAGCCGGTTCCTCGATAATGCGAATGCGCCGTCGCCTGTCGGCCGTCCGCCAGGACCCATCGACCGCTGATGGCTGACGGCTGATGGCCGATGGCGCCTCTCCCGCCTCGCAAGGGTTCCGCATGCCCGCCGAGTGGGAGCCACACCACGCCACGTGGATCGGCTGGCCACACAACGCGACCGATTGGCCGGGAAAGCTCACGCCGATCCAGTGGGTATATGGCGAGATCGTCCGCAAGCTCGTGCCGGGCGAGATGGTGCGCATTCTCGTGAATTCGGCCGCGCACGAGCGCCGGGCGCGAGGCATGCTCGGGAAGGTGGGTGGCGATCCCGCGCGCCTGGAATTCTTCCGCTTCCCCACCAACCGGGGTTGGACCCGTGATTTCGGCCCGCTGTTCGTGGTGCGCGCCTCCCCCCGGCCCGAGCTCGCCGTCGCGCGATTCCGCTTCAACGCCTGGGCGAAGTACCCCGACTGGAAACGCGACGACAATGTGCCGGAGCTGGCTGCGAAACGGCTCGGACTGCGCCTGTTGCGGGCTCGGGTAGGCCACCGCGACGTGGTGCTGGAAGGCGGCAGCATCGACGTGAACGGTCGCGGCACGCTCCTGACCACCGAGGAATGCCTGCTCGACCCCGCGGTTCAGGTGCGGAACCCGGATCTGTCGCGCGCCGAGCTCGAGCGTGCGCTACGCGACCAGCTGAGCGTGACGAATGTGCTGTGGCTCGGCAAGGGCATCGCGGGAGACGACACCCACGGGCACGTGGACGATCTGTGCCGCTTCGTCGACGCGCGGACCGTGGTGTTGTGCAGCGAGACCGACCCGCACGACGCCAACTTCCGCGCCCTGCAAGACAACCGCGAGCGGCTCGAGGGGATGCGGCTCGAAGACGGGGGGAAGATCGAGGTCGTCCCCTTGCCGATGCCCGCGCCTCTGTACTTCGATGGCCAGCGGCTTCCGGCGAGCTACGCCAATTTCTACATCGCGAATGGCGCAGTATTGGTGCCGACGTTCAACGATCCGAACGACCGCGTTGCGCTTGGGCTACTCGCCGAGCTGATCGCCGACCGGCCGGTCGTGGGGATCCATGCGGTCGACCTGGTCTGGGGGCTGGGGACGATCCATTGTTTAACGCAGCAGGAACCGGCACTAGAGGAGTGACAGATGACCGCCACGACCACCCAGCCGTTCGGTCTCTCCGCCATCGGCCAAATCTTCATCCGCGCCCGCGATCTCGAGCGGGCCATCCGCTTCTACCGCGACACGCTCGGCATGCCGTTTCTCTTCCAGGCGCCGCCCCAGATGGCGTTCTTCCAGTGCGGCGCCACGACCGTCCTGCTCGGCGTCCCCGAGGCCCCCGAGCTCGATCACCCGGCGTCGGTCGTCTACTACCTCGTGCCGGACATCGCGGCGGCGCACGCGACGCTGCGCGGCCGGGGCGTCGAGTTCATCACCGAACCCCACCTCGTGCACCGGGCCGCGGACTACGAGCTGTGGCTGGCCGAGTTCCGCGATCCTGAGGGGAACGTGCTGGCGCTGATGATGCGCAAACCGCGCGCCTAGACCCCGCCTGGCTCGGGCTTCCGGCCCTCGGTATCCTTCGACAGACCCTCCACAGCCCGAGCCCCCCATGATCCGTCCGCACCACCAGATCTGGCTCTTCGGCCTGCTCGTCGCGGCGGCCTGCGGCGGGGCCGCGCCGCGCGGCGAGCTGCCGCCCCCCGCGCCGACCCTCGCTCCCAGTGACACGGCGTGCCTGATCGCGGCCGGCCGGCCGGCGTCTCGCGACACGGTCACGATCGCGCTCACAGATCCGGTCGACCCGGCGCACGCGCCGCTGCCGCGCAACGTCGCCGAGCGGTTCGTCTTCGCACAACTGTACGAGACGTTGATCCGCGTGGACTGCCGGGGGCGTGTCCTGCCGGCGCTCGCCCGATCCTGGGAGCAGGGACCCGAAGGCCGCTGGACGGTCACGCTCCGGTCGGACGCGCGCTTCTGGGACGGGGCACCGGTGACGGCGCAGGACGTGCTGGCCGCGTGGCGGGCGCGCGACTCGAGTCTCGCTCGGGCGGTCACCGTCCCGGACGATCGAGCGCTCAGCATCGATCCGACCGGCCTGTCGTTTCAGCGCTTCGCCGATCCCGCGCTCGCGGTGACCAAGTCCGCTCCGGGTGGCGGCTGGCCCATCGGCACCGGCCACTACTGGACGACCGGCTCGGCGGCCGGAGCCGAGGCGCTCCGGGCGAGCCCGGTGCCGGGCGCCGGGCTGCCGGCCCTCAAGGTAACTGTCGCGCCGGCGAGCGAGGCGCGGGACGCCGTCGACGCGAACGCCGATCTCCTCCTGACGAGCGACCCCGCCGCACTCGACTACGGGCGCACCCGCTCCGAGTATCAGGATGCCCCGCTGGGGTGGGATCAGACGTACGTGCTGCTCGCGCCCGATGGGAGTAGCCTCGAGCTGAGCGCCCTGCGCCTGGAAACCCTCCCCCAGGCGGTCCACGTCGAGGCGCGACCGGCCCAAGCAGACGATGGGGGGTTCTGGCTGGTCGATCTCAAGCGTTGCGGCCTCGCGGCCGAGGCCCCGTCGACCCATGCACCGCCGCGCCGGCGCATCGTGTACGAGCAGGCCGACCGCGACGCGCGCGACCTCGCGGCCCGCCTCGTCGGTCTCGCCGCGCTGGGCCGCGGCGCGGTCGTGGCCGGCCTCGCGCCTGCCGCCTTCGAGCCCGCTTTCCGGAGCGGAGCCGAGGCGGCGTACGTGCTCCGGGTCCGGCGCCGGACCGTCGATCCGTGCGCCGCGGCGCGCGAGCTGCCCGCGTGGGTGCCGCGCGGCTCGATCACGCCGCTCATCGACACGCGCACGCACGCCCTGGTCCGGCGTGGCCTGCCGCGCCTCAGCGTCGACTGGGACGGCGCCGTCCGGCTCGTGCCGCGATGAGCTTCCGCGCCCGCATCCTCATCGGGCTCGGGCTCATCGTCCTCTTCCCCCTCGCCGTGTTCGAGCTGCGCGTGCGCGCGGACATGGCGGACCGCCTCACCGCCCAGTATCAACGGCGCGTGGCGTCGCTCGTGGCGGTGATCCGCGCGGATCTGAGCCGGGACAGTGCCGGGATCGCCGGTCGGCTCGACGCCCTGAAGGACGCGATCGCGGCGGACAACCGGTTCCGGCTCGCCGCGCTGCAAGGGACCGACCGCGCGTATCTCCTGGACTACGCCGGCAATGCCATGCGCTTCACCGGCCTGGCGATGCTGCAAATCCAGGACGAGCAGGGTCGCATCATCAGCTCGGGCCACTTTCGAAACGAATACGACCGTGCCGAGCCGGAGCTGCCGCGCCTCCTGGCGACCGCGCCCGGCGGCACGGCGCTGCTCGAGGCCCGCACCGCGGAGGCCACGCTGCTGGCGCTGGCGCGGGTCGACTCGCTGCGCCTTGGCGGCCGGCGGCTCACGCTGGTTGGCGGCGTAGCCGTCGACTCGAGCTTCCTGGCGCGGCTCGCTCCCGACTCCGACCTGGCCGTCTCCCTGACCCTCCCGACCGATCCACTCGCGCGCGTCGACTCGACGGCACAGGTTGTGGGCACGCTGGCGGTTCCCTTCGTCGGGCTCCGCGATTCTCCCGGCATGGGTGAAGCCCGGATCGTGGTCACGCACTCCCTCGCCCCGCTCGCCGTGTTGCGCCGGCGCGTGGACGCGGCATTCGCTGCGGCGGTGCTGCTCACCGGCGCGATCGCCCTGCTCCTCGCCAGCTGGCTCTCCAACTGGATCAGCCGTCCCCTCCGCGAGCTGGCGCGCCGCACGGCCGAGATCGACATGGAGCGCCTCGACATCCGGTTCGAGAGCGATCGCGCCGACGAGATCGGCGCACTGTCACGGCTGCTCGGCGCGATGACGGAGCGGCTCCGGGCGGGCGCCGCCCGGCTGCGCGAGGCGGAGCGCCGCATCGCCGTGGGCGACCTCGCTCGGCAGGTGAACCACGACATCAAGAACGGCTTGATCCCCATCCGCAACGTGTTTCGGCACCTGCTGGAAGCCGCGCGTGGCGGGCCCGACCGGCTCGCCGCGGCGTTGCAGGACCGCCAGGGGACGGTCGAGTCGGGCATCTCATATCTCGAGAACCTCGCGACGAATTACGCCCGCCTCTCCCCGCAGCCGGCCCGCGAGCCGTGCGACGTCAACGCGGCGGTCCGCGAGACGATCCGCCGCGTCGCCGACGCGAGCCGCGGTGCGCTCAAGAGCGAGCTGGCGGACGCGCTCCCCGCCGTCCGCACGGATCCCCTAGTGCTGCGCAGAATCCTGGAAAACCTGATCGGCAACGCCCTCGACAGCCTCGCGTCGCCGGGGGGGACCGTGACCGTCGGGACCACCCGCGGCGCCGGTGGTGATGGCGGCCGCGCCGTCGTCCGGATCACGGTTGCGGACACCGGCAGGGGAATGAGCCGGGAGGAGTTGAACCGTGCGTTCGACGACTTCTACACCACCAAGCCGGACGGCACCGGCCTCGGCCTCTCGATCGTGCGGCGCCTGGTGCTCGACGCCGATGGCGCCATCCGCGTGGAGACCGCGCCCGGGGCGGGCAGCAAGTTCATCGTGGAGCTCCCGGGAGAGGGGAAGTGACCACCGTGCTCGTGGTCGACGATGTGCCCGCCATGGCGGAGCAGTACGCCTACGATTTGAAGCGGGTCGGCGGGTACGATGCCCTGGTCGCGTCCGGCGGGCGGGAAGCCCTGGACACACTCGAGCGCGAGGCCGTGGACTGCGTCATCCTCGATCTCGAAATGCCGGGGATGGATGGCTTCGAGGTGCTGCGCGCCATGGAGCGACGCAGCTTCCGCATTCCGGTGATCGTGTACACCGGGACGGGCAACTACGATCGCTGCACCCAGGCGATCCGGCTCGGCGCCCAGAGCTTCATCGACAAGGCCGAGCCGATGGAGCGGGTCGTGCAGGAGGTCGAGAACGCGCTCGCGCGACAGCGCCTGGTCGGTCAGGTCGCCGCCCTGCGCGAGCGCGCCGGGGCCGACGTGCCCCTGGTCGGCGCCAGCCCCGCCATGCAACGGCTCAAGGACGCGATCGCCCGCGTCGCCAAGATTCCGAGCCCGGTGCTGATCGTCGGCGAAAGTGGATCGGGAAAGGAGCTCGTGGCCCGGGAGCTGCATCGCCTCGGCGCCAGACCCCACGGTCCGTTCGTCGCCTTGAACAGCGGCGCGCTTCCGGAGAGCTTGGTCGAAGACGAGCTGTTCGGGCACGAGCGCGGCGCCTTCACCGGCGCGAACGTGCTCCGTAAGGGCGCGTTCGAGACGGCCGCAGGGGGCACGCTGTTCCTGGACGAGATCGGCGAGCTGCCGCTCCCCGCGCAAGCGAAGCTGCTGCGGGTGATCGAGCAGCGACAGATCAGCCGACTGGGCGGCAATCGCACGATCACCGTGGACGCGCGCGTCGTAGCGGCGACCAACCGCGATCTCGAGGCGGAGGTGGCCGCGGGGCGGTTCCGGCAGGATCTGCTCTATCGCCTCAACGTGCATGTGTTGCGCGTGCCGGCACTGCGCGAGCGGCTGTCCGACCTTCCCGCGCTGGTCGCGGAGCTCGTCACCACTACCTGCGCGCGGTTCGGGGTCCGCCCCAAGAAGGTCGACGGCGCGGCACTCGAGTCGCTGCTCGCGTACGAGTGGAAGCGGAACAACGTCCGCGAGCTGCGGAATGTGGTGGAGCGCATGATCATCGCGACCGAGACGGACGTGATCGCGCTCGATGATGTACCCGCCGAGATCCGGGACGGCGGGGGGGGCGACGCGCCCGGGGCGAGTCCCGGCCCACCGCCCACGAGCTTCCACGCGCTCAAGGCCGAGGCCGAGCGGCGCATCATCGTGGCAGCCTTGGAGCGCAACGATTGGCACGTCACGAAGACCGCGCAGCAGCTGGGTCTGGCCGATCACGCAAGCCTGCTGAAGATCATGCGGAGGCATGCCATCAGCCGCGAGTAGCGGCGTGTCCACTCCCACACGTCGCGACGGTTGATCGCGTGTCCACCCGGACACCACCGCCGTCGCGTGCTCCCACAACCGATTGTGCCGACGACTGATAGCGGACAGCGATCGCTGGCCCTCCTCCTGCTTTACTGCCGCACGAACCCCAACCAGGAGGAGCTTATGCGGAACCGTATCACCCTCATCTCGATCGCCGCCTTCGTGCTTGCAGCCTGCGGCGACAAGCGCCCCCACACTTCCGACGCGAACGCTGCCGAAGTCTCCCCCGTCTCGTCGGAGTCGGCGAGCGCGTCCGCGCCCACGCCGGCCGTGACCGGGCCGGTCTCGTTCGAGGACGCGAACACGGCATTCAAGGAGAAGCGTTACGCTGAGGCGGCGCGGCTGTTCGCGACGTACACCACTGCGAAGCCCGACAACGTATGGGGGTACTACATGCTCGGACTCTCCGCTTGGAAGGCCGGCGATCACGACCGGGCCGTCGACGCGTTCCAGCGCGCGCTCGAGCAGGATTCGACCCACGTCAAGAGCCACTTGAACCTCACCCGGGTGCTGCTCGAGCAGGGCAAGCCACAAGACGCCCTGTCGAGCGTGGAGGCGGCGCTCAAGATCGATTCCGCATCGAGTGAGGGATTCCGGCTGCTCGGCCGGGTGAAGAGCGCGCTCGGGGACACCACGGGGTCGATCGACGCCTACCGCCGCTCCCTCGTGCTGGACGAGCGCGACGTGTGGTCCCTGAACAACCTGGCGGTCGTGTACATCGGCCAGGGGCAGTTCGATCAGGCGCTAGGGGCCCTGTCGCACGCGATCGAGATCGATTCAACCGTAGCGCCGTTCCACAACAACCTTGGCTTGGCGCTCGAGCGCACCGGCCACATCACCCAGAGTGCGGATGCCTATAAGGCCGCGTTGGGGATCGACAGCACATACCAGAAGGCCTCGGTCAATCTCGCGCGGGTCGAGGGATTGAAGCAGGATCCGGCGGTTGGGCCGGTGGATCTCGCTGACGTCGCCCGAAGTTTCGTGGAGCAGGTGAAGAGTTGGCGCTGAGCCGTTACACGAGCAGGCGAGGTTGCGGGCTCCCGCGAAGCAAGCGGGAGCCCGCAACTCACCTCACCGGCACTCGGCCCGCCTCCCACGCCGCATAGCTCCAGATCATGCCCCCGATGAGCACGGCGACCGGAATGATCAGCATCGCCTCGCCGAGGGAGCGCGCGTCCGAGATCGCCCCGACCAAGGACGGCGACGGCACGTCGCCCAAGATGTGAATCGTGAAAATGCTCAGCGCGACGGCCGTGGCCCGCACGTGTGGGGACACGACGTTCACGATAGTCGAGTTGACGGGCCCGGGCGACGCGAACAGCAGCAGCTGAGGGCCGCGAGCGTGAGCGGCGCGGCCGCGAGCGTCGCGACCCCGGACACCCAGAGGTACGCCTGCCGGGAGCGGCGCAACAAGCGGTCGCCCAACCAGCCGCCGCCGTAGGTCCCGAGAAACCCCGTCACCACGACGATCGCGCCGAACTGCACCGTCGCCTGGGCCTTCGGGATGCCGCGGGCCCGCTCCAGGAAGGACGGCGTCCAAAACGCCAGCGCGCCGATCGCGAAGGTGTAGGCTGCGTACCCGAGCACCGTCAGGACGTAGGCGCGGTTCCGGAGCAGCGCGGCGTACGCGGCGCGGGTCGCCGCGCCCGGCGACCGTCCCGCCCAGGCCGGAGCCACCACGTCGGGCTCCTGGGCGCCCCGCGGCGGCTCGTGCAGTCGCAGCGCGAGGGCGGCGAGCAGCAATCCGGGGACGCCCGCGACGAAGAACGCCGGCCGCCACCCGAAATAGTGATCCGCGAGGCCCCCCACGACGTACCCCAGCGCCGATCCGATCGGAATCGCGGCGAAGAAGATCGCGAACACCCGCCCGCGTCGCTCGCGCGGGTAGTAGTCGGCCAGCAGCGCCGGGGAGATGGTACCATAGGCCGCCTCGCCCACCCCCACCGCGGCCCGGGCCGCGAACAGCGCGGCGTAGCTCCGCGCCAGCCCCGCCAGCGCCGTGGCCGCGCTCCAGATCGCCACGCCGAGGGCGATGAGCCGCGTGCGCGACCGCGCGTCGCCCAGCGAGCCGAACAATGGCGCCGCCAGCATGTACACGATGAGGAACCCGGTCATGAGCGCGCCGAGCTGCGTATCCGAGAGCCGCAGCTCGGAGTGCTTCATGCTCTCGGCCAGCGCCGCCACGATCCACCTGTCGAGGTAGTTAAACAGGTTGATCAGCGTCAAAACGGCGAGAGCGGTCCGCGCTAGAGGTTTTGCTTCACCCACGTCGTGAACAGCTCGTACAGGTTCTCGCGCGTGTTCCCGCCCGCGATTGCGTGGGTCTTGTTCGGGTAGATCCGCATGCCGAATTGTTTGTTGGCGGCTTCGAGGCGCTCGACCAGGCGGATCGAGTTCTGGAAATGCACGTTGTCGTCGCCCGTGCCGTGCACCAGCAGGAAATGGCCCTTCAGGCTGTCGGCGTAGGCGAGCGGGGCGCCCTCGGCGTAGCCCGCCGGGTTCTCCTGCGGGGTGCGCATGTAGCGCTCGGTGTAGATGGTGTCGTAGAAGCGCCAGTCGGTGACGGGGGCGACGGCAAGCCCCGCCTTGAACACGCCGGCGCCGCGGAACATGCTGAGCGAGCTCATGTAGCCGCCGTAGCTCCAACCCCAGATGCCGATCCGGTCGGGATCGACGTACGACTGCGCCGCAAACCAGCGGGCCGCCGCGATCTGATCGGCCGATTCGTACCGACCGAGGTGGAGATACGTCATCTTCATGAACTTGGCACCGCGCCCTCCCGTGCCGCGGTTGTCCACGCTCGCGACCAGGTATCCGTCTTGCGCGAGCATCTGGTGCCAGAGATAGCTCGCGCCGCCCCAGGAGTCGGTGACCGTTTGGGAGCCCGGCCCGCCGTAGACATTCATGAGCAGGGGATAGCGCCGGGACGGATCGAAGCCCTTCGGCTTGATGATCCAAGCGTTGAGCTCCACGCCCTCCGCCGTCTTGATCGTGATGAATTCGGGGCGCGCGAGCGCCAGCCCGGCAACCCTCGCCGCCAGCGCCGCGTTGTCCGCCAGGGTGCGCACGACCCTGCCGTCCGCTCGCCGCAGCGTTTGGACCGGGGGAACGCCCGCGCGCGAATATGTGTCGACGTACAGTCGGAACGTCGGATCGAACTCGATCCCGTGCGTGCCCGGCTCCGACGCGATCCGCGTGAGGCCCTTTCCATCGAGCCCGATCCGCACCAGGGGGCGGCCGAGCGGCCCATCGATCGCGCCGCCGCAGTACAGCACCTTTTGCTTCTCGTCCACCCCGTACACCTGCGACACGTCCCACCCGCCCGGGGTCACTCGTCGGACCAGCGAGCCGTCCCGGTTGAACAGATACACCTGGTCGTAACCGTCGCGCTCGGAGACGAACAGGAACTGTTTCCCGCCGTCGATCCAGCGCGGCTGGTTGGCGTCCACCCACGCCGAGTCGCGGTCGGTCATGATCACCCGCGACGCACCACGTTGCGTGTCCGCGAGCAGGAGGTCGAGCCGGTTCTGATGACGGTTCAAGCGGGTGAGCCAGATCTCGTCTCCCGATCCGGCGAAGTCCATCGCGGCGACGTAGATGTCCTTGTCCGCTCCGAGGTCGACCCACGCCGTCCGGTGCGTCGCCAGATCGACGACGCCGATCCTGACCTCCGAATTCGGCGTCCCCGCCTTCGGATACCGCACCGGCACGAGCTCGGGGTAGAGCGAGTCGGCGTTCAGCAGATAGAAGGGCCGGATCGCCGTCTGGTCGAGCCGCCAGAACGCGATGCGGCGGCCGTCCGGGCTCCAGCGGAACGCGTCGCGCAGATCGAGCTCTTCCTCGTACACCCAGTCGGAGGTCCCGTTGATGACGTTCTCGTTGCCGTCCGCGGTCACCGCGGTCTCGGCGCCGGTCGTCAGGTCCGTCACGTAGACGTTGTTGCCGCGCACGAAGGCGACCATCCGCCCGTCGGGTGAGAACTTGGCGAACATCTGATAACCGGGCTGCGCGCTCACGGGGATGAGCCGTTTCGCCGGCAAGTCCCAGACGTAGTAGGTGCCCTTGGTGTTCTGGCGCCACACGCGCGCCGAGTTGGTGAAGATGAGCAGCCTCGCGCCGTCGCTCGAGAACCGGTACTCTTCGATCGCCACCGGCTGCGTTGCCCCGGCGGGAACGAGATCGACGCCGCGGACGAGACGCTCCTGCTTCCCCGACACGGCGTCCACACGGTACAGATCCGTATGCCCCGCGCTGTCTGTCTCGATCGTCATGTAGGCCGCACCGTCCTTCGTCCAGGTCGGGGACACGAGGTCGCTCGCGAACTCGCGCGTGCCCCAGATCGAGTGGACGGTGAGAACGGGCGCCTGCGTCGCCTGGGCGACCAGTGACCCGGCCAGCAGGACGGCGAGGGCGACTGGGAACAGCGGGGAAACCAATCGTGCACGCATGATGGCCACCGGGCGGTAAGTTTGGGTGTCACAAACTTAGCCGTCGGTGGCCGGCGTGCGAACCGTGTCCTTCACCCAAGGGGACAGGCGATGAGCGCAACGACGCAGGCGCAGCAGGCAGAGCGCTTCCGCGCGCTGCACACCGGACCGCGCCTGCTCGTCCTGCCCAACGCGTGGGATGCGATCAGCGCCCGCCTGATCGAGGAGGCCGGGTTCCCCGCGATCGCTACATCGAGCGCGGGCGTCGCCTGGGCGCTGGGGTACGCCGACGGCGAGCGCATCAGCCGCGGGGAGATGCTCGCGGTCGTCCGGCGGATCGTGCTGGGCGTGCGCATCCCCGTGACCGCCGATGTCGAGGCGGGCTACGGCGCGACGCCGGAAGCCGCGGCGGAGACGGCGCGCGGCGTGATCGCGGCCGGGGCGATCGGATTGAATCTGGAGGACGCGACCGACGAGGGCCGGCTGCTTGACCTCACGCTCCAAGTGGAACGCGTCCGGGCGGTGCGCGAGGCGGGGGCGGCGGCACGCGTGCCGCTGGTCGTCAACGCACGCACCGATGCGTTCGAAATGAAACAATGGTCCCCGGCGGAGCGGTTCACCGCCGCCGTCCGCCGCGCCAACGCCTATCGCGCCGCCGGGGCCGACTGCCTGTTCGTCCCCCACGTGAGCGACGCAGGCACGATCGAGCGACTGGCCCGCGAGATCGCCGGTCCCCTGAACGTCATCGCCGGCCCCCCCGCCCCGCCGCTCGGCGAGCTCGAAGCCCTCGGCGTGCGCCGCGCCAGCCTCGGGCCGCGGATCGTGCAAGCCACCTTGGGACTGATCCGCCGCATCACAGCGGAGTTGCGCGAGCGCGGCACCTACGAGGCCCTGACCGACCTGGTGATCCCGTTCGCAGAGATCCAGCGTCTGATCGCCCGTTGACCCGTGTCGTTTTCCAGGGGCCGGCCCCCCTTGACCAGCGGCGCCGAAACGCATATTTATTCTGGAAGCCGCATATTAATACGAACCGGTTAATACGATCAGGTAGGTGCCCGTGACCGTCCGCACGTCGAACGCGAATCTGATCCTGACTCCGGCCTGTCCCGTGACTGGGAGCGACCGGGCGGCTTAGAGTGCGAGATCACGAGCAACGCCCCGGCCCGCTCCCTGACAAGAGCGGGCCTTCTTTTTTCGCAGCTCGATCCACGGAGTCGTGATGCGCGAACACGATCGATCGCGCTGGGCCAACCGCCGGGCGCCGGACCGCGACCCCTGGCGTGAGCACGACGCGTGCGGGGTCGGATGCGTGGCGCGCGCGTCCGGCGAGCGCTCCAGTGGGATCGTCGCCCTGGCGCTGCAAGCGCTCGCCCGCGTGGCGCACCGCGGCGCCGCCTCTACCGACCATTCGGGCGACGGGGCGGGCCTGCTCGTCCAAATCCCCCGCGGCTTCTTCCATAGAGAGGCGGCGCGGCTGGGCCTCTCCCTCGCGCCCGAGCACCCGTTCGCGGTGGGGATGTTCTTCCTGCCGCCCCACCCGGCGGCCCGGGATCGGGCCACCGCGATCATCGAAGACGTGCTGCACGGTGCAGGCCTGCCCGTGCTTGGCTGGCGCGATGTCCCCGTCGAGCCGGCGGTACTCGGGCCCACCGCCCGCGCCACCTGCCCCGCCGTCCGGCAGGCCGTGATCGCCGCGCCCGCGGCCGTCCGGCAGGTGGACGCGCCGGCGTGGGAGCGGTCGCTCTATCTCGCCCGCCGTATCGTGGAGCAACGGATCGCCGCGGCGGGACCCGAGCTCGAGGGCTTCTTCGCGTGTTCGCTCTCGTGTCGTACGGTGGTGTACAAGGCCCTGCTCACCGGCACCCAGCTGCCCGCCTTCTTCCCAGACTTGGTATCGCCCGACTTCGAGTCCGCGATCGCCGTCTTCCACCAGCGGTACTCGACCAACACCAGCTCGAGCTGGGCGCTGGCGCAACCGTTCCGGTTGCTCGGCCACAACGGGGAAATCAACACCCTCTGGGGCAACCGGAACGCGATGGCGGCGCGCGAGCCGGCCCTCGCCTCACCGCTCTGGGATGAGGGCATCGATCGCCTGAAGCCCGTCATCTGGGCGGAAGGGAGCGACTCGACCAGCCTCGACAACGCGCTCGAGCTGCTGGTGCGCTCCGGCCGCGACCCGGTGCACGCGTTGATGATGCTCGTCCCGGAGGCCCACGAGGGCGCTCCCGAGATGGGACGCGCGTTGCGCGGGTTCTACGAGTTCCACGAGTGCCTCGTGGAGCCGTGGGACGGCCCAGCGGCACTGGCGTTCACAGACGGCGTGATCGCAGGCGCGGCGCTGGACCGCAACGGCCTGCGTCCCTGCCGCTACAAGATCACGCGGGACGGCCTGCTCGTGGCCGGCTCCGAGGTGGGGCTGGTGGACTTGGATCCGCGGGACGTGGTCGAAAGCGGCAGCCTGGGCCCCGGTGAGCTGATCGTCGTGGACACGCGGCGCCAAACGATCCTCCACAACGCCGACGCCAAGCGGGAGGTGGCCCGCCGCCGTCCGTACGCGCGCTGGGCCGCCCGCTCCGTCCGCCCGCTCCGCCCGGCGGCCGGGGTCACCCTGCCAGCGTGCGACGGCCCTGAGCTCGTCACGCGCCAGCTCGCGTTCGGCTGGAGCTTCGAAGACCTCCGTTACGTCGCGGAGCCCATGGCCACGGCGGGCCAGGACACCGTGTGGAGCATGGGGGACGATACGCCGATCCCACCGCTGTCGCGCATTCCGCAGAGCCTGTACGCGTATTTCCGCCAGCGCTTCGCGCAGGTGACGAACCCGGCGATCGACCCGCTGCGCGAGACCCTCGTCATGTCGCTGCGCATGCACCTCGGACGACGCGGCTCGTTGCTCGCCGACAGTCCAGCCGCGCTGCGGTTGGTGCGCACCGAGCACCCGATTCTCCTGGAAGACGAGATTGTGGCCCTGCGCAACCTCGCCGGCGACCAGGGAGTGACGCTGCCGGCGCTGTGGCGGCCGGCGAGCGGACCGGACCCCCTCCGCAGCGCGCTCGATGGCCTGTGCACGGCGGCGGAGCGCGCCGTGCGGCTGGGTGCGCGCATCCTGATCGTGAGCGATCGCGACGCGGATGCCGAGCACCCGCCACTCCCGATGCTCCTGGCGATCGGGGCCGTGCATCAGCATCTGCTGCGTCAGGGTCTCCGCACTCGCCTCGGCCTCGCCGCGGAAGCCGGGGACGCCTGGGACGTCCATCACTTCGCCGCCCTGATCGGCTACGGAGCGGAAGCGGTGCACCCCTGGCTCGCGCTCACGTCGGTCCGGGCCCGGATCACGCCGCAAGCCCGTACCGGATTCCGCGCCGCCGCCGAAAAGGGCCTCCTGAAGATCCTCTCGAAGATGGGGATCTCGACGCTGTCCTCGTACTGCGGCGCCCAGATCTTCGAAGCGCTGGGCCTCGGTGCGGAGGTGATCGATCGCTGTTTCACGGGCACGGTGTCCACGATCGGCGGGATCGGATTCGCCGAGATCGCGGAAGACGTCCTCGCGCGTCACCTTGCCGCGTACGGCGACGAAGGGGCCGAGCGGGCGCTCCCCGACCACGGGCGCGTGCGCTTCCGCAAGGACGGAGAGGACCATGGCTGGTCGCCGCCGGTCGTCACGGCGCTGCAGCGCCATGGATACGACGCCTTCGTCGCTAAGGTCGCGGCGCGCGCGCCCGCGGGGCCGCGCGACTTGCTCGCGATCCGCACGGGCGTTCCGGTGGCGCTCGACCAGGTCGAGCCGGCGGAGGTGATCCGGCGCCGCTTCATCTCTACAGCGATGTCGCTGGGTGCGTTGTCGCCCGAGGCACACCGTACCCTCGCGACCGGGATGAACCGCATGGGCGCCCGGTCGAACTCGGGCGAGGGCGGCGAGGATCCGGAGAGCTATGCACCGCTCCCCAACGGGGATCGCGCCGACAACCGGATCAAGCAAGTCGCCTCCGCCCGTTTCGGGGTCACCACGCAGTACCTCGTGCGCGCCGACGAGCTCGAGATCAAGATCGCCCAGGGTTCGAAGCCCGGCGAAGGCGGCCAGCTGCCCGGTCACAAGGTGACGGCGCTGATCGCCCGGCTGCGGCACGCCGTGCCCGGCATCCCGCTGATCTCACCTCCGCCGCACCACGACATCTACTCGATCGAGGATCTGGCGCAGCTGATCCACGATCTGAAGCAGGTGAACCCCCGCGCCCGCGTCGGCGTGAAGCTGGTGGCCGAGGCCGGCGTCGGTCGGGTGGCGGCGGGCGTGGCGAAGGCGTACGCCGACTACGTGCTGGTCTCCGGCCACAACGGCGGGACGGGCGCCTCGCCGCTGTCCTCGATCAAGCACGCGGGATCGCCGTGGGAGCTGGGGCTCGCGGAGACGCAGGCGCTCTTGATCGAGAACGGCCTGCGACACCGCATCGAGGTGCGGGTGGACGGCGGGTTCAAGACCGGGCGTGACGTCGTGATCGCCGCTCTGCTCGGCGCCGAAGCGTACGGCTTCGGGACGGCGGCCCTGGTGGCGATCGGCTGCGCCATGGCGCGCCAGTGCCACTTGAACAGCTGCCCCACCGGAATCGCCACCCAGCGGCCGGAGTTGCGCGCCAAGTTCAAGGGCACGCCGGAGCAGGTGGTCGCGTACTTCACGGCGATCGCGGAGGATGTGCGGCGCATCCTCGCGGGGCTGGGATTCCACAGTCTCGACGAGATCATCGGCCGCGTGGACCTGCTGGAACGGGTCGACCGCCCGGACGTGCCGCGCGCCCAGATGCTCGACCTGTCGTTGCTCCTCGCCGAGCCGGAGCCGCGGCACGCGCCCCGGCGGCGCAGCGTGGCGCGCAACGACCGCCCCGGAGTCGAGTCGCTCGACGACGCGATTCTCACGACGCTGGGGCCGTGCCTCGAGAGCGACCGGCCGTTCAGCGAGGCCTACGACGTCGGGAACGGGCATCTGACGCTGGGCGCCCGGATCGCCGGGCGCATCGCCGAGCGCCACGGGAGCGCCGGATTGCCGGCCGGGCGCATCCGCCTGCAGTTCCGCGGCAGCGCCGGCCAGAGCTTCGGCGCGTTCGCGCTCGCCGGCATGCACCTCGAGCTCGAAGGGGAGGCGAACGACTACGTCGGCAAGGGGCTATCGGGCGGCGACATCGTCATCAAGCCGTTCCACGATGCGGCGTACGGCGGGCTGACCCACCGCAACGTGATTCTCGGCAACACCGCGCTGTACGGCGCGACCGGTGGGACGCTGTTCGCGGCCGGACGCGCGGGCGATCGGTTCGCGGTGCGGAACTCCGGCGCGATCGCGGTCATCGAGGGCGCGGGAAGCCACTGCTGCGAGTACATGACCGGCGGCACGGTCGTTGTGCTGGGTGAGGTCGGGCGCAACTTCGGCGCAGGCATGTCCAACGGCGTCGCCTACGTACTCGACGAGACGGCCAGTCTCGCCGCCCGGCTCAACCCGGACATGGTCGCGATCCGCTCGCTCGAGCCGCAGGACGAATGGCAGCTCCTGACCCTCGTGGAGCAGCATCTCGCGAGGACGTTGAGCCCCCGGGCGCGGGACCTGCTCGCGGCCTGGCACCGCGCCCTGCCCCTGTTCCGCAAGGTGGCCCCGCTGCCGCCCCCGGCGAGCGCGCCGCCCCCGAGCGTCGCGGCCGACCAGGAGCCCGCGGAGAAGGTGTCGTGATCATCCCCATCGCCATCCCGCGTTGGACGAGAGGCAGCGTGCCGGCGTTCCGCTGACGAGCACAGCGCGGCGCCAAGGCAGCGCGGCCTCTCCTCGAGAGGCCGCTTTTTTTGCGATCCGGTTGTGGAACATTTAGGGAGAGCGACATGAACCCGATCCTGTACGACACGACCCTGCGAGACGGCACGCAGCGTGAAGGCCTCTCCCTCTCGGCGGAGGACAAGGTCAGGATCGCCTGCCGGCTGGACGCGTTGGGGATCGGCTACATCGAGGGCGGATGGCCCGGCTCGAATCCCAAGGATGCGGAGTTCTTCCGGCGCATCGCGGATGTCCCGCTGCATCAGGCGAAGATCGCGGCGTTCGGGATGACCCGGCACGCGGGCGGCGACTGTGCGGACGATGGCAACTGTCGCGCCCTGGTCGAGGCCGGGACGCCGGTGGTGACGCTCGTGGGCAAGAGCTCGACGCTGCACGTCGATCGCGTGCTCCGCACGAGCCGCGACGAGAACCTGCGCATGATCGCCGAGAGCGTGAGCCACTTCAAGGCGCTGGGGAAGGAAGTGATCTACGATGCCGAGCATTTCTTCGACGGCTATCGGCTCGATCCGGCGTACGCGTTGGCGACGCTCGACGCGGCCGCGGACGCCGGCGCGGACTGCGTCGTGCTGTGCGATACCAACGGCGGCGCCCTCCCCACCGACGTGGAGGCGCGCGTCTGGGAGGTGCGGGACCGGATCACGGCGCCCCTGGGCATTCACCCCCACAACGACAGCGGCCTGGCACTCGCGAACGCCCTCGCCGCCGTCGAGGCCGGCTGCGTCCACGTCCAGGGGACCATCAACGGATACGGTGAGCGTTGCGGCAACTTGGACCTGGTCCAGCTGATCGCCACGCTGCAGCTCAAGCTCGAGTACCAGGTCCTCGCACCGGAGCATCTGCGGGAGCTGCGCGACGCCGCGCACTTCGTGGCGGCCGTCGCGAACCTGAACCCCGATCCCCACGCCCCCTACGTGGGCCGCAGCGCCTTCGCGCACAAGGGCGGGATACACGTCGCCGCCGTGGCGGAGCTACCCGAGAGCTACCAGCACGTCGATCCGGCACTCGTGGGAAACGAGATGCGGGTGGTGGTGAGCGAGCTCGCCGGGCGGCGCACCGTGCGGCTGCGCGCCGCGGCGCTGGGCGTGCCGGCGGGCGAGCGCGAAGGTGCCGTGCTCCAGCGCATCAAGGAGCTCGAACACGCCGGCTACCAGTTCGAGGGCGCCGAAGGGTCTTTCGAAATGCTGTTGCGGCGCTCCTCCGCCGACTATCGCGCGCCGTTCGAGATGATCGAGTACACCGTCACCGTCGAGAACCGCCGCGGCGACGTGCGGGCCGAGGCGAGCGTGACGCTACGCGTCGCTGAGACGGTGATGCGCGCGACCGCCGAGGGAGCCGGACCGGTGAACGCACTCGACCGCGCGGTCCGGCAGACCCTCGTGCCGCATTACCCGCAACTCGCGGAGGTGCGCCTCGTGGATTACAAGGTGCGGATCGTCGACGAGCACCTCGGCACCGCGGCGAAACCCAGGGTCCTGATCGAGTCGGCGCGCGGCGACGAACGCTGGAGCACGGTCGGCTGCTCGGAGAACATCCTCGAGGCCAGCTGGCAGGCTCTGCGGGATGCGCTCGAGCTGCCGTTGCTGCGGCGCCCCGACTGACCTGCCGGAATCACCGGTTGTAGACGTCCCACCAGTGCCGCTCCCGGTCGTCACGCTGTTGGCGCCGGTACCACTCCCAGCGCTCCCGCACCGCGCGTCGTAGCCGGTCGAGGATGACGCGGACCGAACTCATGCGAGTACCTCCTTTAAGCCGTCGGCGAGCGCGCGGGCCACCTCGGGGCGGCTGAACTCGGGCGGCGGCAACTCGCCGCCCCGCAGCAGCTCGCGCACTCTGGTACCGGAGAGCGTCACGCGGGCGTCGCCGTCGTGCGGGCACGTCTTCGGCGAAGCCATCGCCCCGCAGCGACGACAATAGAACGTGTGCTCGAAGCAGAGCGGCTGAATGCCCAGCTCATCCGGCCGGAACCGCTCGAAGATCCGCTGCGCGTCGTAAGGGCCGTAGTAGCTCCCCACGCCCGCATGGTCGCGGCCGACGATGAAGTGCGTGCAGCCGTAATTCTTGCGCACCAGCGCGTGGAAGACTGCCTCCCGTGGCCCCGCGTACCGCATGGCGGCGGGAAACGCGGCGAGCAGCACCCGGTCGGGCGGGTAATACCGCTCGAGCAGGACCCGGTAGCTCCGGACGCGGACGGCCGCCGGAATGTCGTCCTCCTTGGTCGGCCCGACGAGCGGGTGCAGCAACAGTCCGTCCACGATTTCGAGCGCCGCCTTCTGGATGTACTCGTGCGCGCGATGGACGGGATTGCGGGTCTGGAATCCGACCACCGTGCGCCAGCCGCGCTCGGCGAAGATCCGACGCGTGTCGGCCGGATCGAGCGCGAGCTCGGGGAACGGCGGCCGGGTGCGACGCAGCAACCAGACGTCGCCACCGACCGCGAGCTCGCCCTCCCCGTACAGCTGGGCCACGCCGGGATGCGCAGCATCGCGCGTGCCGAAGACCAGCTGCGCTTCGTCTTGCCGGGAAGCCGGGTACACGTCCTTCACGTCAAGCAGGGCGACGATGGTCCCATCCGGCGCTTGGAGCGCCACTGCGTCCCTCACTCCCGACGCTGCGTCGACGCGCAGCGTGATGGGCAGCGGCCACGGCCGCCCGTCGGCGAGGCGCATCTCGTGCACGACCCGCTCGTAGTCGGCCTGCCCCATGAACCCTGTGAGTGGGCTGTATCCCCCGGTCGCGATCAGCTCGAGATCGGCCACGGTGCGGGAATCGAGGGTGAGCGACCGCAGCCGGCCCGCGCGCTCGAGCGCGGCGGCCCGGTCGTCCTCCGGAATCTCGCGGTTGACCAGGTCCACGCTCATCGCCTCAGCGTGAAGGTGTGGAGTCCGCACTCGGTCTTCCTGGTGCCGGCCCAGCGGCCCGCCCGCTCGGGCTCCCCCGCTGTCGTCGGTCGGGTGCAAGGCCAGCACCCGATACTCGCGTAGCCCTGATCGAGCAGCGGGTGATAGGGAACATCGTTCTCCCGGATGTAGCGCCACACGTCCGTCCGACTCCAATGAGCCAGCGGAAACACCTTCACGATCGGCCGTCCGGCCACGTCGTGATACTCGAGCAGCTCGGTCGTGGAGCGGCTGTCGGACTGATCCTGCCGTACGGCGCTGATCCAGGCGTCGAATCCCACGAGCGCCCGCTCGAGCGGCGCGACCTTGCGGATCCAGCAGCAGCGGTCGGGATCGGTCCGGTACAGTGGTCCGGGATCGGTCAGCGGGTGCAGCTCGACGAGATTGAGGCCGTACTCCCGGACGAACCGCTCCTTGAAAGCGTAGGTCTCCGGGAAATGGAACCGGGTGTCCAAGAACATCACGGGCACCGTCCGGTCGATGCGACTGATCAAGTGCGCGAGCACCACGCCGCCGCCGCCGAAGCTCACGGTGAGGGTCACCTTGCGCGGGAACGTCACGACGGCCCACCTGAGCACCGTCTCGGGGTTGGCGCCGCGCAATGCCCGGGCGTGCTCGCGCACCTCGGTGAGGCTAAGCATTCGTCCCGCTCCCCAAGTACTCGAGCTCGACGAGGCGATCGATCACGCGGGCAACGCTGTGCTCCAACGGCTCTTGCTCGGTGTCGACCACGAGCTCCGGCTCGAGTGGCGCTTCGTAGGGGTCCGAGACGCCCGTGAACTGAGGGATCTCGCCCGCCAGCGCCCGGCGGTATAACCCCTTGGTGTCCCGGCGGATGCACTCGTCGAGCGAGGCCTTCACGTACACCTCCACAAAGGCACCGATCTCGTGCCGCATCTCCTCCCGTACGGCGCGATATGGGGAGATGGCCGCGGTGATTACCGCGACGCCGTTGCGCGCCAGCAGTTTCGCGACGTAGCCGATGCGGCGGATGTTGGTGTCGCGGTCTTCACGTGAGAAGCCGAGGCCCTTTGACAGATTCTGGCGTACCTCGTCGCCGTCCAAGACCTCGACCGCGATCCCGTGACGACGCAGCTCCCGGCTGACGGCGGCGGCGAGCGTGGACTTTCCCGCGCCGGACAGCCCGGTGAACCACAGCGTAAAGCCCGACGCCTGTCGGATCCGTCTGCCGCTCGCCAACTCGACTTGGGCCATGTCGCGAACCTCCGCAGCAAGAAAAACGGCGGGCCCGCTTCCCTCGTGGGGAGCGGGCCCGATATGCGTCGCGCGTGCCGTTCAGCAGCTAGTCGAACACCGTCCGATGTCGGCAACCACAGCGCCACAACCGCGTCCGCTCCCGCAGGAGCAAGCGCACATCATCCGACAGAGCGGACAACAGCGGGTCGTGGCCTGGTGTGTGATCATGTATTCCGAACCTCCCGCTATTTAGACGACGGGCGTCGGCCTGTCAATGCTCGTGGCGCGGAGCGCGGTTGACACGCCTCGACCGCCGCTCTAGGTTGCCGGCCATGCCCATGACGCGGACGTGTCGTCCCTCCTGCTGTTGTCGCCACCGCGACCCCCAGGGTTGGACGGACGTCTCGGCGCATTCAGTGACGCCATGAGGTAATCCCCAAGCCTCTTTGCCCATTGAGCGGCTCCCAGGCCCGGCCACCCAGCGTGCGCCGGGCCTTTTGTGTTGTGCCTTCACCCTTCAGCGACGCGACACACACGGATGGAGAACGTGACAACCAGCTCGCTCGTGTTGGTGCTGATCACGCTCGTCGCCGCCACGGTCAATGGAGCGCTCGGCTACGGCTTCTCGTCGATCACGGCGCCGGTGGCCCTGCTGTTTTACACCAATCGGATCCTCAACCCGGCGCTGGTGTGGGTCGAGGTGGTGTTGAACGCGTACGTGCTGTGGGTCAATCGCGCCAGCGTTCCCGCCGTTTGGCGCCGGGTGCTGCCGATGATCCTCGGCCTGGCACCCGGCGTCGTGCTCGGCACCTCGCTCGTGCAGCGCGTGCACCCGGGGTGGCTCAAACTCGCGACTTTCATCGCGCTGCTGCCGCTGATCCTCCTGCAGGCGGCCGGGTTTCGCAGACCGATCAAGGCGGAGCAGCGCGCCGGACTGCTGTTCGGGGGTGGCCTCGGCGTGCTGTACTCCGTCACGACGATCTCCGGCCCACCCTTGGCCGTGATGTTGAGCAACCAGGGCCTCGCGAAGCAGGACTTCCGCGCCAGCCTCGGACTCGTCCGGCTCGCGGAATCGACCTTCACCGCCGCGGCGTACTACGCGGCCGGGATGTTCTCGCTCGAGAGCGCCGGTCTGCTCCCGTACATCCTCCCGAGTCTCATCGTCGGGATCCCGCTCGGGGTGCGCGTCATTCGGCACGTGCGGCCAGAGACCTTCAGGCGCGTCTGCATGAGCTTTGACGCCTGGGTCGTGGGCTATGGCATCTCGACGCTGCTGCGACAGCTCCACCTCATGGACAGCGGGGCCGCGTTCTCGGTTCTGGGCGCGGTGGGCCTGCTCGACCTCTGGCTACTGTACCGCTTCTTTCGCCAGCCTCAGTACAGGTACGCCACCGCCAGCGCGAACGTGACCTGATCCTTCTTGCCGGCGAACGCCGCCAGGGTCGAGCGGTCGTACCGGAGCTCGGGCCGGACCACCGCGTCCGGCCACGCGCGGATGTTCAGCGTCGCCGTGCCGCTGCCGAACTTCTGTCCCGTGTTCGCGGGGAAACCGAACACGCCGTTCGTGCGGGCGCCGTCCTGATCGTTCACGTAGTCGCCGCGCAGCGCCAAGCCGAGCGAGGTGCTGAAGTCATACGTGACCCAGCCTCCCAAGGCCCACCACTGCGCGTCCTGCGTCGGGTCGGGGAGCGCCGCGTTGGCCTGCTCCTTCCCGTAGTCCCCCTGCACCCAGATCGCGGCCTTCCCGAACTTGCGCCACAGCAACCCGTCGACGCCGTACCGGTTGGCGCCGTTGATGCCCGCTTCCTCGGGCCCCCAGAATCCCACGATGCCGAGCGAGGTCGCCGCGTCGGGATAGATCCCCACCCGTCCCATCAGGGACTTGCGGCGGTTGTTGTCCGACACCTGGTCCCAGCCGTTGATCACGCGGAATTGCGCGTCCAGGTGGTTGTTGAACTTCGTCTCCACGCTCACCCCGAGCGCGGTGAAGTTCTCCACGTAGACGAACTGGTTCCCCTCTGACCAGTTGGGGTTGGCGTAGGTCTCGATCACCTCCAAGCCCAGGAGGGTCGGGATGCGACCCACCTTGAGCTGGAGCCCGTTGCCGCTGGCCGTCGGGACGTTCAAGGTGACATAGAGATGCGGCACGTCGACCGGGACCGGCGTCGCGGCGCCCGCGAAGAGCCCATTCGACTGGATCACCGTCGCATCCTGCCCGACGAGCAGCTCGGTGTGGAACCCCGCGCTGAGCTTCGCCGGGTCGTACGGCCGGTCGAGCACCACGGCGAGCGCGTTCAGCGTGAAGCGGTTCTGCAGCCGGTCGTACAGCCGCCCGACGATGGCCGTATCGCCGAGGCTGCGACCCGAGTAGGCATACGACGCCTCCGCGAAGCCGGACAGCTTGAAGCCGGCCAGCGTGGTCTCAAGGTGGTTGACCGTCGGCGCCGGCGGCGCGACGCCCTTCTTATCGGTCGTGTCGGCCGGTGCCGAAGGCGCGCTCTGGGCGGCCAGCCACACCGGAGCGATCAACAGGGCGCTGAGAAAACGCATGTGCTCTCCTTAACTCATCGTGAAAGAAGCGGTCCCGTACCTCGCTACACCTTCGGCGTATGCTGCGCCGATTGCTGCAGCGCCCGGCGTTGCACCTCGTCCGCCGTCACCGCCGTGACCGCAGCCGTCCGACACCGCCATCTCGAGGCGCACCTTCTCGCGGAATTCGAGCACCACGTTGGCGCCGCGGTAGTGCTCGTGCAGCTCCCGCTCCCCGCCGTGCCCGCTCACGCGACTGATCGTGACGCCGGTGACGCCGGCGCGGAACAGCGCCGCCTTCACCTGGGGCAGGCGCTCGGGGCGAACGACAGTGGTGATGAGCTTCATGTTCACTCCTTCACGCTAGGTGTCAAAACGCTGTCGGGTCGCTGTCAGGCCGCTTCCGGCTCCGGCTCCAACCCGCCGCCCAAAGAGACATCGGCGGGCTCGCTGAGGATGACCGCCGAGGCCACTTCCGGCGTGTCGGGATACGCCAGTGCTCCCATTTCCGGCAGGTCGAGCCCGAGCTCCTCGATCTCCGGGGCCACGCGATGGCCGCCCACGAGAACCGCGGTGACCTTGTACGCGACGTAGGTCATGGCCCCCACGGCCACGAAGTTGGTCACGCCCCCGACGACCTGGGCCGCGAACTGCCCCGCGTCGCCGTAGAACAGCCCGCGCACCGCCCCGTTGACGCCGTTCCACCCGTCCCCGTAGGTGCCATCGGCGAGCAGGCCGAGCGACAGGATGCCCCACAGCCCGTTGACTCCGTGCACGGAAATCGCGCCGACGGGGTCGTCGATGCGCAGCCGCCGCTCGACGAAGAAGACCGCTACGCACACCAGCACCCCCGCGATCCCGCCGATCAGCACCGCCGATGGCGCGGTCACGAACGCGCACGGCGCCGTGATGGCGACGAGCCCTGCGAGCGTGCCGTTGGCCAACATCGAGGGATCGGGCTTGCCGTACTTGATCCACATGTAGAGCATCGCGGTGATGCCCCCAGCCGCCCCAGCCAGCATCGTGTTCGTCGCAATGACCCCGATGCGCAGGTCCGAGCCCGCCAGCGTCGACCCGGCGTTGAAGCCGAACCACCCGAAGGCGAGGATGAACGTCCCGGCCAGCGCCATCGGGATGTTGTGACCGGGGATCGCGTTGGCGCTGCCGTCGTAGTTGTACTTGCCGCGGCGCGGACCCAACAACGCCGCCGCGAAGAACGCCATCACCCCGCCCGTCATGTGCACCACGGACGAACCCGCGAAATCCACATGGCCGTGGCCCAGCCCCACGTTCTTGCCGAGCATCGACAGCCAGCCGCCGCCCCACGTCCAGTTCGCGTACACGGGATAAATGAACGCGCCGACGAACACGCTGAAGACGACGAACGCCACGAACTTCCACCGTTCCGCCAGCGCGCCCGTGGGGATCGTCGCGGCGGTGTCCATGAAGACCATCTGGAACAGGAAGTAGGCAAACACCGGCGCAGTGTACGCCACACCGGTGAGGAAGAACCCGGTGCCGCCGAACAGCCCCCACTGTCTGCCCGCGATAGTGAGGGAGACCTCGTGGGCGAGCTTGTCGTAGCCGCCCAGCGTGCCGAGCGCCCCCACGCCGCCTGCCTGGATCGCGAAGCCGACCGCCCAATACGCCAGCATCGCGATGCCGTACACCATGAAGTTCATGGTCATGGTGTGGGCGGCGTTCTTGGCGCGGGTGAACCCGGTCTCCACCATGGCGAAGCCGGCCTGCATGAACATCACGAGGAACCCGGCGACCAGCGTCCACACGAAGTTGATCGCGACGGTGTTGGCGGCCGCCGCGGTGTTCGCGGCCTGCGCCAACGAGTCCGCGGCCTGCGCGGCCAGAGTCACCGGAGTCACTGCCATCACCAGCAAGCCAAGCCCAACAGCGCGTCTCATACGGTCTCCCGAGCGGGGGTTGAACGGTTGCAACAGTGTCTTCGATTTCGTGCCAAACATGCACAAAATGGACCACAGCACACAACCACCCATTCGGGTAGGTATCATGATCGTACAATGAGCCGTGCATTTAATGCACAGTTCATGTGACAGTTGTGCAGCAGGTGTGGTGCTAGCGGTAGCCCTGGAACGGCTCCGTCAGGAGCCGGAGGTTGAGCGGCTTGTAGCGGAACACGTGGGTCAGACGCACCTCGTCGCCCACGCGCTCGACCCGCGTCTCCACGAGCTCGAACTCCTGGGCGGTGCCCAGGCCCAGCGCGTTGAGGCGCTCGGCCTCGCCCTTGCACACGTCGCCGGGCGTCGGCTTGGGGTTGGGATAGGCGTCTTCGTGATGGGCGCGCAGCGCGTTCCAGTGCTCATCCCCGGCGCGCTCGACCGAGTCCCGGATATCGTCGCGCGTGAACGGCATAGGATCACTACCGGCCGACCACCGCCGGGATGTCCTGCTCTCGCACCGTGCGGTTGAACGCCGGGACATCCGTTTCCACGATTGCCTTCAGCCGGTCGAGATAGCCCTGCAGCTCGGCCGCGAGCTGGTCGAACACCTGGTACGACTGCTCGGTGGGCGGCGCATCCGCGCTCCCCACCACGCCGCCGAGCGACGCGAGCTTGTTGTTCACCTTGATCGGGAAGTTGAGCGCATCCTCGTTGCTCTTGTTCCTGACCTGGTAGATGGCTTCCTCGACCGCGCCGAGCTTCGCCTGCAGCGAATCCGCCGCCCGGCCGATACCGGAGCCCTTCCCGGCGGGGAGCCCCTTGGCGCGTTTGGCCGCGGCGTCGATCTGCTCCTTCACGTCGCGGATCTGCTGCACGGCGTCGTCCGCCGCACTCACGCGGTCCCGGATGCGGACCAGCAGATCGAACTGCTGCTGCAGCTCGGCCTGCGTGGCCTTGACCCGCGGATCCTTCACGACACTCAAGCCGCGGGTCTCCGACCAGGCCCCGACGGTGAGCCGGACCTTGTAGCTCCCCGGTACCGCGAGTGGGCCCCGCGTGTTCCCGGCCCAGAACACGAGGCCCTTGAAGCGATGCGCGTCGGCAGAACGCAGGTCCCACACGAAGCGATTCAGGCCTGCCTCGACCTTGAGGGAGTCCGCCGGCTCCTTGGGCCGGCTCGACAACCGGCGCACCACCGAGTCGCGCGCGTCGAGGAACTCGAGGGTCGCTTCCTCTTCAGGCTTCTGCTTCAAGTAGCAGTACACGGTCGCGCCGTTCGGCGGGTTGGTCCCGAGCCCCGTGAGGCTGCGCGCCGGCACGAAGCTAGGGCCCCGGAATCGCACGGCCTCACGCGGGGTGAAGAGATGCCGGTCGGCGCGCGCCACCTCGTCCGACAGCTGCTCGAGGGGGGTGATGTCGTCCAGCACCCAAAACGCGCGCCCGTGGGTGGCCGCGGCCAGGTCGTGGTCCTTGAGCGTGAGGTCGTGAATCGGTACCGCGGGCAGGTTGAGCTGCAGGGTCTGCCAGCTCGCGCCGTCGTCGAACGATACGTACATCCCGAACTCGGTGCCGGCGAACAGCAGCCCGCGGCGAGCGGGATCCTCGCGCACCACGCGCACGAAGTGCGTCTCGGGAATGCCGGTCACGATCTTCTTCCAGGAGCGGCCGTAATCGCTCGTCTTGTACACGTAGGGCCGGAAGTCGTCGAGCTTGTAGCGCGTCGCCGCCACATAGGCCGTCGCGGCCTCGTGGGGCGATGCCTCTACGGTGCTCACCAACGCCCACTCGGGCAGCTCCTTGGGCGTGACGTTCTGCCACGACTTCCCGCCGTCACGTGTCACCTGGACGAGGCCGTCGTCGGTGCCGGCCCAGATCACGTTCGAGTCCTTGGGGCTCGGCGCCACCGTGAAGATCGTGTTGTAATACTCGATGCTGGTGTTGTCCTTGGTGATCGGGCCTCCGGACGGACCCTGCTTGCTCTTGTCGTTGCGCGTCAGGTCGGGACTGATCGCCTGCCAGCTCTGCCCCTCGTTGCTCGAGCGGAACAGCACCTGCGCGGCGATGAACAGGTCGTTGGGATTGAGCGGGGCCACGACGATGGGAAACGTCCACTGGAAGCGATACTTCAGATTCGCGGCGCCCCAGCCCATCGGATTGTCGGGCCATGCGTTGATCGCCCGCTCTTGCCCGGTGCCGTGGTCGTAGCGCGTGATGAGCCCGCCATAACTGCCCGCGAACACGATGTCCGGGTCATCCTGCCGCGCCGCGATCCAGCCGCTCTCGCCGCCCCCCACGTCGTACCAGTCCTTTTCGCCGATCCCGATCCCGTCGGTGCGCGCGGCGATACACACCGTGCTGTTGTCCTGCTGCGCGCCGCACAGCCTGTACGGGACGTGCGTCGTGGCGATCACATGATAGAACTGGGCCGTCGGCTGGTTCCCCTGGGTGGTCCAGGTCGCGCCGCCGTTGCTGCTGATGGTCGCTCCACCATCGTTGCCGTTGATCATGCGCGCGGGATCGCGCGGGTCGATCCACAGCGCGTGATGGTCGCCATGGGGACCACGCAGCGTCGTGAATGTCTTGCCGCCGTCTATCGACTTGAGGAGGGCCGTGTTGAGGACGTACACGCCGTCTGAGTTCCCCGGATCGGCAAACACGTGCGTGAAGTACCAGGCGCGCTGCCGGATCTCGTGGTCGTCGCTGGTGCGCGTCCAGCTCGCGCCGCCGTCATCCGAGCGGAACAACCCGCCCGAATCCGCCTCGACCAGCGCCCACACCCGCTCGTGGTCCAAGGGCGAGACGGCGAGGCCCATCTTCCCGATGAGCCCCTTGGGGAGGCCCTTGTTGCGGGTGATCTCGGTCCAGCTGTCGCCGCCGTCCGAGGACTTGAAGATCCCGCTCCCCGCTCCACCCGAGGCCAGCTCCCAGGGACGCCGCACCGCCTGCCACAGCCCCGCGTACAGGATGCGTGGGTTGACCGGATCGAGTGCCAAGTCGATCGCCCCGGTGCTGTCGTTGCGATACAGGACCTTGTCCCAGGTCTTGCCGCCATCCGTGGTGCGCAACACGCCTCGGGTGGTGTTCGCGCCGAACGCGTGGCCCAGGACGGCGACGTACGCGAGATCGGGATTCTGCGGATGGACCTCGAGGTGGGCGATCTGGCCCGCGTCGGCGAGCCCGATCTTCTTCCACGTCTTACCCGCGTCGGTGGACTTGTACAGCCCGTCGCCCGGCGAGAGGTTGCCGCGAATCGGGGACTCCCCCGTGCCGGCATAGACCACATTGGGATCGGACGGCGCCACGGCGAGCGCCCCGACCGACCCGGCGGTGAAGAACTTGTCCGAGACGGGCTGCCAGGTCAGCCCGCCGTCCGCGGTCTTCCACACCCCGCCCCCCGTGCCGCCCATATAGTAGACGAGCGGCTGCGCCGAGCTCCCCGCGACCGCGGTCACCCGCCCGCCGCGGAACGGCCCGACCTCGCGCCACACCAGGCCGCGGTACAGGCTGGTGTCGTACTTCGCGGGAGTTTGCGCACGCGCCGTATGCGCGGGCACCCAAACGGACAGGACGGCGACGAGCCCGCACCGCCCGCAGAGGCGCGGGGGGCGCGGGCGAATCCAGTACGGCGTGACCATCGGTGTCGTAGCTCGGAAGGAAGAGGGAATGTCGCGAGAAGCTACACGCCGTCAGCGCAGCGGCAACTCCACGTGCAGATGGTCCGCCGTACCGACGTGGCGCAGCGTCCCGAGCCCCGCGCTCCAGAAGTACAGCTGCACCAGGCGGTCCTTCACCTCGCTGCGGCCGCGCGTGCGCAAATCGACGGCGTGGACGTAGCCGTCCCCCTGCACGTAGTGCAACGACCCGTCGTTGGGGCGCATCCCCATGGCAGCGTAGTCCGTCCGCCGGCGGGCGAGGTCGGTGATCAGGATGTCCTTGTCCACGAGGATCCAGGTGCTGAGCACGACGCGCAGCAGAGGATGGAGCGAGCCATAGTACGCGCGCACTTGATCCGACTTGGCGTTGCCGCTCGAGAGGTAGATCAGGGCGTAGCCGCAATAGGCGAGCACCAGCGGCAGCGCGACGCGCCGGACGAGCACGAGCACGTTGACGCGGCCGGTCAGGCGGTGGGAGACCCAGGCGGCATAGGCGGTCACGACCAGGAGCGTGCACCCGGCGCCGCCCGCCAGCGCGAGCCACGGCCCGTAGCCACTGTGCAAGTACAGGAACACCGAGCCCCGCACCAGCACGAAGAAGGGCAGCACCGCGAGTAGGCCGAGCTTCCCGGCGAGCACGAGGGCGCGGCGCGCGAGCGGCCGCCACTGCCGGAGCTCTCCGGGCACGGCGATGCGCCGTTCCAGCCGCTCCCATTCCCGCAGCGCGGCGAGCTTGAGCTTTTGGATCGCCATGGCCGGCCCTACGGGGCGCGGCGCTCGCGGGTTCCCTCTCGTGTGCAAGCCGCTCTGCCTCATGCGTCTCTCATGGGACCCAAACCCCGGGATATTCGCCATGCGCAGACCGATCCTTGCCGCCGCGGCACTCGCCACCGCGTTCACCGCCTGCTGGGGGAGCCTCGAGCGCTCCGACCGGACGGACGCTCGCGACCGCGCGGCCAATCAAGTGGCTGGATACGCGGAACGCCCCAGCCTCAACGCACAAGCGCAGGCCCGCAACAGTGGGGTCCTCGGCGTCGCCGCGCGGGAGCGAGCGCCGTCGGACTTGCCACCGATCCGGTCCGCCGACGTGACTCCGGCCATGATCATCCGCACCGGCCAGGCGAGCATCGAGGTGGACTCGCTCGAACCCGCGGTTGCCCTGGTGCGCACGCTCGCTCGTGAGCTCGGGGGCTATGTCGCGAACACCGCGCTGCAAACCGGCCGCGGCCAGCTCCGCTCGGCGACCATCGAAGTGAAGGTCCCGGCAAACCGCTTCGACGAGGGACTGGGCGGGCTGGCACCGATCGGCAAGCTCGAGTCGGTGAACGTCAGCGCCGAAGACGTCGGCGAGGAATTCACCGACGCCACCGCCCGCATGGCGAACGCGCGGCGCCTCGAGACCCGGCTGATCGAGCTGATCGCCACCCGCACCGGAAAGCTCAAGGACGTCCTGGATGTCGAGCAAGAGCTGGCACGGGTGCGCGAGGAGATTGAGCGCTACGAGGGGCGGCTCCGCTATCTCCAGGCGCACGCCGCCCTGAGCACGCTCACGGTGTGTGTGCACGAGCCGGTGCCCATCGTGGGGCACCCCGGCTCGAGCGTCGTGACAGAGGCGTTCAAGCAGGCGTGGCGGAACTTCGTCGATCTGATGGCCTGGTGCATCCGGTCGCTCGGCGTCGTCGTGCCGCTGGGCGCAGTCGGCGCGCTCGGTTGGCTCGCCGCGCGGCGGTGGCGCAAGGGGACCGCGGTGCCTCACCCCGCTCCCGCTACGCTCGGCTGACGATAGAATTCCCCCCATGCGGGGGCTTCTCAGCTGCGGGCTTGCGGCGGCGCTGGCCGCGGTCGCGCCGGCGGCGCGCGCGCAAGACGCGACCCGCTCGCGCCAGACGGCGATCGTCACCGCCGCCGGCCGGCTGGCGCCCGCCGTCGTGAGCGTGAACGTGCTGCGGCGCGAGCGTCGTGTGGCCGCCGACCCGTTCGATCTCTTTTTCATGCCGCGCGGCTACGAGCAGACCGTCGAGGGGTACGGGTCCGGATTCATCGTTTCACCGGACGGCCTCGTGATCACCAACCAGCACGTGACTCAGGGCGCCGAGCAGATCGTCGTGACGGCGCGCGACGGGCGTGACTTCCCGGCAAAGATCCTCGGTGAGGACCCGCTGACCGACATCGCGGTCCTCAAGATCGACGGGGGGAGCCTCCCCGTGGCTCCGCTCGGCAAAAGCACGGATCTCCAGATCGGAGAGTGGGTCGTCGCGGTGGGTAACCCCTTCGCCTATCTCCTGGGCAACACCGAGCCGACGGTCACGGCGGGGGTGGTGAGCGCGGTGGGACGGAACCTGCTCCCGTCCGAGGGGCAATCCGGCGTCTACGTGGGGATGATCCAGACCGACGCGGCGATCAACCCGGGGAACTCGGGCGGACCGCTCGCGAACGCGCTGGGCGAGGTCGTCGGCGTCAACAGCAACATCCTGACGCCGAGCGGCGGCTCGGTCGGCGTGGGGTTCGCGATCCCCATCGAGCGCGCGGTGCGCGTGGCGGACGAGCTGCGCCGCTTCGGGACCGTGCGCCGGGCGTGGGTGGGGCTCGACGTCGCCGGCGCGGAGGACCTGCGCGGCTGGAAGCGGGTCGGCGGTCTGCGGGTGACGCAGGTCGCCGAGAACGGTCCCGCCGCGCGCACCGGGATCGTCGTGGGAGACGTGCTGCTGGTCGCGAAGGGCCGGCGCCTGCGCACGTTCCTCGACTGGGAGGCAGTGCTGCTCGACACGGGTCCCGGCGACTCACTCACCGTCTCGTACCAGCATGCCGGCCAGCCCCGAACCGCGCGACTCACCGTGACAGACCTTCCCACCACCCTTGCCGAGAAGGTGGCCATTCTGGGCGGCATGAAGGTCGTCACCGTGACGGACGCGGTGCGCGCGGAGCGCGGCATCCAGAGCGACCATGGGGCGCTGATCTACGACATCCCGGACGAGATGGAGCAGGCCACGGGGCTGCGCTCGGGCGACGTGGTGCTCCAGATCAACCGCACCAAGATCGCCGGCGCCGAGGACCTACGACGCGCGTTCTCGACAGCCGCGGGCGGGGGCGCGGTGACCGTGTGGTTCGAGCGCGGCGGGCGCCTCGGGAGAACCGCGTTCTACGTGAGATAGACTTGCTGGACGGCTCCCCAAGGGCCATAGTCATGCGCCCGTCCATCCCAGGAGACCCGTATGGCCGACACGATCCGGAAGGTGAGCTACTACTACACGACGGCGCCGGACAAACCGGGCGAGGGCGCCCGGTTGCTCCAGGCCTTGAGGAACGCCGGCGTCAACCTGCTCGCGTTCCACGCCTTCCCGAGCGCTCGCAAGTCGCAGGCCGATTTCGTCCCGGCGGACGCCGCGGCGTTCGAAGCGGCCGCGAAGGCCGCTAAGATCAAGCTGTCGAAGCCGAAGACGGCGTTCGTCGTCGAGGGGGACGACCGGGTTGGTGCGCTCGCGAGCCTGATGGGACGCCTCGGCGACGCCAAGATCAACGTCACCGCGGTGAGCGCGGTCTGCGCCGGGATGAGCCGCTACGGAGCGATCTTCTGGGTGAAGCCGCGCGACGTTGTGAAGGCGGCGAGCGCCGTCGGCGCCCTGTAGCCTACCGCTCGCGGGCGCCGCGTCCCAGCGCGTCGGGGCCGAATTTTTCGCGCACCTGGTCGATGACCCGGGAGATGGTGCGATCGCGCTCCGTCTCGAGGGGCCGCACCTCATCGAGCAAGGAGAGCTGCGCCCTCGCGTCCGGCGCCACGAGCTGTGACACGGCGACGCCGAGCAGGCGGGCCGGCACCCGCCGCGCCGCGCGCAGCTTGCGGAGCAGTTCCCGCGCCACGTCGTAGACTGCCCGCTCCGACTGCACCGGGTCGGTGAGCGTGCGGCTCGCCTGGCGGGTGGTGAAGTCGGCGTCGCGCAGTTTCACCGTGACGGTACGGGCGAGCAAGCCGGCCTCCCGCAGGTCGGCGGCCGCGCGGTCGGCCAGGGCGAGCAGCCGCGCGGCGAGGGCATCGTCCTCCACCAAGTCGGTTGGGAACGTCTCGTCCCGGCTGATCGACTTGGGCTCGCGATGGGGCTCGACCGGTGAGACATCGATCCCGCGCACCCGCTCGGCAAGCCACTCGCCTTCGCGCCGCCCCAGCCAACCGACCAGCGTCTCCGACTCGTACCGCAGCACGTCGCTCACCGCGTGCAGGCCCAGTTTCGCGAGCCGCTCCTGGAACTTGGGTCCGATGAAGGGGATGTCGGCGAGAGCGAAGCGTCGCATGAACTCGAGCTCCGCCCCAGGAGCGACCACGTGGACGCCGTCCGCCGGCGTCCCGGCCCGCGGTTTCGCGACGCCCGCCGCGAGCTTGGCGACGAGCTTCGATGTGCCCCCGCCGATCGAGACGCCGAGCGCCGTCTCGCGCGCCACCGCCTCGCGCATCCGCCGTGCCGTCGCCGCGAGCGGCTCGCCCGAGTACAACTGGTCCGTGCCGGTCAGGTCGACGTAGAACTCGTCGCTCGACGCCTGCTCCACCGCGGGGGTGAACCGCTCCAGCACGTTCTTGATCTCCCGGCTCTTCCGGGCGCAGGCCTCCCAGGGAACCGGAACCACCGTGGCATTGGGGCAGAGGCGCACGGCGCGCGCCATCGGCATGGCGGAGTGGACGCCGTAGGCGCGCGCCTCGTACGACGCCGAGGTCACGACGCCGCGGCGCTCGGGTGAGCCGCCCACGATCAGCAGGGGCGCCTTCCCCGCACCAGCCGGATCGACGAGCCGGGCGACCGCGACGTAAAACGCGTCCGCGTCGACCAGCAGGATGCGGCGCTCCGGCGAACGAGTGGTCAGAGGTTCAAGGGCCCGCCGCAGGAGGGTGGGCCTGGAAGATCTGCCGCACGATGTCGCGCCGCTCGGACACCGAGTAGAGGGTGAGGCGGTGGACCTCGTCGTCCATGCCGCCCAGCACCCCCCCGTAGCGACCCGGCTCGGGCGTGATGTGTCGCGTGGATTTTTGGACCAGGCGGATCTCGTCGACCTGCGCGAGCGGGAATGCGTACGTCGAGTCGGCGTCGCGTACGACGAGCGTGTCGCCGGCGAGCTTGACGAGGCGCAGATCCCACACCGTGGTGCCGCTATTGAGGGTCACCTGCCACCGGTCCTGCGCGACGCCGGGCCGCGCGGCGACGAGGCCGAGCCATAGGACGATTCCCGCCCTCATGCGGGCTTCGCCCCGACCTTTTCGGTACTCTGCCCTTCCTTGCCGCGCTTGCGCTTCCGCGCCTTCTCACGTTTGCGGCTGCGCGCGTTGCCGTGCGTGCCGCGGTAGATCTTGCCACGCCTGCTGCGGAGATCGCCTTTGCCCATGGGTTCAGTCTCCCAGTCGGTTGTCCGTTATTTCGATCCGCCGAGCGCGAGCAGCCGCTTGTATTGCTCCGCGGACGCCGGCATCACGGACAGCCGTCCGATCCGCACCAGCGCCAGATCGGCGAACGCCCGCTCACCCTTAATCTCGGCGAGCGGCACCGGCCGCGGCAGTCTCTCGCCGGCTGTCAGGTCCACGACCGCGAGCTTGGCGTCCTTGTGCTTCGGATCGGGATACGCCTCGGAAGCGACTTCGGCCACGCCCACCACCGCCTTCTCGTCCCCGGTGTGGTAAACCAGCACGCGGTCACCGGGCTTCATCTGGCGCAGGTGTTTCAGGGCCAGATTGTTCTTGACTCCGTCCCATACCGCGGTCTTCTGGCGGGCGAGGTCGTCGAAGCTGTAGGTGGACGGCTCGGTCTTCACGATCCAGTAGTTGGGCATAGGGCAGGTTGTGGAGGTTGGTGGAGGTTAGAGCCTGCTCGTCCACTCCACGATCGCGCCGACGAGGTCGCCCGTCACGTCGGACTCCGTTTTACCGGTCCGCTTGAGCACCTTGAACGAGTGATCCCCGCCTTCCACCAGGTGCAGCGTCGCCCGCTCGCCCAGCCGCTCGACGACCGGCTGCAACAGCGTCAAGTCGGCGAACTCGTCCCGGTCTCCCTGGAGAAACAGCATCGGGATCCGCACCCGCGCCAGATGCTCCGCCCGCTGGTCGCCCGGCCGCCCGGGAGGATGCAGCGGAAAGCCGAGGAACACGAGCCCCCGCACGCCGGCGATCGGCTGCTCCGCCTGCGCGGTGGACGTCATCCGGCCGCCAAACGACTTCCCGCCCGCCACGAGCGGCAGCCCCGGTGCGAGGCGGGCCGCCGCGGCCGCCGCGGCCCGCACCGTGGCCGCCGCAACGGCGGGCGGATCGGGCCGGCTGGCCCGCCGCTCCATGTAGGGAAACTGGTAGCGCAGCGTCGCCACCTCGCGCTCGGCGAGCGCGTGCGCGATGGTTTCGAGAAAGGGATGGCGCATCCCCGCCCCCGCCCCGTGCGCCAGCAAATAGAGCCACCGTGCGTCCGCCGGGCGCATCAGCAGGCCCGACACACGGGCCCCGCCATCGCCGACGGTGATCGCGACCGGGTCAACCGAGGCGGGCATGGAGCTTCTCGAGCGCGCTCACGAGATCGGGCTTCCCCTCGAGCACCGCGCGGAGCGGGTCGTCTTTCAGCTTCTTCATGCGCGCCGGCGCGTTCACGATCGTGAACTTCCGGATATCGAGCTTGGGCGTCACCTCGCTCCACGCGAGCGGCATCGACACCGGCGCGCCGGGCAAGGGCCGCGCGCTGAAGGGCGCGACGAGCAAGCGCCCGTGGCCGTTCTGCACGTAGTCGAGATACACCTTGCCGTCCCGCTTTTGGACTTGGCGTGTTACGGTGGCGATTTCCGGCAGCTCGGCCGCGATGACCCGCGCCAGGAGTCCGCCCAGCGTGCGGGATTGTTCGTAGGTGACCTGGCGACCCAACGGGATCAGCACGTGAAGGCCGGTCGAGCCGCTCGTCTTGATGCCCGTCGGCAGGCCGATATCGTCGCACAACGCCCGGACCCTCTTCGCGACGGTGACCACGTCCGTAAACGGGGCCTCCTTCGGATCGAGGTCCAGGATGCACCAGTCGGGCGCCTCCAGGGTCGCTACGCGGGACGACCAGACGTGAAGCAGGATCGCCGCCATGTTGGCGATGTAGAGGAGCGAGGACTGGTCGTCGCACACGAAATAGTCAAGCTCGCGCTGCGAGTCCTCGCTCCAGATCGTGACCGTTCGCACGAACGCCTGGGCATACTCGGGGGCATCCTTCTGGAAGAAGGATTTCCCGGTGATGCCGTCGGGGAAGCGCGTGAGCACCAGAGGCCGATCGGCGAGATAGGGCAGCATCCACTGGGATACGGCCCGGTAGTACTCGATCAGGTCGCCCTTGGTATAGCCCTCGTCGGGCCAGAACACCTTCTCCAGATTCGAGAACTTGACCTCTCTTGGGAGAGGGGAGATGGGAGAAGTACTCTCCGGTGGCACCTCAACGTCCCTCTCCCCTCTCCCCTCTCCCTTTTTCGCAATCTCCGTGACCGGCTTGTCATCCCGGAACCTCACGAACACCGGCTGCCGCAGCAGTCCCTCGTCGGTCCATTCCTTGTATCTCACCTCGACGACGAGCGCGGGCTCGACCCAGGTATGCCCGGGGTCTTGGGGCACAGGCCCGCTGAAGGCCGGGGCCGGGCGCACCCCGCGCTCTAATACGGCGCTCACCTCTTTGAGCTGCGCGGCGGTGAACCCGCTGCCGACTCGTCCGGCGTACACCAGCTTGCCGTTTTCGTACGCGCCCAGGTCGAGCGCGCCGAACCCCGAGCGGGATCCTTTGGGCCGGGTGAACCCGACCACGACGAAGTCATCGGTCCGGTCCGCCCGAATCTTGAGCCAATTGGGCGAACGGCCGGCGCGGTACGGTGAGTCCGCTTTTTTCGCGACGACCCCCTCGAGCCCCAGCTTCACGACCTGCTCGTACAGCGCCTCGCCGTCCTTTTCGAAGTGCGAGAGATACTTGATCGGGCCCACGCGCGGCACGATCTGCTCGAGCAGGGCCTTGCGCCGCTCGAGCGGCAACGGCCGGACGTCGTAGCCCCCGAACGCGAGCACATCGAACACGTACAGCACCGCCGGCGACTCGACGGCGCCGCGCCGCACGTCGAGCGCCCGAGACACCTTGGCGCGGTTCTGGAGTCGCTGGAAGCTCGGCCGGCCCGCCTCGTCCGGCACGACCAGCTCGCCGTCCACGATGAGTCCCTCGTACGGCAGCGCCGCCAGGGCGCGCGCGATCTCAGGGAACGCGGGAGCGATGTCGTGCCCGTTGCGGGTGACGAGCCGCGCTTCTCCTGCCTGGCGCGCCGCGCGGACGCGGTACCCGTCGAGCTTGAGCTCGAACAGCCATCCGGGCTTCGAGAACGGCTGCTCCCGCGTCTCGGCGAGCATCGGCTCGGCCTCCTCGACCGCGACGGCACGGCGCGGCGCCTTGAGACGCGTGAGCTCCTTCTCCAGCGGCGCCGCCCGGTCTTTCCCCGCCTTCAGCTCCTCCACCGTGAGCCCCGACAGCACCGACTCGGGCGGCAGCGCACCGTCCGTCGCGGCGTAGCCGTCCTTCTCCTTGATGAGCAGCCATTCCTTCTCGCCCTTTTTGAGCTTCACCAGGGTCCACTTGCCCTTGAGCTTGTAGCCGTGCAGCTCGAACAGCAGCTTCCCCTTCTGCATCCCGTCGTGGGGATCCTCGAGCGGCACCCAGCGCCCGCGGTCCCACACGATTACCGCCCCCGCGCCATAGTTGCCTTCGGGGATGATCCCCTCGAAGTCGCCGTACTCGAGCGGGTGGTCTTCCACATGGACCGCGAGCCGCTTGTCGGCACGGTTGGGAGAGGGGCCCTTGGGGACGGCCCAGGACCTGAGCACGCCATCCATCTCGAGCCGCAGGTCCCAGTGGAGCCGCCGGGCGGCGTGCATGTGGACCACGAACAAGCCGCCGGCGGAGGGTGCGGGGGTTGCGGGACGGGCGCCGGGCTCCGGCGTGCGATCCAACGACCGCTTCGCACGGTAGGTACTGAGCGGATCAGGCCCGGGCTTCCGTTTTGCGGGCATAAGGGTGAAATCTTAACCCATGAGCGCACACCCGCTTGGTTCCGCCACCCTGTCCTTCGGCCTCGTGTCCGTGCCGATCAAGCTGTTTTCCACCGGCGAGTCGTCCGCGGCCATCAGCTTCAACTGGCTGCACAAGAAGGACGGCGCGCGCCTGAAGCAGCAGTACGTCTGCTCCAAGGACGGCGACAAAGTCGAGAAGGACGAGATGGTGAAGGGCTACGAGTTCACGAAGGGGCAGTACGTGATCTTCACGCCGGAGGAGCTGAAGGCCCTCGAAGAGAAGTCCACCAACACGGTCGAGATCACCGAGTTCGTGCCGGCCGACCAGGTGGACCGGAAATACGTCGAGAAGTCGTACTTCCTCGGCCCCGACAAGGGCGGCGACCGGGCCTATCGCCTGCTGGCGGAGGCGCTGAAGCAGACGGGGCGCGTGGCGGTAGGACAGTACGCGGCGCGGGGCAAGCAGTACCTCATCGCCGTGCGTCCCGAGGCGGCCGGTCTCTTGATGGAGCAGCTGCGGTACGCCAACGAGATCCGCTCGATCGCCGAGGTGCCGATTCCCAAGGTCGAGGTCAAGAAACCGGAGTTACAGCTCGCCGTGCAGCTGGTGGAGCAGGCGGCGTCCGCAGCCTTCCAGCCCGACAAGTACGAGGACAACGTGCGCAAGCGGGTCCTCGAGCAGATTCAGCGGAAGGTGGAGGGCAAGGAGATCACCGAGGAGCCGACCGAGGCGCCGAAGACGCAGATCATCGACCTGATGGAGGCGTTGAAGGCGAGCCTCAAAGGCAAAGGGGCTACGGGGGAGCGCAAGCCGGCGAAGCGAGTCGAGGGCAAGGGCGCGAAAACGGCGTCCGCCGCCAAGCGGAAAGTGGGAGGTGCGCGAGGCTAAGTTGCGGGAATGAAGGGATACACGTCCCGAGATGTCGCCAAGCTGCTGGGATTGACCGTCGCGCAGGTGCGAGGCTTCGCGCGCGACGGTTTTTTGACGCCCGGCCGCGGCCCGCGCGGTGAGCTGCTGTTCTCCTTCCAGGACCTGGTCATCCTCCGTACCGCCAAGGGGCTCGTGGCCGCGCGGATTCCGACGCGCCGCATCCGGCAGGCACTGCGCCGGCTCCGGACCGAGTTGCCCCGGGGCCGCTCCCCAGATGCAGATCGACTTCGCCATCTCGGACCTCGCCACGCGGGCGGCCCCGATGGCGCGGCGCGCCGCGCGCGCCGCCCGGCTGGTGGAGCAGGATCTCTCCGCCCAGGACTGGTACGACCTCGGACTGGAGCTCGAGGTGGCCGCGCCGATCGAAGCCCGCGACGCCTACCGGCGGGCCCTCGAGCTCGACGCCCACCACGCCGACGCCCACGTCAACCTCGGCCGGCTGCTGCACGAACAGGGGCTCGTCGAGGAAGCCGAGCGCCATTACCGGTTGGCGCTGCGCGAGAGCCCCGAGCACGCCACGGCCGCCTTCAACCTGGGGATCGCGCTCGAAGACCTGGGCCGCCCGGCGGATGCGATCGACGCGTATCGCGCGGCGCTCGCCACGGATCCGCGGCTCGCCGATGCGCATTACAACGTGGCGCGGCTGTACGAGAAGGCGGGAAAGAAAGCGGCGGCGCTGCGGCACCTCTCCAGCTACCGCAGACTCACGGGGGACGAGTGAAGGCGCGGACTTCCGCTTCCTTACTGAAGCGCTAGAATCCGCTTCACCGCCAGCTTCAGCTCACCCGCCGTCACCGGGTCGCGCCAGTGCGGGCCGCCGCCGTGATCCGGCGTCCCGAAGACCGTGATGCGCGCCAGTAGCCCCGGGTGCTGCGCCTCCACGTCCGCCATCAGGGAATCCACGGCGTGTCGCACCTCTGCCTCTGACGTACGGGTATAGATGATGAAACGCGTGGGGCGGTCGGCGAAGTAGCGCAGAAACGTCTTGAGCCCCGGTCGCGGATCATCGGCGTTCGTGCCGCGGAACGTCGAATAGTGCATCACAATGAGGTCGGGATTGAAGCTGACGAGCTCGTCGTAGCGATGCCACCCCGGTCCTCCCGACTCCTTTTGCCGCACGATCGGCAAGTCGGCCAGGATATCGCTCAGGACGTCGGCGTTGGTGCCGCTCGCCCGGATCGTCTCCTCGTCGTAGATCCGCGCCGGGTTGGGCGAGTCCATCAGGATCACCAGCGGGCGACGCGCGGCCCGGGAATGCAGCCAGCCCCAGCCGGCGGCGAGCACGGTCGCGACGATGACGGACGCCGCGAGCACACGCAGGCGGCGTGATCGTCCCTGCAGCGCCGCGCGCCCCGGCGCTCCCGCCAGCGCCGCGGCGAAGTCCGCCGCCCTAGCGAACCGCTCGGCCGGCAGCTTCGCCAGCGCCCGGGCGAGCGCGGCGTCGATCACCGCCGATACGTCGCCCCGCACGACCGCGAGTCGCATCGGCGGCTCCGTGAGGAGCTTCGCGATGATGGCCTGCGCCGTGGGTCCGGTGTGCGGCGGCTCGCCCGCCAGCATCTCGTACAGCACCGCCGCCAGCGAGTACACGTCGCTGCGGGCGTCGGGCTGGCCGTCCCCGGTCGCCTGCTCCGGGCTCATGTAAGCCGGGGTCCCCACCCGCAGCCCGCTTTCGGTGAGCCGATCGCCTCCGCCTTGAGTCACGGCGAGCGCGATCCCGAAGTCCGCCACCATCGCTTCTCCCTCGTGCAACAGGATGTTCTCAGGCTTGATGTCGCGGTGGATCACGCCCTGGCGATGCGCGTAGTCGAGCGCGCCGGCCACCTGCTGCGTGATTTGCAGGGCTTGTTCGAGCGGGAGCTGCTTCTCGCGGGTGAGCTTCTCGCGCAGCGACTCGCCGCGGACGTAGGGGATGACGTAGAAGAGAAACCCGTCGGCTTCTCCCGAGTCGATCAGGGTGAGGATATGCGGATGGTCGAGCCGCGCGGTGACGGCGATTTCCCGCAGGAACCGCTCGGCGCCGAGCACGGCGGCCAGCTCGGGCCGCAGCACCTTGAGGGCGACGGAACGGTCGTGCTTCAGATCGTGGCCAAGATAGACCGTGGCCATGCCGCCCCGACCGAGCTCGCGCTCGATCCGGTAGCGGCCGGCCAGCGCCGCGGTGAGGCGGAGAGGAGCGTCGCTCACGGGGAGGGTGACGCCAGGAGTGTGGCGAACTCCTGCGCCAGCTTCGGCCCGATGCCCGATGCTTCGTGCTTGAAGAAGACGAACGCGTCCTGCCACCCCTTCCCCAGCGCCTGCACCGACTCGGCCCACTGCTCGAGATCCTTGTGTTCGTAGCCCTCGTCGCGCAGCCGCATGTAGCCGAAGTCGGCAGTGGCGACGAGCGGCGTATGCCCCTCCTCCGTGTCCGCGACGCACAACGCCGCGTTCGCGACCCGCAGTGCCTCGTACACATCGTCCGCCAACCACGACGCGTGACGGAACTCCCAGGCGCACCGCAGGTCAGCCGGGAACTGGGTGAGGAGATCGTTCAGCCGATTCAGATCCTTCTTGAAGTTGGGCGGCAGCTGGAACAGGATGGGCCCGAGCTTGGAGCCGAGCTTGCGCGCCGTCTCGAGAAAGTAGCGCAGCGGATCGTCGACGTCCCTGAGCCGGGCGATGTGCGTGATGCGCTGCGGTGCTTTGAGCACGAACGTGAACCCCGCGGGTGTGGCGGCGTCCCAGGCCGCGACGGTCTTCGCGTTCGGCATGCGATAGAAGGTGTAGTTGACCTCGACCGTCGCGAGCCGCTGGGCGTAATACTCGAGCATCTGCGACTCGGGGAACTTCGCGGGATAGAACGTTCCCTTCCACTCGGGGAAGTTGTAGCCTGATGTCCCGACGCGAGTCCTCACGCCACCCAGACCGTCTTGATGTTGACGAACTCCTTGAGCCCATACTCCGACAGCTCGCGCCCGTACCCCGAGAGCTTGACGCCGCCGAACGGCAGCCGGGGGTCGGACTTCACGAGCCCGTTGACGAAAACCGAGCCGACCTCGAGCTCGCGCGCCAGCCGCTCGCCCCGCGCGGTATCCCCGGTCCACACGGCGGCGCCGAGGCCGTAGCGGGACGCGTTGGCGACGCGCACGGCCTGTGCCTCGTCCTGCACGCGGATCACCGCGGCCACGGGTCCGAACACCTCCTCGTCGAACGCCGGCATGCCCTCCGCCACGGCCGCCAGCACGGTGGGGGCGTAGAAGACGCCGGGTCCTTCCGGGAGCGCCCCGCCGAGCAGCAGCCGCGCGCCACGCCGCACGGACTCCTCGACCTGGCGGTGGAGATTGGCGCGCAGGTCGTGCCGCGCCTGCGGGCCGACCTGTGTCCCCGGCGCCAGCGGATCGCCCATGCGGCGGGCGCGCATCGCGGGGACGAACGCGTCCAGGAACCGGTCCGCCACCGGCTCCACCACGATGAACCGTTTCGCCGCGATGCAGCTCTGACCGCTGTTCAAGAGCCGCGCTTCCGCGGCGGTGCGAGCCGCCTGCTCGACGTCGGCATCTTCCAGTACGAGGAACGGATCACTCCCACCGAGCTCGAGCACCGTCTTCTTCAAGTGGCGTCCGGCCCGCTCGGCCACCTGGCTGCCGGCGCGATCCGAGCCGGTGAGTGTCACCGCCCGGACGCGCGGGTCGGCGATGACTGGCGCGACGGCTTCGTTCGAGAGGATCAGCGACCGGAACAGCCCCTCCGGGAAGCCCGCTTCGCGGAAGATCGCCTCGATCTCGAGCGCGCAGCGGGTGACGTTGGGGGCGTGCTTCAAGAGGCCTGCGTTCCCTGCCATCAAGGCCGGCGCGGCGAAACGGAACACCTGCCAGAACGGGAAATTCCACGGCATGATCGCCAGCACGGGACCGATCGGATCGAAGCGGATGAAGGCCTTCGAGGCGTCCGTCTCGCGCGGTTCCTCCGCGAGAAACCGCTCGGCGTGCTCGGCGTAGTAGTCGCACGCCCACGCGCACTTCTCCGCCTCCGCTTCTCCTTGCTGTAGCGGCTTGCCCATCTCGAGCGCCATGGTGCGTGCGTGCTGGCTCTTGCGCTCCCGCAGTAGCCGTCCGGCTTCCCGCATCGCCTGGGCACGTTGCCCGTACGAGCAGCGCCGCCAGCTCTGGTAGGCGGCGAGCGCCTGGTCGAGCACTCGCTCGAGCGCCGTGGGCGTGGTCTCAGCGAACGTCTCGAGCGTGTCGCCGGTGGTGGGGTTGATCGAGGCGACGGTCATGACGAAGCGGCTCCTGATCTATGATGCATCTGATCTGGGTGATGCCCGTCACACAACATTACAATGTCATTGCGCCGCGCCATCCCCGAACTGCAACCCCGCTGGGCGCTGAGCCTGAGTCCGAGCCGTCCGTCTATCCTCATACCGCTGAGCCACTTGCCACGGGGCTTGGGGATGGGCACGCGCCTTGCGCTCGATCTTTGGCGTCGCCTCGGCGCGAGGCGGACGCGGAGTGGTTGGATGCGAGACCCATGGTTACCCGGGCGTGAGCCCGACAACGACGAGTGGGACGAGCTGTTTGCCGAGGCCCGAGAGGCGTGGCGCGGCGCCGTCCATCTCGAGCGCGAGTCGTGGCGCGGGAACGATGAGGGCTGGCGCGGCGACGAGCATCTCGCCGATTGGCCGGAGCACGCGGCCGGCCCGGAGTACTGGATGTTCAAGGGGATGACGGACCGCTCCTAGGTACACGTCTTGCCATGGTTCCTGCGGGCGGATATGGTGACAGCCATGCACCTCCTCGCGCTGGCGCTGCTGCTAGGGTCAACCTCCGGCGACACCCTCTCCGGCCGCATCACGGACTCGGACGGCGCCCCCGTTCCCTCGGCGGCCGTCCTCATCTCCGAGCTGCACCGCGTCGCCACGAGCAGCGCCGAGGGCGCGTTCCTCCTCGCCGACATCCCACCCGGCCAGTACACCGTCATCGTCCGGCATGTTGGGTTTGCCCCGTTCGCGCGCGAGGTCGCCGTTCACGGGCCCACGACCCTCACGGTCACGTTGCGCCGGGCGCCCGTGTGGCTCGAGCCGGTCACGATTACCGCCACGCGCGCACCCAGCGCGGCGCTCGGCTCGCCGCTCTCGGCGGCGGCGCTCTCGGAGGACGGCCTGCGGCGCGACCAGAGCGTGTCGCTGGCGCATTCGCTCGCCCGGCTTCCCGGCGTCAACGCGCTGAGCACCGGCGCCCAGATCGGCAAGCCGGTGATCCGGGGCCTCGCGGGCGCGCGGGTCCTCGTGCTCGCCAACGGGAACCGTCTGGAAGATTACTCATGGAGTGACGAGGACGGACCGTCGGTCGACGCTCGCCTGGCGCAGCGGGTGGAGCTGATCCGCGGACCCGCCAGCGTGCTGTACGGATCGGACGCGCTGGGCGGGGTCGTGAACGTGATCCCGGCGGAGCTGCCTGACGCCAACGGCGGGCCAAAGGTGATCCGCACGGGGTTCGAGCTTTCCGGCGCCACGAACAACGCGGAGCTCGAGGCGGCGGCTCGGGTCGAAGGCGCCAGCGGCCCCTGGGCGTGGCGGGTGTTCGGCATCGGGCGCGCCGCCGGCAGCCTGCACACGCCCGCAGGGGAGCTCGACAATACCGGCTTCGGCGCCGTGAACGGCGAGGCCGTGATCGGCCGCCGCGGCGCCCGGAGCAGCACGACGCTGCGCTACACGCGCTACGCCGGCGAGTTCAAGCTGCTCGAGGCAGACGAGCCGCCGAGCGGCGCCGAGGGGGGACCCGAGCGCAAGCTCTCCGACGATCGCGTGCAAGCCACCGGCGACTATCTTGTCGGCCCGCTCCGTCTCGAGACCAAAGCGCAGTGGCAGCGCCACTCGCTCATCGAGGTCTCCGACACAGGCACCAGCTCGTCAGGCACGCCGCTCGAAGGCACGGCGTTCGATTTGCTGCTCAACACGACGTCGCTCGACGTGCTGGCGCATCACGGCGCGGGCTCCGCCGTGCGCGGTACCGTCGGCGTGTCGGGGCTGTACCAGACGAACGACACGCGCGGGCCGATCCCGCTCGTCCCCGATGCACGCGCGCGCTCGGCGGCGGCGTTCGTGTTCGAGCAGGCGACCCACGGGCGGTGGAGCGCGCTCGCCGGCGGCCGCATCGACGTGCGGCGGCTCACCGCCGACGGCAACGCCACGCTCGCGCTCGCGCCGCAGCAGCGCGACTACACGGCCTGGTCGGGGGACGCCGGCCTGGTGTACCGGCCGATCGAGACGGTCTCACTCGCCGCGAACGTCGGCCGGGCGTGGCGGGCACCCACCTTGTTCGAGCTGTTCTCGAATGGACCGCATCTGGGGGAGGCGCGCTACGAGATCGGAGACGCCGGGCTCAAGCCGGAGGCCGGGACGGAGCTGGACGGGACGGTGCGCTGGCAAGGCGCCCGGGTGCGGGTCGAGCTCGCCGGATATCGCAACTCGATCGGGCGCTTCATCTACATCACGCCCACGGATTCGTTCGTCCACGTCACGTCCACGGACTCCCTGCGCGTGTATCGCTACCGACAAGCCGATGCCCGGTTGCTGGGCGGTGAGGCGGCCCTCGAGGTCGACGTCGCCCGCCCCCTCACGCTGCGCGCCCGCGCCGACGCCGTGCGCGGCACGAACCGGGCGGCGAGCGAGCCGCTGCCGCTGATTCCGCCCGCCCGCGTGGCGTTGGGGGCGGAGCTGCACGGCAGCGGGCTCCGCTGGGCGGAGCGGGTGCGGCTCGCGGTCGAGGGGGAGTTCGTCACCCGGCAGACGCGGCTCAATCCGCTCGACGTGCCCACGGCCGGATATGCCGTGCTCAACCTCGAGGCGGGCCTCGATCGGCCGCTCGGGGGGGGGCGCGGGATCCGGATCGACCTCGCGGTGCGCAACGTCGGGAACACGGCGTACCGCAGCTTCCTCAGCCGGTACAAGGAATTCGCGCTCGACCCGGGGCGGAACCTCGTGCTGCGGCTGTCGCTCGAATAAATCCCGCGCAGGGGGCGTCCGTGAGAATCTGGCTGATCGCCGCGGTGCTGGCGCTGGGCGCGCCGGCGGCAGTCGCTCAGCAGTTCCGCCAAAAAGACTTCGACGCCTACGTGAGACGCGGCCTGCAAACCCTGCGGGTGCCCGGCGTCGCGGTGGCGGTCGTGAAGGACGGCAAGCTCGTCTTCGCGCAGGGCTATGGCGTTCGCACCCTCGGCGACACCGGCCGCGTCGACGCCCACACGCTGTTTCAGATCGCGTCGAATACCAAGGCGTTCACGACCGCCGCCCTCGCCATGCTCGTGGACGAGGGGAAGCTCGCCTGGGATGACCCCGTCACGAAGTATCTCCCGGACTTTCAGCTGTATGATCCCTACGTGACGCGCGAGTTCACCCTGCGGGATCTCGTCACCCATCGCAGCGGGCTCGGGCTCGGCGCGGGGGACCTGTTATGGTTCCATTCGAGCTACGGCCGCGCCGAGATCATCCACCGCATCCGCGCCGCGAAACCGGCGTCGAGCTTCCGCAGCCGGTACGCCTACGACAACGTGCTGTACATCGCGGCCGGAGAGATCGTCCCGGTCGTCACCGGAAAAAGCTGGGACGACTTCATCAAGGAGCGCATTCTCACGCCACTCGGCATGACCGAGAGCGGCACGTCGATCGCGTTCCTGAGCTCGACCACCGACGTGGCGGCGCCCCACGGAGTGGAACGGGGGCAGCTGCAGGTCGTGCCGCGCGATTCGATCGACAACACCGGCCCGGCGGGCGGCATCGTCTCGAACGTGAGCGACATGGCGAAGTGGCTGCTGTGCCGGCTCGACTCCGGACGCTACGCGGGCGGGCGGCTGTTCAGCGAGCGCCAGGCGCGGGTCATGTGGGCGGGAAACACCATCCTGCCGATCGGCGATCCGCCGCCCCCGCTCGCCGCCTTGCGACCCGGCTTCTCGGAGTACGGGCTCGGGTGGTTCCTGCGGGACTACCGCGGCCGCAGGCTCGTGGCGCACACGGGCGGCCTTGCCGGGATGACCTCGCAGGTTATGCTCGTGCCAGGCGAACGGCTCGGGCTGATCATTCTCACCAACGGGGAGTCGTCCCTCATGACGGCCCTCGCCTACCGTCTGCTCGACACGTTCTTCGGCACGCCACCGACCGACTGGGTCGCCGCGTTCGCCCAGGCCGAGCAGCTCGAGCGCACCCAGGCGGACTCGATCGTACGCGCCCGGAGCAGCTCGCGCGATTCGCTCGTCGGACCTTCGCTCCCGGTCGCGCGATACGCCGGCACGTACCGCGACGAGCTGTACGGCGACGCCGCGATCACCCTCGAGAACAACCACCTCGTGCTTCGGTTCAGCCACTCGCCGGCCTTCGTGGGCGACCTCGAGCATTGGCAGCACGACAGCTTCATCGCCCGCTGGCGTACGGCCCACATCGAAGACGCCTACGTGACGTTCGCGCTCGAGCCGGACGGCTCCATCGAGCAGTTCAAGATGGAGGCCGTCTCGCCCCTCGCCGACTTCAGCTTCGACTACCAGGACCTCCTCTTCAGGCCCGTGAGACCCTAATGCAGATTTCCGGTATGCTCGAGCTGCTGCATCGCCCCTGGCCCTGGTACGTGACCGGGCCGTTCCTCGGGCTCGTTGCCACCGGCCTGCTCGTGATCGGCAACAAGCAATTGGGCGTGTCGGGCAATTTCCGCCACCTCTGCGCCGCCGCGTTGCCGCGGAACGTCACGTTCTTCAAATACGACTGGACACGGTCCGGCTTGTGGAACCTGGTGTTCGCGGGCGGCATCGTGGCGGGCGGGTTCGTCGGCGGCGTGCTGCTCGCGAGCCCCGAGCCCGTGGCCATCACCGCCCGGGCGCATGCTGATCTCGCAAGCCTCGGCGTTCACGACTTCAGCGGGCTCGTCCCCCACCAGCTGTTCCACTGGGGCACGCTGCTCACCCTCAAGGGATGGCTGCTGATCGTGGGCGGCGGCTTTCTCATCGGGTTCGGCACGGCGTACGCCGGCGGTTGTACCTCGGGTCACGGGATCACGGGATTGGCCGATCTCCAGCTTCCGTCCCTGATCGCGGTGGTCGCCTTCTTCGCGGCCGGAGCGCTGGCGAGCCACTTCCTGCTGCCGCTGCTCCTCACAGGGTGAACCCGTGACGACCACCGCGCCCGTCACACCCGTCGCCCGCGCCCGCGAGCGCCTGCTGCCGGTGTACTTCCTGGCCGGCGTGCTGTTCGGGATCGTGCTGACGAAAGGCGAGCTGGCTTCCTGGTTCCGGATCCAGGAGGCGCTGCGGTTCGACGGAGCCTACCTCTACGAGGTGTTCGCCTCGGCGCTCGCCGTGGCGAGCCCGCTGTTTTTGACGCTCGAGCGACGCCGCGTCCGCTCCCTGGCGGGCGAGCCGATCGTCATCCCACCCAAAGCCCTGGGCCGCGGGCGCCGCTACCTCATCGGCGGCGCGATCTTCGGACTGGGCTGGGGCGTTACCGGAGCCTGCCCGGGCCCGTTGTTCGCCCTGCTCGGCGCCGGAGTCGGGGTGATCGCAGTGATGATCTTCAGCGCCTTGGCCGGCACGTGGGTATACGGGTACCTGCGGCCGACGCTGCCGCACTAGCCCGGCCCAGGATCGTCGCGGCGGCGCTGGTCCTGGTCGCCGCCGCGGTGTTGCGTTACTCCGAGATTCCCCCGGTCCCCACCTGGCTCTACGTCGTGGCCTGGTACCCGACGCTGCTGGTTCTCGATCAGGTGGTCGTGCTGCTCGGGGGGGAATCCTTGCTGGCCCAGCCGCGCGCCCTCATCGCCATGCTGTGGTGGTCGGCGGTGATCTGGTTCCTGTTCGAGGCGATCAACATCCGATTGCAGGATTGGTACTACGTGTTCCTCCCCGCGAATCCCGTCGAGCGCTGGGCCGGGATCACGCTGTCGCTCGCGACCGTCGTGCCGGCGGTGCTGCTCCCCGAGCGGATGCTCGACCGCCTCGGCGTATGGCGGCAGCTGCAGTGGCGCCCCATCGCGCTCGGTCCCAAGGAGCTCCGCGGCGCCTCCCGGCTCGGGTGGGCGGCGCTCGCCGCGACCCTCGCGTTCCCACGCTACCTCCATCCGCTCACCTGGGGTGCGGTGTGGCTCATCGCCGAGCCGCTGCTGTATCGCGCCGACCCCGAGCGATCCTTGTTCGCCGACATCGCCCGCGGCGAGTGGGGCCGCATCGCCCGGCTCATGGCGGCGGGGCTGTTCGCCGGCGTTCTGTGGGAGTCGTTCAACGCCGCCTCACAGGCGAAATGGATCTACACGGTTCCGTTCCTCGAGCACGTGAAGCTGTTCGAGATGCCGCCGATCGGTTTCCTCGGCTTCCCGTTCTTCGCGCTCGAGGTCTGGTCGCTGTATCACGTGCTCGCGCCCCGCACCAGCGCGCGGACGGTGCTGTCGTCGGTGCTGTTCGCCGGGCTCGTGCTGACGGGCGTGGACCACTGGACGGTGAGCTCCGTGTCGCCCGGGCTCGCGGACCTGCCCGGGATCAGCGCTGCCGTGCGGACCCGGCTACGAGACGCGGGATGGACCGACGTGTTTCGGCTGGCGCGCACTCCGGCCGCGGAGGTCGCCTACCGCGCGCGCATCACCCCGGATGAGGCGCTGGCCGCGCGGCAGGCCGCG
>WNGH01000670.1_pt1 | contig 51624 bp, 47 predicted proteins | sample 5400631 | NCBI WGS metagenome assembly WNGH01 (sample SAMN13153373, study PRJNA577476) | soil metagenome | isolation source: 115 cm soil or saprolite under Garry oak tree replicate 1 | place: USA:California | collected 2016-06-15 | reverse complement strand
ACTATGCTCTTTAAAGAGCATAAAATAGGACAAATAGATGTTCGGAATTGGGGTTGGCCCAGGGTAGTTGGAATAGGAACATAGCCCAAATCTGATACGTCTCAAAAAAGAGAAGACAAAAGGAGGAAACAATGAGAATTCTTGCGGTCATCTTCGGCATTGTGCTGATTCTGCTGGTTGCCCAGGACGCCTTTGAGACGATCGTCTTGCCGCGCCGGGTGACACGACGCATCCGCCTCGCCCGGCTCTTCGATCGTGTGATCCAGACGGCGTGGCGATCTGCTGGCCTCTTCATGCAAGCAGGCGCAAGACGAGACACTTATCTCGGCTATCTGGGACCACTTTCCTTACTGGCATTGATCGTGTTCTGGGCGGTGCTCTTCGTCTTCGGATTTGGGCTGCTTCTGTGGGGATTGGCTCTTCCCCTAAACGCCCCCGAGAAGACAATTAGCTTCGTCACCTATCTCTACCTGAGCGGAACCACGTTTTTCACCCTGGGCCTGGGTGATGTCACCCCTGTGCCAGGAGTGGCCCGCTTGCTGGTGGTGATCGAAGTCGCGCTGGGGTTTGGCTTTCTGGCGCTGGTGATCAGCTACGTGCCCATCCTCTACCAGGCATTCTCGCGGCGGGAGCTGAGAATCTCCTTACTGGACTCCCGAGCAGGTTCCCCGGCGACGGCAGTTGAGATCCTGCGTCGCAATCATGCACGCAGAAACGTCGAGGAACTGCGCATGCTCCTGCACGATTGGGAAGAGTGGTGCGCGGACATCCTGGAGAGTCACCTGTCGTATCCTGTCCTGGCCTACTACCGCTCGCAACACGATCAACAATCCTGGGTGGGGGCCTTGACAGTGGTCCTGGATACGTGTGCGCTGATCCTCACAGGGATCGAGAGCGTACCGGACGAAGCAGCCAGATTCACTTTTGCGATGGCCCGTCACGCAGTCGTCGACCTCGCCCAGGTGCTTAATACATCACCCACAACCGACGCAGCTCGGCTGCCATCGGCCGAATTTGCCCACCTGCAAGAGATGCTCGCGTCGTCCGGCATCCACTTAAATCCGGGAACGGCAACCGAGCGAAAGCTGGCCGAGTTTCGAGAAACGTATGAGCCGTTTGTGAGCGCCCTGGCCGATCGCCTGCTGGTTTCCCTGCCACCCTGGATTCCCCCGGCAGATAGTCTCGACGACTGGCAGACCACCGCCTGGGATGATCTGTTGCCATCAACCCGTCAGACGCTCATCAAGGTGATGCACGGGGAATGAAGAGGAAGGTATAATATATGCGCGTTGTGGCAATGAGCTACAGACATGCGTGCGAAATTCAAAGGAGATCGGCATGACACAGAATGCTCCTCTTAATAACGTGATCTATCCAGAAAATGTATCTCGCTTGAGAAACGCCTGGACCTATATCACCGGAGATGCCATCGAGTCCTCGCCAGTGGTTGCAGGTGGGGTCGTGTATATCGGCTCAAAGGACCATACGCTGTATGCCCTTGATACCAGGACCGGCAAGGAACTCTGGAGATATTCGACTGGAGGCGCTATTTACGCTACAGCAATAGTCATTGATGATGTCGTCTACATCGGCTCGCGGGATGCAAAACTCTATGCCCTTGAAGCCCGGACGGGCGCTCTCTTGTGGAGCTACACCACTGGCAACGCCATCGAGTCCTCCCCTGCCGTCGAGGGTGGATTGGTGTATGTTGGCTCCACAGACTCCACGCTGTACGCCCTGAGCACGGACACCGGTGATATGCTCTGGAGCTACGCGGCAGAGGCGGGTATTCAATCCTCACCAACCGTTGCCGTGGGGATGGTCTACGTCGGCTCGTGGGATCACAATGTGTACGCCCTTGATGCCAGCACAGGTGCCAGGGTATGGAGCTACACCACCGGGGACCGCATCAGTTCCTCGCCGACAGTTGCCGATGGCGTCGTCTACATTGGTTCGCAGGACCATCACCTCTATGCCCTCGATGCTGGCACGGGCGAAAAGCTCTGGAGCTACCAGACCGGGAAAATCATTCTCTCTTCGCCAGCAGTCACCAATGGGGTCGTCTACATCGGTTCGCATGGTGACACTCTCCATGCCCTCGATGCCCGGACGGGTAATGAACGATGGAGCTACAGGACCGGAGGTGCCATCGACTCCTCACCGGTCGTCGCTGATGAAGTCGTCTACGTTGGCTCGCAGGACCGCACCTTATATGCCTTTGCCGCCATAACGGGTGAAAAGCTCTGGAGCTACATGACTGGTGGCGCGATTGTCTCCTCGCCTGCTGTTGCTAACCAGTACGTGTATGTTGGCTCACAAGACGGCATCGTCTATGCATTCACTAGTGATAGGTTATGGAGCTACGCCACCGGCGGAAGCGTTCAATCCTCGCCAGCGGTGGCTGAGGGAGTCGTCTATGTCGGCTCGCACGACCATCGCGTGTACGCCTTGGATGTCGCTACTGGCGAGGAACTGTGGAACTACATCACTGGTAACGCCGTCCACTCCTCACCAACTGTCGTCGATGAGATAGTCTACGTCGGCTCCGCTGATGATACGCTCTATGCCCTCGCAGCCAGCACAGGTGCCAGGCTGTGGAGCTATAAGACCGGGGGAGGCGTTGACTCTTCGCCAGCGGTGGCCAATGGAACGGTCTTCGTCGGCTCACAGGATCACTCGCTTTATGCTTTTGATGTGAACACGGGTGAGCGGTTCTGGAGCTATGCCACAGGGGGACCGGTTGTTTCTTCGCCAGCCGTGGTTGAGGGAGTCGTCTATGTCGGCTCTGAGGATCATTCGCTCTATGCCCTTGATGCATTAAGCGGAGCTTTCTTGTGGAGCTACGAGACGGCAGGCAGCATCCAATCCTCGCCGGCAGTGGCAGAGGGGGTCGCCTATGTTGGCTCGTGCGATCACTCGCTCTATGCCCTAGACGCCAGGACGGGCGCTCTCGTGTGGAGCTACCAGACAGGAGATAGCATTGACTCTTCGCCCACCGTTGACAATGGCATCGTTTATGTTGGTTCGCATGACCACCGGCTGCATGCGCTTGATGCGCAGACGGGTGAAGAGTACTGGAGCTACGCTACCGGCGGGCGCATTGACTCCTCGCCGACGGTGGCAGAGGGGGTCGTCTACGTCGGTTCGCATGATCACACGTTCTATGCTCTGAGTGCTCAGGCGGGCGAGAAGCTGTGGAGCTTCACCACTGGAGGCAGTATCGTCTCCTCACCGGTGGAGGCTGACGAGGTCGTCTACGTTGGCTCCAACGATCACAACCTGTATGCATTCAATCAAACAGTTCTGTTACAGAAGTAAGGGGTTTGCGGCTGGTAGGAACAGGTAGTCGGAAGAGCAAAGAGGATGAATGGGTCATCGGGGGAGCTAGTAAGCTTCAGAGACATCGATTTTCCGGTGAAGAGACGAATTGTGACCCAGAGAGTGGAAGCAAGAGAGGAAAGGTAAATCCCGATGTCTACCCCTTGACAAACCTGCATTTGCCTGTTAAAATAACAGTGTTATCTAAAGGAGCGATGTTATGAAAAAAGGCACAGCGGGCACACAGGCTGAACGCCTGCGCAAGGCGATTCGCCATCGCCAGGCACAAGAGAAGCAAGAACTGCGCCAGGCTATCCTGACCGCTGCAGGCGAATTGTTCCTGGAGCAGGGCTATGAGCGCTTCTCGTTGCGCAAGGTGGCCGAGCGCATTGGCTACTCGCCAACGACCATTTATCTCTACTTTCGCGACAAGGATGACCTGCTGTTCACCGTGGTCGATGAGGGGTTTGTGCGCTTTGGCCACCAACTGGCAGCGGCAGCTGAAAGTCAAGAGGATCCCTGGGAACGGATCATCGCACTCGGTCGAGCCTATGTGACCTTTGGTTTGCAGAACCCGGTGTACTATCAACTCATGTTCATGCAACGGACAGATTTCTTGACGCAAAGGCAAGTGGGTGAAAGCCAGCCGCGCATTGCGAGTTTTCAGGTGTTGCGGGAGGCCGTGCAACAGGCTATCGATGCCAGAGTCCTGCGGCCAGGTGATGCACAGAGCTATAGCGATGTTCTCTGGGCCCTGGTGCATGGGATCACCTCCCTGGCGATTAGCATGCCCACGTTCGACGCCTCCCGTCTTCAGCGCACAATGGAGACTGCGTGGCAGATGGAGTGCCAGGGCTTGCGGCTGCCCTAATGTTCTTTTTTTGCACGCAACTTAACGTTGTTATTCTAGTTGTATCAGTTTACTTATTGAGCTGATGGAGAAGACTAGTGCAGAATTGGTGAAGCTGCAACCCACCGAGACCATCCTGGGAGTGAGGAGCAAGCCGGATGCAGCACATTCGTAGTTCCAGAGAGAGAGCTTCCCGATACCTGGAAAAGCAAAAGAAACTCTGGCGAAAACAATACAGAAAGAGAGATAACACATGGCGAAAGTGATGCCAGGACGCTATACTGCCCAGATTGACGAACCCTTTGTGGTGTTTCTGATTGGCATGCGCATCAACAAATGGTTGGCCTTCTCGAAATGGATTCCGACGGCGAGGGCGATGGGGCCGATGTTGCGCACGCTGTTCCAGCATCCTGAGAAGGGGTTTCTGGGAGGGCAGATCTTCTTCTACTGGCGAGGCATCGCCCTTGTCCAGTACTGGCGTTCCTTTGAAGACCTCGAAACGTTTGCCAGAAATCGGCAAGAGCCACACCTGGCTGCCTGGCGGCGCTATAACCAGGCCATCGGCTCGGATGGCAGTGTGGGCTTCTGGCATGAGACCTATCTCGTCAATGCAGGACAGTACGAGGTGGTCTACGGAAATATGCCCGTCTTCGGCCTGGCTGCCGCCACCAAGCAGGTGCCAGCCGTCGGGCGTCGTGAGACAGCCCGCCGTCGTCTGGGCGGTGAGAATGAGCCTGCTGTGGCTTCACCGCGCACACCAGGTGATGCTGAGCAAAAACTTCCGCCGCCGCACCCCCCTGTGATGAATTTATCTAAAGTTCGACAATAAAACACGCTCGAAAGACATTGAAGATATGTCCTCGAAACCGAAGCCCGAAAAAATGTGAGGTGAAGGGCCGTACTCCCTCACCAAAATTCGCGAGAGAAACGTTACGTAACTGCCATCCATGTGAGTTACCTACCCCTGCTTGTTCAGGAAAGCTCCTCGCTGGTCATATAAATAGCCCAGGAGGTCAGCCGATTGTGCCTTGTTGAGAAAATAGCGCTCTGCTGGCGTTTTCACCACCAGCACACCATCATTCCATCGGAACGTTAATTCACCAAGTGTGATCCCTTGCGAGGTCTGCTTCTGTGGAGGCATCGTACGTAACTGGCTTTCTGGTAAGTTACGTAACACTTCCTCATGAAGATTCCGCGCCGTCTGCTCCAAGCTCGCCAGCGTGAGCTTGTCTGTTGCGCCTAAATATCGTTTGTAGATCTGCCGATGCTCCTTCCGATAGGCATACCAGTAGTCGTTGTGCCGTTTGTGCTCGCTGCGTGCTGTAAAATGGCCGGACTTGCCCTTGAAGTGAAACGAAGGAAGCTGAGTCAGCCAGGCAAACCACTCTGGGGAATCAGGCTGCAAGTCTCTCGCCTGTACCGTTCCTTCAAGCATATCCATAACGAGATAGCGATTCTCTGTGCCCCTGATATGTTCAATGAGATTGTACAAACGTGGACGTGGCATCTTTTCCCTCTACGGCGTTACGTAACTGGAAAAAATTCGAGTTACGTAACGCGATATCACACGCTACTGAGCTGACGATCTGTTCATGCTTTGCTCTACACCTGCTCATACAATTTCCCACGAGCACCTTTCAGCTCCGCTTTGAGCTGGCGATTTTCCGCTGCCAGTGCCTTGATGCGTCGATCTTTGGCGGCCAGCAATACCTCCTTCGTTTTGTCCGTGCGAGCCTGGTGCTGTTGACGTTCTGCCCACTGTCGTTCAAGCCGTTCCTGGCCTTGCTGGGTACGCAATGCTTCAATGCGCTCTCGCACATCCTGATGCGCATAGAGATAGCTCTTGGTGACGCTCGCTGCCTTTGCCACCGTGTTGAAATTCACTGTCTGTTGCTCTCGCAGGAGTTGGTCAATGGCCTGGTGAACACGCTTCTGTGTCTCCTCGGCTTTGTGGTGAGCATACGCCAAGAGGCCGTGCGTGTTCGGCTGGGCTGTTGCTTCTTTACTCATGCTCGCTTTGCCCTTTCTGCTGGCGTGTATTCGCGTATGGCCTTGCCAGCCGGATGATGCAGGTCGCCTTTGCGGAGCACCTGGATCAGCGGCAAGACCCGATTGAGCTTCTGTGTGTTACGCTCGACCCAGATCTCGCTGCCAGCTCGTTCACCTAGCTCAATCAGTTCGTGAAGTTCTCGTTCCTGCTTCTCAAATTGAGGCAAAAAATCAGGTGTCGTGCAGAAGTGACGGCAGGTGTAGCAGGGCGAATCTTGTGTCGGACAATGGGCTTTTTTCGGTTTGAAGCAGTAGCCGTCGGCGAGCCGAACCGCATCCAAGTTGGAGCGAATGTGTTCCCACTCGATCTCTTGCTCATTACCCAGGTGCTCTGCTGTTACTCCTTGTGGATGGCCTTGCACATCGATTCTTACTGCACCTTTGGCAAATGCCTGCTCCCATTCTTTCCGCATGGTCGTATCGAGAATTCTTGCGTACACCAGGGTCATCTCAGGTGACAAGTGAGCTAACCATTTTTGTACATGAGCCTTGCTCATTCCTGCGTTAATTAACTCGACAGCTTTTGAGTGACGAAACGCATGCGTTCCAAAGTGAAAAATATGCCCTGCCTCGCCCTTAATTTCATACGTTACCGCTAACCTGTTAAGAGCATCTTGAACCGATCTACCAGTGAGAGGACGACCAGCTCGCTTTTGAGTGATAGCAGGGAAAAGGTATCTCTGGGGATTCTCTTGGAGCGTGAACTTCTCTCGAATGAGCGAGCTTTGAGCAGTCACAAGGGCGGCAATTTCATCTGAAAGAGGAACTCTGTGGTCAAGGATATCCGTTTTGAGAATGTCCCCTTGTAACCCCCAGCCGCTAGATGAACGGGCGAGGCAGGTATCATAACGAAGATTGAGTACATCTGAGATCCGCCACCCGGAGGCGCGCAGAACAATTACTACAGGGAGATAGACGGCAGGGAGCTTTTCTATCTGCTCTTCTAGTTGAGCTAATACCTGCTCAGCAATATACTTAATTTTTGGCCTGCTCGGCTGGGGAGCGCTGCCAAGCTCATCTACCCAAATTAACTTGCTCACAGGAGTCAGTGGAGCGTCTGGACTTGATATCCGTTCAAGGTATTCAAGGAAATGTCTTACTGTATGTACTCCCTCCCAGAGATATTTAGCACTCAATGGTTTGCCATCGATACCCTCTTTGAGATGAACATGCAGCAGATACGCTTCAATATCTGATCGGCTGAGCTGCAGAAAATCACCCACTGTTGGCTAACGCGGCACATAAAAATCCAAGAAAAAGCGGAGCCATCTCAAAACAATATCGCAGAAAACATGAGAACGTCTAATGAGCAGCAATTGAATGTATCGTTTGGTCAAAGCACGAAATGGCTGAGGAACTTTGGTAAAATTAAGCAGATGATCACTCCTATGCGCTGAATATCGTACTCCAGGGATCTTACGTACATCCCAGATATCTTTGGCAAACTCTGCTTCTACAGGGTCCGGATGCACCTCAGTAGAGTGCATGGCGAGACGTGAGATCATTTGCCCTTCTCCTTTCGTGTTGGCTGGCTCAACTGGAGTTGGGATTCTGCTTTTTTCCATTCTTGACGCATTTCCTCTTCGTCTGGATGCACGTAAAGTTGGTAGGTGTACTGGAATTGGGCATGTCCAGCGCGTTCTCGCAGCACTTCCGGACGCATTCCGTTTTTTGCCAGACTTGTTAAGGAGCTGTGACGCAAGAGATGGGCGTGGGCATCAATACCTGTCTTGTTTTTGATTCGCTGAAAAAGAGCATTGACTTCTGCATACTCCAGCGGCTGGCCCACGCGGGGTCCTCGAAGTTTGATGAAAAGATGGTTTGTTTCTACATCATCCGTATGAACGAGAACCAGGTAGTCGAGAATCTGATTGATCAAATCAGCGGATACATCCACGCTACGGCAGCTCGTCGGCGTTTTGATCTCTGCATCGTTAGAGAGCGGGCCTCGATCACACACATGAATTTTGCGTCCCTGCACGTCTACATCCTCGATCCACAGGGCAAGGCACTCTCCAACGCGAAGTGAACTCTGGTACAAGAGGGTAAGCAAGAGCTGATCACGGACGTTGTCACACGCATTGATCAGCATCTCAATTTGCTCTTTTGAGAGAGTCTTGGGATGCCCTCGTTGAGGTAGGCGCTGTTTGAGGAGCTTTTTTTCAACCCGTTTACCTTTAGCAATGTGATGCAAGAAGCTCTTGTACGATCGTGCTTTGGCTGGCAGATAAGTTCGCGTTTTCTCGTTGAGATTCGTGGCCAGGTCATCCTGCCGCCAGAGGTAGTCGTAAAAGCCTGAGACGGCTGTGATGATCAAGTTAATCGTTCGATTAGTACGAGCCTGAGCTACGGGCTGTGCAGGAAGCACTTTGAGCGACCGATACGGATTCTTCAGCCAGAGTACAAATCCTCCCAGATCATCGAGGGTGACCTGTTGGTAGTCAAGGTGCTGCTGTGTCAGGTAGGTAAAGTACAGTGATAGGCCATGTGCGTAGGAGCGCAGGGTATGACGTGCTCGACCAATTGCATCAAGATACTTGAGGTAGCGAACGACCGGAATGACCAGATCTCCACGCTCATCAACGACGACAGACCGTTTGTGATGGTACTGTTGTGTGACAATTTCTTGGACACGCATGAGGGTTTCCCCTTTCCAACTTCCTCATCAACCAGATAACCGCCTCGTGTCGTAGACGTTGAAGACTATCCTACAAGACTTTCGTTGTACCGTCAAGAGCTAGTGGAAAAGGGGGTATTTTTCTTCGTAGAAGACGATGAAGACATAGCTACTATCACCTTTTGATATATTCATCCATGGGGATAAGGCGGCGTTCCTTTTTTGGGGTGGGGAAAGGGGGAATGCTTGACAGTCAGTAGGCATAGTGGTACAATGACTACCATGAACAACAAGCAACTCAACCCAAATATTCGGGTGACACCACAGACCCGCAAGGATTTGAAGATTATTGCGGCTTATACCGGCGAAACCATGCTCGAAGTGGTGGCAAGATTGGCACGTCAGGAACGGGAGAAAATACAGGAAGGAGGGAAGCATGCTCAAAGCGTACAAGTACCGGATTTATCCCAATAAAGCCAGCGCTCAGAAACTCCAATGGGTGCTTGATCGTTGCCGGGAACTCTACAATGCTGCTCTCCAAGAACGCAAGGAAGCCTACAAGTATGCGGGCAAGACGATAGGCGTCTACGAACAGAAGCGCGATCTGGTCGAAATTAAGCAGATACGCCAAGAGTATCAAGATATTGGTTCCCATGTCTTACAAGACGTGGTGTTTCGGCTTGAAAAGGCTATGCAAGCGTTCTTTCGGCGCGTGAAAGAAGGTTCCAAACCAGGCTACCCGCGTTTCATGGGGCCCAACCGCTACGACTCGTTCTGCTATCCCGATAAAGCCGGATGGAAGATTGAAGGGTGCACACTTCATCTCTCCAAGATAGGAGAGATCAAAGTCAAGCTTCATCGCCCTCTCGAAGGGAAGGTGAAGACTGCTACCATCAAACGAGAGGGCGATCACTGGTACGTGACATTTGTCTGCGAAGTGGAAGACGCAAAGTTGCCTCTCAGCTCTGAAGATGTAGGTCTTGACCTTGGGGTAACTCACTTTGCAGCTTTGTCAGATGGTACCTTCATAGATAATCCCAGGCACTACCGCAAAGCTGAAAAGAAGCTTGCTCGATTGCAGCAAACCCTCTCACGCAAGAAACGCGGATCTCACAGACGACAAAAAGCCGTCAAGCAAGTTGCCCGTGTTCATAGGAAGATACGTCACCAACGGAAAGATTTTCTGCATAAGGAGTCAAAGAAGTTGGTAGATCGCTATCAGGTGATGGTGTTTGAAGATTTGCAACCGGCTAATCTTGTCAAAAGGCCAAAACCCAAGCAGGATGAAACCGGCAAATACCTCCCTAACGGAGCTGCCGCGAAAGGTGGATTGAACAAGAGCATCTCTGATACTGGATGGGCACAATTTGTCCAGTACTGTTCTTACAAGGCTGCAAGCGCCGGTAGGGAAGTGGTCAAAGTCAACCCCAAATATACCAGTCAGATGTGCTCACAATGTGGTCAAGTTCGCAAAAAGGATTTATCCGAACGGTGGCACTCGTGCGATTGCAGAGGCGAACTTGATCGTGATACCAATGCAGCAAGAAACATTCTTCGGCTTGGAAGAAGCCAACAGTCTACCAAGGCTGTAGAAGCCCCGGCTTTAGCCATGGGGTACTTCACTAGCCTTTCCTCTTGACACAACGACACATCACCCTCTTTTCTCTGCATAACTAGAGGTGTAAGTGGCTTGCAGGAAGGGTAAAGCAAAAGCGACACCCTTCTCCCGCTCGTCCTGAACTCTCTACCCAGATGTGCCCTCCCATCTTCTCGACGAGTTGTTTGCAAACATACAGGCCCAAGCCCGTTCCTCGCACAGTACCTGATAGATCGCGTTGGAGACGCACAAATTTCTGAAAGAGCAGGGGTGATTCAGTCGGCGGAATCCCTGGACCGGCATCTTGTACACGGATGCATACCTGCGCAGGAGCGGTTTCACTTCCCTGTTCCTTATCTACCCACGGGGAGGCGGCGATGACGACAGGCGTCCGTTCTGGAACATACTTGAAGACGTTGGCGAGCAAATTGTTGAGCACCTGGTACACTAACCCCTTCTCAGCCCAGACGCGGAGCTGTTCTGAGATTTCCACCTGGATCGCATAGGCTTGCGCCTTCTGTGGATCAAGCAAGTCAAGGACTTCCCGCACAACCTGGGCGAGGGGGAGTTCCTCTGCATGGAGCAGTTGCACCGTATTGACTACCTTCAGCGCATCCAACACCGAATTCACCAGGCGCGTGAGTTCTGCACAGTTGTCAATCGCCTTGTGGAGAAAGGCTTCCTTCGTCGAAGGCTCAAGCTGTTCGCCATACTCGTTGAGGAGAGCGAGATAGCCACTCACGGCCGCGAGCGGGGTTCGTAGCTCATGGTTCACATTGATGATAAAGTCATCTTTTCGCTGTTCCAGTTCTTTTTCCTGGGTAATCTCGCGGATGACCGTAATCAAGAGATACGGGAGGTCATTCTCTTCACACACGCTGGTCACCCTCAACGCGATCCAACGTACCTCCTGTGTGTGATTGTGCGCCCATCGCAGCTTGATGGGGAGCATTACCTCCTCTGGAACAGCTCGGTTTCTTGAGAGGCTTGCCCAGGAAAATGGATGGCCCTGTTCATCCGTCATGTTGAATTGCTCTAAGGCCGCAAGCGGGGAGGTGGTGAGCAATGCTTCCACTGAGTGAGCGCCAGTCAAGCGGACTGCAGCTTGGTTCGCATAGATCACCTTCCCATCCGCATCCTGCACGATAATGCCATCAGCGACATGCTGGAAAATCGCCTCAAGCTGTCTCTGCGAATGTCTGACTTCCACTTCCAATCTCTTTTGTTCGGTGATGTCACGGGCAATGGCGGAAACACCGATCATCTCACCAGTGGCATCTTTTATCGGTGAAGCGATGAACGAGACGGGGATGAGGGTGCCATCCTTTCTCAGCCGCGTTGTCTCAAAGGGGTACATGCGTGCTCCCCGGCGCATGTTCTCTATGACCATGACAAAGTCACGCTGGTACTCAGGGGGAGAGAGTAGCCTGATGTGCTTGCCAACAGCCTCCTCTGCGCTAAACCCAAATATCCGTTCTGCACCCTCATTCCAGCTCGTGATCATCCCCTCTGTCGTGATCCAAAAAATGGCATCTGCTGCTGATTCGACGATGGCAGCCAGCTTGGCCTGTGCTTCTTGTGCCTGTTTGCGCTCGGTCACATCCTCAACCGTCCCAGTTCTGCCGAGGAGTTCCCCGGCGTCTGAAAGCATAGGAGCCGATTTGACCCGAAACCAGCGGATGCTTCCATTAGGCTTAACGGCCCGGTATTCCGCTTCATACTCTCTGCCTTCCTGGATCGCCTTCATGCGGATGCACTGGAAGGCAGCGAGATCGTCAGGATGCACAATGCCTACCCATCCTTCCCCCAGATTATCCACTGAAGCAAATCCCGTGATTTCTTGCCAGCGCGGATTGATGTATACCGCCTTTCCCTCGATGTCGGTCACAAAAATGCCTACCGGGGAACAGTGACTGAGGGAACGAAAACGCTCCTCACTGGCTTTCAGTTGCTCTTCTGCTTGTTTGCGTCGCGTGATGTCTTGAAATACGGCAGAGAGTCCATCCTGCGAGGGAGAGAGTCGCACGACAAACCATCGGCACTGAGGGGAGTAAAACTCCATATATTCAAGGCTCATTTGCGTGTCCATAGCCTCATGCGCTTTTGCGTAAAAAAACATATCAAAGAGCATCGGAAAGACTTCCCAGATACTCCTGCCCAGCAGTTCGTACCGTGTTTTTCCAAAAATCGCTTCTGCTTGACAGTTGACATAGGTAAAGCGCCATTGGGTATCGAGGGTGATTACGGCCTCAGCGATACTTTCCAGGAGTGTTCCTAGGCGCTGATCTGTCCCTTGAAATGCTTGCTCAGTGGGGCTGTGTTCGGCGTTCTCCTGAAGTGGGGTCTGCTGTTGAGAAGAGTGGTCACCGCTACTCAGCATTCGTCTGTCCTCCTCTTGCGACGTCTTGAAAACATGAGGGACGTGTTCACATGTGTTGCTCCTTCATTCATTATACAATGCCAAACCAAATGCAGGAAATATGATCTTCCGTGACCCAATGTCGTGAGAAACCGAGAAAGCAGGTAGTATTCAATAGTGTTTTCAATCCCCCTGATATGTAGTAATGATATTTAGTTAAGCTATCAACCTATAGACGACCTTCGTCAGAAAAAAGCTGATGCGTCTTTCTTCCTTCATATACCTCTGCTCTGGGACCTTTATTGCTCCAGATATCGATACGACTACCACCCGGGTTAATAAGCTCTATTCTACAGGCTATAGCTCGACTATGCTCCTTAAAGAGCATAAAATAGGACAAATAGATGTTCGGAATTGGGGTTTGCCCAGGGTAGTTGGAAGAGGAACATAGCCCAAATCTGAGCAGGGTTGGGAATGTGCATTCCCAACCCTGCTCAGAGCATTCTTGTTTTCTCAGTTCGTTGCCTTATCAGCCTTCTCGTCAGTTTCGTCTGAAACTGACCGCGGAATAGCTAACAAGCTGTCCATTGGTCATCATCATGGTAATACCACTGCCATCTTCGCTTCCATTCACAACTGGTAACGCTCTCAGTACTGTTCACGCCCCAACGTAGGGCTGCGATATCGAAGACGATAATCAGAGCGAGTAAAATGATCATGGTGAGCATCGTTTTCTCCTTATTGTGCTCTCGCTTGCTCTCAAGATATGCCACGAGTGCAGTCCTCGTTGGCCCATCTAGTACAAGTATATAGGCAAAACCTGGTATAATGAAGAGAAATGGACAGGTGTTTCACGAAAATACTTACAATAGAAAGGGAAATATGGCAAATGGCTTTAGAAACTGAAAAGCTGCTTGATAGCACGGGGTGGCAACTCCTGCAGGCACTCCAGCACAATGCACGGCTTTCCTACACGGAGTTGGGACAACAGGTAGGGCTCTCCGCACCCGCAGTCGCGGAGCGGGTGCGCAGAATGGAAGACGCTGGTATTATCAGTGGCTATCATGTCGAGATCAATCGGGGAAAGCTCGGCTTTCCCATCACAGCCATTATTCGCATGAGCACCTCTCCTGGAGAGCATTGTACGCGCTTTACGGCTTCTGCCGAACAAATCCCTGAGGTCCTGGAATGCTACCGCGTGACTGGGAGCGATTCGCTGATCATGAAGGTCATGGCGTCATCAGTCGAGCACTTGGAAGCACTCATCGATCAATTCTCGGCACATGGTCAGCTGACGACCTCGATCGTGTTATCTACTCCAGTGAAGAGACGAATTGTGACCCAGAGAGTGGAAGCGAGAGAGGAAAGGTAAATCCCGATGTCGCGTATGAGCGGACAATGGTCTTGTTTTTTCAGGGCAATTGCATCTAAATGAGCCAGCCGCATGCGCAAGGATCACAGTTCTGCAAACTTCGCCACTTTGCCGCACATGGCCTTGAATCTGCTCAAACAGGAGCGCACTGCCCGATGTGGAACCAAAGCCAAGCGGCTCAAAGCGGGATGGAGTGAAGACTACCTCTGTAAGGTGCTTGCTGGATAAGATGCGATTGCCCTGGTGATAACAGGAACCGCTAGAAATAGAAGAGATATGGAAAGGTCACGAAAAGCCATAGTCCACTTTGATCCTGCTGGCTTTACTTGATCCGTGTGAATCAATCTGTTATCACACCGCGCCGTAAAACCCTGGGCGGGCCCACCCTAGGGATATAAGGCGCGCTCCTTGTAAGGCGGCTTGGGAGGTGGGGTAACGTAACTTATTGACAGTATATGGCTCAAAGCTGTATACTGTCTCTATGAGCAAGATAGCCTACAAATCAAACCGCAATGTGTACTACTCCTGCAAGTACCATGTTGTCTGGTGTCCCAAGTACCGACGCAAAGTCCTGGTTGAGGCAGTAGCACAACGATTAGAGCAAATCATTCGTGAGGTGTGCCAGGAGCATGAGGCAGAGGTATTGAGTTTGGAAGTCATGCCAGATCATGTGCATCTCTTGGTTGAGTGTGATCCCCAGTTCGGTATTCATCGGCTGGTGAGACTCATCAAAGGGCGTTCATCGCGCTTCTTGCGTCAGGAGTTTCCTGTCTTGAAACGCAAACTTCCTACCTTGTGGACCAACAGCTACTTTGTTTCGACGGTCGGTGGTGCGCCGCTCTCGGTCATTAAGCAGTATATTGAGAACCAGAAGCATGTCTAAGCAATCGTACAAATTCAGATTGTATCCCACCAGCAAACAAGCGCAAGTTCTCACCTGGACATTGGGCAGGTGCAGAGAATTGTACAATGCGGCTTTGCAAGAGAGACGGGACGCCTATCGCATGGCGGACAAGAGCATCACCTACTATGACCAGGCTAATCAACTGCCTGAGATAAAAGAGATCAGGGAAGAATACAAGGACATTCACTTGGTGTCTCTGGGGCTATGGCCTGCTCCGACTCGACAGTGGAGTCGCCGAGACCATAGCCGCTTTCGATCAAGTCAATCAATTGCTGGGCAAAGCGCGCCGCTGGAGCGCCGTCTATAAGGTCGTGATCGAAGTTGAGCGTCATATTGAGGTATTCGCGGACCTCTATGCGCTCATCAACGACTCCTGGCTTCCTGGCTATGCCGCCGACGACAATGCCCAGGGTATGGACATTGGGCAAACCGATCCCCCAACCGCCCTTGTTGCCAAACATGCCAATCGCCGTTAACCCGACCGTGCCTATCATTTGCTTGACCAGGCGCGGGTTCTTGAACATGAACCACAAGAAGATCTGCCTGACAAAGGTCGGCAGTAGCGTCACCCACTGTAAAGCCTTCACTTCTCGGCCTCTCATGGGCTGAGCCTGGACAGTGCGAATCTCTTCCTGAATGTCTTGCACGGTCTTTCTGTTCGCCGCTCTCACGGTATGAGCCACAGGAAACTTCTGACCTTGCAGATCTCTTTCAACCATAATATTGATATCCACGTCGTCAAACAGGACGAGCTGATTGCGCCAGTTTCGATACGCGTGTACCTCCTTGTTCATATCAACCGCGTGTCCCACACACGCAGCCAGAAATGCTGTGAAGGACTGGCTCTCTCCAGTCCGCTCCTTGTGCTCCCGCATAGACTGGCGAGCTCTGGTGACATCAATTTCCACCAGGCCACGAATAATGTGTTTGTGACGGGTTAGACTCCCGATAGAGATCATGAGATGTCGCATCCTCGGAAAAGGTGCAATTTTGTATCCATGGTGACTCTTTTTCATCTCTCAACCTCTTTTAGCTCAGAGGCTTCTGTACCCGCAGAGAAATCGATGACATGTCCCACAAATGAATCCTTGCCATGCCCCTCTTCAGCTTCTGGCTTTGGAGAGCTTAAAAGCTTAGCGGTGTAAATTTTGTCGGCGAGCCTCATAGGCCATTATTGGCGTTTTTCAAGCATGTGCTTGGCTACCAGAGCGGCTAGTCCGACAGAGGCGGCTAATAGCACCGGATGAGCCAGGATGCGTTGGGCCACATCAGGTCGCTCCTGACTTGCACGCGCCATACCCTGAGCCACAGACGCCGGATCATTCGGGTTCACGCCATACTCAGGTGGAAACTGCTGAGCGATCTGCGCACGTTGATCTGGGGACATCTGAGCAAAGTGCTGCTGGAAGACCTGCCGTTGCTCATCGGGGGGCGCATTCTGAACAAATTGCTGCAATTGTCCCCTTGCCTCGTTCGGGTCAATGTTACTGTAGTTCCCTGTATTGTGTGCCTGAGCATACTGCTGGTACATCTGTTGCTTGTTTGGATCAAAAGGCCACATGAGTTTACTCCTTTACTGAAATTGCTTCAAGCCAACTTGGCGCTCCACTTAAGTAACACGTTTGTCATGGAGAAAGGGTGACTCAGCCTGAGAAAGCGTACGCACTTCTTTGGGGTATCGAAAGAGAGATCATCTCTGCCGAAGGCCAACGCCATCGTATATAGCCGACCGGGGTAGAGGCAAGCTCGACCCCTACACAAGCGTGCGGCTTGCTTCACTCGCTGTTTTCCCGACTTTTGGACGAATGAAGCGATGTCCCGTCTGTAGGGGTCGAGCTTGCCTCTACCCTCTTCCCTTACGGTCATCATGGGACGGTGGGGTGGTCGTGGTTGCCCTGCCATCTTGCACACCTCTTCCTCAACATGTTAGACTTAGAGCGTGTCTATTTCATCACAGTTTACAACTGATCATTGGTGGCTGAAAATCCGACCTCGCCTGGTCGTACTCTATATAATTGTGGCTCTGATACTGCTTGCACTCAGTATCATGGGACATTTGCGTTTGCTTGGCGAGGTAGGTAAGGTTTTTGGCGGCTTTTTTTGGGTCGTTGATAGAGACGAACAGGTCTCCATTGTCTCTATTCCTTCCCAAACAACCTCATTTCGAGCCTCCGCCGATTCACTGACCAACACCAATCACATTATTGGCATCACTGTCACAGGGAAAAATGGACGGTCAATCTACGCATGGAGACAAAAGGGACAAGATAGCGTACCTTTAACGAGGGCCTACCAGAATGCCCACGTAGGCGATCACATCACCTATACCATCCAGCATAGCAACAACACGCGAGAGCAGACAATGCTGCCAGCTGTACAGTTTACCTGGAACATGTGGTGGGAGAACTATGGACTGGCTTTTCTTGCAGGCTTTAGCTGGCTCTTCATTGGAACGATCTTATTGATGACCGCTCAGGAATGGTCAGGAGCCGTTGAAGGGATTACCTTGCTGCCACCGGCCATACTCTTTTTGCTCTACAGCCATTGGGGGAACGTCCAGCAGGGGTATCATGTCGATGCAGTCACCCAATTGCTGTGGATTCCTGCCTATGCCTTGCTGGGAGCGGCCTTTATCCATTTGAGTTTAAGCTATCGACCGGAAGCGATGCGTACACCAAGACGTCCACGTTTGCTTGTGGATGGTCTACCGTACCTGCCACTGATCGCCCTGATAGCCTTTGAATGGAGTTCTTTTCTGCTGTTTGGCAGGGTCGTCAGTCGCCCCCATTTCATCATCGTACTCAGCTATGGAGCCCTTGGTGGTATCCTTAGCTTTCTCATCGGTCTCGTTTCGTTGCTCCGGGTTCTTCGTGTCTTGCCAGGAACAGCTATTCCTGTCAATATACAGCGCAGGCTGAGTGATCTCCTAACACTATGGATCGGGGGAGTAGGGCTGGGTTTCTGCTTCGGTATTCTACCTATTCTGTTGATAGGCCAGACTCTCTTGCCACTTGAAATTTTTAATGTGCTGGCAATTGTCTATCCCTTCCTGCTCTGGTATGCCATCCGCTCTTTGCGCCTGATTGATCGGCTCCAACTAACCTTGGAACAGCGCGAGGAGGCACTGCGACAACAACAGAAAACAGCACAGGAACTCCATCTGGCAAACGAGAAATTACAACAGACGAACCAGGAATTGCAACAGGCAACCTCGCTCTTGCTGCATGCGGATGCCCATTTACGCTCAGTACTTTCTCAACGTATCCATGATCAGCCAAAGCAGCAGGCATTGCGTATCCGTTCGCTGCTGGGTCACTGGCAGCACAAGTTAAAGGTAGAGGCGGAACGAGATGAGTCAGGCAAAGTGGCGGTACAACCGGTCATAGAAGCACTGGGGAAAGTACGCAAAATCAGCGAGGAACTGGAAGGTGATCTGCGGGGACTACAGTTGCTGGTTGAAGATGCATATCAACGGCGCAGCCTGGGCTTGAAACTCCATCTCGAGAAGTTGATTCGCGAAGATTTGCCAGCCTTGCATCCCGAGTCGCCCCTCAAGGTGCAGCCAGATCTATGGGCTTTGGATGCCTTGAGCCATGATCTTGAGCAAACCGAAGAGGGCGCAAAAATTGCCGAGGCCATCTCATATACGGTGACACAGGCATTATTAAACGTGTACAACCATGCAGGAGCCAGCTTCGCTACTGTACAAACACTCCGCAAGCATAGTTATCTTGAAGTGTATATCACAGATGATGGCCATGGCTTCGATACTAGCAAGATATCGCCCGAAAAAACCAGTCTCTTCAAGGCACAACTGAAGGCACGGGAAGCCGGAGGTGTGCTGACCATTAAGTCTGTACTACGTCCCCAGACGGAACATGGTACGATCGTTATATTGCACTTGCCTCTTCCTCGCCTTGAAAACAAATTGGTATCAGGGCCGCTACCAGAATCGCGGGTACATTGACCCTATTCTGCACGCAGTCCCGCATACGCCTCATACGCATGAGCCAGCAGCACCCGCCGACCAGGATCGCTGGGCAGACCATCAATAGCAAAAAAAGTATAAAGTTCGCTGACAAGGTTCTCAAGTGGCCCCATATTGGGTTTGCCACTGGCATTGAGAAAGCCCATACGCAGGGCAATTTCATCATTGCTTAAGCCCCTGGCAATAAGCGAAGCACACTCTTCCTGGCGCGGAGTCAAGCGCTGTCCACGCAATCTCTTGAGCAGGTGGTTGAGTACCTCCTGATCAATAAAGGTTTCGTTGCGTTGAACAACGATGCTGGCGATATGCTCCAAGTAGGTGGGATCTATGTTATTGAAAAGGGCATAGCCATGCAGTCCAGGTTGCTTACCAGCACGTCTCCTGCCACTACGCAACGTGCCACGGTGGGTATATTCCTGTCGAAAGACTTCAGCAGCGAGCGCCCAACTCGGGTCTTGAGTATAGATAATGATACGTAAGCCAGGAGCTATGGTCAACAAGGAACGCCCTAGTTCTACACCGTTATCATTGCCCAGACGCAAGTCGCAGAGGATCAGCCAGCCTGCTAAGATAGGGTTGAGATCCTCCTCTACACTGATTTTCTCAATCAGTTGAATTGTACTGGCGGTATCACCCGTCTGAGCATACAGGCGGAGTTGTGAGGTTTCCTCAACAAACTCACATACGCCCCGGCGTTTAACAGCCGTGTCATCTATAACGATAGTTGGAATGGTTGTGTCTTGCATACTATATACCGGTCAATTATGAAAAGAGCTGGAATGGCTGTGTCTGACACATTATATACTATCGTAACAGCTACCAAAACAAGGAGACAAAAAAAACCATCCATTTGAGTAAAAAGGCATGAAAAGTGGACTACCTCTTGCTATGCAAGTGTATCATGAGAGAATGATGCCAATTATTCAGTTTAGAGACAAGCTTAGGAAGATTGATTATGCCCGCTCGCTATAAAAAGTACATACAGATGCATGTATACGACTTTTATGCACTGATCATCATTGTACTAGCTGCATTGCTACGCATCTCTTTGCTCTACCTCGGCTGGCCCCCGACGAACAGCGATGAAGGCACCATGGGGATTATGGCCTTGCACATCGCTCATGGCCAAGATTACCCTGTCTTTTTTTATGGACAAAATTATATGGGTTCTCTCGAAGCCTATCTCGGTGCAAGCTTATTTTATCTCATTGGCCCTTCTCTTTTCGCTTTGCGTCTGGGCCTGGTCTGCCTGTTTAGCCTCTTTCTTCTCACACTCTACTTCTTAACCAAGCTTCTCTACACCAAAAAGTACGCTTTAGCCTCTATCATTTTGCTCAGTTTTGGCTCTACAGAAATGCTTACACGAGAACTCAAGGCCCTCGGTGGGGTCGTCGAGACCATGCTTTTTGGTACTCTCATACTCTTGATCACCTCCTGGCTCGTACTTCCCTCTCTATTAACCTCGCACAGATCTCGTGTAGCCGCCTACGGACTCTTAGGTCTGGTAATGGGCTTAGGCATTTGGAGCCACATGTTAGTTGTACCTTTTGTCTGCGTGTCCTTTGTGCTTCTGTTCCTGTTTTGTCGAGCCGAACGGCGCACACGGACAACGCTCTCCCTTGTACTTGGTTTGTTAATCGGACTGTTCCCACTCCTTCTTTACAATGTGGAGTATCCGCTACAGAACTCTCTTGTGACCATCTGGCAGCTCCATAGGCTGGGTGGAGGTCCAGAGCTTATCCCCTTCACCTTTTGGGATCAGATAGTCGGTAGTGTTTTGCTCAGTTTACCAATGGCCACCAGTGCTCCTTACCTCTGTCCAGTTTCAGCCGATATTGGCGAATGGCGATCACAGATATCGTCATGCATGGTAGCCCAGGGATTGTGGGGAGCAGGTTTTCTTGTGCTTGGGTTTGCAGCCAGCTTTCTCTTTCTCCAAGAGCTAAGAAGCGTCTACGCCTCTTACAAAGTATCAGAAGCCTTGGATGAGAAACGCAGCGTTGTCCTTTGCACGCTTCGACTCATGGTTTTAGGCTCTGCCGGTTTGACACTCCTGGCTTATGTACTCAGTCCAGCACCTGCTCTTTTTCCTACAACTTCGGCACGCTATCTCGTAGGTCTCCTCGTAGCTCTCCCTACTATCTTGACACCTCTCTGGAGGCATATATCCACCATTGCATCAGCACCTTCCCGCCGCACAGTGCTCATCACGATCATAAGATATTCTCTCTTCGCGCTCATTGGCTGTATGTTAGCAGCAGGTACGCTCAGTGCTTTCCAGCAAACGAGCGCAGTGCAGGCACAGAACCAGCAACGCAAGCTGCTGATTGCCGACCTGTTGCGTCTCCATGCTACACGTATCTATTCTGACTACTGGACTTGTGACGATATCATATTCCAGACCAACGAACGCATCATCTGTAGTGTCATTGATGAAAACTTCCAGTCAGGCTCGGATCGCTACGTACCATACTACTCCATCGTGCAGCACGACCCACACGCCGCCTATGTGTTTCATGCAAATTCACCTCAAGCATCTTTTATGCGCAAAGTACCTGACGCTAGTAAGTTCCACATTATACCTATTGCCAGTGGATATCTTCTCTTTGAAAGAACAACAACATAGCTACCATCTTGCCAAAGTCAGCCAGCAATAGCAATGATCAGCACGCCTACAAAAATCAAAGTTGCTCCAATCAGCCGTAAGAGACCAAAGTCTTCGCCAAGCCAACGCCAACCCATGAAGGCAGCGAAAACAACACTGATCTCACGGATAGCTCCGGCGTAACTCACATGGGCAAAGGAGTAAGAGATCAGCACAAGTATGTAGGATAGCATCATCAGGAGACCGACGAGGATGATAAGCAGCCAGTTAGTGCGCCATTCAAGCAGGGCTTTCTGCCGTCCATAGCGCATAAGGATAACAGGAGTGACCAAAACCGTGCTAAGGCTAATGACAACCACCGTGTAGGGAATGGGTGCGACAAGGCGCACAGCCGCACCATCAATGGCCGAATAGATAGAAATGCAGAAGGCAACGCTCAGAGCTAAAACAATAGCACTGGTACTCAACGCAGTGGTTTTTCTTAAAGACCACCAGGTTTTGCCACCGATGACAATGAGACCACATACTAAGAGGGCAATGCCCGCCAGTCCCGCCAGATGTGGACGCTCACCAAGAAAGAGCAGCGCCCAAACTAACAAAAATGCAGGAGCTGTGCCGCGGGCCATAGGATAAACCAGCGAGAAATCCCCATTGTCATAAGCACGGGTGAGAACAATATAGTAAACCCCCTCAACTAGCGCACTACAGATCACATACGGCCAAATCTGTACAGGAAATGAGTGACTGACGACTAACACGGGGATGAAACAAACAGAGCCAATAACCAGCCCCCACCAGGTAAACACCTGCTTCTCATGAGTACGTTTGACAAAGAAATTCCAGCCTGCATGCAGAACAGCCGCTATAAGTAGTAAAGCTAGCGCAGTTGGTGGCACGAATACTCCTCTTTAGCTCAGCCCAACAGTAAATAGTAGCACATACCCTTATAGACATTGTAGGGACCCGATTGATCGCGTCCAAGACGCATCAACCTAACGGAATCGTGGTTTACCGCGTAGGGGCGGGAGCGGCGTGGATGCGGGGTTGGGGCCCTTGTGGCCGCCCGTGGAGGCAGGGTGTGGCAAGGATGTGGAACCGAGCACGCCGGGCCACGGCGGGCGGCCACAAGGGCCCCAACCCCACCCAACCCCGCTCCCGCCCCTACGCGATACCCGAATGTTCTCACGTTCTCCCTCTCCTTTTTGCTTCGGTTGACGCCAATGAGTAGTGGCTGGGTTCGCGCAGCTACCCCAGCCATGTTCCCCACCTCGCGCTCAAGGCAAAAATCCTACACACACCCCAACAAGAGCAGCATCATTACCAAGACAAGCTGGGACAACTTCTACCATACTGGCTACTCTTGAGGTCGACGACGATACAAGCGTATCGCGTACCTGACTAAGTAGCAGTTCATTGGCACTCAGGATACCACCACCCAGGATGAGAATATTTGGCTCAAAGAGGCTAATATAGCGGGCCGTAGCCGCTCCCAGCCAGCGACCGACTTCACCATAGATTTGTAAGGCAACCTTATCGCCCCGGCTGGCTTCTTCCGCCAACAACTGAGGGCTGAAATATTCGCGGTTGAGCAAACGTTGGGTCAGGCTGGTTTCTTCTCCGCGACGTAAGGCACGCTGCACCATTTTCTGCATGGCATCCATGGAGATGAGCGTATTAATACAGCCGCGTTTGCCACAACTACAGCGCGGACCATTACTTGAGACCAGCAGATGACTGATATGACCGACATATTGTTGCGCAGAATGTTCTAATTGACCATCAATAAAGAGGGACGCCCCAACAACAGCATTCACTGTCAGGAAGAGCAGGCGACGAAAGCCCTTACCGGCTCCGAAACGCTGTTCCCCAAGCAGAGCTGCATCAACATCAACATGCAGGGAAGTGGGAAGATTGTAGCGTGCTTCAAGAAAATCACCGAGAGGGAAGCCATTGAGAGAGGCCAAGGTAGGTATGATCAATGGACGGCGGGTGATAGGGTCAAGCGAGCCCGGCACACAGACACCCAGACCACGTACATGAAGCCCTTCCCTCTGCGCGTGGGCAAGCATCGTTTCAATGGCCCGCAGATAGGGTTCGAGAGTTGCATTGGCCGGACGTCCCAGAAGTGTCTTTGCGGAACAACGCTGCCGGATATGCCCCCGGCTATCAACCAGAGCAACTATAGCCCCCTTACTAGTAAGCTCCACACCCACAGCAACGCTCTTGTCAGTCCCCATGGCCGACACACCTGTGCCTCTCCATTCGAGTATTTGAATAGAACATTTGTTCTCAATCGAACAGGTTTACGGAACAAGTACAACAACACTCGCGGTATTTTCTATACAAAAAGTATAGCTGGCAATCAGAACATTTGTCAAGAGCAAACGTTCAAATAAAGATTTGTCGAGAGCGGCTTCTTTTCCTTGCAGCTACAGATACATGGCAATATTGGCTATAACGTGGTACAGTAATTAAGATAATGCAGCTAGTATCTCATCAGGCAATAAGGAGCACAATAATGTCCAGTAACTATAGAGATTACGACAGGAGCGGGCAGAGGCCCGGCAAGTCGCCTATTCTAGGACAGGGTCATGGTCTCTCTGACGAAGAGGGAGCCATGATTCAGCAGATGATTCGTGAAGAGCAGCACTCCTCGCGAGAGTTATATATTCCAGAGCAGGACCTGGACGCAGAAGCCACGACACACATGTCGCCAGAGGTGGCACAGGTGATTGAGGATAGCCAACTCCGCAAAATCCTGTATATGTTTAATCGTGACTATCTCTATGGGCAGGGCCGTTTTGACGAATATAAGGATGGATTAATCTTGAAATGGGGTGATGGCTATTCGCGCAAACATATCTGGGCCACCGTTGAGAATGGGAATCTGGTCTTTGAGACGAGTCACGTTAAAAAGTGTAGCAAACCTTATTGCACCGGAACCCATCATGTGCTGACCCGCGACCTGTACACCAACTGGGATGTAATTAACCAGGAACTAGGTGATCTCTTCCGCAGGCCGGTGCAAGAACTTTCCGAAGATTAGGGTATAGAGGTATGACGGTACAGATTCTGGCCTTAGAAAAAGACCTGTTCTTCTCGGTCAAGATGCGTGACACGTTGCGTCATCATGACATGGAGGTCACGGTCGTACGTACTCTACCAGCTTTCATGCAACGTTTAGCTCTCACGGGTGAAGAGCAACCGAAGCTAGCCATTGTAAACACAGCAACAGCCGGTGTAGATTGGGAAGCCGCTATTCGCGAGGCACGGAAGCACGATTTGCCCGTCCTGGCTTTTGGCTCACATATGGACTTAGAAGCACGCGAGAAAGCCCTTCAAGCGGGAGCACAGCGTGTCGTCGCCAACTCTAAGTTTACCAGCGACATGCCTGGGCTAGTACAAAGGACGCTGAATGAACCGAGGGAAGATGTTGGGGACACGGAAGACAATGCATAGAGCGGTGAAGCGGCAGGTCTCTTGTCTGACAAGAGACCTGCCGCTTCACCGCTCTTATTTTAGAGATTACGCACTGAGGTTATGCACAAAGCACTGGAAAGGGATCAGTAGTAGCCCCTGGCCGAGAACAGGCCGAGGATAGAAAAGGGGTTGGCGACGATAGGTCCAGTGACGGGGGAAAAACTCTTGCTGAGTAGAGCGTGAAGATTGGGCGAAATGGTGCAGATTTCGATAACGTGGACGATGGGCAATACGTCGGCTCATGCATACTCCTTCATAGCTAGATATCAGCAAACGACAAAGAAGACCTATTCCTACATACATATACGTAGAAATAGGCCTCACCTTTCTCATGAATGATACGTCCATTAAGGAAATGATAGCAAGCTTAGTGACCGCAGCCGCAACTCTTGGCTTCACCACCACCACCACTGGCAGTTTTGAAAGAATGACCACAGCCGCAACTGGAAACGGCATTGGGATTGTTAACCGTAAAACCGGCACCCATTAAGCTATCTACATAGTCAACCTGGCTGCCATCGATATAGCCCAGGCTCATCTCATCGACAAGCACTTTGAAGCCACCCTGAGAAATGACGGTGTCGCCCTCTTGCTCTTCGTCAAGGGTCATACCGTACTGGAGACCAGAGCATCCGCCACCAGCGACAAAGATGCGAAGGCCAAGGCTTGGATCGTTCTCCTGCGCCAATAATTCGCGAACTTTCTCTGATGCAGAAGGGGTGATGGAAAGGGTACTGGTCTCAACCACCGATTGCTGGTTCTGCTCGATCATGTAATTTGCCTCTCTTCAAAAAGGGGTGAAAATCGCTCAAGCCCCTTTACATTTTTATTCGATATCTACAGGACGCTTTTGACGTTCCTTAAGTTGACTGTATTATATACTATACAAAGTGAAGCGTCAAGGCAAGTTCTGTCTCTCACTCTCGCTTCCTGTCAATCCACAAGAAGACCATCATAGCTTTTTTGTACCAGGGGCAGAAAATTGTTGCCGTACACGCACAACGTTAGCCATTAGCGAGGGACCGTCAAGGCGCGAGCCAAAGAGTTGCTCACTCCGACGCCCCAGGCCCGTCGAGAGACGAGTGATAATGTTCGCGGCAGACCAGCCTTGCGCCAGAAAATGAGCACCCAGACCACTGATAATAGGGGTCGCAAACGACGACCCAGACCAATCAGCCCAACCAAATCTATTCGGTTCACCCTCTGGAAAGGTAGATGATATGAAAATACCACGCACCGCCTCTGGCAACCCATTGCTATCAGTCACTCCCACACTGTCGCCACCAAAAGTAGCCACACCAGCATTAAAGGGAGGCATACAGGCAGCATTGGCAAACCGCGAGGGAGCAAAACGGCTATTGACAGAGGTGACGCTTAACGTAGTAGGATAGCGGGCCGGTGCGCGTGGAGGCCGAGGTAGCTGACCCTGAGTTTGCGCTCGTAAGGAATCATTACCTGCCGCAGCCACAATCAGGACACCATGAGCATAGAGGCTTTCAAAGAGGAGTTGCAAACCAGCTTCGATATGTGCAAGCATGCGTATGGCCCCCATCAGTTGCTGACTAGGCCACTGTCGTTGATAAAACCAAACATAGGGCAAACGAGAGATGTCAGGGAGAGTAGTAAGGCTGAGGCTGATCACCAGACGACGGATAGAGCCAGAAACAAGTTCTTGTTCCAGGTCCGTGAGAGCTGCAAACAGGTTGTACAGGTCTCCGCCACCAAAGTCATTGAGCACACGGATCAAGCGAATATGCGATTGGGGAGCAACATCACGAATGAGACCAGCCACAAAAAGCCCATGGTCCGGCATACGACAATAATAGGGATCACCCTGAGCATTGTGTCCGGTGCCCACATCATTCAGCACAGGATAGCGGTCATATTCGATCTCAAAAGAGCCACTACCACTCTGCATATCAGCAGCAAGGCGTTGGATGAGCCAGTGCTGACTAAGTTCAGGCTGACTGGCGGCCCGATACAGTTGATTGGAAGTCGGTGCAGTATCCAGAACAGCCACAAGCACATCCTGCGCCCCACTGGGATCAAAAGGGATGGCACTATCGAGAAAAGACAGGTGCCAACCCCCGGATGTATCGCCCTCGGCTGACAGGCTGAGTTGGGGAGCAGACCGCGGAGGAGCAGCGGGGCCTCCATCTGCATAGAAAGCAGGAGCAGCCCCTACAAGCCAGTTCGGCATAGCTGAGACAAGGTATAAACCTGTCTGAGCCAGACGTTCAATGTGACCTTGCAGATACGAGATAGCCAGAGGAGCAGCATCTGCAACAGAGGGATCACTATGCCGTGCATGAAAAAAGATAGCGGCCATTGGCTGCTGTCGATGTAACCCAAAGATAAAAACGTGACGCCGTGCCGTTGGCAAGCTTAGTCGGTTCAGCCAGCGCCCCATCGTGCCATAGGTTTCCAGGATAAGGTCATGAGGTGCCAGGAAGTGATTGAGCTGACTACGAACTTGTTCAACTAGCGTATCCAGAGCGTCATCAGGAGGACGACGCGGCAGGCGAATCACGACTACCAGTTCACCAGCTATCCAGTGATAGACACTATCAGGTACATCGCTTAACTCTACTCCATTCCGAGACATCCAGAAGTCCCTCTCTGTGACAACGTGGTTAAAAATAGGTGTAGTATTGCCTACTGCTATGCGTGGTAGATATAGACTGAAGCACAGGATTGATTACAGGAAAATTATAGCCCAAGAGAGCATGAGAGGCAATGCCGTACAGTTATCGGGGTGCGTTTCATTTTTTTGCATGGCTGGGGCAAGCCCAGCCACTACTCTACCACGCAAAGGGCACTTGTAGTAGAGTAGTGGCTGGGCTTGCCCCAGCCATGTTCGCCACCTTGCACTCACCATGAGCAACGACTATACTATGCTTAAAGAAAGATCGCGTATGTGCAGGAGATAACATTTCCGTATGGATTCATCACAGATCAGTTTTGGGGTTGCCTTCATCGCCGGGCTGGCATCCTTTCTGTCTCCGTGTGTACTGCCGCTCGTTCCCATTTATATTGCACAACTGGTAGGACATAGTATTTATCAGGGAGATGGGCAGGAAGAGTATACAGCGCACCTGAATACCTTTCTCCATGCGTTGATGTTTGTACTTGGTTTCACCTTAGCATTTGTGTCACTGGGAGCAACGGCCAGCACATTAGGCAGCTTTTTACGTACCTATCAAGTACTGTTACGTGAGATCGGAGGTATCTTACTGATCATTATTGGACTGCATCTGACGGGTATATTGAAACTCTCCATTTTTTACTGGCAGAAACACATCCAATTTCGTCCTAATCGTCCCAGCTATCCCGCTTCGCTACTGATCGGCATTATCTTTGCCTTTGGATGGACACCATGTGTAGGTCTGATCCTTGGCCCTATCCTGGGCATAGCAGCAAACGCGGCCACTTTGCGCCAGGGAGTCATCTTGCTGTTATGCTATTCGTTAGGCTTGGGCGTACCATTTCTCTTACTAGGCTTGGGATTTAATCAGATGAGCCGGATATTGCAATGGCTCAAACCACATCTGGGGAAGATCGAAATTGGGACGGGAGTTGTGATGATGATCGTAGGATTGATTATTTTCCTTAATATACTACCCTCATTTAACCGCTTTTTTAATATAGGCATCACACTATAGAAAGCCCAACCATGTTACAAGATAGGCAGGAAAATATACAACACCAAGATGCTTCCCTAACTCGTACCCCTCAAAGTAGTCCACACTGGCTAACGATACTGATCGGGCTGTGTTATGTGGGATGGTTTACGACGCTCGTTTTTCTGCCAGGAGCCTCATTGTTGGACCGTTTACACTGGCTGGACAGCGGCATCTGTGCCCAACTGCCAACCCATTCGTTTTATCCAGGCGGTCAGCAGTTACCATTGTGTGCTCGCAATACAGGCATCTACTTGGGCTTTATGGTCACAATGTTGACATTATATGCGAGTGGACGAGGACGAGTACAACGCCTACCACCCTGGCCTATAGTCGTAGTGCTGATCGGCTGCATCTTCGCCATGGCTGTCGATGGCTTTAACTCGTTCCTCCTCGATCTTGGTCAGTCCCATCTCTACCAGCCACATAATTTATTACGGTTGGCAACGGGCCTGCTCACCGGATTGGCTATAGCTACGCTGACATTACCAGCCGTCAATCGTTTATTCTGGCGCGAATATAACGAGGAACGCAGTATTTCTTCCTGGCCTGCTCTCCTTTTGTTCCTCCCAGGACTGGTGCTAAGCTTTCTTGCAGTAGCCTCACAAAGCCTATTTGTACTCTACCCGGTAGCGATTTTAAGCACAGCAGGCTTATTGATAGTAGTTAGCGGCGTCAATCTGCTTATTATTCTGGCTATAGGAAAAAAAGATCAGACATTTGTACGCTATAGAGAACTTATGCCATTCTTTAGCTTGGCATTGATACTGGCCCTTGGCGAGTTGCTTATGCTGGCCCAATTGAAATTTGCACTATTACAGGCTCTCGGCGTGTGAACAGCAGGCGAGATACTATTCACATCCCTCAATATCTGCTTTAATCTTCATCTCAACTTCTGGATCGACGTTGATCGGTTCACCAACAGGTGAATGAGCCAGGCGTAAAACAGCGTCACGTAAATGCGTTGGTGCCTGCTCAATGATGCAGCGTTCGTGAATGAGTCGCCGCACCCTTACATCGAAGTGAAAGCGACATTCGCAATGTGGACAGGCCGTCAAATGCTGGTGGACAATCTCAACTTCCTCAGCATCCAGTTCCCGCCCAAGGTAGAGATGAAGACGAGCAACGGTTTCATAACAATTCATATGTATCCTCCTGCACTGGCTCGTCCGTCATTACAATATATCCTGTTCATTCTAACATCTTAAAGAAGACTTTCATTCCCATAGCCAAATAAGATATACTGCATGTAATACAGAGTAGGGAAAAGTTTTGTCCCTATCATCATCAAGCAAGATGGAGGGATATTTCTATTTCTGGTCAATACTCCGTTAACAGAGGAGAGTTTCATGTCGGAACAGCCCATTTCTGCGCAAGAACAGCAAGTAGTAAACGATGAACATAGATCAGCATCCACCCTTGAACAGGAGCAACATATCAGTACCGATGAGGTAACACCAACAACACCAATAAAACTCTCAGAAGACTTTGAAGCAGGCGTACTAGCTCAACTCGATAGCTTGTATCGCACGGCCCGACGTATGACAAGTAATCAGCAGGAGGCTGAAGACCTGGTACAGGAGACGTTGCTCAAGGCATTTCGTTTTGCCAACTCCTACCAGCGTGGGACAAATTTACGTGCCTGGCTTTTCCGTATTTTGAATACTTCGGCCATTAACCGCTATCGTAAACAGGCTGCCCATCCGGCAACAACCTCTCTTCCCGAAGGAGAAGAGTTCTATCTGTACAACAGAATTCGCGATTTAAGAGGACAGGAACTTAATGCAGGTGCCGAGGAAGAGGTACTCAGTCAATATCTTGACGAGGACGTATACAAAGCACTAAATGATCTGCCACCCAATTTCCGTATGGCAGTCGTTCTGGCCGATATCGAAGGTTTATCCTACAAAGAGATCGCCGAGGCACTGGACATTCCTATCGGCACGGTAATGAGCCGTATTTCGCGGGCACGGCGCCAGCTACAACGTTCGCTCTGGCAATATGCTAAAGAGAGAGGGTACGTGAGGGAGGCTTCATAGAGTAGATCAATCAGCACAAATGGCACTCGCCACGGCCTTCGGGCTTGATGCTCGTCGCCCTGCTTGGCTCTCCCAAACCCAATCGAGGCACTCACTCTGAGTGCCTCGATTGGGTTGCCGCCATCGCTTGGCGGTCTTTTCCTTACTCATCCCTGAAAATTCAGGATGACTCATGTTGAATCGATAGCAGGTTTTCGCCCCTGAACTATCCACGTTCCACAATCATCGCTACCCCCTGGCCACCACCAATACAGAGCGTTGTCAGGCCATAGCGAGCCTGGTGATGCTGCATCCCGTAGAGCAGGGTAACGAGGACACGTGTGCCACTGGCCCCGATTGGGTGGCCTAATGCAATGGCTCCTCCGCTGATGTTGAGCTTCGAGCGATCAAAGCCGAGTTCTTTGCCCACCGCTACCGACTGGGCGGCAAAGGCTTCGTTGGCCTCAATCAAATCGATGTCTGACATCTTCAGTCCAGCCTTTTCCAGGGCGTGCCTGCTGGAAGGAATCGGTCCCAGACCCATGACACGAGGGTCGACGCCTGCTGAGGCATAGCTACGAATCGTTGCTATCGGCTTCAAGCCCAGTTCTTTGGCCTTCTTGCCGCTCATTACCACCACAGCGGCACCTCCATCGTTGAGACCTGACGAGTTGCCTGCGGTGACCATGCCATCCTTCTTAAAGGCCGGGCGCAACTTGGCCAGGGATGCGGCTGTCGTCTCACGTGGCTGCTGATCGGTGTCAAAGAGAGTAGTCCCTTTCCTGCCAGGAACCTCTACCGGCACAATCTCATCGCGGAAGGCCCCGCTTGCAATCGCCTGGGCGGCTTTCTGCTGGCTTTGCAGGGCAAACTCATCCAATTCTTCACGCGTGAGGTTGCAGTCCGAGCAGATGTTTTCTGCAGTGACGCCCATATGACAACTGTTAAAGGCATCCCACAAACCATCGCGGATCATCGAATCGACGAGTTGCCCATCACCCATCCGGTAGCCAAAGCGTGCCTTCTCTACCACGTAGGGCGCACGGCTCATACTCTCCATCCCACCAGCTACGACAATGTCTGCGTCGCCCAACTTGACAGCCTGAGCCGCCAGTGCCACCGCCTTCAGACCACTGCCGCACACCTTGTTAATCGTCATCGCAGGAACATCCACCGGTAACCCGGCGTTGACTGAGGCCTGACGAGCCGGATTCTGACCAAGACCTGCCTGCAGCACATTGCCCATAATCACTTCTTCCACTTGCTCAGGTTTGAGATCGGCTCGCTGCAGGGCCGCCCGAATACAAATTTCGCCGAGCTTGACGGCTGGCACTTCGGCCAAGCCACCTCCATAGGTACCTATAGCGGTACGCACGGCACTCACAATTACTGCATCTTGCAATTCAGCCATTATTCTGCTGCCTTTCTTTGTGGATCTAGACATCCTCTCTATAAGAATATTATGCACATATACGTCAAGTTCAGACTGTAGGGATGTGATCAATCACATCCCAGGGGTCGCCCACGGTCGCATAGCTCAGCACACCTAGCCCCACCGCCTCTGGGACGCGACCAATCACATCCCTACAGTCTGGATAGAAAACGAATAACCCTCCCTATATCGATTGTGATGGGTCCTCAAAGGTAATGAGCCGCGCCCCACGTCGAAACGTCGTGAAGTACACCAACCATTGAAACCCGACCACCAGACGGTTGCGGAAGCCGATCAGGAACATGAGATGCAGTAACAGCCAGAAAAACCATGCCAGCACACCAGCTAGGCGAAGCTTCCCAATCGCGACGATGCCATAGAAGCGTCCTATTACAGCCATATTGCCCTTATCGACGTAGCGAAAGGTCTGGGGGTGAGGTTTGCCAGCAGCCCGAGCCGCAATGAGGGACGCCACGAAGTTTCCTTGCTGCATGGCCACCTGAGCCACTCCTGGCAAGGGCTTGCCATCCTGAGTGAAACTGGACGTATCTCCAATCACAAAAATGTTGGGATGGTCCGGGACACTCACATCGCTGCCCACCTTGACACGGCCTGCCCGATCCGTCTCGGTACCCAGCCACTGTCCAGCGGGTGAGGCCGCTACCCCAGCCGTCCAGATGACCGTCTTGGCCGCAATGCGCTCCCCAGCCACCACGACGCCTTCACTGTCGATGGCTTCGACCGGCGAACTGGTGCGCACTTCGACCCCCAGACGGTTGAGCGCTTGGCGGGCTTTGTTGGCTAACCCCTCATCAAAGGCGGGCAGAATCCGTGGGAGGGCTTCCACCAGCACAATGCGAGCTTCCTTTGGATTGATATGGCGGAAGTCATCAATCAGGGTTTTGTGAGCCAGACCCCCAATCGCTCCAGACATCTCCACTCCCGTCGGGCCCGCACCCACCATGACAAACGTTAAGAGGGCCCGGCGTTTCTCAGAGTCCGGCTCCTTTTCTGCCACCTCAAAGGCCAGCAGAATCTTGCGTCGAATGCCGGTCGCCTGGGTAATCGATTTGAGTCCAGGAGCAAATTGCGCCCAGTCGTTATGCCCAAAGTAGCTATCCCGTGCGCCTGTCGCTAAGATCAGGTAGTCATAGGGCACCTCTCGATCCTTCATCAGGACGCGCTGGTTCTCGACATCCACCCCAGTCACCTCACTCATAAGTACCTCGGTGTTCTTTTGTTTACTGAGTACATTTCGAATGGGGGCAGAGACATCCGCCGGAGAGAGCACAGCCGTCGCGACCTGATACAAGAGCGGTTGGAACAGGTGATGGTTATTGCGATCGATCACCGTGACCTGAACAGGCGCGTCTCCTAACGCTTTCGCTGCATTTAAGCCCCCAAAGCCCGCTCCCACGATCACGACGCGGGGCATAAGCGCAGGAAGAGATGTACTCGTCGGCTCAACACTCTGTACGGTCTGCGGATGCTCATTGGCCGTCTTCGTCTCTGGTATATCTTGCATGTCAGTCACCTCCTGTGTATCCTTTCCATGCTGAAGGCGCATCTTTTGGCCCTCAATCACGGATGCTATCGTGCTCGTGCTGGTTGCTTTGGGGGAACATGAATTGGACGCCCCTCTGCTGCCAGAACCGCCTCACGCAACCCTTCACTGAGCGTCGGATGTGGGTGAATCGTCTCAATAATTTCATCTGCCGTCAGTTCATTGCGCATGGCTACCGAATATTCCGTAATCAGGTTTGTCGCATCTGGACCGATGATATGCGCACCCAGAATCTCGTTGTACTTGCCTAAAATAACTTTGGTAAAGCCCTCGGTATGGGCACTGCCCACGGCCTTGCCATTGGCGGCCCACGGGAACCGCTCGACTCGCACGTCGCCATATTTCTCTTTGGCTTGAGCCTCCGTCAGGCCAACAAACGAGACTTCCGGAAAGGTATAAACCGGGTTGGGAACCACATCATAATTCATCTTCACTGCATGGCCCATCGCGTTATCTGCTGCGACTTCGCCTTCTGCTGAGGCCACATGAGCCAAACCTGCCCCATGCACCAGATCACCGATCGCATAAATGCCCGGCAGATTCGTCTCCATCTTCTCGTTGGCCCGCACACGCCCCCGGTCGTTGTCGAGCCCCTGCTCCATGAGCCGATCCAGTCCGCTCGTATTGGCCCGGCGACTCACTGCTACCAGCACATATTCCCCGCTGAAGCTCTTTTCCCCTTGTGGCGTGCTGGCTATGACCTTCTTCAGTTGACCTTCATCGGCGATTGACTCCACTTTGGCATTCATGGCAATGGTGATGCCACGTTTACTGAGTGAGCGCACGAGAAGGTTGCGAACCTCGTCATCCAACGGGGCAAGCACGTTGGGTAGCATTTCCACAATAGTAACCTGTGCGCCTAAGCCGTGGAACATACACGCCAGTTCAACCCCGATCACTCCACCACCTACACAGATGATCCCATCCGGCAGTTTGGGCAGATGCCAGCAGGTGTCGCTATTGATGACATTCCGCCCGTCAATACCAGGAAATGGAGGCATCAGCGGCACTGAGCCTGTGGCGAGAATGATCTTGTCCGCGCTGAATTGCTGTGGCGATCCATCACTCTTGCCCTGATCATCTTTCGTGACTGTGACCGTGCGCGACGCATCCACGCTTCCCAGCCCATCGAACACATCAATCCGGTTGCCTTTCATCAATGTCCCAATGCCGCCAGTCATGCGCTTGACGACATTGGCGGTAAACGCCACCGCCTTGGCCATATCTAATGTGGGTGGCTGGGCTAGTTCAATGCCCAGTTCACCCATCGACTCCACAGTGTGCATCACTTCCGCAATGTGCAACATCGCCTTGGAGGGAATGCACCCGACGTTGAGACAGGTGCCTCCCAGATACTGCTTTTCGACTATGGCAACTTTTGCTCCAAGTTGAGCTGCACGGATAGCGGCAACATAGCCACCAGGGCCTGCACCGATCACCGCAACATCGTAGTGTGTACTTGCCATGCTCTTTCTCCTCTGCCTTCTCAACCGTCTGAGAGGCCTTGACGCCTCCTAGCCCAACAGACTGTACGGATCCTGCAATAAACGCTTGACTTCCTGAAGGAAGCGGGCTACCGCTGCCCCGGAGAGAATACGATGGTCGGTTGACATAGTCATCGTCATCAAATCACGGATCACGGGCTGACCATCGATGGGGACGAATTGTTTGCGCGTCGCAGCAATCGCCAGAATCGCGGCTTGCGGCGGATTGATGACCGCAATAAAATTCGAGGCATCCATCATACCCAGATTGGAGACCGAGAAGGTCCCTCCCTCCAGATCGGCTGGGGTGAGCTTGTTATTGCGGGCCTTGGCAATGAGAGCTTTGGATTCGCGCGCAATGGAGCGCACACCCTTGGTGTTGGCATCGTGGATCACGGGCACCACCAGTCCGGTCGGGGCGTCGACAGCCATACCTACATGGATGCGCTTGTAGCGAATGAAATGATCATCCTTGAGGGAACTGTTGACTTCGGGGAATTGTTCCAGGGCCAGCGCACAGGCCTTCATGATCAGATCATTGACGGACACTTTCACCCCACCTTCGCCCGCGTTCGCATTGAGGGTCTGGCGCATAGCGAGCAGATCCGTCATATCGACCTCGCTGCTGACGTAAAAGTGCGGAATGGTCTGCTTCGATTCGGTCAGGCGGCGTGCGATGATCATCTGGACGCGGGAGAGCTTGACCAGTTCGGCATCCGGCGGTGGCGCACTGGGTGGCGCGGCAGCCGCGGGAACAGCCTGTGGAGGTGCAGCAGGCTTGGGTGCAGGGGCCGGAGCGGCAGGCGCACCGCGTTGCCCAAGCACATCCTCAATATCATCGCGCACAATGCGGCCACCAGGCCCCGTCCCTGAAATCTGGTTCAGGTCGATGCTATGCTCTTCGGCCATCCGGCGGGCCAGCGGGGATGCTTTGACTGCACCTCTCTCACCGCTCTCCGTCGTGGCTGGACCCGTCTCTGCCTGCGCGGGACGTTCAGCCGCAGGTGCCGTGGTACCTGCTCCGTTTGCACCCGTCTGCGCGGCCGCAGGCTGAGAGGGCTGTGGGGCAACCGCGCCGCTGCCAATGAGCGCGACGGCTTGGCCAATTGGCACCGTTTCTCCCTCCTGCACCAGAATCTGTTGCAGGGTGCCTGCCTCATAGGCTTCTAAATCCATGGTGGCCTTGTCTGTCTCGATTTCGGCCAAAATATCACCCTTTTTAATCTCGTCGCCGGGCTTCTTGAGCCAACGGGCAATGGTCCCCTCCTCCATCGTATCACTGAGTCGGGGCATGGCTATTTCACTCATTGGTGACCTCACTCCTTTCATGCATGAGCTGCAATGCGAGACGCGACAGCGTCCGTTTCCATTCTCTCCACACAGTTACGATGCTGATCTCCTTCGACGCGGGGCGAGTTGGTGAATGGCCTCTGTCAACTGCTTGGCCCCAGTCAGCGTTGCGAGTTCCAAGGGCTTGGAATAGGGTAGTGGCACTTCCAGGCTGGCTACACGTTTGACAGGCGCATCCAGGTCATCGAAGGCTTCTTCCTGGATGAGGGCAGCAATTTCCGCGCCGATGCCATACGAACGCCAGTCTTCTTCAAAGACAATGGCACGATTGGTTTTCTTGACCGAGTTCAGGATGGCCTGCGTATCAAGCGGTCGTAACGAGCGCAAATCCACCACCTCAACGCTTAGCCCATCTTCTTTTTCCATGCGTTTGGCCACATCCAGGGCGACCGCTGCCATACGGGAGTAGCTAATCACAGTCACGTCCTTACCCTCTTTGGTCACCTTGGCCTGACCCAGAGGCACGGTGTAGTGCCCAGCCGGGACGTCGCCTTTCACATTGTAGAGGGCCAGACTCTCCAGAAAGAGCACCGGGTTGTTGTCCTGGACACAGGTGTGCAGGAGTCCTTTCGCATCGGCAGGGGTGGAGGGAGCCACCACGCGCAGACCAGGGACATGCGCGAACCAGACTTCCAGGTTCTGCGAATGGGTGGCGGCCAGTTGCTGGCCGCCGCCACCAGGCGTGCGAATCACCAAAGAGATGGGGCATTGTCCCCCAAACATGGCATAGATCTTGGCTGCATGATTGACAATCTCATCCATCCCCAGGATGATGAAATTGATGGTCATGATCTCCACGATGGGACGGAGCCCCAGCATGGCGGCACCGGTGGCCAAGCCGATAAAGCCATTTTCAACAATGGGGGTGTCCACCACGCGTTTGGGACCAAATTCTTTCAGCAGTCCAGCCGTGATCTTATACGATCCCTCGAAAGTGCCAATTTCTTCGCCCATTAAGAAGACGTTTTCATCACTCAAGAGTTCTTCGCGCAGCGCATCATGGAGCGCCTGCCGATAGGTGATCTCAGCCATGCTTAATTTCCTTTCTTCGCGGCTTCGCTGGGAGCATAGACATAGCCATCCAGGTCGCTCATAAATTCCTCCACCGAGGGGAACGGACTCTCCTCGGCAAAGGCCACCGCCGCATCCACCTCGCGCTGCACCCGTTCATCGACCTCCTGGATCCTCTCCTCATCGAGGATGCCTGCCGCCATGAGGCGTGCAGCGAATGCCGAGATGGGATCATACTCACGCCCTTTCTGCACTTCCTCTCTGTCGCGGTAGCGATCGGGGTCCACCACCGAATGACCGCGGAAGCGGAAACTCACGGCCTCAACGAGACTGGGTTCATGCTTGTCGCGGGCCAGGGCCGCCGCCTGACGCATCACATCACGCACGGCGAGCACATCGTTGCCGTCCACCCGCCAGCTCTGCATATCATAGGCACAGGCCTTGCGGTACAATTCGCTCACGGCTGACCCCTGCTCGACGCGCAGCCCCATGCCAAAGAGATTGTTCACCACAAAATAGATCACGGGCAGATGATAGATTTTGGCCATATTGAGCGATTCATGGAAGGCTCCCGTATTGGTGGTGCCATCGCCCATTTGACAGACGACGACCTCATGAGAGCCACGATAGGCGATGGCAAAGCCAGCCCCCGTGGCCAGAGGAATTTGTCCTCCCACGATGGCGTAGCCACCCATAAAGTGATGTTCCAGGTCAAAGATATGCATAGAGCCACCACGCCCCCGTGAGGAGCCGGTGGCCTTGCCAAATAACTCGGCCATGACCGCACCAGGCGAGATGCCACGACCAACGGCATACCCATGCTCACGATAGTTGGTGTAGACGTAGTCCTCCGGTTCGAGGCCAGCACAGAACCCCACCACCGTGGCCTCTTCACCCAGATTGAGATGGCAGTAGCCGCCAATGCGAGCCTTTTGATACATCTCTGCCGTTTTTTCCTCAAGGCGGCGGATCAGCACCATCTGGTAATAGTAATTGAGGAGAGTATTACGGTCTTCCCCTTCAGGGAGGGGGAGAGAGGCTTGCTCGCGGACGCCTGTTGCGCCTTGCGGATCCGCTTGCCGTTCGCTTTTCGTATTCAAGATGCACCTGAACCTTTCTTTCAAAGGGAGTTACAGTGTAGCAAAGTCCATCCTGCCTCTACAGCTGACGCGAGAAATGAAGGACGGTGGGAGAACCAACTTCTTATGACCCTGGTTCTCCGGGCTCAAATGAAGTAGGGATGTTGATCGCCCCGCAACGGGGACAAAGTTTCGGCTGTTCTTCGCCACGAACCACTTCCCCACACACCTGACACACCCACCGTTGAGCCAATTCTCTGACCAGATCAGCACGGCTAACAATCCCTACTAAGCGCCCCTGCTCAAGCACCGGCAAACGTTTGATATGCTCATGCACGAGAATACGGCCCACATCTTCTAGGTCGGTATCTGGAGTCACACTGATGACCCCACGGGTCATAATCTCGCCGACTGTCTGCCCCTTTTTGCCAATGACATCAAACTCAGTGACCACACCCATCACAGTATGGTCATTGTTGATAACGGGTAGGCCGCTAATGCGGTGTTGCGACAGTAGTCGTGCTGCCTGCTGCTTCGTCTGGTGTTCTGTGACCGTAATCACATTGGTGGTCATCACATCTTCAGCCTTCATACCTGCATCTCCTTCTCAGTACGTCTTCCAAATTCATCTTGGTGGTCGCCGCTAGCTCACCAACAAGCTATCTTTTTAGATACGAATCCAGTAGACCGTCATCGCTCTTCCTTAGAAATATGGTATCCCCACTGTTTGCCGACGTATTACGATGGCATCTCTATGGAGTGTATCTGGACATAAGAGCACTAGACAGTACCTAAAAGGAGTAATTCCTGGGTGATTTTTTACGGCAACAACGGATGAAAAGAAGTCGACTCTTGTCAAGACTTATTCCTTTCTTCACAGAACAGGAACCTCATCAAGCGTAATAGATATGAGAGAACACATCTAGAGGTATCCTAATGCTCTTATAATAGCTGGAACGTCCGTGCTTTTGCAATAGCCTGAGTGCGACTCCGCACATTGAGTTTGTGGCAGATGTTCGAAATGTGTTTCTTGACCGTATTTACACTCACGATCAGGTGATTGGCAATCTCACGATTGGAAGCACCCTCCAGTAATAACTGAAGTACATCACGTTCACGAGCCGTGAGCGGCTCCACAGGTAAACAAGGACGATGAGTACACACATACACATCCATTGCTTCCGGTTTGTTCCATGCTTCCAGCACTCTCGCAATATAATCCGGTGCCAGACCTCGCCGTTGGGCCTCATGCAACAAAACTACCATCGGCGGACCTTCATCCAGGAAGAGACGGACATAGCCCTCCGGCTCAGCAAGTGCCAGCATACGACCCAATGCAGATAAAACTCCTACGTGGTCACCCTGCACTTCGAGTGCCTGCACTCGCAAGACCAGCACTTCCAGCACACTGAGCGTCCGTCCCTTAGTTTCTGCGTCCGCAAGAAGCCGCTCCAACAAGTCCAGCACCTCCACCAGGAGAGCACTTCCCCGGCTAAGTCGCGCTTCTGCGATACGCACCCGCACCAGAGTTAGGTACTCTCGCTCACTCAGGTAGCTGCATCTATCGGTGACAGAGAGACCACTGGTGGATACCCAATGGAGAGCGGCTTGCAGATTGCCTCGTGCCAGCTCTACATGTGCCCGCATGGCGGCACACTGGGCTTTTAGTGCTGGGGCGATGGGGCGCTGCTGGCTAAGTTGCTCGAAATCATCTAGCGTAGCGAGTGCCTGGTCATATCTTTCACGTGCCATCTCGAGGCGAGTCAGTGTCGCATAGCCCAGCCAGAGATCAGCGCCGTCGATCATATACGTTCTGACAAGTTCCATTCCCTGAGCCAGGTGCTGTTCAGCCTTCTCCAACTCGTTCCACTCACGAAGCAGATCGCCCAGACCAAAATAGTAGTGGGAACTGTTACCCAACACTGGCTTTTCTTCAGCTTGCATCACCTGCATAGCCCCCGCATAAGTAGTGGCAGCCTGATGCAGCCGCCCCTGGAGAACATGGAAGCGGGCTAATAGAGTGAGAACTCTAAAAGTTGCTAACTGAAAGTTGGAGGCACTAGTGGACGCAACTATGCGAGTAAGCTGAGATTCATTCGTCGCCGTCACGTCCCCGCTCACCAAGTATGCAGAAGCAACACCGAGCATAACCCCAACACGCAGCACACAGGGAAAGGTGGTCACCTCCATATCTGGTAATAGCTCCAATACACGGCGAATGAGGGCTACGTATTGCTCCAGATCACCAGAAAGTCGGGCCAGCAGGCTCCGACACATAGTTACCTGACCCAAAATAGCTTGTCCTTGCAGGTACTGTCTGTTGTCGCCATCAAAGCTAAATCGCCCCTCGACCACATCTAGACGGGTCAGGGCCAGTTCCCACTGATTAGTATATATGAGTGAGATAGCATACGTGAGACTGAGCGCAGGACGAGCAAGGATCAGAGATTCGGGGAGAGCTTGCAGCCAAGTGCAAAGCGTCTGCGTTTGACCATTTAGTATAAGACTCTCAGCACACTGTTCGATCAAACGAGCCGCCTCCTTGAAAGCAGTAGCCGCTATAGCATGAGGCACTGCTTCAGCAACAAGCCCGTGCTGCTCATACCAACAGCAGGCACGATGATGCAGATCTGGTATCAGCGCAGGAACGGTCCGTTGCAGCCGCTGACGTAGAGCCTGGGCAAATAGGTGATGGTAGCGATACCACTGTCCTTCATCATCCAGAGGAACCAGGAACAAATTGGCATGCTCTAGAAAGTCCAGCAAAGCTTGACTCCCATCCATGACACAGACAGCATCACAGAGGGGTGCGCTGAGCCGTTCGAGAAGGGAGGTGTGGAGCAAAAAGTCCTGCACCTCAGGAGCTTGACGGCTCAAGACTTCGTCAAGGAAGTAGTCCACAACATAGTGATGACTCCCACTGAAGGCAGCGATGAAGTGAGCCGGATCGTCATGGTTGAGCAGAGAGTGGGCAGCGAGCTGCAAGCCGGTGATCCAGCCTTCGGTGCGAGCATCGAGGAGGGTACTGTCCTGTAGGGAGAGCGGGAGCCCCATGACCTCGCGCAGGTAGGTCGCCGTTTCTTGAGGGGTAAAGCGCAGATCGCTGGCGTGCAGTTCGAGCAAGGTGCCCTGGCCCCGCAGGCGCGCCAGGGGGAGAGGGGGGTCTTGGCGGGTGGAAAGGACGAGATGGAATTGAGGTGGAAGATGCTCCAGCACAAAGGCCAGGGCAGAATGAATGGCCTCGGCAGTAATGACATGATAATCTTCCAGGACAAGAATGGCGCAGTGCTGGCTAACGCTCCCGCGATCCAGCTCGTTGAGCAGCACTGTCAGCACGGTTTCCCACGTTGGAGGATACATCGAATGAAGCAACCGCTGCACCTCCCTTCCCACTTGAGGATCATAGCTCTGCAAAGCAGCTAGAAGGTAGGAGAAGAAGCGTGTTGGTTCATTATCCTGTGGCTCCAACGCAAGCCAAGCAACCGGAAGCTCGCTGCAGGTTAGCCAGTCAGTCAGCAAGGTAGACTTGCCAGAACCAGCCGGAGCCGACAGGAGAATCAGTGTGTGTTCCAGCCCATACTGGAGTTGCTGAATGAGTCGAGGTCGATGTAGCACATGGGGGCGCAGTCGTGGCAGGCATAATTTGGTGGCAAGCAACGGATCAGTCGGCAAATAGGAAAGCAGAGGTATGGCCTTTTGATCAGCAGAATAACCACCCTGCCGCCTGACCAAGTGGTAGTGCCAATGCGCAGATGCCGGGTGTCCAGCAGTGCCATTGGAAAATAAAACGAGAGCATCACTGCTCCTTGAGAGAATAGATATCTCGGCACACTTGATCTCCGCTCGCGACTTAAGCCACAGTTCTTGCGCCGTCTGCTCTAACCGGGCAAGAGTCAGATCAATGCATTTCCCCAGATACTTCTTGGTCAGCTTCCCTTCAACTCTTACATAGGCATACCAGTACTCCTCACCACACTGCTTACGCTCTTTACGTGCCGTATAGGAGCCGTTCTTGCCATGAAAGGCAAACGAGGAAATCTGGCTCAGCCATGCCAACCAGGCAGGACTCTTAGGGGCGATGTCTAATACTCCACTATCCTGGCTCTCATGCACTTCATAGCTATGATGCAAAGATGACCAGGTGAGAGTATAGGGTGCGGTTTTTGGCATCTGCTCTTCCTCTGTACACGTTTACTATGCTGTGTTACCCAATAGGTTGTTGCCTACCGGAGTGGCTCTCACTTCTCTCCTCGTTGGGTAACACCATTACGAGATGAGAACCTTCGCTTGGTCAGCATGAGAAGCGATAGTACCCTCCCCTTGGAGGTAACGAGAAATCATCCATCGACTTCCCGCTTGTACATATTTCAACTCCTCGCACCACTAGCTTCACTGGTAGCAATCAGAAGCAAAAGAGCAATATAATTGTACTAAAAACCCTGTAAAAGAGTTTTCAGACTTATATTATATGACACGGATAACCTCCATTTAAGGATACAATTAACCTGAGTCATGCCAATAATTAGTAAATTCTCTTATTTGCTCGCATATAATCCGCCAACACAAAACCGGAAAGGATGCTCTCGTTTCAGAATACAAAGCACAGGGTGTTTATGTAAACGATATCACAGAATTGTTGGCACATCAGCATCTAATAATTGTAAACGATTTTATAGCCAAGGCGCGGTACTTTCTCTCAAAGGCGAGCTACTTAGGCTACTTTCCAAAATAAATATCGTACAAAGACATTTTATCCATGATCGGGGTCTTGACATTTTCATTGTAATCGATTACAATACTTGTAGCGATAATTATTTTTATTATTGCAAGCGTTGAAAAAAGTTGACGCTCGCAAAACTGGGAATGGCGATTCCGAGAAACTCCCGAAAGAAGAGATACCTTCCTCTTTCAAGCTAAACGGGTGTGAAAAACTATGCTCGTACAGGAATGCCACTCCATTAGGGATATGCGAGATAAGGCTCACCATAATAGGTAACACGCTCTTGGGTAACACGGCACCACGAATGCACATCTAAGGAGAAGCAGATGCCAAAAAGCACATTCTATACCCTCGTATGGTCACCCTCATATCAGGCATATGAACTATATGGGAATCAGAGAGATAATATATTGGAACTGGTCTCTGATGGCACTTCCTGGTCGTTATGGGCACACCAGCTCTTTTCGTTCGCCTTCCATGGTAAAAACGGCTTTTACACTGCACGAAAAGAGCACAAGCATTGGGGGGAAGGGTACTGGTATGCCTACGCCCGAGTTGAGGGGAAACTCACCAAACGCTATCTGGGTAGAAGCGTTGATCTGACACTGACTCGCTTGGAGCAAGTCGCGCAAGAACTCTGGGACACTTCACAAGCCGCTCTGCGCCCGAAAGAGGAAAAAGCATCATCTCAACCTCAGCCTTTTTCCTCCCTTCCTTCTGAAGAGAGCAGCTTCCTTCCAGACTATCCAAGCGAAGCGGCTACCGTCTCGCCTAATGACGCAAAACACCTTAGCTTGAGCCTTGATCATCTGAGCGCAGGTGGTCAGGGTACAGAAAACGAGAGCAATGTTAGTGGTCAAGTAGTCAGAGCGTCAGCTATGATCTCTGGTTTACCAAGCGAGTTGCTGCTTACCGCCAAATTCCACATTCCGCGTCCGCGCCAACACATGGTGAGTCGTCCCCGTTTGATCCAGCGACTGCAGCAGGGCCTGGAACAGACGCTGATCCTCCTTTCGGCACCAGCAGGCTTCGGCAAGACCACCTTACTTAGCGATTGGCTGGCCTCATCTGGCATGCCCGCTACCTGGCTTGCGCTGGAGCCACAGGATAACGAACCAACACGCTTCTTCTCCTACCTCCTTGCTGCTTTGCAGAGCTATGATCCTCAATTGGGAACAAATGCACAGGACTTGCTCCACCCATTGAAACCGACACCACTGGGGAGCGTCTTAACAGTGCTGATCAATGATCTGCAAGCCTGGATGACTGGGAACCACGAACACGTCGTTCTCGTCCTGGAGGATTACCATGTCATCGTCAACAGGCTAATTCATTCTGCCCTGGCCTTTGTGCTGGAGCATCTTCCGCCTCAATTCCATCTCGTCCTTTCCACCCGCCAAGACCCCCCTCTCCCCCTGGCGCGCCTGCGGGGCCAGGGCACCTTGCTCGAACTGCGTGCCACCGATCTGCGCTTCACCCCTCAGGAAACGGCGACCTACCTGCGCGAGGTCATGGGACTCCCGCTCTCCTCACAGGACAGTGCTCTTCTCCAGCTTCGCACCGAAGGCTGGATCACCGGCTTGCAGCTCGCTGCCCACTCTCTGCTCAACCATGACAATCCCGCTCACTTCATCGCTGCCTTCAGCGGCAGCCATCACTATGTCGCTGACTATCTCCTCGATGAAGTCTTGAGCCGTCAAGCTCCTGAGGTGCAGGACTTTTTGCTCCACACCTCCCTTCTCGAACGGCTCAGCGCACCTCTCTGTGATGCTGTCTGTGGACACAGCGACAGCCAAGCACAGCTCGATTTCCTCGATCAAGCTAACCTGTTCCTGGTCGCCCTCGACAACGAACGGCAGTGGTATCGCTACCACCGCTTGTTTGCCGAAGTCCTGCATCAGCGTCTACGGCAGACTGCCCCCACGCTAGTCGCGGACTTGCATCATCGTGCCAGCCGCTGGTACGAGCAACACGGATTCTTCACTGAGGCAGTATCTCATGCACTAGCAGCTTCTGCATTTGAGGATGCAGCCCACTTAATCGAGCAAGGTGCTTGGACACTCATTGCAGGAAGCCAGATGCAGACACTCAGCAACTGGCTGCAAGCCCTCCCCGAGACGCTCGTTCTGAGCCGTCCCTGGCTGGGTCTTCTCTATGCTATTACGCTTATGTACACCAATCACTGGGAGGCAGCTTCTACTTGCCTACAGACAATCGAAAGAGAGATCAGTCTCAAAGAAAATTCACAGGAGGGGCAGAGTCTGCTGGGCCAGGTGCTCGCGTGTCGAAGCCTGCTAGTCTATCTTTCCGGTGATCTGGAAGAGTATGTCGCACTCTCTCATCAAGCACTGACCTTGCTACCAGAGACGGATACTTCTCCTCTCACAAGCATGTGGCGTACGGAGGCTCTGTTCGGTGCCGCTCATGCCTACCTCGTGAGCGGCGATGCCACAGCGACGAGTGAACACCTGCTCTCCAAAGCATTTGCCTTCGCTCATATCTCCCCAGACTATCAACAGATGCTGCCGAGAGGACTCACTATACTAGCCCGCCTCCAAGCCATCCGAGGGCAACTCCATCAAGCTGTCGCCACCTATGAAGAGGCCGCACAACTGGTTAAAGGGGCAGAGGAAGTGCAGAGCATCGTTGATAGCTCTAACTGCTTCTTCGGCTTGGGAGATATATTACGCGAGTGGAACGAACTGGAGATAGCAGAACGTTATCTGACACGAGGCATGGACCTGATCAAAGGAGTAGTATCCATCGATGCCGATAAACTGTGGTTAGGCCATGCAGCCATGGCCCGTTTGCAGCAAGCGCAGGGAAGGTACGATCAGGCACTCACTACGTTAGACACTTTTATGCAGATGACACAGCAGCGTCACATTGCCCCAGCGCTGGTGGCCCAGTGTGCTGCCTTGCGAGCGCAGATAGAGCTGACACAGGATGATCTATCAGCAGCCCGCCACTGGATGGCTACGAGTACTCTCTCTACCATTGACGTCTCTAGCTACCTCCTCGAGCCAGCAAACCTGACGCTAGTACGCGTGCGCATTACCGAAGAGCGTGTCCACCCAACCGCTACCGGCCTCTCAGAGGTAATGTGCTTGTTAAACCAACTTCTTGCAGCAGCTCAGACCCAGGAGCGCATGGCGAGTGTACTGGAAATCTCACTCCTACGCACGCAGGTATTCGAGCTACAAGGAAACCATACAGAGGCTCTAGCTGTCCTGAGCCGCACCTTGAGCCTTGCAGAACCAGAGGGCTACATCCGTCTCTTCTTGGATGAAGGGACACCAATACTGGCCTTGCTCCATCAAGCACAACAACACGGCCCAGCACGAGAACATGTCGCCAAACTGCTGGCGGCAGCGAGTAAAACGAGAGCGAAAGTTTCCTATCACCAGACCTCTCACACCAATTCGCTCGTGGAACCGCTCACAGCACGCGAGCTTGACGTGCTGCGACTCGTCCTGGCAGGTGCTTCCAATCGCGAGATCGCTCGTCAGTTGACTGTGAGTGTGAATACCGTCAAGAAACATATCTCAAACATCTATGGCAAACTCAATGTGCAGAGCCGTGCTCAAGCCGTCGCGAAAGCTCGGGTACTTCAACTTTTGTAAGACCAGTGATGGATGAGGATACCCCTAGCAAGGTATTCCTCATCCTACCTAAGTACCCTGCTCATCATTCTTGTTACCTAAGTTTGGCCCAAATTAACGGCGTTTAAGAAATAGCTCCTGGGAAAGCAGCTTTATCTTAACTCGTTGCCCTGGCGAAAATCACCCAGGAATTACTCCTTTTGGGTACTGCCTTCTCTCCTTTTGTCAGTTAATCTTCCCTAGAAAGGTTATCGTGGTGCCCTGTCAAGCAGTAAGCAATAGAGAGAGAAGGAGGTGTGATGCCGATCTACCAGATTCGTCTCAAAGAGCAACTTGGTCAGCACTGGTCGTCCTGGTTTGACGGGCTGGCAATCACCATCGAGGCGAATGGAGAAACGGTCCTCACAGGCGAGATCATTGACCAAGCTGCATTGCACGGCCTGCTCAACAAAGTGCGTGACCTCCAGTTGACATTGCTCGCCATCCGTCTGCTAGAGGATTCGCCATGCGCAAGGGAGCCAAAGGAGCAAAATACACGGCAGTAGAGTAGCTGACACACTACTCTGTTGGTGTTTCTCCTAAGGAGGGAGGTGAGTAACTTTCTAAAGAACACATCCCTTCTCCCTTGAGAACCAAGCAGGGGCCTACCACATACATGTTATAATCTAAAGAGAAGAACGAGCCTTCCCTCTTAGAACTCTCTGGAGGCGATTATGATCACAATTGACGAACGCTTGGTCCGCCTGCAATCCAACGCTGCGAATAAGCAGGAGGCCATCCGTCAGGCAGGTCAACTCCTGGTGGATAGTGGGTACATTGAGGCTGGTTATGTTAGTAGCATGCTTGGTCGAGAAGAGGTGGCTAACACCTATCTCGGCAATGGCATCTCCATTCCCCACGGGCTACCCAAAGACCGCGACCTGATCAAGCAGACAGGCATTGCCGTGGTACAGGTACCCAAAGGCGTGACCTGGAATCCTGGAGAGACCGCCAAGCTTATCGTGGGGATCGCAGCCAAATCCGACGAACATATCGAGGTGTTACGGCGGCTCACACGCGTGTTGGGCGACCAGGAACAAGTGGCACGCCTGACCGGCACGACCGACCCGCGGGATATCATCGAAGCCTTGACGGGCGAACGGCCCGCCACCGCTCCCCCAGCGAGTGCCGAGGTGGCTGATTACGCCAATTTCTTCGATGCGACGATCCTCAACAAGACCGGACTGCATGCCCGTCCTGCCGCTACCTTTGTCGACCTGGCCAAGCGCTTTCAGGCTGACGTCAGAGTGCGTAGCGACGGTACTGTGGCCAACGGCAAGAGCCTCATCTCCCTCTTGCAACTAGGAGCCGAACACGGCGCAACTGTGCGCGTTTCGGCTCAGGGGCCTGATGCCGCTGATGCTCTGGATGCCCTAAAGGCTGGTATTGCTGTGGGACTTGGAGATGAGCCAGAGGAGCAACTTCCCCCAGCTCCTGGCGGTACTAGTTCACACGGCTGGGTACCACAAGCTGTGGGTTCGATTATTGCTGGTCTACCTGCCGCCGGTGGGCTTGCCATTGGCCCTGTTCGCCAGTATCTGAACCGTGTCATTGTCGTCACCGATCAGGCCAGCGATCCAATGAGCGAAGGAGACCGCCTACAAAACGCCCTCACTGCCGCGCAAAGTGAACTGGATCAGCTGCACGATGAGGTCAAAACGCGCCTCGGTTCTGGCAAGGCCGCTATTTTCCGCGTACATGCCGAATTCCTCAATGATAGCGGGCTGGTGATGCAGACTGTTTCTCTTATTTATCAAGGACACAGTGCCGCCTGGGCCTGGCAACAGGCCCTCAATGAGCGCGTGAGCCAGATGCAAAAGGTCGATGATCCCATCATTGCCGGACGTGCCGTTGATCTGAGCGACGTGGGTCAGCGGGTTCTGCGCCACCTGGTCGAACCGTCGGAAGAGAAGCCAGCGGTAATCAGTACACCCTCGATTCTCGTTGCAGAAGACTTAACGCCGTCCGACACTGCCTCGCTCGACTCTGATATGATCCTGGGATTGGTGACCGCCACAGGAGGCCCTACCTCACATACGGCTATTATCGCTCGTGGGCTTGGCCTGCCTGCTATGGTGGGTGCTGGAGAAGAGGTACTCCGTGTGGCCGATGGCACGCTGGGCATCCTCGACGGAGAGAGCGGCAAACTGTATCTCAAGCCGAGTGAGGCCGATGTGCAGACAGCAAAGAACGTGCAGCACGAGTTGCAACAGCAGCAAGATACTGACCGCTCTGCCAGCCAGGCTCCTGCAATAACTACCGACGGTCACCGGGTGGAGGTCGCGGCCAACATCAACCGTGCTGCCGATGCACCCAAAGCTCTCGAAGCCGGAGCCGATGGTGTTGGCTTGATGCGTACGGAGTTTCTGTTCCTCTCCCGCGATTCAGCTCCCACGGAAGACGAACAGTTTGAGGCCTACCGCGATATGGTGCAGGCACTGAAAGGTCGCCCACTCATTATTCGCACGCTAGATATCGGAGGCGACAAAGAGGTTCCATATCTCCATTTACCCAAGGAAGATAATTCCTTCCTGGGTGTGCGGGGCATCCGTCTGTGCCTGATACGCGACGACCTGTTTCTCCCTCAACTTCGTGCCATCTACCGCGCCACTTCCTACGGTCAGATACGTGTCATGTTCCCCATGATTGCCACCCTGGAAGATTGGGAGCGAGCAAGTGCCATCGCCGAAAAGGTGCGCCAGGAGTTAAACGCACCGCGTATTCCTCTTGGGATCATGATCGAAGTGCCATCCGCTGTTATTCTGGCTGATCACTTTGCCAAGGAAGTCGATTTCTTCTCCATCGGCACCAACGATCTGACCCAGTATACCTTGGCCATGGATCGCTTGCATCCCCAATTGGCACGCCAAGCAGACGCCTTGCATCCGGCGGTGCTACGCCTGATCAACCAAACCGTCCGGGCGGCCGACAAGGAAGGCAAATGGGTCGGAGTATGCGGTGGTTTGGCGGGCGATATAAAGGGAGCGACGATCTTGACCGGGCTGGGAGTCGCTGAATTGAGTGCCAGCGTACCCAGCATCCCATCAATCAAGGCGCATATCCGTAGTCTCTCGCTCGCAGACATGCAGAAGACCGCCCAACAGGCCTTACAGTGTCGCACGGCGGCGGAGGTGCGCAGTCTATGAGAATCGCAACCGTAACACTCAACCCGGCCATAGACCAGACAGTGCGAGTGGATCATTTTCGCCCTAACACCGTCAATTATGCGCAAACAATGCAATTCGACGCTGGCGGCAAAGGCGTTAATGTCGCCTCATTTCTGACAGATATGGGCTTCTCCACCAGTGTGACAGGCTTTCTTGGTCAGGACAATGCCGATATCTTCGAGCAGTTCTTTGCTAAGAAGCACATTGACGATCAGTTTGTGCGTATTCCTGGGCTCACCCGCACAGGGGTCAAAATAGTTGATGAAGCCAATCAGCAGACAACCGACATCAATATGCCAGGCCTGCCTCCTTCCAAGGAAGCTCTGGATGCTTTGCACGAGAAGATTGAGCAACTCAGCACATCCTGCGACTGGTTTGTGTTGTCAGGGACACTGCCGCCAGGCATACCCACAACAACCTATGCCACTCTCATCACCCAACTTAAAGCTCATGGCAAGCACGTGGCACTCGATACCAGCCGTGACGCCCTCCGCGAAGCAGTGCAGGCGGTTCCCACTATCGTCAAACCCAATGTTGACGAACTGCAACAACTGACCGGCCAATCGCTCACCGATGATGCCGCCGTTGAGCAAGCCGCACGCCAACTGTTGGAGAAAGGCATCCAACTGGTAGTAATTTCGATGGGGGAGAGGGGCGCAATGTTTGTCGATGCCACAAGCACGCTGATGGCACTCCCTCCTTCAGTGAAGGTGAAAAGTACGGTTGGAGCGGGTGACGCCATGGTGTCAGGGCTGGTGGCAGGCCATGTCCAGGGATGGAGCCTGCCTGAATGTGCTCGCTTCGCCACAGCATGTTCGCTCGGTGCGATTACCAATGTTGGTCATAATCTTCCTGCTTCCGAGACGCTGCAGGCATATGTCCAGCAAGTAACCATTCACACCGCTACTCATGTTCCTCGTAGTGCCTAAAGCATTGTTCGTTGCATGGAACGGAGGACTCACCAGCGTGACGTCCTCCAGATTGCACATACTTTACCTTGACTTCTTGCCACATCAATCGGCAATGAAGGCTTATAAAGTCGGAATATGCTGACTGATTGATGTATTTGAGTTATCTTAATCTTTATCCCAAAGGAGGGACGGACTAACATGGCAAAAATTGTCGCAGTCACTTCGTGTCCAACAGGCATCGCCCATACCTTTATGGCAGCAGAAAGTCTGCAGCGTGGGGCGCAAGCACAGGGACACACAATCAAGGTCGAGACGCAGGGTTCTGTGGGCGCCCAAAACACCTTGACACCTGCCGAGATTGCGGATGCTGACGTGGTTCTCATTGCTGCCGATGCCAAAGTGGATATGAGCCGCTTTACAGGCAAACC
>WNGH01000144.1_pt1 | contig 51670 bp, 40 predicted proteins | sample 5400631 | NCBI WGS metagenome assembly WNGH01 (sample SAMN13153373, study PRJNA577476) | soil metagenome | isolation source: 115 cm soil or saprolite under Garry oak tree replicate 1 | place: USA:California | collected 2016-06-15 | reverse complement strand
GCGAGCCTAACGGTGGCTTTGTCCGCCGCAATCTCTCCTAGGCTCTCCTGTAGGTACGGCTTGGTAAAGTCGATAGTAATGGTTCAAGGGGTCGCTACGGTCTTCATGATAAGCCTCGGGTTCGCGCCCAATCCCACTCTTGGCGGCGGGTTTCTTTGTGGCTCGTGCGGGTTTCATGTACGTGGGCAACCCCCTAGCAGATTCGTATCTGATGGGTATCATGGAAGCCCAGGAGAGGGGTCTGGCTAGCGCCGTCAACTCTGTCATGTGGGAGCTTCCCCAAAGCGCCAGCACAATTCTAGGAGGAGTTATCCTAGGGTCCGGAAGCTACACGAGCCCCTTCCTATTGGCAGCCCTATTCTACGCAGTCTCAATCAGCTTATTCTACTCCCTCTTTCGAAACTTGAAACCTCGAACCTAGCCGGGCGGCCGGGTCGAGATGGTGGCCGGTCTTCAATCCAGTTTATTGCATTCTGGTTCGCCCGGATGATTCTGTGGCGACGCGGACTGGCTAGCTCGCAAGACGTGATTGGCCCGGGCTTTTTTCGCTAGGGGTTCATGAGCCGAAGTGATCTTCTGAGTCTCTCTCGGTATTTCCGCGCGTCCCCTCTCAACCCCAGATAATCATAGTCATGGGTCAGCTCTTCCCACAGCTCGTCTGTCGAGGGTACACCCCCGGGAATCAACGATGATGCTTTCTTCTGTATGATAGAGTTAAGCCAGTCTAATTCCGAAACGGGTCTCTTGAAAGGAAATATTGAGACGTAGAAGGGGAAGTCTGACCTGTCCCCCTTTATTTCAGGGAAGAGGGTGTTGTAGTAGTACACAAGCCTGCAACCGCTACGCATCCTTTCGGAAAGCCGGTCTAATAATTCAGCGCTCGTCGACAACCCGTAGAACAATATCGTGGCTTCCTCAATGCTGCCCTCATCGAGGTCCCCGTCAACGAGATCCTCAAAATTACCCCGGATAATCTTGATTCGGTGGGAGAGCGACCGGGACCTCACTCTCCGGCGAGCCTTGAGATGCCTTCGCTCGTCTCGTTCTATTCCCACGCATTTTTTGACCCCAAACTCGCTGGCTGCTACCAGCAGGTTCTGGGCCCAGCCGCAGCCCAGGTCGTAGAAAACGTCGCTTTCCCTAGTTCCTGCCAGGCGCAGCATTCTTCTGATTTCGATGTTAGTGAAGAGTATAGGCGGTCCCAGGCCGGATTTTGGCCAACCTATACGAACGTCGTCAATCTGCGAGCCTCGCATGCTTAGTTTTCCCTCTTTGTTTCGGGGTGAGTTAACCTGGCTTACGAGTTGTTATGTCAACGCGTTTTCAATGCCTTACACTAAGATGTTTGCCACTTCGCACTACACTCGTGAAAAAGGCTTTACACTTTGGAACGAAGAGTTGGCTTGTACTGAGCGGTTCCATCTCTTAACATGGTCTTCTGGAAGTCTTTGTAGATTAGGGGATAGTCTCGAAGGCATATCTCCCCTATTTGTCCGAATATTTTTCTGATCTCGAATTCTGCGCCGGGGCTGGTCCGCATTTCTATTAGCCATCTCAAGGTTCGATGGTTGGCGGTGAAGATAATTGCCGTGGACAATCCTTGGGGCAGCATTCTTCGCAGTGCCGACGTCACCCTCTTCTTCTGGTCAAAGGACAGTGAATCCCAGGCCACTCCGTTCACAATCTCATTATATCTGGCTTCCAGCTCGCCTATCGCATCGGACATTTTCCGAACCATCTCCCCAGACAATGCTTCAGGAGGAATGCTCGCGTTCCAAGCCGGCATTTTGATCTCCGTGACCCGAACATATCTCAAGCTCTCCTGGCTGTATGCTGTTCCGGCCCTATGCCGGACGAGTTCATGGGTAAACACTCGGCTTACCCAGAGCAGGGCAAAAGTCACCGTCGAATGTTCAAGGATACTTCCATCCCCTTTCTCCAAAATGTTGCGGAAGTAATCCTCAGAATCTATTCTGACCCGGGTAATGTTCGGGTTCAGGCCCGTCCCAAAACTTTCATAACAGGTTCTACCAGCCACTTCAATCAGTAGTTCGGAATCGCTGTTCCAAGCCTCTCCCCTCTGGGACCACCAGTCTAAAGCGCCTCCTCCCAGTTCCTTCAAAAGGGACTCTACTGCTTTCCTGTCCACCCTGGTCTCGGCCAGTTTGATGACCTTCGGCTCGAGGAGAATCAATCTGGAAACACTTCTCCTGCCGGTCTTTTGGGCCTTATTAGTCCCATCAAGAGGGTATCAGTCAGCGACTGGTTCAGGCTGTTTTCTAATCTTGACTACGGGTCCTAGTAGTATCCATAGAGTGGCCAGTCCGCCGACGAATGCGCCCGCATAGAGAGTGTTCACGACCCCTATTGTTCCTCCGAGCACTCCTCCGATTATGGACCCGGCAGGGATGGTTCCCCAGACAATCGTCCTCATCGTAGCGTTCATCCTTCCCTGGACCCTGTTCGGAGTGATAGCTTGCCGGAGGCTGACCTGGTTAATGTTGTACAAGGGGACCATGACGCTTGAGAAGAAGCCGACTGTTGCGAGCACAAGAAACGGGTAACCATACTGGGCTAACGGCGTTGCCAGGGCGAGGAAACCAGACCCGATGGACAAGGCCAGGCTAATCCCAACGCCAAGCCTGGCAGTGATTCTACCCGTTAGGAGGACCCCTGCGACAAAACCAACCGCACCGATTGTGCCGATGAGGCCCACGGTGCCAGGGGAGAAATGTAAGTGGTCATAGGCAAAGATGAGGAACACCGCGCCCAGAATGTTGGTGCCCAAGTTGCTCGTGGCTGTGGAGCCAGCTATTCTCTTCAGGATCGGGTTGTCGGTGACCACGTGTATTCCCTCCTTCATTTCCCCGAAAAAGTCGGGCGGCGGGTTGCTGAGGTTTGGTTCTTTCTTCTCCTCTTGCTTGTTGATTGAGAAGAGCGATATGGAGGAGGCCAAGTAACCAAGGGCATCGAATGCTATTGTCAGAGCTCCGCCTATTGCATCGTATACAAAGCCGGCGATTCCGGGGCCTGAGACTTGAGCTGCGGAGGCGCTCATCTGGAGTTTCTGGTTTCCCTCGATGAGGTCTTTCCGGTCAACTAGTACTGGGAGGTATGCTTGGTAGGCTGTGTCGAAGAAGACGCTGAGGACGCCGTTGACGAAGGCCACTATGAAGATCTGGAGGAAACTGAAGATGCCGAGTAGGAAGCTTAGCGGAATGGACCCCAGGGTCAGCATTCGTCCGAGGTTGGATACTATCATTATTCTACGTCTTCTGTACCTGTCGGCCCAGACTCCGACAAAGAGGCCGAGGGCTGGGTAAGGTACAAACCCTACCGCAAGAAGTATGCCCATTTGGAAAGGTGCGGCGTGAAAGGTTAGAATGGCTATCGACGGCAGGGCAAGCCCCGTGAAAGTGTTTCCGAACTGGCTTACTGTGTCGGAAAACCATAGGCGTCTGAAGTTTCGGTGGGTCCAGAGGTTGCCTAGGTTGATTCTGGCCATTTGGTATAGGGTCCTGGGTAGTTTAGAACCGTGCTTGGGCTTTTGCGATGGTTCTTCTCTCAGGTAGGGGAATCCGTGTCCTAAAAGAGTGGCACACGATTGGTGAGTTCTACATGTGTCTATGGAGGTTCTCAGTGGCTACTTGGTCTTATGTTGTCTTGTTGGTAGTTCGACTTGGTTGGCTGTGACGGATTTTAGCAGCTCTCGGAATTCTTTTTGGAGATTGACCCACTCCTCGTATTGTTTGTCGCTCATTGAGAGAAGGTTGACAAGTTTGGCAATCTCTTGTCTCCCGACAAAGTCGACACTCTCAAGTTTGGCGATCTTCTCTTCCAGGTTTGGCTTGAGGGCGCTCTGGTTCATCTTATTGACAAGTTGGACCATCTTGGATACTGTTGGCTCGTCGACGTGGACCTTAATGCCGAGGAGGCCTAAGGCCTGTAACGAGTCTCCCATTCGCTGTTCCTGGTATCCCTTGCTGCCTCCCTCTCCGTGGACGAATTCGAAGACTTCTGCTGCTGCCCTGTAGTATGTTTCGATGAAATGGTCGACTCGTTCTTCCTTGGCTATTTCCACGAGTTGCTTTTCCAGGAGTTTTCGAATGTGGTGGTAGATAGCCTGGGGGGTTTTCTGTAGCTGTTCGGCTATTTGGCTGACCGTCATTTCCTTAGCCCTTAGAAGGTAGACGACTCTCCTTCGTGTGTCGTCTGCCATTAGCTCCCAGGCGCCGGGGTCCTTGACGAACTTGAAGGCTCTCATTGGTAATACTTCAGTGACGCAGGTGAAAGTATTGGTTTTACTCATTCTTATAGCTTTCTGAATGACACAGACCACCGTCTTAATGGTTAAAACGTCAAGTTTAATAGCGAATTATGCAAATGGAGTTTTGGGTATGAAATATGGATTGTAAAGTAGAAAATTGCGAGACAATCGCAGCCCTGCCGATCCCAAACAAGGCCCATGGAAAACCTCGCGGGGGACTTCCAAACAACACAGCTCTCCTGCCCCGCCGAAGAGATGGACTGAGAAAGCCGACCACAGAGACCTGGCAACAGCAAAGCTCCGACGGGCTCGTGAGGGTGAGGCTGGAAGCGCTCAAAGCAAGGATCTACGAGAGCCAGCAAAGGATGCAAGTTAGGTAGTCTAGAACAAACAAAAGAGCAGCCGTAGAATGCTCTACCGGATAAAGGCCCAGCCTAACTGGAAACAACTGTCCAATTTCTGGACAATCCTCAATGACGGGACAGTATCGAAGCAGGAACCCGACGGGATGGAGATCTGCGCTTCTATGAAGAGAGCCGTGATTTCAGATGACAAGGTCGAATGGTACGAGACTTGCTATTGCATCCCACCCCTAAAACATGAGAGAGCGACAATATACGAAAAGTTCTTCACTGGCATACAAATTGAACCTATCAGCTCAGCCCCCGAGTTAAGGGGACGGGATTTCTGGAAATACCTCGAAACGTTACAGACAGAGAAGATGCTTCCCTCTTCGAAGACCGGTGGCCGCCCCCGAATTATGTGACGAGGAAAAAGCCAACTCTAGAATGGCCAGAAGGAAGATGTCAACCATCTTCCAGCCTCTATTTTCCTGCTTTTGTTACTATGTAGAACAGAAAGCACACCTCACGAGTAATCCTTTGTATATGTGGTCATGGGAATGTTCGGCCTAATGGGTTGACGGGTAAATACAGGCCTATCCATGCCTATCCATAGCAATCCACGCATGGGCTGTTCAAAGTTTTGAACTAAATATCAGACGGGTCACATTAGGTCACGAGAAAAATGTCTTCTGAAATCCCTTCGCAAAGCGAAATGGGTGATCCCTCGGAAGGAAAACAGGTTGGGGTTGAAGTCGAGGAGTATGATTGCGGCTGCCGGGTCCGGTTCCGCAACGTAGACTATGGTGAGGCGGGGGACGAGCTTCCTAGGAAGCCTCTGCTCATCCCAGACTATACTCCTTGTCCCAAACACAAGAACGTTAGGGAGATTCCCCCTCGTGACGCCCGGCTAATAACGGTCCGGCACGAGCATGAGAACTTTCTGAACGAGTAGGTCAGACTAGGCAATAGCCTAACTCAGGCCTCTCAATTCAGGGAAAAATCGCCTGGAATCAGCCTTGGTCTAAAATCCAAACCCGCGATTTTACTTTACCGAGTGATCATTCGGGAGCCAGGCAGCTTCCTTGGCAACTTTCCCCTCGGGAGAACAGCCCATCTCAAGCCAGAATCACCTAGAACAGCCCAGAAACAAGCCCGGACAGAAACCCCTCACGCGAAAAAAAAGTATAGGCCGACCCATCCTCAAGACGTGAAAGAGAGTCTTACCTGAACACCAACCCTGTCAGGCTAGCTTGAAAAGCCCGGCAAACGGCCCGCTAGAACGCTATACCCCCAATGCAGAAACCCATGAAAGAGGTCGCAGACCTAGTTTCAGTCTCTAAGGAGTATCCGGCGAGTGGAAACCCGGTCAAGGCGCTTGACAACATAACCTTCGGTGCCGAAGCGGGAAAAATCGTAGCGGTTGTCGGTCCCTCCGGCGCCGGCAAGACCACCCTTCTCAATCTGATAGCTGGACTGGAGAAGCCTACCATGGGACAGGTCAGAGTCCTAGGGGTGGAATTGACAAGCTCTGACGAAAACACTCTCTCCGAGTTCCGGTGCACCAGCATAGGCTTCATCTTCCAATCCTACAATCTTGTCTCAACCCTTACCGCTCAGGAGAACGTGGAGCTGATGATGGAAATGGCTGGCTCGGGCAAATTTGAAAAGAATCATGAGTTGGCCTCCCAGCTAATCAGTTCGGTGGGGCTTGCCGACAGGGCCAACCATCTCCCAGCCCAGCTGAGCGGTGGAGAACAACAACGAGTAGCCATCGCCCGGGCCCTGGCCAATGACCCACCATTGATACTGGCGGACGAGCCGACTGGAAACCTAGATTCGGCCACGGGCCTCGCCGTCGTCCAACTCCTCGGAGGCTTAAGGGAGAAACATCGCAAGACGGTCATCATAACCACTCATGACGAACGAATCGTAGACATGGCCGATGTAATCTACCGTCTGGACGGTGGAAGGCTGGCGGGTGTTGATAGGCCCATTAGGGTTCGCAGCTAGGAGCCTTCACCGCAGGGGCTTCCACGCCTTCCTCGCATTCCTAGGGCTGACCCTTACCGTTGCCTCAGCCACGTTCGTCCTTCTACTAGGGGAAGGAATAGCCGGCAAGCTCAACATTGGGATCTACCCTAGGACTACTTTCGGCATCGCATGGCTATTCTCCGCCTACCTCCTCCTCTCCCTAGTCTTTGTCCTCATAGTGGGGTTGCTGTCTGCATCCTACCTTGTCGCCTCGATGACAAACCAGCGTATGAGAGACATTGCTGTGGTAAAGGCTGCGGGCGCCCTTCCCCGTCTCCTTTTCTCCTACGCTCTGGCCGAGCCGTTAGTCATATTCTCTTCAAGCTGCCTGGCCGGCACCCTAACGGCACTGCTGGTTTACATCTCCTGGACCCAGTCCTTCCAACTCACCCGAACCAACGGGTTCATCATAGTGGGAGTTCCAGGTACCTCGTTTCTCCTATCCTACCTTACTGCGAGGTTTCAGATTGGAAAAATCGTGAAAGCCAATACGATCAGCGCTGTTTCCTCCCAGCTGTCAATCCTTGACCTGAAGACCGTTGGGAAACCGTTACGCGTCCGGAGGTTTGGCTCCGCCTTCAACCTGGCCACAAGAACCCTGTCCCGGGACAGGCAATTCACCAGGACAGCACTACGCATCACCATCTGTATCTTCCTAACAATGGTCGTGCTGACAAGCGCCTTTGTCCTATGGGACACGTCAAAGGGCTACGTAGAACGGGCAATGCCCTCCCACGTTCTCATCATCGGGACAAGCCCAATGGTCAACCAGTACGTTCAGCTAGCCAGGTCCTTCTCCAGCCCCGGACCCACCCCGCCCCTGAACTACCTCAACGAATCATACATGATCAGTTCACAACTGGCAGACTTAGTCAGAGGAATCCCAGGGGTCCAAGGAGTCGACGCTCGGCTGATAATCGTGGACAACGTGACAGGCTATGTAAAAGCCCACTTCGCCAGTGGCGGGGCCCTTTCCGGGGAGAGCACGAATCCGGAACTCATCCCAGAAGCCTACACTGGCTCGGCTCAGGTCCTCATCATTGGAGTAAACTCAAGTCAGACAATACCCAACTGGTACACCTCAGACGGCTTCCTCCAGCCCAGCAGTCCTGTGAACATTATGGTTGCAGGAGACTCACTGGTTGGAGGAATTGTGCAGATGCCCCTGAACCTTTCAGAGGTAGGCTGGTTGGGCCACCGGTTCAATGTCAAGAGCGTCCTAGTCGACCCCCTCAACAGGGGAGAGATCCTCTACACGCCCATCCAGTTCCTACAGACTACTTTCGGAACAAACGGGACCAATATCATGCTGGTAAAGACTGACAATGACCCGGCCACATTCTCCAGAATAGAACAATTCACAAGTCAGAACGGACTCGCCGTCGCATCCGAGGATCCCATACTCGCTGCAAACCTAGGATTCCTAGACAATACCTGGTCATACGTCCTCCTTCTCCCAATCCTGACCCTTGCGCTATCCTCCGGAATCCTTCTCAGCTACCTGACCACAAACTACTCCAAGAGGTTCAATGACTACGTGGTCTTGAAAGTCTTAGGAGCCAAATCCTGGTACACCTTCAAATTGCTACTCTGGGAAGGCTGGGGGATCCTCGCCATCTGCATGGTCATCGCCATACCCCTAGGCTTCGTCTTCTCAACAATCTTTCTGGTACCAGTAGCGCAGGCCCAAGCCCTAAGCCTTATGCTGTCAGCTGCTCTTTCAGTCTCCGCCTTAACGGCGGTAAGCCTGGCCAGCGTAGCAATCTATGCGAGAAGGCTTAGAGCGATGACGGTCAAGGATTTGAGGTTCTGAAAGACCTGACAAAAGAACATCCAGCTCGTTAGCGTGCCAGGTCATACTGTATCGCCGTGACCATTTCCTGAAAGTCGTTGATCTCACGGGCTGGAACATTCTGTTGTCTGCAGAGTCCTGCTAGCCTCGAGCCTTTGATCGCGAAGCAATAATCAGCCAGTCTCAGCGCGTGGATGTCCCAGGCTCCATCACCTACATACGCCACTTTCCGTCCCTTCATTTGGTGAAATCTGACAAGGTCATCCTTGAGGCTGAGAGATGTCTTGTCTCGGAGCCTTGGAAAGGTGAACTTGATTCCTTCCGGGGTGCTCTGCGATTTCGCCACGTACAACTTCACCAGGTTGTTCCACCCTTTCATCCGTAGCAAGTGTTTGATTACAAAGTCCAGTCCTGCGCTGACCACTCCCAGTGGGACTCGGTTCCCCCTGCAGTAGGCTACTAGCTTGTCGAAGTTGGGCCTGAACCGCGTGACTCGTTCCATCTCTGCCACCAGCACCATCTCAGGAGTCCTTACCAGGGCACCTTGTCTTCTCACGCATTCCTGGAGGGTTATCTCACCCCGTTCGTACTGCCCGTCGAACCTCTTCCAGTCGCCTTGGGCATATTTTTTCAGAATGTACTCGTAGGTGTCGGTGAGAGTGATAGTGCCGTCGAAATCCGAGAGTACAGCGAGGCTCACTTGCATCTTCTCCTGTTGCACAATTCGAATGGTGCGTCAAGCGGAAAAGGGATATGGGTCCTTGTTGGGTCAAGGTTAGTATCCATTTAGTTCTCCATTTTTACTTTTCCTAGTCATAAATCGTCAGAAAAACACTGAGGGCTACTTGCTTGTTCAAATTCGTTGAGTGAAATATCAGCACCAAGCGCTAAGCGAAATACCGTCATGAAAAAAACATCTACGGCAACAGCCCTGGTCACGACTCGTTTTGCAAACGACAGTGTGCGACGCACAAAAGGCAGCGAGCGATTTAGCACGCCTCTACGCATCCCCAACGGCCTCTTAGCCCCGCCAGCTATAGCCCGTGGCTCTCTATGGTACTATTTGATGGCCAGAAGAATCTGCTAGACTCGACGCCTCTGCAGCTCTCCGGATCCTAACACCATCTCCATCAACCTAGTGACCAGGACAAAACCCCCCTTTCTATGAACCATTACGGGCTCCAAAGAGCGATTCCCCAGCCGGACACGGCAGGACAGGCATGGGCGAGTTCACCTTTGACATGAACTGATAGTCGAAAGTACCTTCAGAATCAGATAATGCCCTTGAGAAACCCGCCAGATTAACCTTGACAAATTCTTCTAGTTTTACTGAAACAGTGTCAAATTGTTCCAAGAATTCCCTTCTAGGTCAAAAGCCGGGCCCAGTTGACCCTAGGGGGAGAGAAAATCCTCTCTTAGAGATTCTGGATTGGTTTTCGGTGGCGTTCGTCCGGGCACACCCACTCCTTCTCCCCCGTAAAATGGACTCTGCGATAGCAAACGCGGCCATGGTTGACACACAGCATTCTTCCGCGATCAACTGCGACTAGATGATACTCCTCAGTCTCAATCAGGTCTGACGCACGGACACCTGCGGGGTCTTCCGGCTCCGTGAGGGGGTTGGTGTCAACCGGGTCTTGTCTGTCGGACAAATCATACTCAGGAATAGTTCTAGTATGTAGATTGCTCCGTTAAGCGTTGCTTTTCCATTCAATACCCTGATACTCTCGGCTATCTAGGGAAATAATCAGCAATGCTCTCTGAGAGAGAAAGGTGAAGAATTCGTGCTGTTCGGGATGTCTGACGCGAGCCAAACGGAATGTGCAAAGACTCGGCTATTCCCGATTCAACTGCGTAGTCGGCCAGGCAGTCAATCCTCTAAGCGCGCTTCTGAACGAACGCCTGGCAGCATCGGGAGACGAGGATGCGGGCCAGCGTGCCAGAGAAATGCTTGAGAGAGAAACTATCAATGGGGGGCTTTGATCAGAGGGTGCTAGCTACGGCTACTTGTTCCAGGGACCCCATTCTCCCCGGATCATGCCCCTTCGCCCCGCCCAAGTAACCCAGGCCACAGACACGAGGGTCACAGATATTATCAGCGCCACCAGCACGACAACCACTTTCTGGAAGACGCTGAAGCCACCGGTGAAGAAAGCTACGTAGATTAATGATCCTGCGAGGAAGGCGGCAAGTGTGAGTATTGTGAAGATTATTCTCCCGACAAGACCGCGGGGACCTGAGGTTGGTTCCATTGACATCGCGTTTCAAGGCCGAGGTCGTCGCTTATATGTGTAGGCGAAACTGGGTGAAAAAGGCTCGTTTCGCTAGATTCTCTTCTCGTATAGGCTCGCCTTCCATCCCAAAGGACCAACGTCTCCCTTATGCACGAACCCGACCCTCTCGTAATACTCACGTATCCTTTTGTTGTCGGCTAAGCAGTCCAAGCGTAGGAACTTCTTGCCGGCGACCGAAGCCTGGGTGGCAGCCCATGCGAGCATTACGAGGCCTAGACCCCTGCCAGCATAGGTGCGTCTCACAGCCAGCTTATGCATGTAGCCCGCGTCCGATGGGGCTTCCTTCCAGAATATCTGGTCGCTCCATTGGAGCGTTACTGTTCCGACAGTTTCCTCACCCAGCTTGGCGAGGAACACTTCGACGTGGCGAGTCTGGTTCCGAATTTTTTCTCCCGAAAGGACTCCGGGTCCCCATTGGGTGGGTAGTCCCTTCGAGGCAAGCCACTCCGCAGCGTCGCTCAGTATTCCCAGTACAAGGTCCAAGTCTTTCTCACGTGCCGGGACGATTCCTATCTCGTCCAAGAATCCGGTCGTCCTCCCAGTCTTGAACCGGAAGTAGCATCAGCGATATAATCCTCGAGCTGTTCTCGGTTCGCCAAGAAAACCCTAGCGTGTTCTTCTCAAGTTGATTCTTCGAAAATACTTGTCGTGGCTCTCGTCGACGGCAACGCTCGTCATCTTGAGTTCGGTGATTGTGCCGAAGGGTTTCGTTGAGATTGCTGACTGGCTTGCTCCCTCTCTGGGGCCGACTTTCAGGCCTGAGCTCTACCTCGTCTTTCTCACGTTTGGGCCGTCCCTATCCTACATTCCCCTTTTGATTACATGGGTCGTGGCGGGTGTAGTGGGAGGGTTCTTCGCTAGGAGCGTTCTCAGGTCAATGGCCGGGGGAACTATTTCCACTCTAGCCATCATTCTTTTGATGGTTGGAAATGGATTCGTACTTTTCACCGGTTTCAGGAACCAGACGGGTGGGTTTTCAGGGCTCAGCATTCCGCCCCCTCCTCCTGGGCTCAGCCTGGCGGATATTCTGAACGCTCCAATGGTTGCTCAAGGTATACAGGCTGTGAGCTCTGGGGGAGGAATAAACCCCTTCTCTGTTCTAAAAATCCTCGTTGTGAACTTCATCCTCAACATCGCCATCTTCGGGGTGGCCTTCATCGTCTCCGGATCCGTCTTCTCAAAGATCTTTCACACCGGTCGTCCGAAAGTACAGCCTGTCACTTCGTACCAAGTTCAAAATGCTCCGGGTCCCCAGGACCCTACGCCACTTCCTCCGACTGCAATCGTTGTTGGTGTATTAGCCATAGTCCTGCTCCTGGTTTCCAGCCTAATTCTCCCCGCGGGTTTCGCCCAGGGAACTGGGTCTTCTGGACAGCCAACTGGAGAACAATTGACGTTGAACCTTCAAAAGGATGGGACCCTGAAGATGCTTTACTCAACGAACGTGTCATCGCTGCCAGGAGTATCCTCAAACTACCAGCGAGACGAGTTCCAGGGGTTGGCGGGAGGCTTTCTCTTCGCCTTCAACGGCTCCATCGACCTGGGACAGGATGGGTCAGGGAGTTCTAGCGGGCCCCTATCCACCCTCACATCCCTACTTCCTCAAAACGGGTTCCTCGCAGTCTACGGCGTACCAGACTCATCCACGGGCAAGGCTAGGGCAGATCTTCTGGCCTCAGAGTTTGGACAGGGGTTTGGAGTAAACCTGAGTTATCTAGTCGGCATGTCGTTGCCCTCGTTCGGCGGCCAACAGGTGCCTGGGGGGGCGATTTACATCGGCATCTATTCCGGTGACGGCCAGGCTGGGACCGTTGGAGCGCGGATTCTAAGCCTAGTCCAGGGAACCGGGGTTGGGAGCCTTCTAACCCCTCAGAAAGTGCTAGTGGGCCACTTTGGGGTTCTAGGTGGGTTTGTCAACCTTGATTTCCAAAATGCAACTACTACCCCGAACCTCACACCCGCTGTCCAAGTCATGGCTGACCTAACCCCGCTGGGCAACTTCTATGGTCGCGGAAACTTCACCCTCGGGCTTCGTCAGGTCCTAGGAAACCAGGGCACAATTAGCCCATCTACCATTGCCAAAACCACCAGCATTCAACTTGGCTTCCCCGCAAACTCAAATGTCACAGGCTACTGGCCATCAAACGCCAGCATAGACACGGCTCAGGGGCAGCTCACCTACTCGATGAATGCAACATCGACACAAGTCTCTAACGTCTATGTCAACTTCACCAGCACTTTTCCCCAGCGGATGGAGATCAGTCGCGGACTGGACCCTCAGTCGCCCTTTTCCAGCGGAACGATGGTCACTGAGAAGATTACTGTGACGAACCTTGGAAATGAAACCATCCATGGTGTCATGACCAGCGAGACGAGGCTCTTCGAGGCATACCCTACCCTCCACCTTCTCTCGCCTTCCCAGAACATGACTCTCGGTGACATTCCACCCCAGGGCTCAGCAAGCGCGACACTACAGTTCAGAGTCACCTCCGACGGATTTTACACCCTGCCACCAACGGACATCACCTACACGGACCAAGGACAAGCAATCAGCAAACCGGGAAACCCTGCTTACATTCAATCATCCTTCAGCATCTCCCTCTACCTGCAGGCACTCGTCCGGGGAACGGCTCCATACTCGTACTTGTTCCTCCTCCTTATCGTCCTTCCCCCAATCTTGCAAATACCAAGATTTCTGCGGAGGTCTCGGCCAGAAAGACGACAGCAGGTCAGGGCAATTGCTAGCGAGAAGAGCACTCGTAGCACAGAGTGGTAGTATTCTGAGGGGTTTCGCGACCGAATTACTTTTATTCAGATGATAGCCACCGCCCTACGAGAGTCAGATTATGCCGTCAAAGTCCAAACGGGCCAAAAAGGCCAAACCGAAGAAACCCAAACTAGAACCTATTCCGAAGGGTTTTGGAACTGTAACCCCGTATTTGTCAATCGAAGGCGCAGCGAAGGCGTTGGACTGGTACAAGAAAGCCTTCGGTGCTAAAGAACTCGAACGGGAGCCCACACCTGATGGAAAACTGATCCACGGCCGGATTCGAATAGGCGATTCCATCGTCATGATGAGCGACGTGTTCCCAGGTGGCGACACACAATCCCCGACCAGCCTGGGCAACACGACCACCACTCTGCACATCTACACAAAGAACGTGGACAAGCTCTTCCAGCAAGCAGTTGACGCTGGCGCGAAAGTTTCCATGCCCTTGGACAACCAGTTCTGGGGCGAGCGGTACGGGAAACTGAAAGACCCGTTCGGACACAACTGGTCAATAAGCCAGCGGGTCCAGATGAGCCGCCAGGAGATGAAGGAGAAACAAGAACAGGCAATGGCCATGTTCTCTCAAGGACAACACCCTGGAAAGTCTGAAGAAACCGAACAGTCAATGACGACCGAATAGCGACTCCTCAATCAACTCCTTTTCGGAGGCTAGGCAACTCGCGATTTACTCTGACTCCTACCTAGCATAGGGTAGGTCACGGCTCAACACAAATCACTCGCAAGGTCACGGGCACGGTTCCAAGTCGGCAGTCTCCTTGAATCCGCCTCTCTTTCTGGCATTCTGCAGACGCTAGTGGTTTTGGCCGAAGCTCCGGCCGTCGATATCGATGAAAAGTGAACCTTTCAGAAGTAGCTCGCGATCAGCCCGTCCGGGTCTGGGCCGAAGGACTCGCGGATCCTGACCGTCTGGCCCGCCCAGAAGCACCTAGCAGCAAGAGTGCTGCAGCGAGCAGAATCAGTAGGAGCAACAGCATGGTGTCGGGGGCGAGCGTGAAGGCTGCCGGGGCCCTGACCCCGATAGTCATGGTTGTAGTTGCTGTGTTCGTGTTGCCGCTATTGTCGGTCACGGTGAGGATAACTGTGTAAGTCCCTGGAGCAGCGTAGCTATGACTTATTCCGGCTCCTGAGCCTGTAATCCCATCCCCGAAGTTCCAGGCATAGCCTGTGATTCCTCCATCCGGGTCGGTGCTGGCCGAAGCACCAAAACCCACGACGTCGCCTGTGAGAGCACTTGTGGTCGTCTTATAGAGGACTGCCACAGGAGGTCTATCTGTAATGGTCTTTGTTGAGATGGAACTCTGCGTAGTCAACCCCGCGTTGTCGGTGGCATTGAGGTAGACGGCGTATGAGCCTGCCAGCGAAAACGAATGCCCGGCCGACGTAGCAGTGCTTGCTAGGTTGTCGATTGTTCCGTCTCCCCAGACCATCTTTAGGCCCGTTAGGGTGCCATCAGGGTCGGTTGAGCTGATGGTCAGAGTGATGGTTGTTTCGCTGGGAACTGTGGTGGCCGACTCGGTGAAGCTGACAATAGGATGTCTGTCCGTAATCGTCTCTGTTGCAGTGGTGCTCTTGGTTGTGAGATTAGCATTGTCTGTAGCGTTAGCGTATACTTCGTAGGAGCCAGCTAGGGTGTATGAGTGGCTGTCGCTGGTTGTCGTGCCCGTTAGACTATGAACTGTTCCATCTCCCCAGGATACTTTGAGAGAGGTCACAGTCCCATCGAGGTCCGAGGTGGAAATCGTCAGGGTAATCGGTGTCCCAGTGGAAACGGTCGTTGCGAATTCGGTGAAGCTGATGGTTGGTGGACGGTCAATTATCGTCTTGACAGCAACATCACTCTTAGAGGTCAGGTTTGCATTATCGGTGGCGTTGACATAGACACTGTATGAACTCGCCAGAGAGTACGAGTGACTATCGCTCGTAGCAGACCCCGGCAAGGTGTCAACCATACCGTCTCCCCAAGAAACCTTGAGGCTACTAACAGTCCCGTCGGGGTCATTGGCGGAGATGGTCAATGTAATAGTGGTGCTCGTTGGGACGGTGCTTGCTGATTCTGTGAAACTAACCGAGGGAGCTCTATCGATTATCGTGTCCATGGAGACAGCGCTCTTGACTGTCAGATTTGCATTGTCGGTGGCGTTGGCATAGACAGGGTACGAGCCTGCCAGCGAGTAGGAGTGATTGTCGTACGTAACGGTGCCTGCTAGGCTGTCGATTGTTCCGTCTCCCCACACCACTTTGATACCTGTTATGGTGCCATATGGGTCCACGGCACTGATCGTCAGACTGATGGGTGCTCCGGTGGGAGCCGTTGTTGCCGAGTTGTTGAAACTGACAGTTGGCGGAGTATGGTTGATCGTCTTTGTGGAAGTGCTACTCTTGGTCGTCGAGCCTGAATTGTCGGTAGCGTTCACATAGACGGTGAACGTGGCCGATTGGGAATTGCCAGTCGAAGTATACGCATGACTGTCAATGGTCGAGGTCCCGGCCAAGGTGTCAATGGTACCGTCTCCCCAGACAACCCTCAGACTGGTCACGGTGCCATCAGGGTCTGCCGTGCTAATGGTTAGCGTAATCGGAGTCCCGGTCAGAGCACTGGTTGCCGATTCGGTGAAACTAATCGTTGGTGGACGGTCGGTAATCGTCTTTGTCGATGTGGGGCTCTTCGTTATCGAACCAGAGTTGTCAGTTGCGTTAACGTAGACCTGGTACGTGCCCGCCACCGAATAGGCGTGACCGTCACTGTTGGCGGAACCTGCGAGACTGTCAATCGCTCCATCTCCCCAGACAACCTTCAGGCTACTGACTGTTCCGTCAGGGTCGGCCGCAGTAATGATTAGGGTAATCGGGGTTCCAGTGGGAGCAGTAGTGGCCGACTCGGTGAAACTGACAGTCGGGGGTCTATCTGTGACTGTCTTGATTGATGTAGAGCTCTTCGTAGTAAGGTTAGCATTGTCCGTAGCGTTGACGTATACGGTGTAAGATCCAGCAACGGCGTACGAGTGGCTGTCACTTGTATCTGTTCCGGGAAGATTGTCGACTGTTCCATCTCCCCAGGATACTTTGAGAGCGGAGACAGTACCGTCAGGGTCCGAGGTGGTAATGGTCAGTGTAATCGCGCTGCCTGTCGGAACTACTGTGGATGATTCTGTGAAGCTCACTAGCGGAGGTCTGTCGGTAAGGGTCTTGACCGCAACGCTACTCTTCGTAGTCAGGTAAGCATTGTCCGTCGCATTTACGTATACAGTGTAGGACCCTGCAAAGACATACGAATGGCTATCGCTGGTGGCCGTGCCTGCCAAACTGTCTATTGTTCCGTCTCCCCATACCACTTTGAGGCCGGTTACGATGCCATCAGGGTCGGTTGAACTGATAGTCAGAGTGATCGGGGTTCCAGTTGGAATCGTGCTGGCCGACTCGGTGAAGGTGAGAGTAGCAGGTCTGTCAGTGATCGCCTTTATTGCTGTGGTGCTCTTGGTTGTGAGATTAGCATCGTCTGTTGCGTTGGCGTAGACGATGTAAAGACCGGCCTGCGAGTACGAGTGGCTGTCCGAGGCGGCAGTTCCAGCAAGACTGTCGATTGCACCATCACCCCAAGAGACCTTGATGGAGGTCACCCTGCCATCTGGATCGGAAGCGTTGATTGTCAGGGTTATTGAAGTGCCGGTTGGAACTGTTGTGGCGGACTCGGTGAAACTGACAATCGGCGGCTTATCGACTATTGTCTTGGACGCGGTGGTGCTTTTCGTCGTCAGATTAGCATTGTCCGTGGCATTGACATAGACCGAATAAGACCCGGCGAGAGCGTACGAATGGCTGTCACTTGTAACAATTCCTGCAAGGCTATCGACTGTTCCGTCACCCCAGAATACTTTGAGAGTGGAGACAGTACCGTCAGGGTCCGAGGCAGAGATCGTTAGAGTAATCGGGGTGCCTGTCGGAACTACTGTGGATGATTCCGTGAAGCTCACTAATGGACCTCTATCGGTGATGGTCTTGACTGCCATCGTGCTCATCGTAGTCAAGTTCGCGTCGTCTGTAGCGTTGACGTATACTGTGTAATCCCCAGCGAAATAGTATGAGTGACTGTCGCTAGTAGACCAGCCTGCTAGGTTGTCGATTGTTCCGTCTCCCCATACCACTTTGAGGCCCGTTACGATGCCATCAGGGTCGGCTGAACTGATGGTCAAGGTGATGGTTGTTCCGGTGGGAACCGTGGTGGTTGGCTCTGTGAAGCTGACCGTTGGAGGACGGTCGGTTATTGTCTTGGTGGCAACAGTACTCTGGGTCGTCAGGTTCGCGTTATCGGTGGCGTTGACATAGACACTGTAAGAACCCGCCATTGAGTACGAGTGGCTATCGGTAGAGGCAGATCCGGGTAGGCTGTCAACCGTGCCGTCTCCCCAGGAAACCCTGATGCTGTTAACGGTCCCGTCGGGGTCACTGGCGGAAATGGTCAATGTAATAGAGGTGCCTGTTGGGATGGTGCTTGCTGATTCTGTGAAAGTCGCCGTCGGGGCTCTATCGATGATCGTCTTGACGGCGATAGCGCTCGTGGTGGTTAGGCCTGCATCGTCAGTTGCGTTCACGTAGACCTTGTCGGAGCCAGCCAGCGCATAGGAGTGACTGTCAGAAGTGGCTGTTCCAGCTAGATTGTCAACAGTTCCGTCACCCCAAACCACCTTGATACTTGTTACAGATCCATCAGGGTCAGCGGCAGTAATGGTTAGAGTGATTGGGATTCCGGTCGGAACTGTGGTGGCCGACTCGGTGAAGCTGACAGTAGGAGGTCTGTCAGTAACTGACTTAGTCGCTGAAGCACTCTGGAGGGTCAGGTTTGCATTGTCAGTGGCATTAACGTGGACAGTGTAGGACCCGGCCAGGGCGTAGGAGTGAGTGTCGCTAGTCGCCGTGCCGGCTAGACTATCAACCGTCCCATCACCCCAGGATACTTTGAGAGAGGCTACAGTGCCGTCAGGGTCTGAGGCGGAGATCGTCAGAGTAAGCGGGGTGTCGGTCGGCACGGTCGTGGCGGACTCTGTGAAACTGACCGTGGGAGGACGATCTGTTATCGTCACAGTGGAGGGGGTGCTCTGAGTTGTCAGGTTTGCATCATCAGTGGAATTCACGTAGATGTTGTAAGAGCCAGCCAGCGAGTAGGAATGACTGTCGATTGTAGACGTGCCGGGAAGGATATCGACGGTTCCATCACTCCAGACGATGTTGATACTTGTTACAGTGCCGTCAGGGTCAGCGGAACTGATCGTTAGAGTGATCGGGGTTCCTGTGGGAGCTGAGGTTGCGCTTTCAGTGAGGCTCGCACTTGGTGCGCGGTCACTGATCGTCTTCGTTGCCAGGGCACTCTTAGTTGCGGATCCCGAATTGTCTGTGGCGTTCACGTAGACTTGGAATGTGGCTGTTGGGCTAGAGCCGGTCGATGAGTATGCGTGACTGTATGTTGCCGCTGTTCCGGGGAGTGTGTCGATGGTGCCGTCTCCCCAGACAACTTTCAGGCTACTGAAGGTGCCGTCCGGGTCTGCTGCGGTTACCTTTAGGCTGATGGTTTGGCCGGTGTTGGCTGTTGTCGCCGATTCGGTGAAGCTGACTGCCGGGGGTCGGTCGGAAATTGTCTTGGTGGCCGTCGAACTCTGGGTGGTAACGCCGGAATTGTCTGTGGCGTTCACATAGACGGTGAACGTGGCAGTCTGACTCGAGCCGGTCGAGGCGTATGAGTGACTGTCGCTGGTTGCAGTTCTCGCTAGCGTATCAACTGTCCCGTCTCCCCAGACAACCTTGAAGCCTGCAACCGTTCCGTCAGGATCAGCTAATGTAATGGTGAGAGTGATCGAAGTGCCGGTTGGTGCACTTGTCGCTGACTCTGTGAAGCTAACGGTTGGCGCTCTGTCGCTAATGGTGTTGGTTGCTACTTGGCTCTTCTGGGTTCGGCCTAGATTGTCGGTGGCGTTAGCATAGACCTGGAAGGTTGCCGTAGGGCTGTTCCCAGTCGAAGAATAGGCATGACTGTCACTGGTTGCGGTGCCGGGGAGGGTGTCAATTGTCCCATCGCCCCAGACCACGTTGATACTAGCAATCGTGCCGCTTGGCTCCGACGCGGAGATAGTCATGCTAATCGTCTGACCGGTCGTAGCTGTGGTGGTGTTCTCGGTGAAACTGACACTGATGTCTCCCTGGATCGTATTGGTGGCGACGGCACTCTGAGTTGTTGAGCCAGAATTGTCGGTCGCGTTCACATAGGCGCTGAAGGTACCGGAGGTAGAGTATGAGTGGCTGTCAAAGGTATCCGTCCCTGATAGAGTGTCAATGGTACCATCACCCCATACAACGCTCAAACTACTTACCGACCCGTCAGGGTCTGCTGACGTAATGGTCAGGGTGACCGGGGTCCCGGTATGCATCACTGTGGCTGACTCTGCGAAGTTGACCGTTGGTGGAAGGTCCTGAATTGTTACGGTGGAAATGGAGCTCTGGCTTGTGGAACCAGAATTGTCTGTGGCGTTCACATAGACATTGAACGTTTGGGACAGGGCGTTACCAGTGTTGGCGTAGACGTGACTGTCAGTCGTAGCGGTTCCTGGCAGTGTGTCGATGGTGCCATCTCCCCAAACAACTTTGAGACTGCTCATACTGCCGTCAGGGTCTGCTGATGTGATGGTCAGAGTGATCATTTGACCGGCGGTCGCGGTGGTCGTGGACTCGGTGAAGCTGACGTTTGGAACCCTATCGGTGATTGTCTCGGTGACCGTGTTGCTCTGCGTGGTGGAGCCTGAATTGTCGGAGGCGTTCATGTAGATACTGAACGTGGAAGACAACGCGTTGCCGGTTGAGACGTACGTGTGACTGTCAATTGTCGCCGAGCCTAGTAGACTGTCCACCGTGCCGTCTCCCCATGACACGTTGATGGCGCTGACAGTGCCGTCGGGGTCGGCCGATGTGATTGTCAGAGTGAGGGCTGTTCCGGTGGAAACGGTGGTGGCTGACTGGGTAAAACTGATAGTCGGAGGACGATCCGTGATGGTCTTGGTGGCCGTAGCGCTCTCGGTCACAGAACCGGAATTATCTGTAGCGTTCACATAGACTTGGTAGGACTCGGCTACGGCGTACGAGTGACTGTCAGTCGTCGCTGTGCCGGCGAGAGTGTCAACGGTTCCGTCGCCCCAGACCACGTTAATACCGGTAATCGTGCCGTCAGGGTCAGCGGCAGAGATTGTTAGAGTGATGGATGTGCCCGTTGGTGCGGTCGATGCTGATTCGATGAAACTCACCACTGGTTCTCTATCGATTATTGTGTCGGTTGCAGTGGGGCTCTGCGTTGTTGAGCCCGCGTTGTCGGTGGCATTCACGTAGACAGTGAAGGCTTCAGACAAAGCATTGCCGGTGTTCGTGTAGGTATGGCTGTCAGAAGTGGCGTTTCCTGCAAGGATGTCAACTGTCCCATCACCCCAGGACACCTTCAAGCTGCTGACCGTTCCGTCAAGGTCTACGGACGTCATCGTGAGACCGATAGAAGTCCCGGTTGGAGCGGTTGTGGCCGACTCCGTAAAGCTGACAGTGGGAGCCATGTCGATAATCGTCTTGGTCGCAATCGAGCTTTGTGTTGTCGAGCCTGAATTGTCAGTAGCGTTAGCGTAGACAGAGAACGTTGCAGACGGAGCATTGCCTGTTGAGGCATACGCGTGGCTGTCAGTGGTGGCCGTTCCTGCCAGAGTGTCAATCGTCCCGTCTCCCCAGACCACCTTCAGGCTCGTCACTGTACCGTCAGGGTCGGAGGCGGAAATCGTCAGAGTAATTGGCGTCCCGGTGGAAACGGTCGTGGCCGATTCGGTGAAGCCGATGGTTGCAGGACGGTCAGTTATCGTCTTGAGAGCAACAGTACTCTGGGTCGTCAGGTTTGCATTATCAGTGGCGTTGACATAGACACTGTAGGAACCCGCCAGGGAATAGGAGTGACTATCACTCGTGGTAGTTCCAGGCAGACTGTCGACTGTTCCGTCCCCCCAAGAGACGTTGATAGTGCTAACAGTCCCGTCCGGGTCGTTTGTGGAAATGGGCAATGTAATAGGGGTGCTTGTTGGGACGGTGCTTGCTGACTCTGTGAAGCTTACCGTCGGGGGTCTATCGGTTATTCTATTGACAGCGACAGCGCTCTGGGTGGTTAGGTTTGCATTGTCTGTTGCGTTCACATAGACATTGTAGGAGCCAGCTAGCGCATAGGAATGGCTGTCGGAAGTGGCCGTCCCAGCTAAGTTGTCGATGGTTCCGTCCACCCAGACCACCTTGATACTTGTTACAGTGCCATCAAGGTCGGTAGAACTGATGGTCAGAGTGATGTTTGTCCCGGTGGGAACCGTGGTGGCCGACTCTGTGAAGCTGACAGTAGGCGGTTGATCAGTAATCGTCTTCGTTGCCACCGCACTGTTGGTCGTTGACCCTGAATTGTCAGTAGCGTTAACGTAGACATGGTAACTGCCCGCCACGGAATAGGTGTGACTGTCGCTTGTAGCCGAACCGGCGAGGCTGTCAAAGGCCCCGTCTCCCCAGACAACTTTGAGACTGCTAACCGTCCCGTCAGAGTCAGACGCGGAGATGGTCAGAGTGATGGATGTGCCTGTCGGGGCAGTCGTTGCTGATTCTGTGAAGCCGACGATTGGTGCCTTATCGGTGATGGTGTTGGTGGCAGTGGAACTCTTCATAGTCGAGCCTGAATTGTCCGTAGCGTTCACATAGACGTTGAAGGCTGCTGACTGAGCGTTGCCGGTCGAATTATACGCATGACTGTCGGTTGTAGCAGTGCCAGCCAGCATGTCGATGGTGTCATCTCCCCAGACTACCTTCAGGTTACTGACTGTTCCGTCAGGGTCGGCCGCAGTAATGGTTAGAGTGATTGAGGTTCCAGTAGGATCAGTAGTGGCCGACTCGGTGAAGCTGACCGTCGGTGGTCTGTCAGTAATCGTCTTCGTCGAAGTGGAACTCTTGGTGGTGGAGCCTGAATCGTCAGTGGCATTCACATAGACCGTGTAGGACCCTGCGACAGCATACAAGTGACTATCACTCGTGGAAGTTCCCGACAGATTATCTATCAATCCATCGCCCCAGACAACCTTGATCGCTGTAACCGTCCCGTCAGGGTCGGACGCAGAGATGGTCAGGGTGATCGGCGTGCCTGTTGCAATTGTAGTAGCCGAATCGACAAAGCTAACAACTGGAGGACGGTCGCTAATCGTGTTGGTTGTGGTGAAGCTCTTCGTTGTCAAGTTAGCATTGTCGGTGGCGTTAACGTAGACAGTGTATGAGCCCGCTACTGAGTATGAGTGGCTGTCGGCCGTGGCAGACCCAGGTAGGCTGTCAACCATACCGTCTCCCCAAGAAACATTGATAGTGCTAACAGTCCCATCTGGATCACTGGCAGAAATGGCCAGAGTAATAGGGGTGTCTGTCGAGAGGGTGTTTGCTGATTCTGTGAAGGTTACCGTGGGGGCTCTATCGGTAATCGTCTTGACGGAGACAGCACTCTTGGTGGTCAGGTTTGCATTGTCGGTCGCATTAACGTAGACCGTATAGGAGCCGGCCTGGGCGTATGAGTGGCTGCCGCTCGTCGCGGTGCCTGTTAGACTATCAACTGTTTCGTCACCCCAAGAGACCGTGATGGAGGTTACATTGCCGTCAGGGTCCGTGACGGGGATCGTCAGAGTAATCGAGGTGCCCGTGGGTGCCGTTGATGCTGATTCTGAGAAACTTACAGTGGGCGGTCTATCGGTTACCGTCTTTGTCGCAACCGAACTCTTCGTGGTAGAGCCAGAATTGTCAGTAGCATTAGCGTAGACTTGGTAAGCCCCAGCAACCGAATAGGCGTGACTGTCAGACGTGGCCGACCCTGCTTGCGCGTCCACAGTACCGTCACCCCATGAAACTTCGAGACCGACAACAGTACCGTCAGGGTCTGCTGCGGTGAGGGTTAGAGTGATCGATGTGCCCGTTGGAACAGTGGAATCAGACTCGGTAAAGCTGACCGTTGGTGGCCGGTCATTAACGGTTTTGGTAGCAGTGGAGCTCTTGGTCGTGGAGTCCGAGTTGTCTGTGGCGTTCACGTAGACGGTGAATGTGGCCGACGGAGCGTTTCCGGTCGAGCTGTACGCGTGGCTGTCAGTTGTCGCTGAGCCAGCCAGAGTATCAAGAGTCCCATCACCCCAGGAGACCTTGAGGGTGCTAACAGTCCCATCAGGGTCTGCGGCCGTAATGGTGAGAGTAATCGAAGTACCTGTTGAAGCGGTCGTTACCGACTCGGTGAAGCTGACAGTAGGCGGCCTATCAGTAATCGTCTTCGTTGCTATCGCACTCTCGGTCGTTGACCCTGAATTGTCAGTAGTGTTAACGTAGACCTGGTAGGTGCCCGCCACTGAATACGCGTGACTGTCACTGGTAGCCGAACCGGCGAGGCTGCCAATGGTCCCATCTCCCCAGACTACATTCAGACTACTGACTGTTCCGTCAGGGTCAGCAGCAGTAATCGTCAGACTGATGGAAGTACCCGTCGGGGCTGTCGTTGTAGACTCTGTGAAGCTGACAGTCGGTGGTCTGTCAGTGATGGTCTTAGTTGCCGGATTACTCTTGGCTGTGAGTCCAGTATTGTCGGTCGCGTTGACGTATACTGTGTAAGAGCCAGCGAGGGCGTACGAGTGGCTGTCGATGGTTGTCGTGCTCGATAGACTATCAACAGTTCCATCCCCCCAAGATACTTTGAGGGAGGTCACAGTTCCGTCAGGGTCCGAGACGAAAATGGTCAGAGTAATCGGGGTGCCAGTTGGCGCTGTCGTAGCCGATTCTGAAAAGCTCACAACCGGGGGTCTATCGGTAATGGTCTCGATTGCAACGTTACTCTTTGTTGTCAGGTTGGCATTGTCAGTCGCGTTGACATACACCGTGTACGACCCGGCCAAAGCATACGAGTGACTGTCACTGGTGGCTGTGCCTGCTAAGCTGTCGATCGTTCCATCGCCCCAGACGACTCTGATGGCAGTTACTGTACCGTCGGGGTCAGAAGCGGAAATGCTCAAGGTGATATAAGCTCCGGTTGGAGCTGTGGTTGCAGACTCGGTGAAACTGGCTGCCGGGCCCACATCGGTCACCTTCACCGCCAGGTTGGCCGAGTGCGACAAGGAACCACTTGTTCCGGTCACAGTAACAGTGTAGTTACCAGCGGTTGATGTGGAAAGAGTGAGTGTCGAGGTGGCAGACCCGCCAGAGGGAAGAACGATATTCGTTGGGGTTAATGACGCCCCGATTCCGCTGGGACCGAGTTCTGTAAGGGACACATTGCCATTGAACTCCGCGAAGCTGGATAGGTTAACAGTGGTGTTGCTTGATGCCCCAGCGGACAGGTTTAGTGTCGCTGGGTTGATGGAAATGGAGAAGTCTGGTGGTATGCCGACAGCTGTCACTGTTAGGGAAGCCACGCCGATTGTTCCGACGGAGTCGGTGGCCGCGACGTGCACAATGTAAGTACCGGAGGGGTAGGTGCGGCTTGCCGGGTTACCTGAGGTTACCGTTCCGTCGCCAAAGTCCCAGTTGAAGGTGTACGGGCCGGTTCCTCCCGAGGCGGTTCCGTTGAAGATGACCGTCTGCCCGGTTGTCGGGTTTGAGGGGCTGAACGACGCGCTTGCGGTCACGCTAGGACGCGTGGATCTCCAAGCCGCGAAGGGATGAATTTCCCAGCCTGAGAAGGAATGCCAGGACGCATTGACGATTGCGTTATTCCAAAAGATGAACCCTTGCACGTCAATCCTCTGGCCTTCTGCGGGTCTTGGTAGTGGGGCAACGCCTGAGGCGTTCCAGTCCCTGTCAATTCCGGCATAGACTCTATGCATGTAGCAATTGGGACAAGTGGGGGCATCACCGAACCCGGGTGTAAATAGGTTGAATGTCGTGTCGCAGCTCTGCCACCCGTTCGGATAGGACCCTCCACCGTTATCGATCGAATAGGTCGTCCCGCAATTGCCCATGTTGACATCTGTGACGGTGACATTGTGGAACTCTACAAACGCAGGTGTTCCATTTACGCTGCAAGGTGGGCGTAGGTCTCTCTTGAAGAAGGGCCAAGTGGCCGGGTTAGACCCGTAGGGAAGGTTACCGTCAATCTTGAAACCCCCTCCGCTATAGTCTGCACCTGTCGAATTGGTGTTTTCTGGTATGCGCTGGATCGAAACGTTTCCTACGATCCCTTCCAGTGTCGTTAGGGTTGGGGAGCAGGACACTGCGGGGCTCCAAGAACCCACTGGTACAGCCCTCTGGGCTGACGCGGTTATTCCCTGAGTATCCGTCATTGTAACCTGGACTGAGAAGACTTGGGACGTCACGAAAATGTGGGAGTCACTGCTTCCAGAAGCAGTGACTCCATCCCCGAAGTCCCAGCTGAAGCCTGAGGGCGTGGTCCCATTAGACACGGTCGCCGTGAAAACGACTGTCCCTCCGACCTGGGGATTAGTGGGCGACCAGGAAAAGTTGACAGTGCTGCTGAGCCTCCATGCAGTGAGGGGATGAATCTCCCACCCGTTGAAATCGTGCCATGTTGCGTTGAGGTTGTCTGGGTCCCAGAAGATGAAGCCTTGAACATCAATCCTTGTCAAATCAGGCGAACTCTGGGATGCAAGAGTGGCGTTGTCGCAAACTGTACCAGGGCCGCAGTAGCCGGCTGCTTTCCAATCATGGTCTATTTCCGCATGAATTCTACCAGAGCATGTGGGGTCTGACGGAGACGTGCAGGACCTAGAGTAATTGGAAACGACCCCTGGATCGAAGAGGTTGAAGGTTGTATCCGTAGTGTTTGCGTGCCCTGCTGCGCCGTTGGCGGGGTCGTAAGTTGTGGAATAGTCTTCATTGACTAGAGTGTTCCTTTCCACGCCGTTAATTTGGACGAAGAGGGAAGTGGTCCCTTTAGAATTGGTTACAGTGCAGGGGGGACCCGGGGGAACCCAGCCCGGCGGGATCGGGCCGCGAGTCAACCAGCGCTTCGCTTCACCGTTTTGGACGGTGGTCGTTATCCCAGGAGCGAACGGGCTTGAGCTAAACGAGGCTGAACCAGTCTGATTTGCGTTTATGTCGCTTATCCGAACTATTAGCGGGGCGCAAGGGACCTTGGGATTCCAGGAAGTTGGTGCTGTCGGGGTGCCTGCGACATTGACCAGACTGGTAGGTGCAACGAATAAAGTAGAGCTGGCTAGGATTGCAGAGAGAGCAATCAGAAGGTAGGTTCGTCGGTTCAACTGTTGTTCCCCCATCTCACTTCCGCCTGGTCGACCCTCCAGTCATCGTTTTTCACGAACCCCCGGTCGGACGCGAATCGACTGGCTAGAATGTTCTCTTTCCGTTCCGAACGCTATTAGGCTAGTCTACCTGCGGCATTATTTCTATAGCTAGTTGTGCGGGTGAGGAACCGTGCGATATACGGAAAAATGGCCGATATTCGTGTTCTACGATGTTGCCTGGGGAACCTGGAGAGAGACCCGGACCCTTCGCGGCTTCACAAGGGTTAGCTCCGAAAAACCGGAAAAACCTGCCAACAAGCCGTTGGCGAGCGGTCTAGAAATGTCTGAAAGACCGCTCTCCAGTCAGAACCATCGTGAGGTCCTTCTCGTCGCAGGCTCTGACCAGCTCCTTATCCTCGATCGACCCGCCCGGCTGGATTATCCCAGAAACTCCCTCCCTAGCCACGGCCTCCACATTATCCAGCTTTGGCAGAAACCCGTCAGATGCCATCACGCTTCCCCTGAGACCATGACCCGACCTGCGAGCCTTCTCAATACAGCTCTCGATAGCCCCGATCCTATCCTGCTGTCCCGTCCCAATAGCGAGTGATAATCCGTCCTTCCAGAAAACCACAGCGTTAGACCGGACCTCACACGCCACCCACCAGGCGTGCAGCAAATCCCTAGACTCCTCCTCGGAAGGCGAGCGTTTCGTTGGAATCACCAGCCTCTTCAACTGTTCCAAGGACCGTAGCCCTGTTGAGTACGCGTCCTCAAGAACCACCGAACCATCCTCCAGGACAATGATGTCCGGCAAGCTCTGCTCGACGCGGTTCGCTCCCAGGACCCTTCCGGCTCTCAGGTCCTTCTTAGTCCCGAAGACAGTAATCGCCGATGGCTGATAGTCGGGGGCGTAGACGATCTCGACAAAAGTCTTCACAACTTCCTCCGCCGTCTCCCTGTCAACAAGACTGTTGAACACCACAACGCTTCCGAAGGCCGCTCGCGGGTCCGCGTCCCTCGCCCGGGAATAGACGCTCCTCACGCTCTCCCCAGGCCGTCCTGAAGCCACCCCTGACGGGTTCAGGTGTTTCATAACAGCCACTGTCGGCTCGGCGAAATAGTCGACTATCCTTAGGCCATGGCTTCCATCCTCCAAGTTAGTGGCTGAGGGGCCATTCTTCCCCCATTTGACCCACTCCACATTACCAATCCCACGCGTCGTCGCCCCTCGTGGCCGGTACAATGCAGCCTTCTGGTGAGGGTTCGACCCATACCTAAGGCCCCGAGCCTTCCCATCAATCGTCCATTGGACCTTCGAATACTCGTATACTCTATCTCCAAGAGTGATCGTGAGCTGGGTTGGAAACTCGTCTTCCCTGGCTGTTCGGTATATTTTCCGGAGGTCCTGTCCGATCACTTTAGGCTCCTCACCAAGTAATCCCTAATCGCAGCGTCATAGTCTGCGGTCACGGCAAAGGCTTCTCTCGCGAGTTCTGCCCGGAGTGCCGCGCCCACCCTTCCATTCTTCTCCAGTTCGCGTGCAATATCGTCGTATCGGTGGGGGTTCGTTACCGGGACCACTCTCTGATTGAGCAAGGCTCCCTTGGCCGCGGCGCGTATCAGGGCTACGCCTCCGATGTCGATGTTGTCTACGGCTTTGCGAAAGTTGGAAGGGCCCGATGTGACCACTTCGCCAAACGGGTACAGGTTGACTACAACAAAATCGAAGAGCCTTACATTGTTTGCCTGAAGGTATTTTTTCTGGGCGGGGTCGTTCCAATCTCCCAGGATTCCAGCGTGGATCTTCGGGTGGAGAGTCTTGACTAGGCCGCCAGGCATCTCGGAGAAACCAGTGTAATCAGAAACATCTGTAACATCGGAACCTAGCTTCTTCAAGGCCTCGGCAGTGCCGCCAGAACCTATGATTGCCACGGCGTGTTTGCCGAACGTTTTGGCCAACCGGTCCAGTCCTGTCTTGTCATAGACTGAGACCAAGGCATTTCCTGCCAATTCGATTCCGCAGGAATGTCCGGGGTGCAGGCGTCGTTATTTAATCTGGTTTCGGACTTGGGCCAACCCGACTCGGCGGACAGGGATGATTCTGCCCGCCGCCCTTCCCAGCCATGTCTGGGGGAAGAACGAGGCCAGTGAGAATAAGCCGGCAGCTCCCAGGGTCAGAACTCCAATCCATGAGTATTGGTAGGTCACTTCCTCCTGGAATATTCTCGTGAGAACACTCATCTGGGTGAAGACCCCGTTCTGGGGCTTTAGGGTTAAGAAAAGATTTCCGCCGTTGACGATGGTGATTTGGGTAATGTCGAATGTTCCGGCCGAGAAAACTTGGGAAAGGAGGACGGCTGATGTTCCGACCAGCGTTATCGTGACTGTTACTTGGTTCTGGGAGGTTATGTGGGCGCTCACAGAATAGCCCGGTGGGGCATAGCCGATAGACGCGTCCAGCTCCGACTGCGTGACTTGAGCGGAGAACTCGTGTGCGTTCGTCTCAGAAAAGGTTGGCAGCGCCAGAAGCGTTAGGCCAGCTACTGTCAAGCCGAGGAGAATGATGACCGGGTAGAGGCGGTGTTGTTCCCTATGCATGCCGGCTCAGGAAGCAACTAGTCTACTTTTCAGCTAAGGTTCCCGTAACCGGGCCTGCGCATCTCGCGGTTACAGGGTCCTGTTGTCTGGTCTTCTATGACTCTTCGACGGCTGGGGCTTCATTGACTTGCAAATCATCGGTGACGTGGTCGATCCGGTCTTGTAGCCATTGGGGAATTACGATGGACCTCAGCATCATCTGGACGGTAATGCCTCTCCGTCTGGCCATCTGCAGTAGCATCTCATAGGGCGGGTCGTTGAGCGTAACGAGCATCTTTCTCATTATTATAGCGTCTCTGGATGATTTGTTAGTGATAATGAATAGCTAGCTTAGTAAGCTTATCCTCTGCAGGGCTGGGGTCCTACTGACCACCTAGGAGCTAAGGCGAGTTGCCTCTATCATAGGGCTTCGCTAGGCGTCTTCTATGGGTATTCTCAGTTTTCCACTTGGCCCGTACAGCGTTTCCTCGCCTTCTGTTCAACCCCAATCTTCGCCGTCGTAAAGGCGTGTGAGTGTAACCGTCTCTCAGGTTTGGGAAACCGGCTGATCCGGAGCTTTTCTCGGAGCCGCTGTTGAGTAGCCACCGATAATCCTCTCGCCAAAGAACGAAGGTCCCATGCTCATTTCGAGGGAGAGGTGGGCGTACATGCCAACCGCTTATAGGAACAAGCACTCAAAGCATCTACCGGGCGTGCGCCTTGTCTGAAGAGCTCGAAATTGTTCGTTCAGAGATCGCCAGTTGTACCAAATGTGACCTTCACAAGGGTCGGAACCGGACTGTTCCAGGCGAGGGTCCTATTGGCGCACAGGTGATGTTTGTCGGTGAGGGTCCAGGGGAGACGGAAGACCGGGAAGGGAGACCCTTTGTGGGAGCAGCGGGAAAATTCCTGACGGAATTGTTGGCGTCGGTGGGACTAGAACGGAATCTGGTCTTCATCACGAACATTGTGAAATGTAGGCCCCCCGCCAACCGGGCCCCGAAACAAGTTGAGGTTAATACTTGTAACCAGTACCTTGAAGCTCAGATCAGACTTGTCGCCCCAAAGGTCATCTGCCCTCTGGGAACGCCGGCGATTAAGACCCTGATGGGCCAAGACTATTCGGCAGGCCAGGTCCATGGAAAACCATTCAGGGGACATGGGAGAACCTTGCTGCCGTTGTACCATCCTGCCGCAGCCTTGTATGATGCCAGCTTGAGAGGAGTGATGCTTGACGACATCAAGCTATTGAAGGAGCTGATTGATGAAAAACCGCCGGGAGAAAGCCCTTCTCGCGCAGGCGAAGAGAAGAACGCTAAGCCCGAGGCGCTCCAGAAGTGGCTGTAGCATGTGAGGGAAAGGGCTGTGGGTTTCTTCTTGGGACGAGTCTTGCCCTAGATTTGTTCTAGGGCTTTGGTAATTTCCATCCTCGATGCCCTAAATGCTGGGTAGAGGCTTCCAGCTAGCACTGCCACCAGAGCGAGAGGCAGCGACTGAGTCATCGCCCCCCAGGGAACGAGGAAAGGAAGCCAGAAGCCGGCGATTGTCGTGCTGTTGGTAGCGCCCTTTAACAGCAGTAATCCACCAGGAATTGCTAGTAGAAACCCGAACAGTCCCAGAACCACACCTTCTCCTAGGAATAACCCTAGTACTTGGCTACGGCTCATACCTTGCGACCTCAACAATCCAATCTCTCTTCTCCGGTCCGCTACGTTCATAATCATCGTCGCCCCGATTCCCAACGTAGCTATCATCAGAGCGAAATAGAGTATCAGGAGGATCAGTGCGAAAATCCTGTCGATGGTGCTTCTCACTAGGGCCAAGAGTTCTGACAAGGTGACTGAGTTCTCCGCTAGGTTGTATCTTGGGTAGAGGGTGGCAATGTCGTGGGCAACGCTGGGAGCTTGAGCTTTGGCGTCCGGCTTCAGGTCCACGAGGAAAATCGGTGCTTCCATGTTTCCGCCGAAATACTTCAGTTGTGACTTGAACGAGACAACTATCGAATCGCTGGCGAAGCTCTCGCCGAACCTGAGGTACTGCAGGACCGGACCATTGAATATTCCCGCGACCCTGAACGGGACAAGCCCGCCTTTGGAGTCTGTAATGCTCACGATATCGCCAACGACTGCTCCGGTCTTGTTAGCCAAGGAGTCAGGCATTAACAAGGAGTCATTGCTCGAAGCAAGCTGAGCGTAGGCTTGTTCCGGTGGTGGAGAATTCACAAAATTGTAGGCGATTACACTGGGGAAAACAGCGGGGTCTACGGCCAGAATGCCGATAGTCGATTCCCGTCCCGTCGGGCCTATAGCCTTTCCAGGCGGGCCGCTGAAGCCCAAAGGCGTAGCCATTGAGACCTGGGGCAGACTCATCAAATTGGTGGTGAAACTGACCGGTATCGACTGGTTCGCCACGAGGAAAATATCGGCACCGAGGGCTTCTCTGATACCCTGCTCAATGGCTACCTGGACCCCGGCTTGAATCCCTCCGAGCATGATCACGAAACTCAACGTGACCGCGATCATGCCGAAGGAGACGGCGTTTCGAACAAGCCTCCTCCTACCCCCCCTCGACGTCACATAGGCCACTCCGCGAGAAACCGGCAAGAAGGGTATGGCCAGGAGCCGGCTCATTTTTCCGAAAACAAGAGCCCCTAGAACTACTAGGCCAACCGGGACAAGGACAATGTCCAGGTATGACACGTGGAAGGGGACGAGTCTGAAAGACTGAAGCGAGCCCACCAGAAGCATTCCCCCACTGATAATCCCGACCACAGAGTCGGGAACGCGCCTGGTCCTATCACGTGCGCCAGGCCTTATCGCCCGGATAATATCGGTCCGGCTGGCTGAGACGGCTGGATAAAGTGCTCCCGCAGCTACTGCTGCGAGGCCTGCCGCAAGCCCGATCAGAGTTGTTTCAGGCGTGAGTTGTGTCACGGGTAGAGAAGGTATCCCCAAAGTCTCCTCAGCGACCAGGGTGAATAGCCTTGAAAGTCCCAGGCCCACGACGAGTCCCATTGTCGCTCCTAATAGTCCGAGGAGAAGTCCTTCTCCCAGAAAGATTCTGAAGACCTGCTTCCTAGAGGTTCCCACAGCTCTCATCACGCCGATCTCGTAGGTCCTCTCATTGACGCTCATGAATAGAGTGTTGAAGACTATGAATGAGCAGACTACAAGTGCTACCGCCACCATGACGTTCAAGCCCAGTTGGAACCCGGCCATTTGGCCCTGAATCCGTTGGGCAGCCTCAGCCTTGGGGGCGCTCACGTCGAAAAGGGGAAGCTGCCTCTGAACTTCGTCTCGGACAACGGTAGCGCGGGATGGATCGTCTATGGTTGCTAGGACACGAGTGATCAAGCCTTGAAGGCCGGTCGCATTCTGTAGTTGCGGGAGCCAAACGTAGACTGTCGAGCCGAGGTTGCGCAGAGGATGGTCTATTCCGACAACTGTTAGTCTCATGGTGGCGTTTTTCAGAGTTGGGTTTTGCAACGTTGGAAAAACCGGAGTGAAAACCTCCATGTTTGACCCGAGGGTTAGCCCGAATTTTTCTGCCAGGGTGTTGCCTACAACCGCCGTGCCGCTAGACAGGGTGCGTGTTCCTGTGATGTTGAGGCTTGCAAAATCGAAATCAGTACCGTCTACTGCTGCTAGCTGGAAGTATGTTGTGTTGTCGAGCGTGCCTATCCAATCTATCCGCTCGGCGGTCCGTTGGATTTCAGGGGAGGCGTCGTGTACGACTTTGCTGTCAATTGCTGGGAAGGGATAGTTGCCGAAGGGGGTTGGAGCCGAGTACCTTACGACTATGTCGGTTTGTCCCCAGAACTTGTTGATGTAACTGGTAAACTCGCTCTGGGCGCTGGCTGTGGCCATGTTTATCCCGACCAGTAGGGCAACTCCGAGCATGACTGCTGTGACTGTTAGAATTGTCCGGGCTTTGCGGCGTGGAAGGTTGCGGTAGGCAATCTTGGCTGATATCATCTTGGCCGCTTCTTCTTTCTAGTTGGGTTGTGACAGGGAGGGTCTTGGTTCGGGGGGCATTGGTTCGACAGCTTGGATCTTGTACGTCGCTTCTGACGGACGCTGATGGGCTTGCTGAACTAGTTGTCCATCCCTCATCTCGTAGAGTCTATCGGCTTTCTCAGCCACAACAGGGTCGTGTGTAACAACTAGAACTGTTGCGTTCTCCTGCCTTGCCAGTTCGTATAGGACTCTGACGGTTTCTGAGCCTGTCTTGGTGTCAAGCTCTCCCGTTGGCTCGTCGGCCAGTATCAGCTTGGGCTGGTTGGCTAGAGCTCTCGCGATCGCTACCCTTTGTTGCTCTCCACCGCTAAGCTCGTCAGGTAGGTGGTTTAGCCTTTCTGAGAGTCCAACTCGGGACAAGAGCGAGCGAGCTCGATCATGTGATGCTCTTGTCTTTGCTCCAGCTGTGAGGAGCGGGAGCTGAACGTTTTCGAGCGCGGTCAGAACAGGTATCAGGTTGTGGAATTGGAAGATGAAGCCGATCTTGTGTCGCCGGAGTTTGGTAAGCTCTCCATCTTTCATACCGCCGATATTTTGGCCGTCGATCAGGATCCGTCCGCTAGTTGGCTTGTCTAGTGTTCCAATTATGTTGAGAAGAGTAGTCTTGCCCGACCCGGAGGGGCCGGTGACTACAATGAACTGCCCCGAGTGCAGTGTTAGGTTCACTCCTCTAACAGCGTTGACGGTTATTTTTCCGAGTCTGTACGATTTTTCCAGGTTCTCCACCTGGACAATTGGTGGGTTTTGCAACGGGCTTACTGAGAAACAGGACTGACTAGTCTTGAATATGTTCTTTGCCCGTTAGCTGGCATACTCTTAAGCTGCGAGGAGTCCACCCAGGGATCATGCCTAAAGTCGTTATTCTAGACATTGAAACGTCCTCTTTGGAGGCTGACGCTGGAATCATGGTTGGGGCTGGCCTTATGCCTGAAAGCGGGCCCGGCGAGTATGTCGGTGTTAGGCGAACAGCAGAGGAGAAGACGATTCTCAGCAGGCTCATGTCTCGACTGAGCTCGTACGAAGTAATTGTTACTTGGAATGGTCGAGGTTTTGACCTTCCCTATCTCACGACGAGGCTTTTGAGTCACGGCCTGGATCCTCGACCTTTGACCGGAAAACGTCATGTTGACCTGAACGAGATCGTCAGAAGCCGGCTGAGGCTCACCTTCACCTATCTGGACCATGTCTGCGACTTTTTCGGCATACCTAAGAAAAAGGGCCCCATGGGAATGGATGTTCCACAGCTCTATCTTAGAGCACAGGAAGGAGATGGGAAGGCTCTCAGGGCGATTCGGGAGCACTGCTTGGACGATCTTGAGGCGACCCGTAAGGTCTATCTCCGGCTGAAACCGTTGCTCGAAAGTGTCCTCTGAATCTTCTAGACCAATCGACTCGCAGGACCAATTTTGTCATTGGACGCTGCGGGAGAGCGAATTCTTTGCAAGACTGTATTTTGTAGTGTCTACGCTAGGCTGTCCTCGCCAGGGGCACCCCGACTGGGGAGACTCCGAAGAGGAATGATGCGATAACTAGGATTCCCAGGTAGATTCCGAGGAGTCCCAGAGTGATAAGCAGGTTCTTCTTCCAGTGCTGGCTCCAGCCTATTCCTAGGGGCACTCCCACAGTGAACCCGATGATGTGTGCTATGTAGGCGATACTGGGGTCATAACCCAAACCTTGGATGAGCGCGGGGTCGGTGACAAGAACAGCGTTGTAGACGAAATAGATGATGGCGACTAGTCCCTGTGGCGCCAAAAAGAGCCATGAGAATTTCAGGGGCTTCATTAGCATCACGCAGGCTGCCAGTGTGAAGATCGCTGCGGAGGCGCCCAGCATGCCAGTGTCGGGACTGAAGAAGGGCATGCTTAGGAGGAAGGCTGTGAACCCTCCCAGAAAGAAGACGATGAGGTGGTTGTTTCGCCCAATCATCTTCTCTAGGGTGTTTCCGAAGACGAAGAGGAAGAGCATGTTTCCGAACAGGTGTACCGTGTTGGCGTGGACAAAGAGGGCCGTGACAAGGGTCCAGGCTCTTCCGGCCAGAAGGTTGTTTTGGCTAAAGACGAGGTTCTGGTCAACGAATGCTGGGTCCTGGTTCCAGGCCCAGAGGCTTGCTGCCACGCATCCCAGTATTAGCAGGTAGTTGACTCTCAAGCCCTGGCCTTGCTTTGCGAGGGGTTTCGGGATATTTCAGAAGTTCCTTACTGCTTCCCCTATTTCCTCGTTCCAATCCTGGTCTGCTGTGACGTGTAAAGATGGTTAACGCTAAACCCTTTTACCCGCGGGTGAAAGCTCGCCCTTCGCGCTGGAATTGTCGAGGGTTGTAGGGTCCTACCTAGAGCTGACCAAGCCCCGCATAGTACTGCTCTTGGACTTTACAGCGCTGGCCGCGTTTCTCGTTGCAGATTCTTCAGTTGACTGGGTCCGCCTGGCTGCGGTTTTGGCGGCCGGGACTCTTGCGTCTGGGGGGGCGGGTGCTTTGAACTGTTACGTGGACCGGGACTTGGACAAGAGGATGGGGAGGACGAGTCAAAGGCCGATTCCAACGGGGGAGGTTACGGCGGGAAGGGCGCTGGTCTTTGGCGTGGCGATGGTGGGGGGCGGTGTTCTGCTGTCCGCCGTTTTGCTGCCGCTTTTAGCAAGCCTCTTGATTTTCCTTGGTGCAGCAATCTATGTGTTGTTCTATACGAAATGGTTGAAGCCGCGTACGACGCTGAACATTGTTCTGGGAGGGTCGGCGGGCAGCTGTGCGCCCTTGGCCGGATGGGCTGCCGCTACAGGCCAGCTCGGTGCCGTGGCCCCTTGGCTGATGGCTTTGCTGGTTTTTGTCTGGACACCCAGCCATTTCTGGGGACTTGCCATCCGGGCTGTGGGCGACTATTCGAAAGCAGGTATTCCTATGTTGCCAGCGGTGGTGGGTGAGAAAAGGGCTGCCCAGTACATTGCCTTGAACACGTTCCTACTGGTTCCGCTGTCGCTGGCTTTTGTTCCGCTGGGGTTTTTTGGAATGATCTATCTTGCTGTGGCGGCTGTTTTTGGCCTGGGCATGCTGGTTGTTGACTTGAGGTTGGCGTTTAACCCGACTAAGGCAAAGGCTTGGACTGCGTTCAAGTTCTCCAGCCCTTACCTGGCCATAATCTTCCTGGCTATGGTCGTGGACGCGAGGCTACTGGCGCGATAGGTGCGTAAGGGACAGGCATGAGGGGTACCCAGCCCTAAGGCCTTGAAGGACTTGCACAGTGCTCTTTCAGGCCATGTGTTCTGGGCGCGACTCAGGGGCCCCCCCGGGGGGTCTAGAAAAGAATTCTTTTTTTGTCGCGTGGGATTAGGTTAACTAGAAAATTCGGGTCGAGTGTTGTAGGGATAGACTGCAGGCCGCTCGAAGTAATCTCTCCGGGTCTAACTCTGCAGGGGAGCAGTAGCAACATGTCATTGCGGCTTTCAGGAATGGGGACAGTAGGGGTTCCATCAGAAACTACTTGGACACGATCATCAAGGATTTTGTACATAGTCCTCGGTGGAGGCAAGGTCCGTTCCCGGGTGCCCTCAACCCCAAGCGACCTGCACCTTGGTAAGGTATTCTAGCCGAACCCCGATTTCCATCCTGTCGCAGAAATCGTTCAAAACAAGCCCGTTTTCCCGGTTTAGGAGCCGATTACATTCACCCATGTATCACTCATGAAGGAAAACTCGTCGAATCAGGGGTCAAGAAGATCGGAGACGGGCTGGCTTCAGCCCCTGAATCCAGAAAACCGCGTATAATCCCAACCAGACAGAAAACGACTTTTCAAAAAGGGGGTACGTCAACGGCATTCTCAAGATGTGGGAGACGAGAATCCTTTCACAGTCAAATATAAACCGGGCTAGGCCACCGTCGCCGTCACAACAGGCGTCAGCATCAAGTTCCCGTTAGCCATAGTCTCACTAATCCTAAACGTGAAATCCAGCTGAACCCGTAGAGTTCAAAAAGAGAGTTCATCTCCAGGAACAGATAGGGCCAACACCGGCCCCGCCCATTTCCCGTCTCCCCTGGCCAAACCTGGCTAGGCTCTTTCCGCGAGCCCGACCATATTCCGGATAATCATCCGCCCATGGGGATGCTCATCATCAGACCGTTCGGGGTGGAACTGCAACCCATAGACCGGCATGGACTCGTGGGAGATGGCTTCGATACTGGAGGTTGCAGACTGGGCCAGCCGGACAAACCCTTCGGGAACACTGTTCAAGGCTTGGCGGTGCGACTCGGCCACAGTGATTGTCCCTGGTAGGCCGCTGAAGAGAGGGTTATGGTCGAGGATGTCAACCGGCTCGAAACGGCGCACCATCAGGCCCAGGTCAGACATACCCGCTCCGAACGCCGTCCCTATCAACTGGTGGCCAAAACATATTCCGAGTATTGGAAAAGGAGCATCCTTGACAAGTTCCAGTTGTTCCCTGAACCTCTCCCTCGTCCCGGGCCTGCTCAGAAGGTACTCGGACCCGCTCAAGAAGACGAGGCTGGGCTCCATCTCAGCCAGTCTCTCGGCCAAACCCCGGGTCCCATGCTCAACCAGTCCCACAGGCTCACCCGCACACCTCGCCAGGTTAACGAGCGCCTTCTGCCCCTTCTCCCGATCCCTGTAATTGCTGACCAGAACAAGTCGTGGTTTCCCTGTCATAAGGCTGCTAACAGCTTGTCGATTTCCTCTTCCGTGTTGTAGTAGTGGGGGGAGGCCCGTAAAGACTTGACCCTACTGGCGACTGTGATGTTGAGGGACTTTAGCTTGTTGTAGGTGGCTGCAGGGTCAGGATCCTCAAAGACGACGATACCACTCCTCCTATCCGATTGTAAGGGCGAAAAAATCTTCCGTCCCTTCTTCTTCAAACCCTCGATCAGATGTTCGGTGACCTTGAGCACCCGTCTATACCTTTCCTGCTGGTCATCCTTCAAAGCCCATTCTAGTGCGGCCTTTGCCCCCGCGACTGAGATTACTCCCCAGCTCCCCCCCTCGAACATGGTCGCGTCTATTGCAGGCTCCGCATCGTTGATGTTGAAGGGCGTGCCGAACATATCCTGCTGGTTGGCTAACCGTCTCGCCACTGAGTCCTTAACACCGTGCCAGCCGACATAGTTGGGGTCCAATTCTCCCAATCTCTCTCGGCGAGTGTAGACATAGGCCGCCCCGTGGGGCCCCTGCATCCACTTGTACATACCACAAACTAGAGCATCCACGTCGTCCTGCCGCACACTTACAGGGTAGACTCCGAGAGCATGGAAGGAGTCGGCTATGATGAAAGAGTCGTGTTCGTGGGCTAGCTTCGCAATCTCCCGGATTCTTTCCCGGCAACCGTTGGCCCAGGAGACATAGTCCACGGAGACAAGGCTGCTCTCGTCATCAATGGCCTTCTCCCATTCCTCCAGAGGGATTATTCCTTCGGAGTTTCGGTGGAGTAGACGGACCTCGCCGGCCCTTCCATGTTTCTTCTGGAGGTGCCAAAGGTAGATGTTGGTGGGAAAGTTCAGGTCGCTGATCACAATGTTGCCGTCCGGTTTGTACTTGATGCTGCTAGCGAGTGCTGTGAGGGCTGTGGACACGTTAGGAACACAACCGACCTCTTCTAGACTGGCGCCGACCATCTTGCCGAAGAGACGGCGCGAGTCGATGATCATGGGAAGCCATTCCTCCCAGTTTTCCCCATACTCTCGCCAATCAGCAATGTACTCGTTGATGGCGTTCAGAACTGGAATGGGCGGAGGTCCGGTTCCCGCATTGTCAAAATATGCGCGTCGACTGGTAACGGGTATCTGTTTCCTGACCAGTTCGATGTTCAAGAGGACACCGTGGGGAAGGGTGAATAACAGTTAGGTTAGTATAAAGTGCGCGCTAGATGAGCTTCTCTTCAGAATGATTCACAAGGATTTCTATAGCGTCTGCTCTTAGAACAGTGCCTAGCTTTTGATGAAAGGATTCTGAACCGCAGCGTTTCCATTAGAGCGGCATAAGATGCCTTGCGTCTCCGTCCATCCCTTGCAAGACCCTTTCAGGGCTCTTCGTGAAACCCAGAACGGTCATCGACAATGCAGTTCTTGCACCAAAACTGGTTCCTCTCAGGAGTGTATTCTGCGAAGGAGTCGGTTACCACGTTTCCGCACCTGCCGCATCGCAGTATCATGACCCTGCGCATCTTGTGACCCGGCATCTCCCTCTTATGCCGTGAGACATCCGGGTCAGACCGCTCCATTACAAAGTTGCATGTTTCACAATAGTAAATAGTGTCCAGTACTGATTTGTCTCTCTTATCGACCCAATCGTCTGACACTCAGACTAGCACGCGGTGAAGTTAATGGTTTCAGGTGCTTGTTATGTTTACTTTAAGCTGAAAAATCTACATCCTATTGTTCCCAACTTTGTCTAATGATGCCCTATCGTGCGACTTGTCAATGGCTAGGTGGACTCACCGGCTTGAGAGCCGCCCGCGGGAGCCTTCATGAGTTAGTCCATATCACGGTGAAGCTTGTCTTATCCCTTGACACCGGCGTGGGTCGAGCTAAGAAGATCAGAGAAGGCTTCGCCATAGATATCACTACCCCAGTAGCGGCGAACGTTCCCAATGGGCTACTGACTGATCCAATGGTGGCCGAGCAGGTTCCAAGAACCCCTGTGTAGTCCTGGCCGAACATGACGGTTCCGAAATTGGCCAGGGGAAGTTGACCGGCCCTGGAAGAAGGTGCTTCGGCAATCCATTCAGCAGATGACCTTGCTGCGCCGTTCACGTGAATGGATCTGCTGAAAGATGTCCCCGTGGTCACATCGGTGATGGAGACGTTGAACTTGTTGTTTGAGAACTGGACCTCCGCGGTTACTACGTCACCGGGATGAAGCGTTATCGTGTTTATTTTCACCGAGGGTCTCGGGAATAACTCGTACCAGGCGAAATAGGCAGGAGACCCGTTGATGCAAGCGGATTCAGTTCCCGTCTGTTCGACCGTTGGAGAGTTTAGGCCATCAATGCCAACCCAGAAAGAGGAATGGGCATCTGTTGAGGGGCAGGTGCCGACGATTCCGGGCACCACCCAAGACCCCTTTACATCACTCACCGAGCCTGGTGTCCCTCGAACGGCGTAGCCACTCCAGTTTGTCGATATGATGCTCGTAAACCCATTTGAAACATTGATAACTACGATGGATTCTGCCGGCAGTTGGTCGTCAAAATCCCAGACCACCAGGCGAACCGCAAAAATCCCTGCTGCTGGTTGATTGAAAATGAGCGAGAAGACGTGGCTCACCTTGACTCCCGCACCAACTTGGTTCGATATGAAGTCGCCAAAATCCCAATTGTATCTCGCGATCCCAGAGCCTGGAAGCGTCAAGTTGTCAGGGTCGATGCTCTGGGATGCATCGAACTGTACCGAATCGCCTATCAAAGGTTGAGTGGGCGTAAAAGTAAAAGTCGGAATCGGGGGAATCCCTGGCTTGTTCCGGAAGTAAGCGTTGAAAGGCAGGTATGGAACAACTGTGGAAACCGGAGGCGTTCCCACTCCCCCCACAATAGTGCTTCCAGGTCTTCCTTGGGTCGGCACCTGGGCTATGTCTATCGACGTGGCTCCAGTGCCCACAACTTGGAATGTGATGCTGAACAGTGTCCCAGTCCCAGGAACAGGGCAGCCGCCTTGGACCACTGCAGCGAAGCGAATACTCCCCGCGGGAATATCCACGTTATCCTTCACAGTAACAATGCCACATCCTGACGGGTAGACCCCGTTCGGGTCGAATAGTCCCCCGGCTAGCGGGTCTGTTTGGGGATGAACGGCCTGTAGAACATTAGGCCCGGCTGTGATGTTGTAGAGAAGTGTTACGTCAAAGCCGAGGAGGGGCCCAGCATTTGTGATATTCACCCTCACGCTGAACTGGGTGTCTGGTGTAAATGCGAGGTTGGTTATGTTGGAACTGTGAACATCGGGACTCCATACTTCCAACCTAGTCGGGTTTGCCACAGGGTTAGAGACGACACTATTCGAGCGGCCGGCTAGGAGTCCTGCTGGTAGCAGGATAAGCAGTAGGAGTGTCAGCGTCTTCACAGGAGTGAGAAGGTTCAAGCAAGGACAGAAGAGCTGGCTGTACGCTTTTATTCCTATCCCCTTCGGGGCTTCGCCCCTCTGAAGGTGGACCTTCTGACTCGACGCCTATTTCCAACAAAGACGTGTTCTCGACGACGTTTATGCTAGAATATGGCGAGAATCCACTATTTGCGAGAAAGGAGGAATAGAGGCTTTCATGAAGTTCCGGGCACTAATGCTTAAAGCAACGCCGATACAGCAGTAACTGGATTCGGATTACTTCCCATGGTCCAGACCTAGCTTCAACTCGAAATCCAAACAATTTGGAGTCCATAGCGGCATTAGCCGCCACTGCCCTTGTCATGATATGGATATCCCGGGTAACCGAGTGTTATCCGGAAGAAGTGCGCCAGTGGTGAACAATGATGGTTCCTGAAATCCTATATCGAGGACGATTATTCCCCTAGAAGGGCTATCCAAGATTGCCTAAACTGAAGTATTCGAAGGACCAGATTCAACGTCTGACGAAGCCGGTTTCTACTCTGACGCCTCGCCAAATTGGCCGATCTGAAGAGTTAGTTCGCCCTTCGAAGATTGCGGACGACGTTCCGGTTACGGTAACACGTTATTGTAACAATTGTGGAGCGGAGCGAAAGTTCCGGAGAGACACATTGGGATACATGACTTGTATGGTGTGCCGAGAGCTGGCCCCAGACCGAAGTGGAAGAGCAGACTAGTTTCAATTTCTCGCATCCTCCTTTCATCTTGAGGAGTAGGAGTTGCTATATTGCGTGTTTCTGTCCACTCTTTAGAAAAAGGAGCTGCAACGAGGCCACTCTCAGGCTCAGAAGCGTTCCATAATTCATGTGGTAGAGGATAAAGCAAGCCCGTGACTGCTGCTAGGGCAGAGGGCTTAGGGGTTGGGGATTCCAGAGAAGATTAAGGAAATTGAGGAGGAGATGAAGAAGACCCAGATAAATAAGCGCACAGAACATCATGTGGGACTTCTCAAGGCCAAACTGGCCAAGCTAAGAGCGGATTTGGAAAAGTCCACCACGTCAAAGGGGGGCGGGCAAGCCTTCGAAGTCCGGAAGGGCGGAGACGCGACCATTGTCCTGATAGGGTTACCTAGCGTGGGCAAGTCCACGATTCTGAACCGATTGACCAATGCCAAGTCGAAGGTTGCTGCATACGCTTTCACAACGTTGACTGTTGTCCCGGGGATAATGAGGCATAATGGAGCGGATATTCAGATCCTCGACCTGCCCGGGATTATCAGTGGTGCATCGTCAGGTAGGGGACGCGGTAGGAGGGTTCTATCCGTAGCCCGCAACGCCGACCTGGTTATGCTGGTGTTGGATGTTTTCCAGCCTGGCCAGCTGAAAACCCTGTTGCACGAGATTCATGAGATGGGGATACGGGTGAACCAGAGGCCACCGGACGTTACAATAAACAGGGCAAACAAAGGAGGGTTGTCCGTAACAACGGCCTGCAAGTTGACAAAGCTCACGCCCGCCACGATCAAGGGGATTATGGAGGTCTACGGCGTCTCTAATGGCAGCATCGTCATCCGAGACGATATCTCGGACGACCAGTTGATCGACGTTCTATCAGGCAGTAGGAAGTACGTTTCTTCTGTTCTAGTTTTGAATAAGGTGGACCTAGTTAACAACCAGTACCTGGACGCAGTAAAGAAGGAGATCGGGGAAGACTTTGTCCCGATCGCGGCAGAGAAGGATGCAAACCTGGACCAGCTGGTGGAGAAAATATGGGACACACTGAATTTTATCAGGATCTATTTGAAGAGGCCTGACGGGGAGCCTGATTTCGAGAAGCCGTTGATACTTCCCGCTGGCTCAACGCTGATGGACGTATGTAAACGGATTCATCCGAGGTTTACCGAGGGTGCAAAGTACGCCTACGTGTCTGGATCTAGTGTCAAATTTGCTGGCCAACGGGTCGGCCTGGACCATATTCCCGTGGACAAGGACATTGTGACTATTATGAGGTAGGATGTTAGGCCTGGGAGGCCATGCATCAGGGTTTTGGGGTTATCTATTCATGCTTAGGACTTAAGAACATTTTCGTGACACTTACCTTTAGGTTTCTCCGGATTCGCTTCTTGCGAGGTTACTGTCTGTTCTCCATTAGGCGTGTAGCGGATCCGCTGTCTCAAGTCGTGAGACGTGAGTGGTAGAGCCCCTTTTTTTGAGAGTCATTCTCTGTCCGGTAGGATTTTGGGCTTGTTTCCCTGTTTAGGGCGTGAAATCGGCCTGTCTCTGGTTTCGCCAATCGTTGATCATACGACATTTCCTTCATGTCCACTGGGGGATCAGACGCGGGGCTCCCGGATCGGGAAAACGGGCTTATTTTGCGCCTATTTTGCGTGTTTCCCTCAACGATGGCTTGGGCTATAGCATCTTGAAGTCGACCGATGGTATGTCAGCCCTGAGAATGCTTCCTGAGCTTCCGTCCATTATGGCGTTGTAACCTCTTCCCTTATACTCGTACTGGGCAAACCAGATTGGCGCATGAATGTAGGTAGGACTGTCCGCACTGAAGCTTGTTGAGAAGCTGGTAACCTGGTCCACTTCCTGTTTAACCAGGAACCTCTGGTGCTCCTCCACCTCGTCCTTAGCATGCTGGACCGCGTCAACACTGGCGACCTCGCTGTTCAGAAACTTTCCCTGAGGGTCTACCTTGGTAAAGTCGAAGGGAATCTTTCCTTCAACCGGAACCGAATAGTCCCGGGTTGGAAACTCAGACCCTTTCCGACCCAGGACCAGCCAGTCATAATCATTTTCGATCGTCCCTTTGCGAGGTATGGGCGGTGAGACTCGCTCGAGAATTCCTTCGTAGGTACTGGTGGCTTTGAGGGGAACCAACCAGAACGGAAGGTACCTCAGTTCCAGAACCAGAATCTTGCTCTTCTTAGCCAGGTCTCCGGGTTTCATAAAGCCTGACCTCATCCAGTTCTGCAGGCTCTCAGTGATCCCGGCAGCATTGTACTCGTTTACTATCAAGCTGTGCTCTAGCTGGAAGGGAGCATTAGCGCCTACAACGGCTGTGTAGCCACAGTACCGGCAAGTTGCGACTAGTTCTCCAGGCCTCAGGTTCAAGGGAGCGCCACAGTTAGAGCATTTGATCTCTGAAACAACGCTAGACATAGGTGTTCACTCTCAGTCGAACTAGGATAGGATTAATCAAGGGCTGAATTAAGTTCTCTAGTCGAAGAGAGAAGACTTGGCGGGAATGGGTGCGCTCAAACGAACTATGAGCCTGACCATTATTCTAGTATTCGCCATTTTCCTGGGGCTCCTAACAATCATCTCGTTCTTCTTCGTAAGCCCTACCACGAGCCTCGTCCTTGGCCTCGTCGGGGCGGCCCTCATTATTCTCCTTCAGTACGCCTTAGGTCCTGTCATCGTCAGGGCCGCCAGCCGTCTCCACTACCTCGCTCCCGGTGAAAACCGTTGGCTTGAGTCCAAGGTTGGACAGTTGGCCTCCCAGTCAGGAATACCCATGCCGAGACTGGCTGTCTCCCCGGACCCGACTCCCAACGCGTTCGTATTCGGCCGAAGCCGGCAGGGCGCAACGCTTGCTGTTCATCAGGGACTTTTACAACGGTTGAACGAGGACGAGATCGAGGGGGTAATCGCCCATGAACTGGGACACATCAAGCATCGAGATTTCATTGTTGTCACGATCATCTCCGCCATACCCCTGGTTGCCTATCTCATCGCTCGCAGCGTAATGTGGGGAGCAGCGGGCAGCGGTAGGTCTCGGAAAGGTGACAACGCCGGGGCCCTGGTAATAATCGCCCTGGCCGCCTACGCCGTCTACATAGTCACAACCCTCCTATCATTGAAGCTGACACGTCTAAGAGAGAGCTATGCGGATGCCTACTCGGCCTATCTAACCCAGCGGCCAAGGGAGCTCGAGAGTGCTCTGACAAAGATAGCGTTCGGATTATCCTTGTCGCCAGAAGAGCCCCATGGGGCCCGTGCGTTCTTCATCGAAGACCCTGCCCAGGCGAAGAAGGATGTGGCTGGTATCATGGACCAGAAGTCAAAGTATGACCTTGACAGGGACGGGGTTTTGAGCGAGAGGGAATTGGAAGCCGCGATGGAGCAGGAGGCCAAGTCTAACTGGAGAAAAGCAGCCGAGCTGTTCGCCACCCATCCTCCTACTTACAAGAGGATTCTGCTCTTGCGGGAGATCGAGCAGGACATGAACACTGGAAGGTTTCAACAGTCCAATATTTACCGGCATGTTTGAAAGCCAGGTCCATTCCTAGTACTGCGTAGGGTCCATTGAAGACAACTCTCGCTCTCGTAGCTGTGCTCCTTGTCATCCCCATATTGTTCTCCCTGCCTATCGCCCAGGCCAGTGCCGTGGTTCCCATGCAGACGGATGATGGACTTGACCCAGTGAACCTGATTTTCACCGGAGCCGCTCCCGCCGCATGGGTCGCCCAGAACCTCAACGGTTGGAACCCTAGCCCCTGCTCCGAACCTAAGATCTTGAATGGAAGGCCTTACGATTTCAACTTGGAAACCCAGGGAACCTGCTTGGGAACCCGGTACCACGTCCGAATCTGGGACATGGGCACGGACCCGGTTCTCGGGCAGTGGAGCATCGGAGCTGCACACCATGAACATGTGGAGTGTAGCTTCTACATTTTTGCCTGTCATCATGTCATAGACGGTTGGGAGAACGCTGAGGCTCTGGTCCGCTCCACATTTGCCAGTGGGAACGTGGCCTGGTCCATCTCGAGCTATTCCCTGAACAATTCCGGTCTCTACCAGGGAATCTACAATGACGGAAATGCCACCCTGATACGCCTCGCAAACACAAGCCTGTACCCAGTGACGTTCTTGGAAAGAGGGTTGCCAGCACACACACCTTGGTCGGTCACAGTCAATGGGACTACCAGCTCCTCAACAAACTGGAACATCACGATGAGAAGCCCGAAGGGTGAGTACTCGTTCAGGATAGTAGACGTTCCGGGCTACCGTGCCGATGTCTCAACCGGCAGCTTCAACCTCACTGGCAACAGGATGATATCAGTACGATTCACGTCGACCCAGACCCTTGGATCGATAGTCAGTCAACCAGGTGTGGAATTCTTCCTACTCGCAACTATTGGTGGCTGGTCCGGGGTCTTCGGTGCTGCGGCGTTCGTAGGTGTGAGACGGCGAAGGAATAGACAATGAGCGCTGTGCCTTAGGCCGGAGAACGCATTTCTCGCTGGAGAACCTCGTACGCCACATGCCCGTCCTGGCCATCGACGACCATTATGATATCACCGTGTCCCAAGAAAGCGTCTACGATGTTGATCCCGTTACGGTAGAGTAGCTCTGTAATGTAGGAAGCTATTCCAGGCGTCTTCTCTGCCTTTGGCGAGAGGAGTATGGACAGCTTTGCCACGTTCGAGTGCTCCGATACAGTCTCTAGGTGGCCAAGCTTTTCCCGGATCATGCCGTACTCTTCCGTTGGCACTATGATCTTGATTGACGTGGTGAGAGGGAATATGTTGGGGAACTCTGAGAGTTGACCGCCTAGTTCGCTAAGTTCCTTCAAGATGCGTGGAAACTCGGGTCTCCTGGCCTTTATCGTCAGGTCGGTGATTCCGCTGGAAAGTGATATTCGGGCATTCTCTAGGGTCTTGACCGGGTCCGGGACACCCGTCGCGTCTAGCGTGTCGGAGAACCGTTTGATGGCAACGACGAGGGTGTTGATTGTCGTCTTTCGTCCTGTGAGTTCTTGGACTTTGGGCTGTATTTGTTCGGCTATTGAGTGGAAGTTCATCAGTTTCATCTTCAGGCATTGGTACACTGGGTAGTTTCTGGTGAGAATCTCCCGTACGGCTTCTGGTACCGTACCGGTGGAGTGCTGTGTGTGAACTGCCAGCTTGGTTTCGCCCCTGGTACTGTAATATAGTGGGCTTCCGAGTTAAAAGCTTTATATACAATGTAATGAGCGTTACTGTAACGCAATAAGTGATACGAAAATGCAAGACATGAACTTTCCGACCTATGTGTTCGCCACCGTTAACCCCGGTCAAGTGAACAAAGTGGTCGAAGAGCTGAAACGCAACAGCAACATCGAATTCATCGCACCAGTAACCGGCAGGTTCGACCTCGTCCTGAGGCTAAAACAAGCAGCCCCAGACCAGACCTTCCAATGGGTTCAATCCATCCGCCAAATCCACGGCGTCCAGTCCACCCAGTCAACCTTCGGCATGAACGGCTTCCGGAACACCGTTGCACACAACCAGCCAGTCGGCATATCCCTGTTCAACATCACATCGCCAGCCGAGACCATCATGAACCAGCTGAAGTCCTTCCCAGGCCTCATTGAGGCATGGACAGTCCCAGGCCAGTTCGACGTCCTAGCCCTCTGGCAAGCAAAGACCACCGACGAGATCGTCAACACCAGCATACAGAAACTGCCGAGCCTCCAGGGTATCAGCAAGACTGAGACCCTCCTGGCGACCCAACCCTTCTTCAGAGCATAAACCCCCAGTTCAGCTCCAAGACCAACCCCCCTCTTTTGTTTCGACAACCCAGTGAGAACTCTGAAACCAGGTCAGCCGTAAGCCGACTCTTAGGATGACTCCGGCGACAGAACTATAAGCGAAAACTATCGAGATGTTCGGAGGTAATGCGCAACGCGTCTCCCTTGGGCACCCCTCAACCTTGGCGTCTTCCTAATCATTCTCGGCGTCATGATGCTCACTGCTCTTCTCAACATCATCACGTTTGCCGCAGCTTTTCCCCTCGTCTTCACAATTTTTGGAGCCTGGCTAGCTCTTCTCGCCATCATCATGCCACCTAACAATAATCCGTATGGCGCACCGCGTTCGATGGTTCTGGGGTGGGGCGCTGTACTAACTGGCCTTGGCATCCTATGGTACGTCGGGTTTAACGCTACAATCTTGCTGCCTGTTACATTCGCTGTCTTGGTCATAATCGCCGGCATCGCTGGTGTAGGCTACAGCTTCCTCAGGGCCCAGCCTAAGAAACCGTCCGCTGCAGTCGCCTGACTGTGACAGATCCCAAGGCCTGGTACGTCAGGAACCTCTTCTCAAAGGTCCCGCTGGAATATGATGCACTACTAACGCTTCTCACCTTTGGGCAGGATAGGCACTGGCGAGATTTCGTCGTAAAGAGGTCGAACCCACGCACCGAGGGCATGGTTCTCGATGTGGCAACCGGTACTGGTCTCTTGGCCGCCGACCTAGCTGGAGCAATAGGGGAGGGGGGACTCGTTGTCGGAGTCGACTTGACCCTTTCCATGCTACAGACTGCCAGGACCCGACTGCGGGCTAGAGGGCTGGGTCCGAAGACAGACTGGGTATTAGCTAGGGCCGAGAATCTTCCATTCACAGATGATAGTTTTGACTCTGCGACCATTAGCCTTGCGCTTCGAAACGTCACGGATGCGAAGAAGACACTTCGGGAGATGGCCCGGACGACGGCACCCGGCGGTGCGGTCATTTCCTTGGACTTTACGCGGCCCTCGAACAGACTCTTCAGATTGGTATACTATGACTATTTGCTGGGCCTCTTTCCATTCTTCGGGAGAATAGTTTCTCAGGCCTGGGGCCGAACCCTCGCCTACCTCGGCCGGTCCATCCTGCGCGCGAGGACAGGCGAACAGGTCGCCTGGTTGATGAGTTCAGAGGGCCTCTCTAACGTCGAATCTTCTCCACTGACCGGGGGAGTTGTATGTGCAGTCTACGGGAAGAAGCGATAGTATGCAAATGCCATTGTGAGCAAAGTCACCGCAGAGCAACGAATCCTGGTGATGCTCCAGATTCTGCGGAGAGTCGACCGTCTAGCCGCCAGTATCTCCCCATCCAGCTTTGTCGCCACTTCACCAATCAGGTTCAGCTCCGGCCTGAATTCATGGTTCAAGTTCCAAATACCCAGGGCAATACCCAGGCCAAAGACGACCGTGGCAACAGACAATAGAAGTGCAGAGACTGACAGGGTACATGATGGCTCCTTCTAGGCTCGTTGCTCCTTGAATTCTTTGCGACCCGTCAGAAACTGGGCTTCGAACCTTCAGGAGTAACTCCCCTAATCTGGGATGCACAAAGTGCTGCAAGGAGGAGGAAAAGGGAGAAGGTGGTGATGAAGACGCTGGCCGGGCTGCGGGCGTAGAGAAGGCCGCCAATGAATGAGCCGAGTACGAAGCCGAGCTGCTCGAAGGTGAGGTAGAAGCCGAATTGTCCAGCTCTAGACCTTCCCCGCCTCATCTTTGAAAGAAGGGAATAGGCCACTGGGCTCGGAGCCCTGGCCCCACCCAGAAGGAACACCATCGGTACCACCAAAAGGGGAGAACCGGCTAAGGCTATTCCAGCAGCTCCTCCCGCCACCAGCAACAGCTGCTTTGCTATTGTTGATCCCTCGTTACGAGTAGACGCCCATCTCCCGAGAAGGATCGTGAAGAATGCGCTGCCCAGGGACTGAACCGCCCCCATCAGTTGAACCTGAGAAGCGGTAAGATGCAGGTGATCTTGGAGGTACAGGGGTAGGAAGGATGGGGAAGAGATGCTGATGGCCACCGTGGCCCCGAACAGAAATATGAGAATCGCCATTTCCTGGCGAGAACCTGGGAGCTCAAAGACCCGGGCCTTCGAGTCAACCTCTCTAGGTGGCTGAGATTTGAGGGAAAAGAGGATTAGGGTTGAAACTATCCAGAGAACAAGGGAGAACCAGAACAGGTCGCGAATTCGCAACCAGTTCAGCAATAGCCCACCCACGGCTGGAGAAAGGACTAAACCCAATGGCGCCGCAGAGTAAACTGTCCCAAACGATGATGAGATTCTTCTCTGATCAGCAAGTTCTCCGATGAAAACGTTCATGGCGGGCAGGTTGAAGGCCGACAATTGTAGGATGATTAGCCCGGGAATCACATCGGACCATGTTCCTGAATAATAGAAGAGAATAGGAGCCGGGATACTCATAGCCCATCCAACAATAAGCAGAGTCTTAGCGTCGTACTTGTTGGCGAGCACCCCACCCGGGATCATCGAAATGGCTGCGAAGATGAAACCTATCGAGGATACCAGGCCCACCTGTTCCGGGTTAGCGTGGAGCTCGGTGAGATAGATTGACCATACGTAGTTGTAGACGCCCAGGCCGAAAGTCCACATAAAGAGGGAGAAGAAAAGGAGGCGTAGGTCCCTCGGAAGACCTCGGATCGACCCTAGGAGATTCAGACGGCTTAGCACTTGGATACACTCAACTGTCAAACCGCGCGGAAGAGGAAGCTGAACTCAAACTGGGCCAACTGAACTAGATCGTCAACCTCACGGAGGGGTCCTGCCCCGGCCTCTGTTATTTCTCCGGAACTCTCTCGATTCTTTCCAGGCGTTCTTTGAGCTGCCGGTTCTCTTCTCGAAGCTTATCCACATCTTCACGTAGATGCTTGAACTCTTGAGACGCTTCCCTCCCAGCCTGAATGCTTCGAATTGCCTCCCGAGCCCTTCTCGCAACTCTCGCGTCGAGTTCTCTGTCAACCAGTCTTTGGAGGGGTTCGACAGCCTTCGGGTCCAATAGTTTTCCGAGGGCGATGCAGGCTTCGATCCGAACCCTGAACCAGGGATCGTCGAGGAGCCGGATTAGATGGTCTACCGCCTCGGGTTTTCCCTCTCCCAGTTTGGCCAATGCCTTCGTGGCGGCCTCCCGAGCAGTATGGGGCTTGCCGTACCTCGTCCAGTCTATGACGATGGGAATGGCCTCATGGTCTTTCAGCTCGACGAACCCGTCGAAAACTCCCGCCCGAATAACATCTATGAACGATTCTTTACGCAGATTCTTCTTGAGAACATCGAAGGCTTTCGACGACCGGGTCTTGCCCAGACTCCTGGCCGCTTCTCCCTCTACATAGTAGCTTGGGTCGCCTTCGTCCAAAACCCCGATCAACGCCTTGACAGCATCACCATCCCTAAACTCTCCCAAGGCCTTGATGACAGCCCGACGAGCCTTCGGATGCCTAGTCTTGAGCGAGGCAATCAGGGCCTTCAATGCGAGAGTTGTTCGTATTTTTCCCAGGGCCTTGGCAGATTCAGCCTGTACTCCCCAGAACAAGTCTTCGAGGGCCGCGGTTTTTAGAGCGTCTACGACGTCTTCTGAGGGATATTTGGCGAGGCGTTGAGCCGCTCTCATCCTTCCTATCACGTTCTTGTCAGCCTGTAACTGTTGGAGCAGCATGAGTTTCGGCTTGTCGAAGTCGAGGGTTTTCAGGA